>ERZ1034723.974-NODE-974-length-13304-cov-4.458903_pt1 | contig 13304 bp, 12 predicted proteins | sample MGYA00520637_ERZ1034723 | MGnify/ENA primary metagenome ERZ1034723 (study PRJEB33766, sample SAMN09781719) | gut metagenome | biome: gut microbiome | host: Homo sapiens | place: Madagascar | study: EMG produced TPA metagenomics assembly of the PRJNA485056 data set... | reverse complement strand
GTTTTTGAGTATGCGAATCTCCAGAATGAAAGTTTTGGTCGAGGGTACTTGGACTATATTTGCGTCTAAAAACAAGAGGGTAAAAAGCTAAAAAAAGTAAAAAATCGCAGATGTTCTCATCAATGCAGATTGAAATAAAAAAACGCGGATTAAACCGATTAAACGGATTTATATTAACATTAGGTTAAACTGATTTTTATTAACAACTCTACACCTGTTAAGCGGATTTTGGGTGCATCCATCCGTTGCGGAGGTCTCTGGCCTCCTCAGCACCAAGTTGGTATCGTTTGTGAATGTTCTAAACACATAATATCGCTGTAAAACGAACACGAATACCCCGAATTTTGCGAATGTAGCATTTTATATATTCGTGATATTCGTGTTATTCGTGTTCGTTAAAAATTAATTTGTGTTGCAGCTTGCTGCGGCGGCAGGATACCGCCGCTACGGTTAGTTGATTGTTTCCGCCGCCACCGAATCTGCTTAATCCGATAATTGCGCAGCAAGCCGAATCTGCTTCGTTAGCAGCATCAGTTCTTCACGCGCTTCACTCCGTCAACGATGTAGATGCCGGTGGGCAGGTTGTTCCATTGCTGGGTCAGCTTTACGCCGTTAAGGTTGTAGATGCCTTGCTTGCGGGCGGGCACGTCGGCTGTCACGGTGCCGATGCTGTTGGTGATAGGCTCGATCACAACCTTCGACTTAAGCAACTCGCCATTCAGGACTACCGCCTTTTGGTCGGCGTCGAACTCCGCGCCGACGGGCTGTGTGATGGCGCAGTCCTCAAGGATGAGCTTGCTGATGAGTGAGATAGATCCGCTGCCGGTGCCTTCTGCCTCTACGTAAGAGTTGCGCACGGTGAGCACCTCCGTCTCTGCTCCAATAAAACCAGCTATGCCATAGCCACCCTTGACAAACAGACTGGTGTTGTCGATGGTTACGGAAGCGCTCTCCATGTCGAGACCGCAGAATCGCTTGCTCGTGAGATGGAGCGAACCGTCGCCGGTGATGGTAGACGTCTGGTTCAACACCATGCTTGCCAGGTCGGCTGTAACGGTGTTATTGCCAATCAGCTTGACGGTGAAGTCGGAGACAGTCTTGTTCACAATGCCCGTTCCGTCGGTAGAGTTTCTATCGATGGTGGCGTTGTCGAGAGTGAGAGTTTTTGTATTGGGGTCGTAAGAGGCGCTGCCGCTCACTCCGTAGATGCTTGTGAGGTCTTTGTAGTTGAGTGTTGTCACCGGCTTGTCGGCGATATAGATGCCATAGCTGTTGGGTTCAATCACAACTTTGGAGGTTACGGTTTCTCCGTTCACAGCCACCGACTTAGTCTCGGCGTTGTATGCCGCCTTGAACGGAATGTCGATGTAGCATCCCTCAAGCTCCAGACCGGCGATGTCGCAGATTGAGCCAGTGGGGCCCGTAGCTTCCACGTGAGAGTTGCGTATGGTGAGCACCTCTTCTGCCACGTTGTCGTTTGCTGATATGCCCCAGTCGCCTTCCACCTCCAACCAGCAGTTGACGATTTCGAGCGGAGAGCCTTCAAAAAGCACGGCGCATCTGTCGTTCTTTAAGGTGAGCGTTGAACCGCTGTTGCCCAAAATGACTGTCGACTCGCACGTGTATATGCCAGCCGAGTTGGTGACATTAATGGTGTTTGTGCCGAGCAACTCTATCACCAGGTTTCTGCAGGTTTCGTTTAAGATGGCGTTACAGCCATCTACCTCAATAGTGGCGTTGTCGAGTGTGAGGGTTCTAGTGTTTGGGTCGAAATACACCTTGCCGCTCACTCCGTTAATCTCGGTGAGGTCGAGATAGTTGTCGCTCGTCACATCTACGCCGGCTACCATGAAGCCGTATTTTTCTTGCGCCATCACGAATGCTGACGACATCATCATTACTATAAGCACGAGGAATATGCGCATGCTTACTTGTCGGGTTGAGTTGTTGTGTTTCATAATTGTTTAGTTTTTGCCTGGGCAGCCGAAACATACCCAGAGGTTTGTAAATGTTAATTAGAATATTGATTCTGGTGCAAAATTAACTCAGAAAACGTGAAGCGTGTTGTATATTCCTTACAAAAAATAGCCAATAACTATCATTTTGGTGCTCGAGGTGTTAAAGAACTTTAAACGGGCGAGTTGAAGAGCGTAAAAAGTTCGCGAACTGACAAAACGCGTGTGCGTTCAGCGATAGAAGCGTTTGGATGGAATAGTGCAGCGAGTTAGTGAAACAAAGGCGCTTTATCGTTGAAAAATTTTCGTCGCACGGGATATTATTCGTATATTTGCAGCCTATTTGAGGTTTCACCTTTTTAAATTTTAAATGTAAATAATTCAATATCACCTAATAAATGTCAAAAAGATTTCTAACACTCGCTGCAGTGTTTATGCTTGCAGCCTCTGCCTTTGCCGTTCCGGCGAAGCGTGTGAAGTGTCAGGTGCAGCAGCCTGACGGCTCCGTGCTCACTGTGATGTTGCGCGGCGACGAGAATTTCCATTACACAAGTACCGAAGACGGTCAGCCGCTGGTGCAGCGTGCCGACGGTGCCTACTGCTATGCTACGCTCGACGCTGGCGGCATGCTGACGGCTTCTGCGCAGGTGGCTCACAACGAGGGCAGCCGTGGCGCAGGCGAGCAGGCGTTCCTCAGCTACTACTCGACAGAGGCGCAGAAGGTGCGCTCGCTCGGCATGGAGCGTGCGAAGCAGCGCAACGCCCATCGCATGGCGCGCCTTGCGAAGCGCAACGCTATGGACGCTGCGGGCAAGCCGATGATGCGCGAGATTATGGCTGGCGCTACCGGCGGCGAGGGCATCGGCGTAACTGGCAAGCGCAAGGGCCTGGTGATTCTTGTGAACTTCAAGGACAAGCAGATGCAGTCGAAGCACTCGCTGGAGGAGTGGAAGAACTACTTCAACAAGGAGGGATACAATAACTATGGCAACAACGGATCGGTGCACGACTACTTCTACAAGCAGAGCTACGGCAAGTTCGACCTTGAGTTTGACGTTGTGGGACCGGTGACGGTTTCTAAGAATATGGCTTCTTACGGCGCCAACGACGTATACGGCAACGACGTCGATCCGGCGGGCATGATTAAGGAGGCTTGCGAGCTGGCTTACGCTCAGGAGAAGCTCGATATGACACAGTATGACTGGGACGGCGACGGCGCTGCCGATCAGGTTTACGTTATCTATGCCGGCTACGGCGAGGCTTCGGGCGCTCCGGCCACCACCATTTGGCCGCACGAGTGGGAACTGGAGTCGGGAGGCTACAGTCTGCGTCTTGGCGGCGTGCGCATCAACACCTACGCTTGCTCGTCGGAGCTGAACGGCGCTTCGGGTACGTACATCAGCGGCATCGGCACCGCCTGCCACGAGTTCAGTCACTGTATGGGCATACCCGATATGTACGACACGCAGAACGGTGGCTGCTTCGGCATGGACGCTTGGGACCTGATGGACTACGGATCGTACGGCGGCGACGGCTATGCGCCGGTGGGCTACAACACATACGAGAAGTGGGTGAGCGGATGGCTCGAACCTACTATCCTCAGCGAGCCGTGCTACGTGAAGGACATGAAGCCGCTGGACGAGGCAGAGGAGTCGTACGTGGTGTTCAACGAGAAGAACAAGAACGAGTATTACATCTTCGAGAACCGCCAGCTGCAGGGCACGGACAAGGCGCTGCCCAACCACGGCATGCTCGTGATACACATGGACTATAACCAGAAGGTGTGGGAGAGCAACGCTGTGAACAATGCGTACAACCACCAGCGCTTCACCGTTGTGCCGGCTGACAACAAGCTGACGCCGGAGACCGTGACGGGCGACACATGGCCTGGCACAACACGTTCTACGGAGCTGACTGACACATCGAAGCCTGCTGCTACGCTCTTCAACGCTAACATCGACGGACGCAAGTTCCTGGGCAAGCCGGTGACGGAGATTGCTGAGAAGAACGGCAAGATCTCGTTCACGTTCATGGGCGGTCTCTCGCTCTCGGCTCCGCAGCCGAAGCTGGTAGACATGGCGGAGACTTCGTTCACGGGTGGCTGGAACGCCGTGGAGAATGCGGAGAGCTACACCATAGAGCTGCGCGAGAAGAGCGCTCAAGGTTCTGCTGATGAGGCGCTTATGCTGAGCGAGGATCTGAGCACATGGGGCGCTAATCTCACAGCCGACGGCACAATCGACATCTCGGGAGCGCTCGACAGCAAGATGCAGAACGTTGGCTGGACGGGTGAGAAGGTGTTCGAGTGTCCGGGCTGCGCAAAGCTCGGCTCGTCGAAGAAGCAGGGCAACCTCACCTCGCCGCTCATCACCGACCACTCGGCTACGAGCGTTACGGTTCGCCTCACGGCAAGCGCTTACGGCAACGACTTGGCTGAGGCTACTGTGTCACTGCTCGACAGCGACGACAGCGTTATCTCGGAGGAGACAGTAGACGTGGACGGCACAGTGACCACAGTGGTGCTTGCGAACGCTAACATGGACGACTATAAGGTGAAGGTGCAGCCGAAGAAGCGTGGCTACGTCTTCTCTATTGGCATCTACGACGGCGACTTCTCGGCTGAGGACTTCCAAAGCATGGGCGTGGCTGAGAAGGCTGTGATGAAGGCTTCGGCGCAGCGCTTCTCAGACATCAAGACGACATCTTATAAGTTTGAGGGTCTGAACGCTGGGTCTACATACCAGTGGCGTGTGTGTGCTGTTGCTGGCAACGTGCTTTCGAAGTGGAGCGACTGGCAGACTGTAGACCTCAGCGCTTGGAGCACTATCGACGATGTGACAGAGGACGCAATGCAGATGGCTGCGGATGACGTGGTGAAGGTGTTCTCTTCGGTAGGCACACAGCTTGGCACAATGACATACGGCGAGTTCTGCGGCAAGAATATGCCGAAGGGCGTGTATGTAGTGAAGGGCGAGAAGGGTGCGCTGAAGGTTGCGAAGTAAAGATTTATTAGTAGCGGAAACTTTCTGCTACGGATAACAAAAAATGCTGCCTGGCAAACTTGCCGGGCAGCATTTTTTGTAACTATTATTTAAAAACTATGAATGCGAAGGTTGCAACTTTTATACTTCGACGGCGCTTGCTGCAATCTTCTTTTGCTTGAGGGCGTCGATAATTGTCTTGACGTTTTCCTGTGTGTCCTCTACGGGGATGGTGTGCTTCTTAGCCTTCATTATGTTGTTGAGCGCTGAGGGCGAGAGCTTGTAGCTCGAGCGGCAATACCTGCTGACGATGTTGAGTATGTCGGACTTTTGGGCGTTGGTTATCTTGCCCAGCAGGAGTATGTTGTACTTCATTTCGGGCTGCTTCACTTCCTCTGTCTTCGGCTCTTGGGGCTTTTGCTCCTCCCTTTCGGATTTAGGCGTTGTGGAAGCCGGAGATTGCGGGTCAGGAAGCTCGGGTTTTTCTTCTTTAGAGGCAGGAGGAGTGGGTTTTTTGTCCGTGCATTGCTCTGTGGGCTTTGGCTTCTCTGCTGGTGTTGGATCGGGCAGCACTTCAGGCTCGTCGGGCTTCACCTCAACGAGTTGGTTGTTGAAGATTTCGAGGAGCTTCGAGATGCCCATCGGCATATCGGCTGAAGTAACGCTGAGATTGATGTCGATGCAGCGCTTGTTCATGTACTCGGCTTTCGTCTCCTTGCTCACTTCGGCAGAGTCGCCAGGCGCGGAGTATTTGGCTTTCAGAGAGAGTTTTCTTGTGTCGTGATTCATCCGGCTCTCTGTGACAGTGGCCTGAAATGTGAGGTCGACGCGGTCTATCTGCAGATAAGGTACGGGCACGATGAGGAGCAGCGGCATGACGATGCGATGAACTTGTCCTGCTGACTCGAAGTAGAACGAGACGGTGACGGGTTCGAGGCTGGAGTCGTCGTCGCCAGCCTGTGTGAATACCACCTCGTTGAGGTATTGTAGTGTGGCCTGCGCCGCTTCTTCTTGCGCGTTGACGCAGGCTGAGAGCGGAGCGCCGAGTATGCGGTTGAAGTCGAGCTCTTGAAGAAGGCTTTCTTGGTTGTCAACGGGTAGAGCCATATTCTTGGGTTTAGAGGGTTATTGTAAAAATATTATTGTTCTTATAGGGTGTTGTTGGGCGTGTCGGGCGGCGTTGCAGAGTGGAGCGGTCGGATGCTCATGCCGTTTGCGGCGGCAATCTGCAGCAGTCGGGCGAGTCCGGGCGATGGTTGCTGCGCTTCTGCCTTTATCTCGACACGTATGTTGTTGCGCAGGTCGTACTGAGAGACGGCAGACTCCTCGAGCTGCTTGTTGGATGGCGAGAGCGAGACCTTCAGTCCCTGCAGTCGGTTGGTCTTAGAGGACATGATGCTGACGAAGAAGCTGAGGTTGGCGTTGTCAATCTGTAGGAACGGCAGCGGCACGAGCGAGAGCAGCGGCACGCGCATTGTATAGCTTTGTCCGTTCATCTGCAGAGCAAAAGCCACCATGACCGGCTCTGAGCGTTCGCCGTTGTTGCAGAACGCCTCACGCCTGATCATCTCCATCGCCATCTCCGTAGCCTTTTGCTGTTCAGTGTTGCATACGGAGAGCGTATTGCGTATCATCTCAGAGAGCCAAAAGTTATCGTGCTTCTTTTTTTCTTGATCGTCCATTACTTATTGCGTTTGCGTTCGTTTTCTAATACATAACCGACAAATTCTGTAAATACCGTATCAATAGCTCCATATTTGCGATAGCCATTAGGTAGATTGTTGTTAAAAGGTTCGCCATGACCATACCATCCGGCGTAGCGTGGTTGGAAATTCTTCAACTCGTATTCCAGTATGCTTTTAGCTTCCCTCGACTTTATATCATACGGATATATCTTCTTTGCAGTGCGCAGAGCAAGCAATAGATGCATTCGCATCCAATCCTTCTTCGTAGCATATCTGAGTAACTGTTCTTGGCGTGCAATATTCCAACTGATACTTTGAGTTGAATCAAAAGTACATTCAGGATGAGGGTTTCCTCTTTTAGTTGAAGGTAGAGCAAATGGACTATATGGGTTAATATGCATTCTGCTCATGCGGTTTGCAAATCTGACCCTCTTTTTGGGGTCAATCTTTTTATACCATTCTCTTTCTTGCTCTGCTCTCTTCTTTTGCTCTTCCTTTTCTATAAGCTGTATTTCGATTTTTTCTTGCTCTTGCTTCTTCTGCAGTTCAGCCTCTATGCGCATTTTTTCGAGTCGTTCTTCTTCTTTCTTCCTAAACTCCTCGTCTTTACGCTGTTTCTCAAGTCTTTCCAGTTCTTCGTTTCTTCTCTGCTCTTTGCGTTCTGTTTCTTGCTTTTTGTATTCAGCCAAAGCATTTACAAGAGCTCCCACCATACGCTCTTTCTTGTTTTTAAGTTCGAGGCGTTTGCGTTCAGCTTCTCGTTTCATGTCCTCCACCTGCTGAGGCGTGAGCGTATCGTGCACGATGAGATTGTTTGTGAAGAATTCGAGCATTTTCGCCATGCCAGAAGGCATAGAGCTTGTTGAGGCGCGTACATTGATGCCCATCTTGCTCTCAACAGATACCGATTGCTCGTCGTCCTCGGTGCGTGTATAGCCTTCCGTAGCATATTTTGCCTCCATCTTTCCGTCGTCGCATGCAGTGATATCCGCTGTGAAGTTCAGGTTGACGTAGTCGATGTGCATATATGGAATAGGCACGATGGTCATAAGCGGCACTGTCATGCGTGTTTTCTCTCCATTCATGATGAATGTAAAGGTGACGGTGATAGGCTCGACACCTTCCGGGTCGAGTTCTGAGTTGGTCATTGTAAAGCCGCGTATGAAGTCGATGGTGGTTTGCGCAGCCTCTGCTTGAGCACGTACGCACGCAGCCAGCGGACCGCCTATGATGTTTCCAAAAGGAATGGAATTGAGGGCGCTCGCGACCTTGCTACCAGAGTTTGTATTAGGTCCATCTGCCATAGTCTGTAGTATTTATCGTTGGAAAGAACTTGCCTTGTTCAGGTTTTGCTGTGCATCGTTTACGTTTTTCAGTATCTCCATCGCACGTTTCGATTCGTTGCGGTTTATAGTGAGTGTCAGACCGCAATGCATACAGTGAAGTCCGCTTGAATAAAGCAGTTCGGGGATGGATGTAGGAATGAATGCTCCACACTGCGGACAGTTGAGTCCTGGGGTCTTTTGCTGATTGTTGTTCATCATAGCTGAAAGTGTTAATGGTTTTTGTTATTAATTTGTTAGTTCTGTTTATCCACCACCTTGATAGTGTTCTCGGTGGCTTGTAGCAGACCGCGCATGCCGTCGGGCAGCAGCACCGGTTCGAGTTTTATGTGCACCTTCACGTTCGTCATCTTCTGCATCGAGGTGGTTTCTTTCGTTGTGGTCTTTCCGCTGCGTAGCAAAGGATTTCTCTTTTTCTGCGTGCGTTGGTTGCCAAGTCGTACACGAATACCTGCAAGCGACTTGATTTTTTTCAGCAGTATTTCTTGTTCTTCCTTGCTGAGGTCGTCGATGCTTGTCTTTTTCTTCTTTTGGTTGTAGATTCGGAATAGACACTATTTGCTCGCGTCCGTTAGAGTCGGTCATCTCGAAGTCGACCATCTTCAGCCGTTCGTGTCCGTTCGAACCGTTCGCAGGTTCCAGCGCATACGTACGCAACACATCCAGATAATCCTCGGCTGCTTTCTGGTCGGCTGCGATAGTCGACTCAATCAATGCGCTCAGCATGTCTGCCAAGTTCATGTCAGTCGAATCGTTAAATTCGGCTGGCAGTTGCGTATTCTCCGCATTTTGGTTGTTGTCAATATCAGCCATAGTCGTATTATCAGAGGTTTTATGTTTCAGAAATCTTTACGCCGTTGCGCGTAGACACCTTCAGCGTGATGTTGTGTATAGCGCTCTCTGGCAGTTCTGCCAGCTGTTCGGCGTCCACAATCACGTCCAACGTCTTTATTTCGTCTTCCGACTTTTCTTCGAACAGTTCGCAAGTGTCTTCGATTGCGAAACGGAACGACAACTCAAGGTCGCCGATTGTCACGGCGGGCAGATTGAGTTGGTGCATAACGCCCGCTTCGCGATACTGGTCGGCGAGCGACTCTGTTAAGAGATTTGCCTGGTGCTGCGCAGACAGAACGTCGCGCAGCACTGAGGCTATTACATCTTGTAGTCTTGCCATACTTAAATGGGTTTTTATGATACAAATACAATGCGAGTCAGTTCGCCGGCGGAAACCATGTAGACACCTTTAGCCTTGAAGATAAGCAGCATTTCGTCGCCACTCTCCAGCATGTCGGGCTTTGCTTCGCCTTCAATCGGCTCGCAGGTGACGTCCGTCGGTGCGTAAGCGCCTTTGCCGTTGCGGTATGATACAGATATGACTCCGTAGTTGTTCACGAGCGATATACGATCTGCCGAAACTTGCAGCGTTCCCTTCGGGTCGATCACTTCAGTCGAGTCATCGAGCACTCCAAGCAGTCGGTCGATGCCGCGTGGCATCTCGCCTTCGCTGGCTGTGATGCTGATGTCCATCGTCGTCTCCACGCTGTAGCGCGAGTCGCGAGTTGCGCCGGAGTCTTTCTTCGACGAGTAGCCGACTGACATTGTCGGTGTCGTAGCTATCGTAGGCTTTGCGCCAGTCGCACTTGCAGCAGTTTTGTTTGATGAAACAGCGGAATTGTCTGTTGAAGCAGCGGGGTTGTCTCCAGTTTTTTCGTTATTGCCTTTTGCAGAAGAGTCCTTAGCCGGTTTTGCCGAAGCTGCCGACTTGCTGCCGTTGTCTGTTGATATTCCGGCGTTGATGGGTGTGCCACCGCTGCCTACCGAAGCAACAACTCCAGACATTGCGTTCACCTTAGCCTTGAACGTATAGCTCATCGTAGAGATGGAGAGGCGCGGAACCGGCATCAATGTGAGAAGCGGCACACGCATCTTCACCTGCTTGCCGTCGCGGAAGAAGTTCATCGTAACGTAAGTTATCTGTCCTTGTCCGTCTTCGTCCACTTTTATGCCTTCTTCGCGTATGTAGCTAAGCGTTTCCTTTGCCAAGTCGCGCTGCGCTTTCACAGCAGCACGGAGCGGATTGCCGATAAGTTCGTCGAAAGAGATTTTGCCCAACAGATTTATAGAGTCGGAAACGAAAGCTTTGTCAACCTGCACTTCGTTCAGATCTTTCATCTGATCGCCTAAGGAATCCTTTTTATTATCGTTCTTTTTAGCTTCCAAAAGCTCATTATATTTTTGGGTTAAAGACTTGCCGACATTTTTTGCTGTTTCGGAAAAGTCGTTCTTATTTTCCTTATTGGGCTCTTCTCCTCCTTCAGTTTCTTGACCTTGACTTTCATCATTGTCATTGTCTGTAGAAGGAGCCTGTTGGTTCTCTTCTTCCGCTGAGCTTGTGTCTGTAGTTTCAGAGTCAACCGCTGGTGCATCAGTTTGTGAAACTTGATCCGTAGGTGGTGATGATTCACCTCCCGGCTTCAAATCATTGTTGTTATTCTCATTATCTGACATAGTCGGTTACTATTTAGTTACGTTAATGACCAGCATTCTTTCGCCAGCCTTTGCACAATAGAATCCCTCGTTCTTGAACACACACAGAATGCCTGAGTCGTCAGCTGCCTTTTGTAAGTCAGTAGATTTCAATTCTTCTGCAGGTTTAAAGTCCTCATATTTGTATAACTTGATATCTTGTGGAGCGTAGTACCCCTCTGTATTCTTGTACGAAATATAAGTGCTGCCGCCATCCTTCAGGCTTACCACCTGGTTAGACACGTTCAGTTCACCCTTTGTGTTGATAGAGTCGATAGAGGTGTTCAGCATTTCTAACACTTTAGCCATGCCAGCCGGCATATCGTCCTGACCCGCCTTAACGTTCACGTCCATAGTGTACTCCACGCTGTACTTAGATTCGCGTGTAGCGGTGGAGTCCTTCTTACTCGATATGCTTGTGCTCAGTTCCAAACTCGATTTCACAATGCCGATATTGACACTGGCGTTCGATTTCATTCCCATCTCCATAGCGGTCGACTTCTTGTCGGTCTGCGATGTGGCAGATGCCGCCGAGATGCGCGCCTTGAATGCGATGTCAATCTCTCGGATTGCCATGTATGGAATAGGCACAATTGTCAGCAATGGCAGACTGAGAGTCACCGAATGTCCGTCTTTACGGTATTCGAAGTTCACGTATATAGCCTTTTTCCCGCCGTCTTCAGTGTCTGTGAGTCCTACGTCTCGTATGAACTCCCACGAGGTTAACGCCGCTTGTTTCTGCGCTTCGACACAAGCAGAAAGCGGTCCGCCGATGAGAGTGCCAAAAGGTAGTGACTGTAAGGCATTGTTCGCGACGGTAGAAGGTGTCGTATCAATCTTTGCCATAACCTTTAGAGTTAAATGTTAACGAATAGATGCACTCTTTACGAGGCATCATTTGATGGTTTATGCAACTTCTTAAGGCTTTGGTAGCACGGTTATCGTAACCTTCTGAACATCACCACAAGAAATCACATATTGTTTACCCTGCGTAGGTGATTCTTTAGGAAGCGTAATTTCAAACTCTCTGGTCTTGTCCATCTTGTTTTCTGCACTATTAACGCCTTCACCAATGTCACACTTGATGTTTGTCGCATCATACAAGCCTTCTGGAGTTTTGTACTGGGCGATAACCTTAACCGGTAGGTATTCTTTGTCATTTGCGTTCTTCTCAGCGTAGAACGTAGTGTCGTTCACGCTCAGTTCGCCGTCGGGTGAACAAAGGTCCATAGCCGCTCCGAGCATCTCGAGAATCTTTGCCATACCAGCAGGCATTGACTCCTGACCTGCGTGTACAGCAACGTCGATGGTAGCCTCTACGCTGAACTTCGAGTCCTGCGTGCTCTTAGAATCGCGCTTTGTAGAGAATGATGTGTTTATTTTTGTCTCTTTCTTATTTTTGTTCAAAATGAATCCTCTTCTCTTTTGGCTCTTAGTGTTTGTGTCTCGTTTGTACTCTTCTGAATACGTGTTTTCGTTAGATTCGCATTCTACACCATTGACTGTGGCTTTGAAATTAATGTCAACGCTGTTGATTGCGATATACGGAATCGGAACGATAGCTATCAGCGGAACGTTGATAACCACCTTGCGACCATTCTGAATAAAGCTGAAACTAACATAGATAGCCGACTTTTCGCCAGTCTCCTTGTCTTCGTTCAGACATACATTGTTGATGAAGTTGATACTTGTCATTGCTGCATCGTTCTGCGCTTGAATACAAGCGCTAAGCGGACCGCCGATAAGGTTTTCAAAAGGAATACCCTGCAGCGTACCGATAGATTTTTTTGCTACATCCATAGGTTTAAGTTTTAAAAAGTTATAGGTTCTTTGCTTAGACCTACTGACAAGATAGAACCTTATAAATTCTTGCCAAGTCTGTTTGTGTTAATGTTTTTTTGTCGTGTTGTTAGGGTGTTTGTTATGAGAGTCTTACTTAGCTGCGTACGCCTTGTAAGCGTTGAGCAGCTTTGTGTCGTACTGGTTCTTGGCGTATTCGCTTCCGTTGTATAGACGTGCGAAAGTAGCCCACTTCTTTGCTTGTAGTGCGGCGTGCATCTGCGGGTTCTTTGTTATGAATCGGCAGAAGGCGAGCAACTGACTGCGTTCGCTCTGGCACATAGCGCTTACGAACTGCGCTACGGTTTTGAATCCGCAAAGCTGATACTGGAAGCCCATAATTTGGAACATTCCCCAACTTGCCAAAGCGTTGGCTGCGTCAGCGTTTATCTTGCGTGCCTGCTCGAGGCGAGCGTATTCGCCGATGCCACCTTTGTAGTGGGTCTTTGTCCACTTCGGGTAGAGTATGGAGGCGTTTGCTGCCTGGTATTTGGCAGGATCTATTTTGCGCAGCTGCAGCTGTCGCCAGAAGATATGACCTTCGAAGAGTAGTTGCGGCTTGCCTGCGGCGAGGAATCCTCCGCGTCCGGCTGTCTCCACTTTCTGCACCGACTTGAGCGCTGCTGTCTCGCAGTCGAGCAGGAGAGCGGCTAATCGGAAGTCGTCTTCAGTGAGTCGTGCGGCTGCCGGGCGCTGATGGAAGAAGAGCGCCTGCCATGTAGAGTAACCGACGATGCCGTCAGCTATGAGTTGTAGACTTTGTTGGAATGACTTTACAGCGGCGAGTGTGCCGGGACCGAATGCTCCGTCAGCGGTTAGCTTGTTACCAATACGGTTGAGTTCTGTTTGTAGTATCTTTACTGCGGCGTCACGCATTCCGAGTTTTAAGGTTTTCATAGTGGTTGTGGTTTTAATTTAACGTTTTTGTGTTTGGTTGGGGCAAATATAGCGAAAATATGAACGTAAAAAAATAAA
>ERZ1034723.971-NODE-971-length-13321-cov-8.157093_pt1 | contig 13321 bp, 22 predicted proteins | sample MGYA00520637_ERZ1034723 | MGnify/ENA primary metagenome ERZ1034723 (study PRJEB33766, sample SAMN09781719) | gut metagenome | biome: gut microbiome | host: Homo sapiens | place: Madagascar | study: EMG produced TPA metagenomics assembly of the PRJNA485056 data set... | reverse complement strand
AGAAGGAGGAGGACTAGCGTATGACAGAAATGGAAGAAATCAAGCTTGCAGCATACAATAGCTACAAGCGACACATGAGAGTGTTCGGTAAGGGAAAGGAGATTCTTTCCTTCGCAGAATGGGAAAAGAAAGCGTGTGAACAATTAAAGTAATAGTATTATGGCAGTAGTAAACATAGATTTGAGTGAGTACGATGCAATACGCAAGCGTAACTCAGAGTTGGAAGAGCAGGTCAAGGAGTTGAAGAAGCTGAATGATTCCTTGAAGCAGGGTGCAAAGGTGATTCTTCGCAAGGAGACGGTTGTTGAGGTAAATGTGCCTCGCCCAAGGTTTGGGAGATTTGAGCCAGACTTCGATATGGAAGAAAAGCCAACCACGAGACGCACAATCGAGTCTTCTGAGTCTTATGTTAACTTCGAGGATGTCCGTTTGAAGGTTGAGCAGGCTATGCAGGATGAGGTCAATCGTAGCATCCACGACAGAAACCTAGAAAAACAAGCCTATGCCGAAATGAAGAATAAGCTTGTAAACGAACAACTCGGAATGAAATCAAACCTGCAAAAAGAGTTCGCAAAGAAGGAAAAGGAGTTGGAAGAGGACAATAGACGCAAGTTCGAGAAAGAGGAGCGTGATTTGCGTGATAAGTACGCACGTATGACCGGTAACTTTGAAGCCGAGAGAATCCGTGTTCGCAACAAGCTTCCGAATATCACTTCTATGGCTACTGACTTGCGTGATGAGTTGACTAAGATTCGCTTCTTCAAGCCAAAGCTAGCTATAAAGTTAGCGAATGATATTGTTTCGTATTCTAGCAAAAATACAAGCAGCGCATGGACAGACCGATAAAGGCAATGAATAAGTATTTGACTGGTGCCAAACTGCGTTGGACACAGGAAGAACTTCTCCGTAAGTTGCAAGATGCGGCTGAACACCACAAAAAAGTGGTGATACTGAAAGGCAGAAGGTTTTAGTTAAAATAAAAGGTTATGATTACACAAGAGACTTACGAAGCATTGAAGGATGCTAGAAATAAACTCAAAAATTGGAAGGGTGATACTAAGAAGATTCTTTTCGAGGGGCAAGCACAAGACCTCTACGACCTTCTAGATACTACTATCCGAGAGTTTGATGGTGAGAACGAAATGACCAATGTTCCCGATAGTATCTTCTTGATCATAGGAGAAGATACGCCCGAGGATGCTGATTTCAATGAGTTGGATGAGGTGACTTGGAGTAAGGTGCGAGTATCTTACAAGGATATTGAATATACTAGAAAGAAGTATAGCGTATGACTAGTATTAGAAAATACAAGAAGTGGTGGAAGTCCTTCATGAAAAGAGGATGGCATGATGTTCGATTCCCCAAAAGGCTCGAAACTATACGTCAGTCAAATAGATTTCGTATTTACATTTGGCATAGCCTTGATACAAGTATGTATCTCACTCTAACTATATACACAAAGTCAAGAAGAAAGCGAGGTAGGTATGAAAAGAAGATTCTTTAGATTCTTTAAGGCTCGCATTCCTCGCAAGCTAAAGAAGGCTCTTAGGCATGGTATAGAGAGACGTATATTCCCATTGACAGAAGAGAAGGAAACTGCCTTTGGTCATACGTTCATCTATAACGAAAGGATTGAGTTTGCAATAGAGGAAAGACCACCAAATGGAAAGCAAAGGCACGTTTAGCTTGCATAAAAGAATATAAGAGACAACTTTCCTATATGTGGATGCAAAGTAACAGAATGATAATGTGGTAACAAAAAAGCAGGACCTAGTGCCCTGCTTTTTTCGTGTCTATAGGTATCACCCAACAAGACTCTTGCGCTCTTCTGCAATCTTGCCGTTGTTCTTCTCCAGGAGCATATCACGCAACTCCTTGGTGATGCCTTCTTGTACGAGCAGCTTGACCTTCATTTCTGCCAACTCCTTCAACATAGCTTCATCAGTTGGCTTATCTTCCTTGAACATCGAACCTACGCCACGTAGCAGCCATTCTGCTGATACATCTACGTATGTGGACAATATCCTATCTACAAACTCCAAGGATGGCTCCTTTGTGCCATTCAAATAGTTGTTTGTTGCAGCAGGCTTTGCCCCTACGGCTTCTGCAAACCCTCTGTTAGACAGTCTGTAATGGTCTCTAACCTCGTTGATTCTATCTCTAAGTCCTTCCATCTTACCTTGTGTTTATAAATGTGTAAATAAATAAATTAAATATAAAATAGTGTCTACATATTTGGTAGTCTGCCTACAAATGTGTATCTTTGCATCCGTAAACGAGCCATAAACTCGTCTTAAAATGTTTTACGTTGCAAATATACAAAATAAATATGAATAAAGTTGTAAAAAAAGAAAAAATTATCATGGATGTGGATAAAATTCCTAATCTGATGAAAAAGTTTGGATGCGGAAGAGCTGCCGTTTACAACGCACTAGCCTTCCGAAGCTATAGCCAGCAGGCAGCGGATATTCGCTCCTATGCGCTGAATTTCCTAGGTGCAGAGAAGGTGAAGGTTCCGCAAATTGTCAGAATGTAAAGTTATAAGCCGTTTGGCTTTTAGATATAAATCGTTAAAGCGTTCAGCCTTCACCCTGCGTGAGTAGGGTGGAGGTTCTAAGAAATCAGTTAGATTCTTGTTCTTAGATTATGTTTTTAGAGGTTAGTTAGAATAGATTTGAGTTGATTTTCAATCGGCACTCCGGTTCGTGAGGATAGGGGTGTACATGGCATCTTAGCTCAGTTGGTAGAGTGCTGCAAGGATGCTTGCAGAGGTCGGTGGTTCGAGTCCACTGGGTGCCTCATTCGTTGTGGAATATTGTTATTTTCAAAGGTGATATGAATGTCGTGAAATGGTGCAAAAAGTGCGGTAGAGTCACATGGCGAATAATTTCTACTATTGTAGATCGTTCGAAAATCATCGCCACAAACCATAAGGAGATAGCGTTGGCTGCTATCCTACCAACACCTTTCATTTCTTCACATTATTATATAATAGCAACCGCAACAAGGTCATTGCCATCAAAGAAGGCATAAGCTCTTTGACATATTGGAAAAGTAAAGCCGAGAATATTCGTTCTATTACATAGGGGTGCAGGCGCACTTTTTTGTATTAAAGACAGTTGGATGTGATTAGCCATAATTGCAATAATGCTGCATCCCAAAAGCGGTGAGCATGGCTCTCAAATTCGTGGTAGCGCACGATGCCGCTTCATCCGCCTATGGTGTAACGGAAGCACGCCCGAAAGGAAACAGATGTGTAAATCATTAACTATTCTTATCAAATCGGGAAGATAGGTTCGACTCCTAATGGTGGACAAACTCGTTAATATGTTTTTATTAGGTTGCAGCGGCAACGATTGTGCATAAGATATAAGAAGTATTAAATAAGCAAAGCCCTGCTCGTCAGTGAGGATAGGCAGGGTTATCTTAAACTTAAAAAAAATAGCGTATGCTTAGATTATTCTCAACTCGGTCGTACCAAGAGCGAGTGAACGATATATACAGGCAGTTGGAGCGTAACGCTTGGTGTCCCCTTGAGATATTCGAGCGAAAAATACGCAAGATAAATATGCTTAACTCTCGAATCAAGAATCTGTCAGCAGACCTTGGACGAGAGGAAGGCGAGTACGAAACTTTAAATACGAAAAGGTATGATGAAGAGGAGTAAACCCCTAAAGAGAACTCCAATCAAGAGAACTCCATGGGATAAGGCAAAGAAGGAACAGGAAAAGAAAAAGGCAAAGGCTGGACTCAGTAAGCCAGCACTCATCAAGAAGCTCGATAGGTGGTTTTCACTCTATATCCGACTTCGTGATGTAAACGATGAAGGTGTGTTTCAGTGCCCAACTTGCAGGCGTATCTTACCTTTCTCTAAAGGCGACGCAAGCCACTATTGGGGACGTATTCACATGGCAACGAGATTTGATCCGGACAACGTGACAATCGAATGTCAATATGATAACAGATTCAACAGCTCTCATCTGATATACTTGGGCAAGTATCTAGAAAAGAAACTTGGCTCAAAGAAGATGGAACTGCTAGAATGGAAACATCGTCAAGCCAAGAACTGGTCTTTGTTCGAGCTGCAAGAACTTATAGAGTTCTACAAGAAGGAAGTTGAACGACTAAAAAAAGAGAAGCATTATGGCGAATGGGCTAAGAGTCTGTAAAATTTGCGGTGAAGCTAAGCCGATAACAGATTTTTATGGTAAAATATATACTTGCAAAAGATGTGTTTGCCGTAAGAATAATCAGAAAGTAGTGAGCCGGAATTTTGAAAAGCAACCAGACCTGCAGGGTGAGGTTTGGATGGATATTGTTGGCTTTGAAGGTTTGTATAAGGTTAGCAATATTGGGCGTGTTCGTTCAAGTAGAAGAGGTACGATTATGATTCCTCATCCTCTTAAAGATGGCTATTTGAGGATTCGTTTAAGAAAAGAAGGAAAAGACTTTTCTTTCTTAGTTCATCGTCTTGTTGCTATGGCATTCATTCCTAACCCCAACAACTACGATACGATAAATCACAAGGATTTCAATACGCAGAATAATTGTGTAGAGAATTTGGAGTGGTGTACTCAAAAGTACAATAACAAGTACAGTCGTGATGCTGGTCATTATCATTATTCAGAAAAGGCAAGGGAAGCAGCAAAGCGGAATAGAAAAATTTCTGACGAGTTAGCGATAAAAATCTTTGAGGACTATAAGAAAGGTATGAAGCAAGCTGATTTAGCATCAAAGTATGATGTAACAAGAGCCTTTGTTTGTAGATTGGTGCATGGTAGGTGCAGAACCGAGTACACCAACCAATCCTTAGAGAAAGACTTAAAGATAAAGTTTTCTGATGATGAAATAATATCAATGAATGAGTCTTTCAAGAAAGGTATTTCTTTAAAGAGTATAGCCGAAAGGTTCAACACATCAAGTACTTATGTCGGTTCTCTTGTGTTCGGAAGAACCGAACGTTCTAGAAAACTTGTTGAAAAGGGTTTAATGACAACACCTAAAGTAGAAAAGCCAATCCCGCAGAAAGAACTTTATAAGGATGAAATACTAAAATTGCATTCTGAAGGGATGAGCCTTCGGAAAATCAGATTAATTTTAGGAATTAAAGGACACAGTGTTGTGGCAGAAGTAATAAAAGAATTTAAAGATAAAAATAATGAGTAGTAAAATCGGTACAAAAATTAAGGTAGAGCAAACCGAAGTCGGTGGCTTTCCCGAAAAGGCATACAATGATGATGCCGCTTACGACCTTCATGTAGGAACTGGCGTTGAGGTCTTCCCACATCAGCGTTTTTATGTTCCGCTCGGATTCAAAATCCAGTTGCCATCCAACATGAAGCTGCTGATCCAGCCACGTAGCGGCATGTCGGGCAAGGGTATGGTGATTCATGTATGGTTCCCATCCTGGATGGGTGGCGGATATTTAGGTAAGGTAAGAGAGAATCTTGATGTGATTCTCGGTCTGATAGATTGCGGCTATGGCGAGGAGGTTCATGCTATCGTCAAGTCGGGCAGATGGAAATGGAAGAATTGCATTTTGCGAGCACTCGGTTTCCGCTTCTTCATCCATGAAGGAGAACGTATCTGCCAAGGAGCCTTCACATACGTTCCATCAGCAGAACTGGTGAATGGAGTCGTGACCGGCACACGCAGCGGTCTAGGCTCAACAGATAAGGATAAGGCTATTTAACTGTTTTTCATTTTTCCTGCCCATTTCTTGGGTAATAACCGAGCGTGGGCAGGTTTTTAAAGCACAATCATGAGTAAAAAGAATATCAGACAGAATTATTTCAACAAAATCAGAAAGGTTACTGAGGACGTTGACAAGGCAGGAGAGCAGGGAAAGCATTTCCGCTGCATACTCCTCATGGGTGATGCCAACACAAAGCAAGGCTTTTCCTTCATCCACGCATCAGATGCAGACCTGATGCAGCTTCTCCTTCATGCCATGCGCCATAGCAATGCGTTCACCTACGCAGCCGCATGCGCTTTTGAAGCATACGACAAGGAGTTAAGAGGTAAAGACAAACAAGAACAAAATAACGAGAATACAGATGAAACAGATTCAGTTCAAGAAGCTTAGACTTCTCAATTTTTGCGGCATTCGCAATGCTGAGTACGAGTTTGGTAATGAACTCACCATCGTCAAGGGAAAGAACGGACTTGGCAAGAGCACTATTTTAAATTCCATTCTGTACGTGTTGTTCGGCAAGGACATTAACGGAAATTCGCTCGACATCAAGACGTTCGACAAAGACCACAACATCATCAAGGAGATACCTCATGAGGTGGAGCTTACGGTTAGAATCGTCGACACTGGCATGGAGCCAGCAATCATGAATGAGACCGTATTGAAGCGCACACTTACCGATTCTTGGCATGGCGAAGAGTGCAGAAACACCTTCAAGTACTTCGTGAATGGTGAGATTTCCACCGCAAGCGATTTCAAGGACGTGGTGGATTCCATCTGTCCAGAAGACGTTTTCCGTCTCTGTTCGTCAACCCGAGATTTCGTTTGCCGCCCTTGGCAGGAGCAGCGCAACAAGTTGCAGGCACTCGTCGGCAATATCACCACCGATGATATTACGCAGGGCGACGAGAAGTTTGATTTCGTGGTCGAAGCCCTCAGAAAGCAGGACATTGATAAGTACGTTCATCACCTCAAGTACTCTCGCAAGGAAGTGCAGGATCAGCTTGATTCCGTTCCTATCCGTCTTGAAGAGTTGAATAAGTCGCTGCCCGAAGCGCAGGATTGGGAAGCCTTGGCTACCGAGAAGGCTCAGCTCAACGAGAAACTTGTGGAACTCGCCAATAAGATTCAGGAGATTCGCACTGGCGGTGCCGACAAGGTGCGCCTTGATGCCATCCGCAAGAAGATAGGCTTTGCCGAGAAGCGCAAGCGCAACATGGAGCAGGGCGCATTGAACCTCTTCACCGACCTTACAACCAAGCATCAGAGCGATGTTATTAACGCCAATACAGCCGTAATGGTCGCTCAGCGTCTTGTTGATGATTTGAAGGCAGAAATGAAGGGTCTCAACGAAACAAAGATTCATGCAGGGCAGCAGAAGGAGGAGTGCGAGAAGCAGGCAAACGAAATCAATCAGAAGACTGATGAAGCGAATGCCAGCACTTGGGAGTGGAATGCCGATGATGGCATCTGCCCACATTGCGGTCAACCGCTTCCTGCAGAAGACGTGGAGCGCATCAAGAAGGAGTCTGAGCAGAACTTCAACAACCGCAAGGCTAACACGCTGAAGAAGCTTGATGAAGACTTTGACAAGTTGCAGGAAACCTACACCAACTTGAAGAAGATTCTCGAAGATGCCGACAAGGACATGCAGGACAACATCAACAACATGACGACAGCGCAGAAGCAGTTGAAGGAAGCCGAGTTCAAGAAACTGGAGATTGATGCCGACAAGCCGAAGACCTACGAGCAGATTCTTGCCGAGAAGGAAGAGTATCAGCAGGTAGTGAAGGAACTTGCCGACTTGCAGGCTGAACTCGACAAGCCATCCGAGACCAGTTCGGAAGAGACCGCCAAGATGCTCGCTGAACTCGAAAAGGAGCGTGAGCCTATCGGAATCCGATACAATGAGGTACTCGAATTGCTTGGTAAAAAGGAAGCCTTCGACCGCATCACCGCTCGCATCGCAGAGATTAATGAGGATAAGTTGACCTATCAGACTCAGCTCGATGAACTTGACGAGCAGCTTGATGTGGCAAGAGAGTACAATCAGAAGGCAGGTCAGCTGCTCGAAGATCGAGTAAACGAGCATTTCCGCTTCGTGAAGTGGTCCATGTTCAAGGTCAACCTCAAAGGAGAGCGTGAAGCCACATGCGAGTGCTATCACGATGGTGTGCCATACCGCCGACTCAACACTGCTGCAAAGGTGAATGCAGGAATTGACATTGCCTACACCTTCGCCAAGTACAACGAGATTGAGGTGCCAATGCTGCTCGACGAGTGCGAGAGCGTGAACCACCCGATTTGTCGTGGCGGTCAGCAGATCAGAATGGTAGTAACCACCGATGATGAGTTGAAGTTTGAATATCCAGCCCCTACGGTTATGGAGTAAATGAAGTAGAATTTATAAAAATATAAATCATGTCAGAAAATATTAAGTTGACGTTAGAGGTCGATAAAGACCTTGTAAGAGGTATGCTTGCAATTGGTGGAGGTATGAAAGACAACACGCCATCAAGCGTTGTTAAAGAGTGGATTAACGAGCATGATAGCGTTGAGCTTCCTGCTAGCGTAATTAGCGATACTCCAGAATTGGGAGTGGCAATGGCAACGATTGTTCTTTTGGGTATTTCAAATGAACTTAAAAAAGATAAGGAGAAGTAATCATGGCAGAAACAGCAGTAGCAACAAAGCAGCCATCGCAGAAAGCGTTGGCGGTTAAGAATTTCCAGGCGGTAATGAACAATAGTTATTACCAAAGCCTGTTGCAGAACACTTTGAAAGAGAATAAGGGAACCTTCACCACCAGCTTGATGGAGCTTGCCACATCAGATGAAAAGCTTCTGATGTGCTCACCTAATGCGCTGATGGCAGAAGCACTGAAAGCAGCATCCCTGCATCTTCCACTCAACAAGCAGTTGGGGCAGTGTTATATCCTTCCTTTCAAGAACCATGGCGTAATGACTCCTACGCTTGTGGTGGGTACCAAGGGCTATCTCCAGTTGGCAATGCGAACTGGCAAGTACGAGACCATCAACTCTGATGTGGTATACGAGGGCGAGCTGAAAGGCTACGACAAGGTAACCGGTAATCTCGACTTGTCTGGCATTCGCACATCAAATGTGCCAATCGGCTACTTCGCATACATGAAGATGAAGAACGGATTTTCCAAGCTTCTCTACATGTCGCTCGAAGAGGTATGCCTTTACGCCAAGCAGTATAGCCCAACGGTCAAGTTCAGCGACAAGATTACACCCGATAGCTTGAAGCAGATTGCACTGGCGCAGGCAGCAAAGGGAGTGAGTGATGGTGTAGGTTGGAGTTCCAACTTCGAGTCGATGGCATTGAAGACGGTGCTGAGAAGACTTCTCTCTAAATGGGGCGAGCTATCCATTGAGAACAACGATATTCTCAATATCGACGAGGCACCATCTGCCGAGCAGCAGCGTGACGAGGAGTTTGCCGAGGATAAGAAGGTAATCGTGGTTGATGCCGAGACTGGAGAGGTTAAGGAGCCAGCAGGAGCCAACGCCCAAGCAGCCGCTTCTTCTTCAGCAGCCGCACCAGCATCATCACATCGTAAATTGAGCTAATATGAAGTTAATCATTTCAGGTTCTTCATCGCAAGGAAATTCGTATGCCCTTCAATCAGATTCGGGAGAAATCCTGCTGATTGAAGCAGGCATACCCTTGAAAGAGGTGAAGAGAGCTATCGGTTACAAGACGAGTAAGGTTGTCGGATGCATCACAAGTCACGTCCACGGAGACCATGCCAAGTATATCCCCGAATATCTAAAGGCAGGAATCAGTGTATCGTCAAACGATGAAGTGGCTGAGAAATATCCGGGAGTAGATACCATGTCCGAGAACATCACATTCAGGTTCGGAAACTTCGGGGTCACTCCATTCGAGGTGCAGCACGATGCAAAAAACTTCGGGTATCTGATTCATGAACCATCCTATGGCACCATCTTCTTTGCCACGGATTGCTACAATCTGCATTTCTGCATCCAAGGTTGCAATACCTATCTTGCAGAGTGTAACTATTCGGATGAACTCCTAGACAAGGCAGTGGCAGAAGGCAAGACTCCACGAAGTCAGGCTGATCGTGTTCGCTTATCCCACATGAGTCTCGAACATGCCGTTTCGTGGTTGCAGGATTGCAAGGCAGAGCGGTCAGCCCGACAAATCATTCTTATTCATGGTTCCGCCCGTCACCTCAACCCATCGTTGGCAGTAAACAAGTTTCAGCAGGTGTTAGGCGTACCTACCATCTACGCTGAAAAAGAATTACAAATCAATCTAAAGTAATCAGATATGGCAGTATTCGCAAATTTGAAGGATTCGCCTACCTACATGGAGGCATTGAAAGAGATAGAAACGGCAAAGGAGGCAGGCTATAGCTTGGAAATCAAGAAGTTCCATCCCATCGCCACCAACCAACAGAAAGCCTATCTCAACTTCATCATCACGTATCTGTCCGGCAAGATAGGGCAGACGTTCTATCAGACTCTCAGCGAGATTCAGAAGAACGTTGCTCCCCACGTCTTCATGACCGGTGAATACGACAAGCACGGCTATCCCAAGTTCAAGTCACTTGGCTTGCTCAATACCGCAGAAGCATCATCCGTAATCAGAAACATCATCGACTATGCACTAAGCATAGGCATCATGCTTCCCGAGCAGAATGATGAACTGGCAATGAAGTATTGTCAGCGAGACATTGAATCAAACAAGGGGTGGGTGTAACAATAACTTAAAACAAAAAGCTTATGAAAACATTAAAGGAAATCAATGCCGAGGCAAAAAGATATGCCCCCGACAACGAAGCCTTGCGTGAAGCCTTTGTGCAAGGCGCAAGATTCATGGCAACTGGCAGGTATTACAAGGAGAAGCCGATGTTCCCGAAAGAGAACGAGGTGGTGACCGTGGACTTGCAGGCAACGGTACCAATAGAAGATGATCTCATTGTTCCAACCTTCGATGAGTTCTGGAATGCCTATGCCTATAAGAAGGGACGCAAGAAAGCTAAGGAGAAATGGTATAAGCTGAAGCCGAAAGAGAAGGTAGCCTGCATGAAGGCGGTTCCTGCCTATGTAGAGAACACCATGATTCCAGGTTCGGCATACACTGGCACCAAGAAGCAATTCAGAATGCACCCCCTCACTTACCTCAATGGGGCAAGGTGGGAAGATGAAATTTATCCAGTACAGAGTTATGAGCAACAACGAGCTATCGACCTCACCGCAAAGGCAGCAAGAATCCTTGGTTCCGATTATCAAGGATAAGCCCGGCTACGTCCGCCCTTCCTCCATCTCGGATGCCATCTGCAAGAGCAACACCACCTTGCTCACCATTCAGAAGCAGGGTGGGCTACGCTCACTAGTAGGATGGGTCAAGGGCAGACTGATAGAACTCTTCACCTTCCTCGGAGTCTTCGACATCGTTACCGAATATCAGATTCAGATGCTCGCCACAAGAATCTGTGCCAAATACTTCTATTGGACCACCACCGAACTCGACTACGCATTTATCTCCTTCATGCAGGGTGATTATGGCAAGCTCTATCAGCACAAGCATGGAGAAAACAATATAACCGTCAATCCGCAGGAGATAATCATTGCGCTCGATTCCTACCAAAAAGACCTGCTGGCAGAGCGTGGCAGGATAGAGGACGAGCGCAAGAAGCAGGAAGAGGCAAGGAAGGCAGCCGAAGACTCCAAGAACCCACATGGCATAGAAGCTTGGAAGATTTATTGCGAGAAGAACAACTTTGACCCATCCACTCATCGCATTCACACTGTAGATATGAGCAAGCATGATGTTAATCAGGTGCTCTACAAGGATGAAGAAGAGAGAAAGGTGGCAGAAAAGAAGTTCTATCGCAAAGACCTACGTAAACAACAATAGAATAGTTAAACAGAAAAACAAAGAAATGATGAATATGATTCAATTTGACACGATGATCGTATTGGCATTTTTGTGGATAGCAGCAATAGCTATCATAGTCTACGACCGCATCAAGTATCGTAAGTACTACGCATCCCAAGGCAAGATGATAGTGCTTCGCATGAACAACGAATACGCAAGAGGCATACTAGCCAACAAGGGCATCAACCTTTGCCAGTGTGCCTACTACAACACCAACAACTATCTCTACACCATTGATGGCGAAAGAGTATGCGGTTTCACCGAAGGCTGCACCCATCTGATAGAAGATGCTACCAAGCATCACCAGGAAGTGATAGATTGCGGCATCAACATCAACCGCTTCGTGTATGAGATTCAGAAGCTGCAGAAAGAGTTTGGAACTAAAGAGAATGTGGAGGAACAGGCATGAAGAAATTCGTATTTGACGTAATGCTCAACGGAAGATTCATCTGTACTCTCAGATACGAGTACAGCCCCCTCTTCCAGATTGACTTTGAAGATTTAACAAAGTTCGTCCTCAAAAAGAGACCTACTTTGAAAGGTAAGGATTTTAGAATTGCATTTTGATTATGAAGGAGATTAAAGATTTGGTAGCCGGTGACAAGGTTGTTATCAAAAGTGAGAATGACGAAAGTATAATTATATATGCTGCGACTATCGAAAGAGTTACAAGTCATTCTATCTATGCTGTTTGCGTAAAATTCAACAGAAAGAATGGTAAGATGATAGGTGAAAAGAGTGGCTCTCACACGCACATAGAAATTGCATCAGAAGAGGTAATAGAAAAGATGGAAGCAGTGCAGGAGCGCAAATTACTATCAAGCTATCTTCATGATTACGATTTCTTTAAGCTTTTATCATTAGAGAAATTGCGAAAGATAATTGATATTATAAAGGAGTAAAGCGCATGGATAAGTTAGAATATATTCCAGGAGATTTGGTAATGACAAATGGAGTACCACTAGGTACTGCCAAAGATGTCGTTTACAGAGTAACATCATCAGACCCATCAAAGACTTTAAAGTTGGATAATGGAACTGTTCTTAAAGGTGTTGTCCGCTTAGAGAATATCGAAGGAGTGAAATTTGGAGATAAAGGCTATCTTTTAGCCGAATGCTGTGCTTGGGTTAAGGACATTGTCCCGATTCCTCTTACTCAGAAAATTCTATGCAAGAATAAATGGGAAGCAAATGCTATTGAATATGATTATAGTATCAAAGATAAGCTATACTTTTGTGCGTTCCCAACAGATAGGAAAGCAGGCTGTATTGAATTAGATGTCTATAACAATATTGCTCCATCTGATAGCTATGACGTATGTCAAGATGATTTTTATCTTGGAAATATTTCATACGTTCATCAACTCCAGCATCTTCTCTTTGGCTTGAATATTAATTATGAAATTGAGGTGTAGGTATGGCATGTAGAAGTAGTTTAGGTTGTTTTGGATGAAAAAATCTAGAACATTATTACTATAGCACAGGGAATATGGACTGCAAACTCAAAGGTCATATAACTTTGGGATTTGGAGATGATATGGGATGCGAAAAGTATGAAAGTAACGTTCAGCCCTCGGGCATAAATGAATAGATTAATGAAAGCAAAAGAATTAGGAAGAATATTGTTAGCAATGGGAGATATTTCTGTTGTTTTTGTATCATCTTGCAATGATAAGCAAATTCAATTACAAGATGTAAA
>ERZ1034723.970-NODE-970-length-13322-cov-10.735283_pt1 | contig 13322 bp, 7 predicted proteins | sample MGYA00520637_ERZ1034723 | MGnify/ENA primary metagenome ERZ1034723 (study PRJEB33766, sample SAMN09781719) | gut metagenome | biome: gut microbiome | host: Homo sapiens | place: Madagascar | study: EMG produced TPA metagenomics assembly of the PRJNA485056 data set... | reverse complement strand
AGTCTATCCAGTTTGAGGTATCACCACATAAACCCTTCCTGAAAACTCAATATAATAGTGCGTTCTGGAACACTTTTATATTTCATAGTTTAACAAACACAACTTAATTTATTGTGTTCTTTGTTTTTAGATTTCGCTTCAATTCATCTGCTTGTATAGCAGTTTTTGTAAATGAATTATTTTTCCACCAAGAAGCTACAGAAGCACCAATAGTAAACAAAATTGTTACTACTGTACCAATATCTTCATTTGCAATCTGCAACGGAGAAATTCCAAAATAAGCTAGTATCTGATTTGTCAAAGCCAACAACAGAATTATTGTTCTTGTAATTGTACCTGCTGATACATTCTTAATATCAAATTTCATAACATTACTCCTTAATCTGTTATATTAAACTCTTTATGTTCTTGTTTATATTCTTCTAATAATTCCTCGTATTTAGCGTGAACCGCACCGTTTCCACCATTCTTAACATATGCATCACCTGCCGAAATTCTCTCCGACAAAGGCATTTCTGATGACATGATTGTTAATCGAAGTACATTAAGTCTAACCTCTTCTAGTATATCACTTTGGTCTTTTGCTTCTGTAGCAATTTTATTAACCTGTTTAAGAAAAGAACCTAGTATTTTAATTACCCCAACCACAGCTATCAAAGCAGTGCATATACTACCAATAGCTATAATAATATCCATAAAAATCACCCCTCAATACTTTGTTGTTACTTTCAATTTGTTATTTGATTTCACAACAAAGCATTTGTTTATTTTTGTTTATCTTAGTCTATCAATAGTTTTTCAATAGCATTAGCTGTATCTGTTCCGATAATACCGTCTTGCTTTATCTTCGATGCTGCTTGTACTTCCTTGATTGCTTTTGCTGTTCCAGAGCCGTAACCAAATTTAGTATCTGGCTTAGTCTTAATCTTACCTTTTGCCTGCAATGCTCGTAGAGATACCTTAGCCATTCTTACTCCAATACCCCAACCGCCTGCAATTTCAGTAGGTTGCATTAGTTTCTTCTGCTTTTTCTCAATAGCATTTCTCAAAGCTGTAATTGTATTTTTACCTGCGATACCGTCTCGTTCAAGTTTAAACTTCTTTTGTATCTCTAGTGTTGCCTTGTATGTACCACCACCGAAGCTGTTTGTTGTATCACAATTTTCGGTTATAATACCTAGAGCATTAGCTTGTCTTATTAAAGATTTATATGCTAATACTCCGTCTGATTTATCACCCTTTTTAAAATTCATTTCATCATCGCCTCCTGTTGAGTTTAAATTACCTGCAATTAAATTCCAATTTGGTCTATAATAACCATTAATACAACTGTAATTCAATGAATATGCTTTTTGTTTTACCGTAGAAGTTGTGTTACTACTGCCAGAATTACCCTCAATAGTATACACATAACCATTTACTACTTTCTGCACTACACCGATGTGGTCTGAATGATATTTGTCTGTGTACCAACCACCCCAACGAAATGTAATTAAATCACCTGCTTTAGGAATTCCACTTCCTCTAGGTATCCAAGTACCCATTCCGTTTGGAACACCCTCTCTTGCAAAACAACCAGCACCTGCCGTCTTAGGAATTATTTTATTTAATATTGTAACACCATACTTTTGACCTAATTTATTAGCCCAATAACTACAACTAGCTGCACACCACGCTTCACCCCAAGATAGCGGATACCAATTACAAATTGTTCTACCGTTTTTACCAACATCTTTTAATGCGATATTGACTAATTCCTGTGCGTAATTAACTGCCATATTATCACCGTCCATTTATTTTATCTAAAATTTAGTTTAATTAATTTTATCATCTTATTGTAAATAATAAATTGTAAATAATAAAAGAGTGAGATTTTATATCTCACTCTTTTAATTATCTATAATTATCTTATATACCATATGTTAAATATATTAAATTGTCTATCACTAAACATTATCAAGTGACTTGTTCACCACATTCCATCGAAATAGTCTTACAAATATATAAATATTTCTGTTTACCACTCTTTGTGTTTAATGTATATATATTACCTGTAACTGTATTATCCGCAACCATTGAACTGGTGTTCTTCAAAGAAGTTGTATATCGAACATCATATGAAGAATTAACATAATTTACTGGTATTTGATATTGCAACAATATTTTATTATCATCAAATGTATTAATTGGTTTATTATATGAACTAACTGCATATGCGGTATTCAATGAATTATCCATCATTCCGAAATAATTGCCATTATTATAGTAATATATATAAAACCTAGTCGGATTAGTTGCAGTGTCTACATCTGTTAATATAAAAAAGCCATTAGCATTGTCATAGCCAATTCCTGCTAGTACCACACCTTCGTTGTTTTTAACAAACTGAAAACTACATTTTCTTATTGCGTTTATATTTGATGCATTATTATTATAAGAATTGTCTGAATAATACAAATAAGAAGTACTTTGATTAAAAACATTAATATATTCATCAGTATTTGGGTTTTTTTGATAAATGGTAACTAATAGGAGACTCGTAGAATTAGTCATACTACCGTTCATCTGAATTATAATTCTAATATTATCATAATCGCAAGTTACAGTAGGTGTTGTACTAACACTTTTACTATATGGTATATTTGTTCTTGTTACAGTAAGAGGAATTACACCGTTATTTTCAAAGGTTTGAGCAATTTGTTCCAATAAATCAACCGTAGTTCCGTAAGTCGTAATTTTCTTCGTACAATAACTCATTTTCTATCTCCTTTCTTTGTTTATTTATATGTTCATTCACTTTCAATTTTTTCTCCAGTTGTTATTTCAAAATCGTCCTTGATTTCAATTATATTGGCATCAGACGAATTAGGTATGTTAATATCACCAATGATACCACTTGTGTTAGGAATATAATCTGGATTGTCAACCTCTGGTAATATTGGTGTTTTATCATTTAGGTCAAAACTATTAAAGCTATTTTGAATATCAAATGTATCACTAACAGAACCTATTAATTTTCTGAACATTAACACATCACTATATTTATTATACTTGTTTGCAAATTCAAGTGATAAATTTTCAATGTTTTGAAAATCAATTTGCATACTTAAAAATCTAACACTAATAAACTCATTCGGCTCAATCTCTGATAATACTTTATCTCCGAGTTGAATATCATTTGCAAACTCAACAAATTCTTTCAAACTTAAAAAATTAGCAAGATTTACACTAAATGATTTACAAGGGTCGATTAATTCTTTATGTAATCGTTGTACTGTAGTATATAACTCCTGTTCCGTATCAATATTACACTTTGTATTATTATCATACTTGTCACCAATAATAGCTGACACCATACGAATAGGTACAGTATTTGTTAAATCATTTGGGTTATAAACAAAACTTGCTCTACAATATTTATACTCTACTCCCTCATACTTAGTTTGTTGTAATCCATTCGCACCGTTTGGATAGCGTAATATACTTGATACATTTTCCTTAGTAGGGTAGAGGGTAACTGTAGATGGTTTTATTTTTTCACCTGTTTCACGATTATAGAAATATAAAAAGTTTTTGTATTCGTTCTCTAATCTATCGTTATTGGGCAATTGAATAAAATTTGTAGTCCAATATCCAACTCCGTATGTAAATGGGTCATTTGGATTTGAAACGCTTTTGCTAGATGAAGCTTGTGGTCTACCTAGTTGGACATCATAATAATCAATATAATTAAAATAGCTGTCATAATCTAGGTATGCAATGTCAGTATTACTATACGAAGCGTCTATAATGAATTTACTCAATTCTTTTAGCTGTTCAGTCGTAAAATTAGTTTTCCAAGAAAAGCCTTTTTGAAAGTCAGCCAAAGAATAAACTTTCTCACCACTATTATGCAAATCACGCAATTTCTGACCGTAGTAATTCTTATTGATTTGAAGCCAAGTACCCCCATAACTCCAATATCTATTGTAATGATATTCCTTATCTACAAAACCGTTTGTGTCATCATAAGTATGAGAATACATATACTGTCTAGGGTATTCGACACTATTTAACCCACTATTCATAAAAATACGGTTAATAGGGATAGTATCTGCGTAAAGTCCTCCCATTTTCATAACAAAATCATTGCCTATACTTGTACTTACACTTTCTTCATAAAATATCTGCAACGCTTTGTTTAAAATTTCCAAATTATCTTGTACTAGATTTTTGCGATTTACAGCCGTTTTATAGTTCCAACCATTTTTAGAATCTAAATACCCACTGCCGTCTTTCTTATTGGCACTTAAAACATCAGAATACTTTTGAACTTCTGCTTCTAATTCTTTCAGTTTTGTTTCATATTCTGTTTGCAATTCTAATAAATAGTTTCTAAAACCACACACATATTTATACTGTTTCTGATATTTAGCTATTTTTTCTTCCCATTTGTTTAACGCATCTATCAATCCTTGTGACATCCACTTTGTATTTTTATAATAATCAAAATTATAAATGATGTTTGTACCTAGTGGATTTACATTTGAAATGCCAACCCCTGTGTCACCGGTAACATACAAAGCAGTTGCACATTTTTGAGAACTTTCTGTAATAGTAATATCTTTCATAATGTTTGAAAATGAAAGAATTAAATTACTTTCCCTTAAATAATCATTGGCAAAAGAGTATTTAACATCAATTTTCAAATCTCTATAATTGAAAAAGAATATAACATCAAATTCCTTTTGTACAGTTTCAATTAAAAAATTGTACCAAGAAGTATTTAGGTCAATGTTGATAGTTTTCTGTACTTTAAAATATGGTTGAGTTTTATCACTTACATTTTCTGGAATTTTCCAACCTGTCTGTTTTTGCAGTTCAAGTAATATCTGTTCCAGTGTCACCGTCATACTGTTATCATCGGATTGTAAATCACTCCACAGATTGACAGACCTATGTGTGAGCAAATGTTCATAGCTATAACAGGTGACTGTTTTGTATTTTTCAACACCGTCCGAATACTCCTCGACTTCTTCTATATAAAACCAACCTACACCTGCGAAACGAATTAACCTGTGTCTTTCAATTTCATCATACAACAACTGTTTTGAGTAATCACCAATATTGTAATCAAAAATATATTTATAATATTTAAAAGACAATGGGGTTTTATCATTAAAGTTCAAAGTTATATTCTCATCAGATGTAATACCAAGACAACCTAGTTTCTCAAAGTTAGGTTGACACAAAATCAAATTGAGATTGTTGTTATTATTTTGCAACAGATAACTAATGTACTTTATTATCTCTTTGTCAAATGTTTCATATGTAACATTAGCCACTTACACACCACCTATTCTAACAGAAGGTGTACATTGAACGGTAACTGTACAATCCCCACTAATGTCGAGTATGTTTACACCGTTGACTAGATAAATAAATCCGTTTCCGTCCAAATCTAAATACTTTGTAGCGTTCACAACCACGGGGCTTTCATCAGTAGTTTTTTTAACAGTAACTTTTTTAGTCAATGTGTCAATCTCTATAATGTCACCTTTATTCAAGGTGTCATTTTTTATAAAACAGGTATTTAAGTAATTAGCGTTTTCTCCGTTGCCACGATTTGCTATTCTGATACACCTACCATCCGAACTGTTTTGAACACATTTGATAATTGGTTTTATTGTACCAATATTAGCAAAATCTATGTCTAATCTCATTTGTTCCCAATATATTTCTGTAGTTGAATCAGGGGAACTCTTTATATTTTGTGTTAATAAAATTGGAGTTTTATAAGCGTAAGGGGAGATGCTTTGAACTGTTATGCTCATAGCCTTAATTCCTATTCCGTCTTGATAATCTTCTCCATGCCTGAGAAAGCACCAAAAATAATAGTCTTTTAGTTCAGGGTGGTTAAAAGCTAGTTTTTGCGGTTTGTTTTGTCGAAACAACCAATTCTTAACTTCACACAATGTTGCAACAGGCATTTTATCTGGAAAATGGATAGTTAAATCAAAACTGAGTTGTTGGTTCTCACGCACTCCATATACTAGCTGTTTTTCATTACCGAAAACATTTTCTGAAATGACTTCACTATCTGCTCCGCTTGTCAGTGTCTCAATAAGCCCGCCGATATTGCATAAACAAATCTCATAATCTTCTGAACTCTTATTTGCAAATGTAAAATAACATTCTTCTACCATTATAAAACCTCCTTTCAATACATCACAAAAGGCAGGCACTCACGCACCTGCCTTAAATATTATTCATTTAACCGTAATGTTTTCCTAGTCGAACAAAATCCTTAATAATCTTATTTTGAATTTTATTAGCTAACTGCTCCTCATTTAGTCCGTTCGTATTATAAACAGTAAGCTGGATTGGCGCGTTGATTGTCTCATTACTTTTCTTATCAATAGTCGAAAGATAAGAACCGCCACTCGCACGCAAGGTATCGTATAAAGAAGAAAGTTTCATTCCAGATCTATCAATACCTTCGGAAAACTTGCTAGAGAATTTGTTGTACATATTTAAGAATTTCCTTTGCGGATCTGGCAGTTTCGATAGATTCCATAGGTTCTCTGTTTGTTCTTTGTTAAATACTATAGAGCCATCAGTCAAGGTTGTATATCTACCCTTACTTGGATGATCTAGGATAAGCTCAGTTCCTATACCTTCTTCATCCACTATAGACAATCCACCCTTAGAATGACGAGTTCCCTTAGCATATGCTCTCAACTGCTTTATAACTTCATCCTCTGAATATCTATGAAACGGGGAACCCTGACCGGTATACTTGTTTAGATAATCATTATGCTGATTTGCAATATCTGCCGCTGCACTTTCTGGAGTTGGCTGTTTGGAGGTATATACATACCCTCCTAATGTAGCTTCATATGTTGGAGTTGTTTCTATATTACCGTTAAAAGCCGTATCGAAGTTTGTTTTCGCAGTTGTAGTATTTTCTAGATTTGTTTTCAGTTTATCTATCTTATTTGCTACATCATCAATAGCAGAAGAAGTTCCGTCTATAGCAGACGATATATCATTAATAGCTGAAGATGTTTCGTCTATAGCAGACGATATATTATTAATAGCTGAAGATGTAACATCTATCGCACCAGCTACTTTATCAATATTGCTCTGCACAGCATCTATTTGCAATCCAACATTGTATATGTTATATTCTAGCAATTCCATTATTTGCATACAAGAGAATTGCCCAAGGTTATAATTATCCAACGCTGAATACGCACTATTCCAAAGATTTTCAAATTCAAACCTACTCTTAGTTGTGTATTGATAAACATAATTCCAAAGATTATTGTAGAACTCGTTAGAACGAGAATCTATTAGTCTCATAGCCTCTTCTCTAAGGCGTCTTTCGTTATCCGCAACACTTCTTATCTTACTAATTTCAGCGTTTAATAAATTTTCCTTACGATTATATTGCTCGTCAAGTTGTGTCCTCTGGTCTTCCAGAGCTTCTTTACGGCGTGTAATAGACTGGTCGTATTGATAATCAGCTAGGTCTTGTTGTTGCTCGGACAACTGTCCTTGTAACTCTTGGTATCTCTTTTTATCTGAAGTAGATGTACTGTTCTTTAAAGCAGCCATCTGCTTCTTCGTAGTTGATATATCTTTAGTTTTATCACTAATAGACCTTTGATACTCATATAGATCTTTCTCAGCATCCAACTCATTTTCTAAAGCTTCAATAGCCTCTTTAGATGCATCAATCTTATCTTTATAAGCATCTTTCTCGTCTTCTAATGACTGAATTTTATCCTCATAAGTTTGTTTAACATACTCAGCTGTTAAATCTATGAGATCTTCTATGCTTGATTTATCGTCTTCATAAGCACTTTTTAGATCTTCTAAAGCTTCCTTCTGCTTTTCGAGGGCTTCTTTATTATCCTCTAAAGCTTCCTTCTGCTTTTCGAGGGTTTCTTTATTATCCTCTAAAGCTTCCTTTTGAGCTTCAAGAGCTTCTTTCTCTTTCTCCTGAGAATCTTTTACGCCCTCAAGAGCTTCTTTTTGGTTTTCTAAAGCTCTGGTTTGGGAGTTTGTTGCATTAGTATTATTAGCCCATGTGGTATCGGTATTGTCTATTAAGGCAATATACTGTTTATATGTAGTATATAAATCTGTAACCGCTTCTTTTATCTTGCCACCCTTGGCTATTCCTTGAGAAACATAGGCACGCAGAATAGCCTCAGAATATCCTTTGGTAGCTTCGGTAGTATCATTAATCTTTTTAGCTAAGTATTCTTGTGCAGAAGATTCGTCGGTTATCTTTTTAATATTATCAATGGTATTCTTGAGAATATCCATCTTAATACTATTGAGTTTTGCCTTTGTGAGTTTTTGATAAGCTTGCTCATTTAGAGTTAGGTTTCCGTTTTCATCAAATAGATATCCTATATACTCGTCACCTAAAGATATTAACTTCTGTAAGTTATCAATAGATATTACGCCCGATGTATTATAATCCGCTATTACTTCTTTTAATGAAGCAAAAGCTGACTGGACACCATCAAGGTTTTCCATAGCAGCCTTCATAGAGTCTGCGTTAGCATCGAATATATCTGAGAAGTTTAGTTTATCTACGGCTTTGACTGTATCTTTTAACACATCACCTTCGATAATCCCGAGATCAATCAACACATCACAGAAATCCTCTATGCTTAATCCAGCTTCTTTTGCCGACTCTTGCATTAGCTTAAACGCAGCATCGACTTGCTTTGATGAGTCTGTGTTTTTAATTGTATACTTTAGTATATCATCTTTGCTAACCCTTTTACCATTACCAAAAATGTCTAGCTGCTTTTCAAGATTAACCTTGAAAAAGTTTTTATCTGTCTGTATTTTTAGCTTTAAATCATCCTTAGATAGATATGAGTTTGCATCAGAAATTGCTTCGGTTAGAAAGTTGCGGATAGCTCCGCTTGTGCCCGTTTTGTCAAGACCATTAATTATATCATTAATTGTATCTCTTGCAGTTTTTAGATTTGCTGAAGCTTTATTAATATCACTCGATGAGCCCGACTCCAGAGCTGTTTTATAATCAGCTTCCGCCGCTTGAAGAGCCTCATATGCTTCCTTTTGATCGGAATTTTGACTAACTAGATATTGTGCATATTTATTAGCCACTCCCAACTCTTTACTATAGTTGTCGTCTTGCCAATAATTCTTTGCATTTGTTAATATTTCAATAGCTTTCTCTAGTGGTTCAGTTTGTTTTTTGTTATCGTCGGAAACTCCGAGATTATAGGTTTCATACTCGGAAAGCATATTTGTTAGAGATTCTATAAGTTTATCTTGCATGAGAGCTAAGTCTCTTTTGGTTCCACTATGATCTTTTATATAGCTACCTATATTTACAGATATACTATAACCATTAGAATTCGCCAAGTCTCTGCCACTAGCACCAACATAGTCGTCACCAAGTATGGCTCTAAGCGTATCAACGACATCATTAGCAGCATTTCTCCTAGACTTGTTCTGCTTATCATTTGAATCTGGATTAACTATTGTTATACCGAAGCTTTCATTACCGCTATTAATCAAATCTCCGATACTATCTTTACCATAAATGCTGTCAACTGCCTTAGTAGCTTCGCCAGAATGCTCGTTGTACCAATCGGTCACACTTGCATTATCTAATTTCTTGAATGATTCACTTAGACTATCAACGCTGTCACGAACGAGGTCAATCTGTCCTGCCTCAGTTCCGTATTGTTTAATCAGGTCTTCCTGAATTTCGTACAACTGTTTCCTGATTGTAATAGCTTCGTTTTCCGAAGTATTTGCACTATCAAGTTTTTCTCTCAGTTCAGAAACCTGTTTGTGAACTGTTGAAAGAGATTTTGACTTCTCGTCAAGTTGATCAGCAGCCTCAGCAGCTTTCTGCATCTTCTCAATTTGTTCCGTAATAAAATTTGAAACAAATGATATAACAAATCCAACAGCAAGCGATGCTCCGGCATTAGCTAACCCTTGTACTAATGTAGATCCTACGCTTTTTAACTTACCTAATCCTCTAGAAAAGAGCGATACCCCCTCCTTGCTCTTTTCCACATTTAACTGTAGCTTCTTTTGAGCCTCAACAAAGTTTCCGGTTTCTGCAACACCATCAGTTAGTCTGTCGCTGTACTCTGTTAGTTTTTTGTTCATTATATCTATCTTACCAGCAGTCTCATCGGTGTATGATTTTTTATTTGCTTCAAATTCGTTTTGACTTTGTATTATAGCATCTAAGATTTGCTTAGCCTCGATGTTAATATTATTTTTCCTGGTCTGAGTAAATAAGCCTAGGCTGCCACTATTATCGGTATTTAGTATACCCATATTGTTTTTTGTTAGTAAGATGCCTGAGATAGTAGCTATCAACGTTGGCATTAATCCTAAACCTTTATTTATATTACTAATTAGATTTAAAATCTCTGTTCCAGATGTAATTATCTCCTTCATGAAGTTGCTATTGATGATGTCTTTAGAAAGTGCTTCAAAGGTAGAACCTAATATGTTTAACTTACCTCGAACAGAGTCTAAATATTTTTCGTTCTCAGCAGCAGCTGATCCCGCCGCATTCTTAGACGATATTAATGCCGAATCTGCGACAGTAAAGTTTTCCAATAAAGCAGCGACTACATTTGCGTTACGCTTACCGCCGACCTTCTCGAGTATATTTGCCTTTGAAACATCAGTTAGTTCGCTCCGAACGTTTGCTAATTCCTTAAGTATTTGGTAAGTAGACTTAAATGTTGAGTCATCTAACTGAATGTCAACCTTATTTCCAGTCAAACTTAGGATTTCTTCTCTTAGTTTAGATACGCTGGAAGCCATTCCATCAGTGGACTCTCCAGCTTCTTCAGCTTCTGTTTTAGCGGCTCGTAGATACATAGATATTGTTTTTAAGGTTGTGCCGACCTTTTCTGGATCTTGTACTATTGTATTTGCTGCTGTGGTAAGAGCGATAGTTTCATCAAGGGTATTATTTGCGGATTTCATTGCAGCGGCAGAACGAAGCAAAGCCTCTCCAATGCCCTGCGATGAGATTGCGTAATTGTTACCGGCTTCGTTAAATTTATCTACTATTGACATAGCTTCGTCAGCACTAATGCCAAAGGCTTGCATAGTTGCTATGATGCTTTCAGATGCCTCACTGATGTCAGAAATACCATCGCCAACATTCTTATATATGATAGCAGCGTCCGATAATTTTTCTGCACCTTCAATATCATATCCCAGCCTAGCAAAATCTGCTGTGGCTGTTACCACGTCCGTCAGAGACGATGCCAATTTATTAGCACGAAACGAGGCTCTTTCTAAGAATTGATTGTAGGTTTCGTCTGGTTCGTCTGTAACTTTTTTCAGTTCGGTCATTGCGGTATCTAAGTCTGTCACAGCAGATATCATCTTTCTCATGGTGTTAATAACTAGCATAACAAGCTGGGATGCTGTCAACCAAGAACTAAACTTAGATATGAGACCAGATAATTTATCTCTAAAGGTTTGTGTCGCATCTCCATTTTCTTTAATCGTAGCGACATTCTTAACAAGAGCTCTGTCAGCCTGTCCGATTTCTTCCTTGAACTGCGCAAACGAGGATGTTCCATTATCATAAGCAGAACGCGCTTCTTCAAGAGTAACAACCTTTTTCTCAATATCTTTATATGCCATTGAGGAATTTGCACTATTTTCCGCTGCGGTATAGTTCCTTAGAGCTGCTTTACACCTAGCCAGAACAGCCTCGTATTTTTTCATGAGGGCAATCTTTTGAGAGCTTTTTGCGAAGTCCTTGTTCTCATTTGCGTTGGGAATCCTAGCTTCATCCTCAACACTGACACGCTTTTGTACCGCATTTATTAGTTTCTCTGTTTCAATCTGAAGTTTATGTATATTGTTTAACTCGTCCTGAGTAGCTGAGTTATCAGAGCTTTGTACCGCCTCAATAGCGGCTTGTAGCTCTGAATACTTTTCCGTTACAGACTTTAAGTCAACTATATCCTGAGGAGCAGCCTCTGAAACATTTAATTGCTTTTTTAAACTTTCGTATGAAGCGGCAATACCGCTGATATCAATAGTTTTTTCTTTATTAATGCGATTCTGTGTTTGGGCAATTAGGTTTTTCATCTCAGCTTGTAGCTTATATATACCACCCAGATCTTCTTGAGTAGTAACACCCTCTGCTTTCTGTACTTTCTCAATAGCCGCTTGCAGCTCTATATATTTATTTCTTAACTCCTGTATATTTGATATATCTTGCTCTGTTGCGCCAGGAATATTTAAAGACTCCTGTAGTTTTTTGTAAGAAGTTGTTATGCTACTATTTATAGTTTTAATCTCTTTAAGAGCAGCATTAGACCGAGCTATTTTATCTGTCATGACCTGTACAGAATTTCCCGCTTGCTCAGAAGTTTTCGCTATTCGTTTTTGAGTAGAAATGAAATCGTCTGCTTCTGCTTTTGTTTTGGTTATTGCGGCATCTAACTCTGTTATACTAACTCTAAATGCAGAATAAGTTCCTTCTCCTTTTAACAAATCGGAATATAATCCCTGTGCGTTCTCTTTTTGTGTCCCTAGTTTACTGTAGTAACTTGACTCCGCTCCGCCATTAACTTTTGATAGGGCTCTTTGTTTTGCTTCGATTGAAGTTGATAGTTGAGCTACTTTCTTTTGGGCATTTGCAAGCTCCTGGAGTCTTGCTGTATACTCCTTAATAATCCGCTCTTTTGTCTTATACTTTTCTTCAACACTAGAACCTGACTGAATAAGCTCTCCGTCTTTTACAGTTTCAGTGACGGTTGTTTTAATATCTATACCGTCCCGCTTATCTTTATATACGCTAAGAACTCCCGCTAGTTTGTCAAACTCTCCAGTATAATAACTGGTCTGTTTTGCTAGCTGACCAAGCCCCTTTGTTGCCTCAGTTGCTGCCGATATCTCTTTAGTTATATTTTTGGCATTAGTATTTGCTTTAACACCAAGACTCTTTTGTAAATCATTTATTTTAGCCATTGCTGATGCTTCTTTACCAATATTATTGATATTAGCGTTTACTTCATTCTTGAGACTTTTCTGTGCCTTTTTTACCTGAGATGTTACCTCTTTGTACGCCGGAGCATCTATATCAAAGCCAACCTTTATCTTTGGATAATTTGCATTTATTTTATCTATTATATCTGTTACAGCTTTATTAAGATCCGTTTTAAATTCATAATCAACTGTTAATGTGATATCAGCCAAAATTCTCACCTCTTTCTTGTATACAAAACCATTTGATCAACCGGTTAATTAGAGCTATTTATTAGGAAGGAATATATTGGAAAATATTC
>ERZ1034723.967-NODE-967-length-13330-cov-4.394953_pt1 | contig 13330 bp, 7 predicted proteins | sample MGYA00520637_ERZ1034723 | MGnify/ENA primary metagenome ERZ1034723 (study PRJEB33766, sample SAMN09781719) | gut metagenome | biome: gut microbiome | host: Homo sapiens | place: Madagascar | study: EMG produced TPA metagenomics assembly of the PRJNA485056 data set... | reverse complement strand
CTTGTCATTATATCCTGATCGATAATTACAATACATCACAGCTGTCCGATAAGCAGGTGCAGGCGATCTTAAGCTGGGTGAACGATGGTGGGATCCTGATATTGGGAACCGGATCGAAAGCATCTACGGTTCTGGAAGCATTTCAAGGTAATGCCTGTCCGGTAACGATCGGCAGCTTGAGCAAGAAGAGATTGTTTGTTGCCGGAAGCAGCGAAGACGATGCAGTACAGGTGGATGCAGCGGATTTAAGCAGCTGTGGCTGGGAAGATATTCAGAACAATATTGCACCGGGAGCATCTGCGTGGAAGACCGGTTACGGATCCAAGGGAACGATTGTAATGCTGGATTATGATCTGGCAATGGAGCCGATTGTCAGTATGCGGGACCGGGGAATTCTGGCATCGAATATTCTCGCAAAGGCCGGAAATTCAGAAAACTATGAAGATATGATACAGGGAGATTCAGAACCATACAGTGAGTGGAAGATGCAGACTGCAGTAAACAGTTCGGATGGCAACAAACGACCGAATCCGTTATTATATGCGGCAATTTTCCTTGTTTATGTACTTGCAATTGGTCCGATCGTATATCTGATACTGAAAGCGAAGGACAAGCGGGAAAAGATGTGGATTATAATTCCGATCATAGCTGCCGGATTCACGGTAGTTGTATTCGGAACGAGTATGATATATCGGATCCATCGTCCGTTTATGGATGCTGTAGAGATTCTGGAGTATAGCGGAAGTACGCTGGAAACACGGGCGTATGTGACCATGCAAAGTCCGAAAGCGGCAAGCTACAGTATGCCGCTGGCAGAAGGATATAGCAGTGTTACAACCTGGGGGGACAGTAATTATGACTACTCCAGTCTTGGAACGACCAATTATAATTACGCAGTTCTGGAGGATGCGGACAGACTTTCCATAAACGTAAATAAGGGACAGCCATTTACATCCTATAATGTATTGATAAAGAAGAGTGAGCCGATTCAGGCAGAGGGGTTTGCCCTGAATCTGAATTGCACTCTGTCCGATGTGGAAGGTGATGTTACAAACCAGACCGGATATGATCTGAAGAATGTTGTCTTTTGTTATAACGATATCTACTGTGTCCTGGGAGATATGAAGAACGGCGAGACCAAGACTATTGAGAAAGCAGATAATAAAGGAATCGGTTCTCTTTCCTATGACTGTGAGGAATGGATGAAAAATCCACCGTCAGAACGGTGGTTCTTTCAGGGAAACGAAAGCTATAAGAAAGCAGTTCAGAATCAGAATATTTATAAAATCATGAATGAGAAGCAGAACACGCTGGATCTGAATCAGGGCATGGTATTCGGTATGGTAGAAGGGTATTCTGAGGATCTGTTATCGGAGAAGGCCGGAAAGGTCTATTCTTCCCAGGTAGCGGTTTCCTATTTTACAGAAGTACCGGAGGAGTATCGGGGCTATACGACCTTTATTTCGGATATTAACCAGTATATGGTGGGCGGTAATAACATTTCCTATGACCGGAACATATATCCGGATGGATATGATATCCTTTATGATGATAATGAACGGTATATGTATGGTGAAACGGAAATGAATGTCTTGTATGATTTCGGTAAGCTGAACCTGAACGGCGCATTGCTTCGGAAACATACGGATTCTACAGATACCGGATCCTCCGATGATGAATTATACGCTGATTATTACTCAGATGAAGAGGCAGAGGTATGGCTGTATAATTGCGAGAGCAGTCAGTATGAACAGGTATTTATAAATACAGATGAGGTAACGGATCTGGTACCTTATATTGATGAAAACGGTTGGATGAAGATTCGATATGTAGACGGAAGCGGCAATGGTAACTGTCATGCACCTGTAATTTCTCTGATTGGGGGTGAAAAATAATGGTTGAGATTCGAAATCTGACAAAGACATATGGTAAATATCGTGCACTGAATAACTTAAACCTCCACATTGACAAGGGCGAGATATTCGGCTTTGTAGGGCCGAACGGAGCAGGAAAGACAACAACTATGCGAATTATCTGCGGTCTGCTTCAGGCAGACTGGGGAGAGGTATACGTGGATGGAATCGACTCCCTGAACCATAATGAACTGATCAAACGGAAAGTAGGTTATGTACCGGATTTCTTCGGTGTTTATGATAATTTTAAGGTGATGGAATATATGGACTTTTACGGCTCCATGTATGGGATTGACGGAGAAACTGTCCGCAAAACATCACTGGGACTGCTGGATCTGGTGAATTTATCGGATAAGGCGGATTCCTATGTGGATGGACTGTCAAGAGGTATGAAGCAGCGGTTATGTGTAGCAAGAGCGCTGATTCATAATCCACAGCTTCTGATTCTGGACGAGCCGGCATCCGGTCTGGATCCGAGAGCCAGATTTGAACTGAAAGAGATCATGAAGAACTTAGGCTCTATGGGAAAGACCATTATTATCAGTTCCCATATTCTGCCGGAGCTGGGAGAGATGTGTACCAGCATCGGTGTGATGGAGAAAGGCAACCTGATTGCAAACGGAAAGGTAGAGGAGATCACCAGACAGTCCAGACAGGCGAATCCGCTTACCATTCAGATCCTGGAGAATAAGGATCAGGCAATCCAGATTTTAAGACAGACTCCGCAGGTACAGAAATTATCAATCCGTGATAACGAGATCATTATTGCATTCTGCGGTGAAGAAGCAGATATGGCGCAGCTTTTGAGTAATCTGATCTTAAGTGGCGTGAAAGTCAGCGGATTCCACAGAGAGGAAGGCAATCTGGAAACACTCTTCCTTGAGATTACAGGGGGTGAAAAACGATGAGTCATACAAAAAAGAAAATGAATCCGATTTTAAGAAAGGAATTACGCTTAGGCTCCAGAAGTATTAAGATTCCTCTGGCACTGATGTTTTATAATATTGTACTGGCGCTGATCGCAGTTGTTATGATCTTCAGTGTAAATGCGGTTGGTGGAATATCCGGTGCGTTCAGCAGCAACGGTGATGCGATTGACTTTTCCGGGTACCTGTATATCTTTCCGGTGATCGGATGGACACAGCTTGCAATCACACTTCTGATCGTTCCGATTTTATCAGCAGGTTCGATATCCGGAGAACGTGAGAAACAGACTCTGGAGATCATGCTGACGACACCGGAGAAACCGTTTGCTATTGTATGGGGAAAGCTTCTGGCATCCCTGTCAAATTTTATTATGTTTATTGTTACAAGTATACCGATCATGGCGATTTCTTTCGTGCTTGGCGGTCTGAACTGGTTCGCACTGCTTGGATTTATTGTGATGATTTTGGTAGTGGCAGTATTAGTAGGCAGTATCGGTGTGTTCTGCTCCAGTGCGTTTAAGAAGACAATAGCATCCATCGTAATGACATTTCTGATCGAGTTTGGAGTTCTGTTTCTTCCGCTGATTATCTGTGGCGGAGTCCTGGGAGTCGAGGCGATTGCTTATGCGGCTGTGACAGACCAGATGATGAACCCGCCGGATCCGAACTTCGGACCAACGCCGTTTATTATGATCCTGACACCGTTGACCGGATTTTTTGATTATATGATGCGGGTGATGAACCTGACATCTATAGCGGAGATTTTAAGAGAAGCAGATATGTTTGGAGTGATCACGCCGATTCTGTCATATGCATGGATTCCGGTGAATGTGATCATCAGTGGATTGCTTAGTTTCTTTTTCTTACGAATGGCGGCAAGTAAGCTGAATCCGATTAAAAAACATAAGAAGAAAAAGGCACCAAAGCAGATGGAGGCACAGAAGTTACAGGGAATGCCGGTTGCACCACAGCCACAGCGGTATCAGCCGCAAATGATGCAGGGACAGCCGCAGATGCAGGAGCAGATGCCTCCGCAGCCGATATATGCACCTCCACAGCCAATGCAGCAGGCAGCAGCAGTGCCACCGGTGCAGAATGTGGAGCCGGTACAGCAGGCAGCAGCAGTGCCGCCGGTGCAGAATGTAGAACCGGTACAGCAGGCGGGAGAAGTCCCTCAGCAGACACTACAGGAGTAGATGAAAGATGTTATGAGCCGTAGACAGGAGGCTGACATATGAATGGATTAGATGCAGAGATAAAAAAATATGTGAAACGGGTACGGAGAAGACTGAGTGAAAAGGCAGTACTGCAGATGCTTCTTTTCGGCATGCTTGCCGGGTTTGGAGCTGCGGTAGTCATATCGTTGATCTCATTATTCGTACCATGGTATTTCGCAGTGCAGTATGCACTGATCGCAGTGGCGGCAGGAGTCGTGGCCGGTATGGTTCTCGGTATTCTGAAACGGCCGGATATGAAGCAGGCGGCTTTGAGGCTGGATGCACAGGGATTTCAGGAACGTTTGATCACATCTTATGAGCTTGCCGGGAAAGAAGATAGTATCAGTATAATTCAGAAACGTGATACGTTGGCAAGGCTGAAGCTGGTAAACATCCGGAAGCTGTTTCCGTTAAAGCCTAAGGGAAAGCAGCTGGCGATGATGTTTGGCCTGGCGGCTGTATTTCTGGGACTGAGCTTTGTACCAACAGCCGCAAAGGATCGGGCACAGGAACAACATGCAATTGCACAACAGGTAAAGGATGAAGTTGCTAAGGTAGACGATGCAATCGAGAAAATCGAGAAGATGGAAGAGCTTTCCCAACAGGAAAAAGAGGAACTGCTCTCCCTATTACAACAGTCCCGCAAGGAGTTAAGTGATGTGGACACGGCAGAAGCACTGGAAAAGGCTAAGGAACGGATTGCAGTCAAGGTAGATCAGCAGGCAGATCAGACGGATACACGAGCTGCGAGACAGGAGCTGCGTTCTCTGGCGGATTCTATGCAGGGAGAAAATCAGAGCGCATCAAAACAACTGGCACAGGGATTGCAGGATCTTCAGAAGGATCTGGAAAATATGGATGATACGACCGGTGATGCCGAAAAGCAGGCGATTGCAGACGAGATGCAGCAGCTGGCAGAACAGGCAAAGCAGCAGGCGGACCAGACCGGAGATTCCAATATGCAGCAGGCGGCACAGTCCATGCAGCAGGCAGCGCAGGCCATGCGGAACGGAACATTATCCCAGCAGCAGTTACAGAGTGCTAAGCAGGCAATAGCCAATGCAAACCAGTCTGCACAGGGAAGCCAGACCGCCAATAATAACCAGAATGGCCAAAACAATCAGAATGGTCAGAATGGTCAGAATGGCCAGAACAATCAGAATGGTCAGAATGGTCAAAACAATCAAAACGGTCAGAATGGCCAAAACGGTCAGAACGGGCAGGCTTCCGCCGGAAACGGACAGAACGGAAACGGTCAGGGTGGTGGTTATAATACCGGAAGCAAGGACGGTACAGAACGGACATCTGCCAGAAACGGAAAGATGATCACGATTCCGAACCGGCAGTTCCAGGAGAATGGCCGTCTGGATGGAAAGGTCAATGATTCCTCCGGCAGTCTGACCCAGCGGGGTGGTGAGGCATGGTCCGGCACCTCCATTGATTATCAGCAGGTGATCGGAAATTATTCAAAGAATGCGTACAACAAGGTAGAAGGCTCCAACTATCCGAGTGGAGTTCAGGATATAGTAAAGTCTTATTTCAAGGACTTAAATAATGAGTAAGGAGAGTTACTATGGTACAGAATGAACAGGAAATGCAGCAGATCATTTATCAGATCCAGAGCTGTGAAGAGGAAATAGGAAAAGCGATCATCGGACAGAAGGCAATCATAAGACAGATGCTGATCGCAATCCTGACAGATGGAAATGTATTACTGGAAGGTGTTCCGGGACTTGGTAAAACGCAGATGGTAAAGGCTGTTTCCAAAGCCATGAATCTGGCATTTTCAAGAATCCAGTTTACACCGGATCTGATGCCGGCCGATGTGACAGGTACGAACCTGATCATCCGGGAAGAGAATCAGAATAAATTCCAGTTTGAGCCGGGACCGGTTTTCTCCAATATCGTTCTGGCGGATGAGATCAACCGTGCAACACCGAAGACACAGTCCGCCCTGTTGGAGGCCATGCAGGAAAAGACCGTCACGGTCGGTAAGCAGACGTATTTATTACCGAAGCCGTTTATGGTACTGGCAACGCAGAACCCGATTGAGAATGAGGGCACATATCCACTGCCGGAAGCACAGTTGGACCGTTTCCTGTTTAAGTTAAATGTGCGGTTCCCATCCAAAGAAGAACTGAAGGAAATCGTAAATCTGACGGTCAATCGGGAAGAAGCGGTGATGAATCCGGTAATGACAGCTGAGGATATCTTGAGAATCCGTCAGGTGATCTATGATATGCCGATTGCGGATGCAGTTATGGATTATGCGATGAATCTGGTTTACAATACACATCCGGAGGTCGCAGATGCACCGGAAGTAACGAAAAAATATGTGACAAACGGTGCCAGCCCGCGTGCGGCACAGGCAATCATTAAGACTGCCAAGGCAAGAGCATTGATGGAGAACCGGTATAACGTGTCGTTTGAGGATATCCAGTATGTGGCATTTCCGGTACTGCGCCATCGTATTATTTGTAATTTTGAAGCAATCTCAGATGGTGTGACACCGGATAAGATTATTGCACAGTTATTAAAGCAGCAACAGTAGCAGAGTGGAGAAGCATGAATGGCAGAGCGGATTTTTGACCAGGATTTTTTTAATAAATTAAATAACCTTGCAATCGCAATGAATGCCAGAATGTCCTACGGAATGAGCGGTGGACGAAAGTCCAGTGCCAAGGGTTCCTCTGTGGAATTTTCGGATTACCGGGAATATATTCCGGGAGATGATATCCGCAGGATCGACTGGAGCGCATATGGGAGACTGGACAGATTATATATCAAGCAGTTTATGGAAGAGAAGGAAGGCGTGTTCCAGATATTTGTGGATGCATCGAAGTCCATGGCATTCGGAGAGCCGCCGAAGACCAGACAGGCACTGCAGCTGGCGGGTGCACTGGCGTATCTGGTGTTAAATAATCTGGACCGCGTCTATGTCAGTCAGATGCAGGAAGGTACTCTGCAGCTGGGTAAAGGATTGGCAGGCAGACAGGCTTTTCAGCGGATCATGGACGAGCTGGAGCGGATGGAGTTTGACGGAGGGACCGATCTGAACCGGGCAATCATGGCGAGGCAATATCCGGGCAGCGGAGTATCGATCGTGATCAGTGATTTTCTGGATGAGAATGGGATCGAACCGGCCCTGAAATATCTCCGCTATAAGAAACAGCAGATCATCCTGATCCAGATTCTGGCAAGACAGGAGCTTGCCATAGAAGGGGAAGGAGTAGTCAATCTTCTGGATATGGAGACCGGAGAAGAGGTGCGGCTGACGCTGAACCGAAGTACCGTGGAACAATATGAAATCGCATTGCAGAATATGCAGAATCGTTTGAAAGAGCTGGCGAAAAAATACGAGGCCTCCTATATACAGATGGCAGCAGATGAACCGCTGGATCGATTTCTGTTTGATACGATATGCAATCAGGGAATGATTGTTCGCAAATAAGGGAGACATATAATATGGAAATAACAAACTGGTGGCCGTTAGCGTTTCTGCTTCTGATACCGGTCATTATCCTGCTTTATATGTTAAAGCAGAAAGCAAAGGAATATCCGTTTTCTTCGAGTATTTTATGGAAGGAAATCTATCATAGTGTCGAGGCGACCAAGCCGTGGGAGAAACTGAAGAAGAATATTCTGATGATTCTTCAGATCCTGACAGTGTGTCTGCTGATCGTTGCATTAATGGCTCCGTATTTAAAGACCGGAGGAAAGATGTATAATAACGTGATTCTGGTGCTGGATACCAGTGCCAGTATGGGCATCCGTTATAATGAGAAACGGACCCGGATGGAAGAAGCAGTCGAGCGGGCCTGTAATTATATCGATTCCCTAAGCGAGACGGCTCAGATCACGGTCCTGACATCCAATCAGGAGGCAGGAATCTTAAAGACCAATGCCGAGGATAAGCAGGCATTGAAAAAGCAGTTAAAACAGCTGGCAGTTACGGATCTGAGCGGTGATGCAACGCCCGCAGTCAGCGTAGTGACATCCATGGTAAGCCAGCTGGATAAATATGAAGCAGTATTCTTTACAGATGCACCGCTGGAGCTTGGAAATCTGGATGCAACTGTGGTGAACCTTTATACGGATTATAAGAATCTGTCGATGGACTATTTAAGCTATGGCTCCCAGCAGGATGAGAATGGCGGACGGAGTACGACTGTGATCGGAAAGATTACGAATGATTCAGATGAATCGGTCACAACGGATGTGAACCTTTATGGAGATAATACCCTGCTCAAGGTGCAGAGTGTTACGATTCCGGCGAAGTCTTCTCAGAACTTTTTCTTTGAGCAGATTGATTTTCAGGGAGATATTCTGATGGCAGAGCTGAACAATCAGGATGATCTGTCAGCCGATAACCGTGCCTATGCGGTAGTCAGCGCAGAGAGCAGAAAAACGGCATTGCTAGTAACAGAAGATAATATGTTTCTGGAAAAGGCAATCTCCAATATGGACTGGGTGGATCTGTATAAGACCAGCCAGCTGAGTGCGGTGGGGAAAACAGAATCCTATGATTTTTATATTTTTGACGGTGTGATTCCGGAGGAACTGCCGGAGCAGGGAAATATATTATATGTGAATCCGCCGGATGGTACCCAGGTGACGGTAAAAGAGAAGCTAAGCAATGTGAGTCTGGCATTTACCGATACAGAGGTGACACAGTATGTGGCAGGCTTCAGCTTCGGAGCAACGGCAGCAGAGAGTCTGGAGCGACCGCTTTGGGCAGACAGCTTTCTTACAAGCGGAGATCATTGCGTTGGATATTACGGCGAAGCCGGAGGCAGGAGAATTGCAGTACTTGGATTTGACCTGCATGATTCGGATCTGGCACTTCAGGCAGAGTTTCCGATTCTGATCTCCAATCTGACGGAATATATGATGGTGAGCGGAATGGTTCCTCAGAATGACTATGAGACCGGCGATAAGATCGTTTTTAACGGCAATCTGAACGGTTCCGATCTGACGGTAACTTCACCGGCAGGAGCAGTGGTGACGCTGCCGACAGCCGTTACTACAAATGCATATACAGATACGGCGCAGGCCGGTGTATATTCCGTGGCACAGACAGTAAACGGTGAGGAACGGCAGGAGCAGTTTGTAGTGCGCTTTCCGGTGGAAGCAGAGTCGCATCTGGAGGAAGCGGCAGTAGAAGTTGGAGAAACAGCCGGTGAAGATAATAAGAACCTGACCGGTGGAAGAGAGCTTCGTAACTGGATCATTCTGATTCTGCTATTGGCACTGGGTGTGGAATGGTTTATTTATATCAGACAGCATTAGAGGTGGAGGAAAGCTATGAGCATAGAGGTAAGTAATCCCTGGTGGTTATTGTTAATTCCGGTGGTGGTGGCCGGACTGATTTATTCCGGTCGTTTTCTGCGGATACAGAGCCACAGGAAGAAAATAGAATATCTGGTCATGCGTGGAGTGGTGGCTCTGCTTCTGATCCTGACTCTGTGTGGTCTGAGCTTTCGAATCACATCGAAGGAAGTGACGACGATCTTCCTTGTAGATATGTCAGACAGTAACGAAAAGAATCTGGATGATATCTCAGAGTATATTCGGAATGCAATTGCGGATATGCCGAAGAAGAATCAGGCAGGTGTTGTGGTATTCGGTGATAATGTGCTGGTAGATCAGTTCGTGACGGGGAAGAAGATCTTTACGGAGTTATCTTCCCAGCCGGTGGCAACCGCAACAAATCTGGAAAAGGCGGTTTCTACAGCTATGACGGTATTTCCGGAGGATACAGCGAAACGACTGGTGCTGATCACAGATGGACTGGAAAATGCAGGAAGCATTGCCAAGATGGCAGGTACGGTCAGTTCCCAGAACGTGGATGTGAAAGTAATAAAGCTGGAACAGAATGTCGGAAATGAAGTCTATGTAAGTAATCTGGAACTGCCGGAATATGTACATGTCGGAGATACTTTTAATGTAAAGGTGACAATCGAAAGTAATGTGGAAACACAGGCAGTGGTCAGTCTTTATTGTGGAAGAACATTAAAGGGACAGTCGAATGTCAATCTGACAGCCGGTGAGAATCAGTTTGTATTCCAGGATGTCGGAGAAAGTAACGGAACACAGGATTACCGGGTGATGGTGGAGCCGGTGAATGACACTATGAGTATGAATAATGAATATAGTGCATTTACACAGGTAGAGGCAGAACCGAAGCTGCTGCTGGTGGAGGGTACCGCCGGAGAGGGCAATGCACTGGCCGGGATCCTGGATGCCTGCGGTGTTCAGTACGATCAGATCACACCGACCGGTGTGCCGGATGAGATGTCAAAGCTGATCCAGTACAAGGCAGTGGTAATGGTGAATGTAAATGCCATGGATCTGCGTAACGGATTCATGGATATTCTGGAAAGTTATGTCAGAGATTATGCCGGAGGACTGATCTGTACCGGCGGTGATAACAGTTTTGCCATGGGAGCTTATCAGGATACGCCATTGGAGACTGTACTTCCGGTTAATATGTTCCTGGAAGGAGAACGGGAAGTTCCGACGATGGCAATTGCTATGGTAATTGACCATTCCGGCAGTATGGAGGTATCTGCCAATGGCAGTAATGGAGCAACCTGTCTGGATCTGGCAAAAGAGGCAGCCGTGGAGGGTGTGAAAAGTCTGAAACCGACCGATCAGGTAGGTGTGTTGGCATTTGATGATTCCTATGACTGGGTAGTGCCGATGCAGTCGGCAGGCAATCAGTCGGAAATCAACGGTGGAATCGGACAGATCGGCTCCGGTGGCGGAACCAGTATTTATCCGGCGCTGGATGCGGCAGCAAAACAATTGATCAATACGGATGCACAGATAAAACATATTATTCTGCTGACGGATGGACAGGATTATTATACCGGCTATGAGGATGTGGTAAAGAAGATCAACGATGGTGGAATCACGCTGTCAACCGTTGCAGTGGGACCGGATTCGGACCAGGTGCTGCTGCAGAAACTGGCGAATCAATGTAACGGACGCTTTTACTATACAGATATTAATAGTGGGATTCCAAAGATTTTTGTGCAGGAAATATTTTTATCATCCAAGAGTTATCTGATCAATGAGGAATTTACTCCGGTAATAACTGCTAATTCATCGATTATTGAGGGTGTTATGAATGACGGTGTACCGACATTGCTGGGTTATATCGGGTCAACGGCGAAATCACAGGCAACGGTGATCCTGCAGTCAGAGGAAGGGGATCCGATTCTTTCCACCTGGCAATACGGACTGGGACGCACTATTGCATGGAATACGGATGCGACCAATGAGTGGACCGGTAACTGGGCCAACTGGGAGAATTATACGCAGCTATGGGATAACATGATCAATTATGTGGTGTCCAATACCAGTCTGGATGGGGATCAGGTAGAAATCACACAGGAAGGAAATTCGGCTGTGATCCATTATACAACCGATAAGTATGATAAGGAGACCAAGGTGACGGCAGTCTGTACGAATGCAGCCGGTGAACAGCAGGAGATTACACTGGATCCGGTGGCACCGGGCGAATATGAGGCAAGTCTTGCCATGGAAGATACCGGTGTATATACGATTGCATTGAAGAATCAGAAAGGCAGTGAGATACAGGGAAGTATGGTTACAGCTACGGCTATGCAGTATTCTCCGGAGTACCGGTTTGACCAGACAGCGGATGGCCTGGAGGCATTTGTCTCACAGGTAAACGGAGCCTATATCACATATGAGGATCCGGTATTCGATGACAAGCTGGAGACTGTACGCGCAAGAACCAATCTGGCAGTTCCGTTCCTGATCACAGCGCTGGTATTGTTCCTGCTTGATATTGCAGCAAGACGAATGGGTATGGATTATCTGGACTGGTTCACACAGTGGAAGCAGAGACGCAAATGGAAGAAGGAGCATCCGGAAGCAGCCGGCACCAAAAAGAAAACGGCTGGCGCAGAAAAGAAAACGGCAGGTGCGGAAAAGAAAACGACAGGCACAGAAAAGAAAACGGCTGGTACGGATGTATTAGATGAAAAGCAGAAGAAGGCAGCAGAAAAAGCAGAGCAAAAGGCACAGAAGCAGGCACTCAGACAGGCACAGAAGCAGGCCAGACAGGAGGCGAAGGCTTCCCGCAAAAAGAAGCAGACAGGCGAACCTGCCGAGACTGAGGCTGCACTGGATATGGAAGAGTTGCTGCGGAAAAAGGAAGACCGGAACTGGTAGCCGGATGATTGACAGACGATTTCGAATAGTATACAATGATAGGCACTTTGAAGGAATATAAAGCAATGAGAAATAAATATAAGGCGAAGGGATGGCAGTAGAAGCATGCAGGCAATTGCGAATAACTGGAATATGATCATGGAATTACCAGAGCGGATTCCTGTTCTGGTATATGTATATCTGATCGTGGGATTTGTTTTATTGATTAAGGGAGCGGATTTTTTTGTGGATGGTGCATCGGCGGTGGCACGATTGTTGCGGGTTCCGTCTGTGGTAATCGGTCTGACGATCGTTGCAATGGGAACAAGTGCGCCGGAGGCGGCAGTCAGTATCACTGCAGGACTTACAGGAAGTAATGAGATCGCAATCAGTAATGTAATAGGATCGAACATATTTAACCTGCTGGTGGTGATTGGTGTCTGTGCGGCAATTAAGGCATTTGCTACCGACATGGAGATTCTGAAACGGGATATGCCGATCAATATCGGAGTAACGGTGCTGTTATTTCTGTTTTTATTGGATGGCAAGTTAAGCCGCATTGAAGGAATTGTATTACTGATTGGACTGGTGGTATATCTGATTGTGGTAGTACGCTCTGCATTAAAGAACCGGACCGAGATTGAAAAAGCAGATGCAGAAGAAGGAGAAAAGAAGCAGCTGTCAATCCCTATGATCATTCTGTATATTTTAGGCGGACTGCTTGCAATTGTGTGGGGTGGTGATCTGGTTGTAGATAACGCACAGAGAATTGCGTTGTCATTCGGCATGAGTCCGATGCTGGTCGGGCTTACAATCGTGGCAATGGGAACCTCCCTGCCGGAGCTGGTGACTTCTATCGTAGCATCCAGAAAGGGTGAAAGCGGCCTGGCACTTGGAAACGCAGTAGGCTCCTGTCTCTTTAATATTTTGTTCATTCTGGGTATGTCATCTGTCCTGTCTCCGATCACACTTACCGGTACCGGTGGGGTGGAGAGTCTGACGGATACCGGGATTCTGGCGGGTGTGTCAGTACTGATGCTCATCTGTAGCAGCAGTGGCAAGCGTGTCAGCCGGCCGGAAGGATTTATAT
>ERZ1034723.947-NODE-947-length-13505-cov-12.667286_pt1 | contig 13505 bp, 13 predicted proteins | sample MGYA00520637_ERZ1034723 | MGnify/ENA primary metagenome ERZ1034723 (study PRJEB33766, sample SAMN09781719) | gut metagenome | biome: gut microbiome | host: Homo sapiens | place: Madagascar | study: EMG produced TPA metagenomics assembly of the PRJNA485056 data... | reverse complement strand
ATTTAATCTATTACCCCTTTAACGTGGTAAAGTGTTAAAGCAAATTTGACGAAAACTAACATGTTAGTCGCAACACTAACATGTCAGTTCATATGAAAACTAACATGTCAGTCGGCGAAAACTAACATGTCAGTCACGACACTAACATGTTAGTACCGATACATCATGTCCGATTTATTCAAAAATTAAATCGCTTTAACACACTAAAGTATTAAAGCGTTAAAGCATTAAACCTAAATTATCATGTCCGATTTATTCAATAATGTGTTTCTTCTATTATATGTAATTACGTTAATATTTGTTCACAATCGTGTTCATAATTTGTTCATAAATTGTTTACACTTTGTCTATTCTATTTTTCTATACAAAATGTTAATGTATAATCACCTAAAGGCAAAGAACAGATATTGAGATAAGATGAAAGGGAAAAGGTGAAGGACATGAATAAGACAGAAGCAAAGGAATTAATAGAGAAGTACTTAAAGGAATCACATAATTTAAAGGTTGTTAACATTAACGAAACTAAGAATATATGGATTGCTGTTAATGAATTAAGCGTGCCATATGAAATATTTATAGATTATGAAGATGAAGCTTTCACTATAACAATGTTATCTACAGTATGTTTTCATAAAACCATGTATTATGGTTATAATGACCATGGTAAGATAAGACGATTATAATAAGTTATTATCATCTGATGACAGGCTTTATATAAATTACGACAAACCACAAGAGAGAAAGCGACATGTTGGCAGATGTTTAATATAAATAAGCAACAAAAAACAAAGACAAAGAATTAAAGGAGAAAAAAAGAAAATGGCTAAAAATAGTACGAAGAAGTATGAAGTAACAATTTTAGGAGAACCAACAGGCGCACTTAACAATGACCTTTTTAGAGTTATGGTATCAAAAGGCGATATCACAAGCACACCTATTACAGAACTTGTAAATGAAAGATTAATAATCAACGGCACTTGTGCAGTACATGTAGTAACTGATGAAAAAGAATTTAATCTTGAATACTACAATACAATTGAAAGAGGTATAGTACATTCTGGTGGTGATACTTTATTCACAGAAACCTATAATGATTATAGTGAGTACACAGATTCTTTCATTGTCAAGAAAGTAAAATGTAAAATGGGAAGTGCATACAAGGCAGTGCCTGTTATGGAAACCATTCATACAACAGATACCGAAGCAGTACCTTTTAACTAATTATCAGCCGCCGCATATAGCGGCGGTATTTTTGCAAAGGAGTTAATATTATGGAAAAAATAATCTTAAAATTCATTAAAGATTTTTCTAATAGGGATAAAAGAGTTGATTACATTTTAGACTTTAAAAATAATTTTATCTGCTATAAAAAACGTGCATTATACAAAGCGGATTTAAGCATGTTTAACTACGATTATATGTCTGAAAATGGTGTTAAATTGAAAGATTTCTCTACAATATTAAACATTGAAAATTATGAATACAATCTTGAATTAGATTGTGTGAGAATAATAGATGATGTTAAAACTTATTCATATAGACTTAAAGATATGTACATAGAAGTTAACAAAAAACTTGTTAAAATGGTTGATGGCAGTTTTTATGTTAAAGGATTAAGCCCTTTTAGTCTAGTTAAATTCTATGATGAAAATGACATCTTAATAGCTTTAATACTTCCAATAAAGTATAAGAGGTGACACTATGACCGACAAAGAAAAACTACATAAACAAGTAGTCAAAAATGTAAAAAAAGTCAATTCAATGTTACAGATGTTGAGAGGTCAGATAGACAAAAAACATCCTGGCTGGGCGGCAACACATATGCTAAATTATTTAAGTGCTGATATCATTAATGCTGTAACAGATAAAGGGTATATTAAATTTAATAAAAATCTATCTCTCGGACAGATGAACGCTATATTAAAAGCCACAAATAATTTTCTTAAGGCAAAAACGTCTACAGTACAGGGAGTTATAGCAGCGAAAAATAAAATAATAGCTGAATATCAAATAACACAAGATATCAGTTATGCACAAGCTGAAAGCTTATATGCTTTTTTTGAAAGTGAAGATTACAAAATATCAGATGAAGTTAAATATGAAGTACAAAAAATAGCAATTGAAATGGATAAAAAGAACGCTGATGAAATGTTTTATCTAGAACGTGTGAAAGAATATATAGATTATGGAAATGATGAAGATATGAAAAAACAGTTAATAGATATATTCAATATTTTAAGAAGAAAATAGAGGTATAGTATATGCAGTATTGGAGTGAATACAAAGGACATTCTTGTGAAGTTTTGGGAAAAACAAATAAAATTGATAATACTGTGTATACATTTGATATCGAAACCACATCATATTTAATTTTAAATAATAGAGTTTATCAAGGTTTGGAATATCTACATTTTTCTGAAATAGATAGAAAAAATTCGATAAAGCAGACATGTATGTATATATGGATGTTTGGTATTAACGATAAAGTATATTTTGGTAGGACATGGCAAGAGTTTAAAGATTTTATCGAATTACTGGAAGAAAACTGTGAAGAAAGAAAAATAATCTTTGTTCATAATTTGTCTTTTGAGTTTCAGTACTTGAAAAGTATATTCGATTTTGAGGAAGTTATGGCACGAAAAGCACACAAAGTTATGAAAGCAACTTTGCTTGATTATAACATAGAATTTAGGTGTTCTTATTTTATGAGTAATGCGGCATTGTCTCAACTTCCTAAACTTTTCGATTTGCCAGTGCAAAAAAAGGTAGGTGACCTTGATTATTCAAAATTAAGAAATAATTTAACAAAGCTTAGTAATAAAGAACTTGGCTATTGTGAGTACGACTGTTTAGTGGTATATCATTATATTCTTAAGGAATTAGAAGAATTTAACCGGGTAGATAAGATACCTTTAACCTCTACCGGACACGTAAGAAGAGAACTAAAAACATTAACATATAAAGATTATTCTTACAGGCGAAAAGTCAAAAAAGCGATAAATACGGACCCGCATGTTTACAATTTGCTGGTAGAAGCTTTTGCCGGCGGTTATACTCATGCAAACTGGATATACACAGATGAAGTTCTACATAATATAGATTCTTGGGATTTTACAAGTTCTTATCCATATGTGTTAGTTACAGAAAAATATCCGTCAACGGAGTTTAAGCCTTGTAAGATTAAGTGTGTAGAAGACATGTTAGATTGCTTTGCATATCTTGTAAAAGTCAAATTTTGCGGTATATCATCAAAATATTATAACAATTTTATTAGTAAATCTAAGTGTATTTACATCAAGGGTTGTAAATATGACAATGGTAGAATTATGAAAGCTGATGAAATAGAAATAGTACTAACTGATTTAGATTTTAAATTCATCTGCGATACTCACAATATAGAAAGCTATGAAATAGAAGAGGCTTATTATAGTGTATATTCATACTTGCCGAAATTGTTTATTAATTTCGTATTAGATAAATACGTTAAAAAAACTGAATACAAGGGAGTTAAAGGCATGGAGCTTGAATACTCTAAAGAAAAAAATAAGTTCAACTCTTTGTATGGTATGAGTGTTACAAACTTAATTCGAGCAAAAGTTGAATATGATAATAATTATGATTGGTTAGAAGAGCAAGACTTAACCAATACTGAAATTATTGAACTACTGAATGATGAAAAAAAGAAAAGCTTCCTATCGTTCGCATATGGTGTTTGGGTTACAGCATATGCAAGAAATAATCTACTTAGAAATGTCGTGAAGCTTGATGACTATGTTGTGTATTGTGATACTGACAGTATAAAACTTTTACAGGGATATGACAAGAGTGTTATTGAAAAATACAACTCTTATGTATTAGAAAAGCTTAAGAAAGTATCTTATATACTTTCAATAGACTTAAAAAAATACATGCCAGCTGACCGAAAAGGCATTGAACACCCTCTTGGTGTATTCGATAGAGACGGACATTATCAAGAATTTATCACACAAGGAGCGAAAAAATATGCTTACAGGCAGTATGAAAGTGTATACGGATTCAAAAAAAATTATCACTTTAAAAAAGAAAATGAATTGCATATAACTGTATCGGGAGTACCTAAAAGCGGTGTTAAAGCTTTAAAAAATGATATTTCTAATTTTAAAGATGATTTACTATTTGAATATAAAGATACTGGAAAGAATCTGCTATATTATTGTGACAAGCAACAGGAAGTTGACTTGACCGACTATCAAGGAAATACAGTACACGTACAAGACTTAAGCGGCTGTTGCATTCTCCCTACTTCTTATAAGCTTTCTAAAGCATTGGAATATGCAGAACTTGTTAATGACAGTAGTAAAAGAGCAAAATTTAAGGAATGAGGTGATTAATATTAAACAGGATAACATTCATTACAACATAGATACACTAGCTTCTAAAAACGCACTTTTCAATCTCTTGTTAGGTGAAAAGAGCGGTGGCAAGTCATATCAAGTTAAACATAAAATGGCGGTTGAACACTTTTTAGAAACCGGGCAGAGATTTATTTTATTAAGACGTTGGAAGGATGAGGTTAAGAGTGACAAGATAGAACAGTACTTCTCTGACGTAGATATCGAAAAATTAACAGGCGGCAAGTTTAATTGTACTACTTTTTGGAGAGGTGGTATATATCTATCACACTTCGATTCAGAAACTTTTACAACAACTAAAGGTATCAAAATGGGATATGCTATCGCACTATCGCAAGAGCAGAATTATAGTTCGGTATCTTTTCTTGACGTAGATAATATCATTTTTGAAGAGTTTATGTCAAGAACCGCTTACATTGCCAACGAAGCTAATAAACTGATGATATTTTACGATACAGTAGATAGAAAAAGAGGAAAAGTGCGATTGTGGTTAGTCGGTAATACTATAAGCCGTGTATGTCCTTATTTGCATGACTGGAAGCTTAGTGGAATTATTAGAGATATGAAGCAAGGCGATATTAGAACTGTTGATATTAAAACAGAAAATAACAGTATCAAGCTTGCAATCGAATACTGCCGTGAATCTAAACAGAAAAGTTATGCCATAGGCTCAGCTGCTTCTATGATAAGTGGCGGCAATTGGATGTCCGAACCACAGCCGCATTTAAAAGATAGTATAAAACAATATAAGCCTGTATTAAGAATTGTATTTTGTTATGCTGATTTTAAATTTTTAGCAACTCTATACACTAATGCAAAAGGTGTACTTGTATGGTTTATCTGTCCGAAGTATACTGACGTTAAGAAAAACACTATAGTAATAGGTTTAGTTGGAGAATCACTTTATTTTAACAAAAATATATATAATCTTGACTATAGAATAAAAAATAATATAAGGGAATTAATATATAAGACTTTCGTTGAAAGCAATATCTTTTATTCTAATGACCTTTGCGGCACTGACTTTAAACAGTGTATAGACTTTGCGATAAAAAAGTGAGGTGATTGTTATTTATAATTTTAAGAAAAAAGAATGTGAATACAGATATTTAATCACGCTAGCTAAAGATTTATGCGTTTATGAGTATGTAAAAGACATAATAAGCATAGAAAAGACATACGAAGAGAATCAAAGAATTATAATAGAAGAATATAAAAGGAGATATGATTGATATGAGGAATAGTATAATTATATTAGCTAAAGGCATAAAAATGGATAAGTCATATAAGAACGTGTTGAGGTATTCAGTTGATGACATGTTAGGTTTACTTAGAAGTGAATCACATCTTGTAGGCTCCTCTAATAACTATAGTTTCATTAGAAAAAGCGGCACTATTAACACCGACTTCACATATCAACAGTGTTTACAGTCGAATTACATAGCTTTTCAAAATCCTGATTACTCCGATATGTGGTTCTTTGCGTGGATAGATGATGTGATATATCGTTCTGACAGATGTACAGAATTGAGGTACACTGTTGATGTCTTCTCTACGTGGTGGGATTATTGGACTAAAGCAACGTGCTTTGTCGAAAGAGAACATCCTGAAAATGACAGCTTCGGTGCTAACAATCTTCCCGAACCGATTAGTGTAGATGATTACATTGTACAGGATAGTAACAATTTAAGTGTTACACCGAACAAAATAGCATTTCTTTTCACTGAAGCAAGAAAAAGTGATAGTACAGTTGAAAATCCTCACTATGAATCACCATACGAAGCTTATGCAGGCGGTGCACCATTCATTGGCAATCTGCCAATGACATTATGGAGAGTCAGGGCAGACTTATCTGAAAGTGGAGTAAATGAACTTATGAGTTATTTTTCTAATTATGTCAAGGAGGGAAAAGCTGGCGACTTAGTAGGAATATTTACATACAATGATAATACAGGGATATCTGATGGAATCAACAAAGCACACTTGACCGATATAGGCGGCTATACTCCAAAATATGCTAAAACTTTACAATATCCTTTTACAAAAATAACTTTATCTAATCAACAGGGCAGTTCAGTTGAATTGAGAGCAGAAGATTTTGACGGCAACGTGCAATTTAAAATCGCTAGTACTAATAATTATAAAGGTCAATCAATATGCTATCCTGCTCAATATAAAGGCATAGAACGTAACACGGACTTCGGATTATTGATAGACAACTATCCAACACTCCCAATGACTGTTGACAGCTTCGCAACGTATCTAGCGCAGAACAGCACAAATATAGCACTATCAGCTGTCAGCGGTGCTGTCGGCACAGTTACATCTGTTGCGACAGGAAATCCACTTGCGGCTCTAGCTGGTATTGGTTCTATGATTAACACTTTCAGTAATATTGCAACAGCACGAACTAAACCAGATAGCATGTGCGGCATGGCAAGCGGCAACTTAATAAATATGCTGTTAGAAAACTTCTACTTCCTTATAGAATTTAACACATGTAAAAGAGATATTGCAGAAATGGCAGACAGCTTTTTCAACATGTATGGATATACAACTAATAGAGTTAAAACACCGAATCTTGCCAGCGGTGGGCATAATTATGTTAAAATATCTGCTGATAGTAACATTGGCTATGGTTCAGTGCCTGGTGAGTATATGGATATAATCAATAACGCTTTCAGAAATGGTGTAACTTTGTGGGGTTCGCATGATGGACTTGGAAATTATTAAATTAAAAGTGAACTGGGTTCAATTTATTTTTTGAACCCAGTTCACTTTTAATATATCTTAATTGTTTTATTTTGAGTGTCTATATAATAGTCTCCAATCTCTTGCACTGTCGGTTCTGTGTTCTGCTGAATAAGCCCTTTAAGTCTGTATTTTACAGATGATGATTGAGTGATTGATGTTAAGCCGTTATTTGCTTTAATATCTCCACTGATGATAATATTTTTAGTATTATGAGGAATAATATAAATCATATAATTGTTATCGCCATAGTTAGGTAGTTTGCAATTAGATATATAATATTCTTCGAATAAATCACCGATACTAATTTGCGTGTTGTTACAATCGCAGTTTACAAGAGATAATTCTACAGATGTATTGCCGCCACCTATTAAGCTTGCGCAATCAATATTGCAGTTTTCGATTACAACTTTTTTCATGTTATTAGTAACCAAAAATACTCCTTTAGAATTAAAAACACTATCTTTAACTATAATCACACTCAATGCATTTGTTGTATTAGCAACCCAACCTAATAATCGCAACGGCTGATAACCACCGCTTATGAAAGTACAATGAATAATAGTTAAATTCATTGCTTTATCACCAGCAACTGAATTTTCTGAATTAAAAGTGTGAGTATTAGTATTTCTAAAAACACAATTATTAAAAATAACATCCCCAGTACATCTTGTAAAATATACAGTACTATTGTTAGATTCAAAGTCGCAGTTATTAAATGTTACATTATAACAATTTATACGAGTTTTACTCTGGCCGCCTAAACCCACCGAATTTAAAAACCTAACTGCCGGTACTTTGTTATTTGTGTGAATAATACAATTATTAATAGATACATTATATATGTTATATATATCCACGTCAGCGAAGCCATAAAATCTGAAACCATAGCTTTTATTACTATATACATTATTAACAGTAACATTGTATATATCTTTGTTATTAACTCCGATACCCTCAACAGTATTAAATGCAATTAAATCATCTAATATCTTACCACTTACATTTTCAATTAAAATATCATGCGAGCCACCATTTATGTGAATACCATCATTGTATAAATATTCAGTTGATTCACTGGCAGTATTAACAATATATGAAGTATCAATGTCGATATTTTTAATAGATATATGATGTGCATTATTAACCTGTATAATACTTCCATTTGTAGAAGTGTTCATAAGTGTTTTATTATTAGTTAAACAAATAACATTTTCAATTTTAACATTGGCGGTTGAATATACAGAGATAAAGCCGTTAGGAGATATGATTGTGATATCTCTAATTTCCTTTTTAATTGATACTGCTTGTGCATGTTCTCTAACAGGACTATCTGTTATATCAATGAAAAATTCAATGATTGAATTATTACCATAAAGTTTATTTAATGTTATGTTATTCTTTAAAATATAATGTTTATTAACACCTAATACAACAGGCATATCCGATGATATTGCATTATTAAAAGCTGCTGTATCATCATGTACACCATCACCAACACCGCCATACCATTCAGGCATTACATAGCCAATGAAAGATTTAAAAAGAGTGGCAAAACTACCACTTGTTATTAATTCATCTATCTTATTATTAATTTCCTCTTGCACATCAAGATTATCAAAATAATTCTTAATGTAGTTGTACAGCGTTATAAAATTCTGTTCAAGCTGTGTGATATTTCTATTCTGTTTATTGTTATTATCAATAACATTGTTTAAGTATTCAACAACTTTGCATAACAACTGATAGTTCGTTACAGCGTCAAAGTCAGCTTCTATAAATGGGAAGTTCTGTATCACACATAATTTAAAAGGTGTTAAATTATTCATTTTAGTATAGTCGTTATTTACGTTTAAATCGTTCATTGATTACCTCACTTTCTTTATACAAGTCCATAGAATAAAAAATCTAAGTCTTTATATATCATATTCCATATGTTTGTATACTCTGTCTGATATTTTAATAGTATATCTAGTTCATTGTCTGCGGTTCGTGTGACAGTTTCTTTAATAGTTTTATTGTCTGTTGAATTGCTAATGTTTTCGGCTGTGTTAGTCGTATTAGTTAAACTTTTTGAACTTCCGTTCGTATTAGATGTGCTGTCATTGACAGTATAATCATACTCTGATATATACTCACTGTTTTTAACATCATCTATCTGTCCTTGCGGTACATCCGACTTACTGTCACTGTTAGTCATATTAACTATACTATTACTGTCACTAGAAGATGTATTATCATTTTTTCCTGTCGCTGTTGTATTTGTTGTATTAGCAGATGTAGTTGTATCTTTGTATTCTCTTGTAGTACTACCACTTTTGAAAATATCCCAATCAATTAAACTATCCCACAACATATTGTACTTCGGCATTATCTCATTAAGCTTATTTTCAAGCATAATTTTAAAAAGTGTGACAGTATCATAATTAATTCGCCGCATTAAATAGTGATTTAATATGTTATGCTCGAATGTTTCACGTGCAACATTTTGCGTGAGTGGGTAATTAAAATCAAAAATCTTAACTCTTGCTTTCTGCCACATGTCAGTTATTTTAACAGTGTCAGTATTGTTAAAATTAACAATACTTTGCATAATACTGTATAGAGTTGGTGGTAGGTCATTCCCCTGTAGACATATCGGATAAATCAAAATAATCACCTCTTTCACTGTTTAGATTAACTGGCATGTCATCATAAAAAGCCCAGTCAACGTCTATGTTAAATTTTTCTTTAACTTCTGTTTTCCATTTATCACGTGGATAAGCTGTTGCATATCTTCCTATTATAGTGCCGCCTTGGCTTGCCTGTATTTCATCAGTTATTAATCTTTCTTTTTTCTGCACTGTTAAAGATGTCACACCTATCAACCGAAGAAATTCGCTCCATATCTCTTTTTTATGTTCGTTCACCTTGTCTGAAATGTAAGGCGCAGGAGCCAGTACAGTATTCATATTTTCAATAACATTATTTTCAAAAGCAAGAACCTCATTTTCACAGCTATCAATATTGTTAATAATATTTTGCACAGTCATTTTATTATCGTTCGAAGTAGTAAAAAACCTTGGTGTTTTCTGTTGTGCTATGTTAATATCCATTGTTCTAACGTCAAGTGCCATTCGTTCAGCGTATTGTTCTACGTCATAGATGAGAGGGTACATGCCTGTTGTGTCATACAAAAGAACAAACTCATCTGTGCTTAGTATTTTTGACCTGTAGCCGTTCATACCATAACACTGTATTTTTGTGGGTCTGCCGTAACAATCTAAAACACCGACATTAAAAAAAGGCAATATCAAGTGCCCTAATATTTCATCAACGAAGCTTGCCACAACTCCACGATTAAATAAAACTTTATTCACATATGACATGTCTATATAAGTACTTATTCCTGTATATTTTACTCTATTTTGAGTGATATTAAACATTTGTCGGCGGTACATGTCTAGTGTTTTAAGATTATTAAGTTGGCTATTTATTCGCTTACGTGCCAAAATTATTTCACCTCATTCCTAAAATCTTTCACGTGAAACATATTGTAAAGTTTCACGTGAAAGATGCTTAATTAAAGTACTGTTATAGTGGCTTTTCCTGTTACTGCGTTATTGTAGATAGAAGTAGCTGTTACTTCTATCTGAGGAGCACTGCCGCTAACTGGGTAATCTTTTGCTATTGTTAAAAGACCACTTTCATTAATCTTAGCTTTTCCATCTTCTGTGCCCTTTGTGATAGACCATGTCACCGCTTTATTTGCGAATCCGGTTGTTGTGACAGTAGCCGTAAGCTGTAAGCTTAAGCCAGCAGATAAAGATGATTCATTAGGCGATACTGCGACAGCTGTTACAGTTGGTGCGACCCCAGCTGTGAAAACAACTCCATTCTCAAATGGGGAAGTAGACTTGATACCCCATATATGTAGATAGTGATTATTCTTTAAAGTGGTAGGATTATAAAATTCTGTCTGTTTACCTACGCTTGAATTATCCATGCCATAGTAGTAGTCCATGAACCACTCCCTTGATATAATAACAGCTGGAACATTCGACAATGCCTGTATTTCTTCACTTGTGAATGGTACATACTGTGTTTTAAGCACTTCGGCAAGCCTTTCGGTATCATGGTTTCCAAAACCATCACATAAAACAGCTCTTGATTTAAAGTCAGCGTCATCTCTAAAGAAAGAAGTAGCTAAAACTTCTGTAGACATAGCGGCTTCAAAGTCTGTATTCAGAATGAACATCTGATTATCGAAACTTGTTGCACGTCGGATTGCCGCTGGATTATAATTCGGGCTTCTGAATGTCATCTTATTAGCTATTGACTTCATATCACTTACACGCTCTCTTGCAGTTTTAGTGTCAAAGTCTTCTATCTCTATAGATGTCATAGTGCCGTCAAGTATTCTTCTACATAACATATACTTGTCTATGATATATTCGTCATATACTTTAGATTCCCAGAGCATAGATACAGATTCTTCTATAAATGTTAACAGACCACCTTCTGTTTCAAAAGCCATTGCAAGTTGTTCATCAGAAGTCGTTGTCTGATAATAAACCTGAAAGTTTATGTTATGGAGATAATTGAATACGTTAGGTACTTCTGTTTCTAAAAACTTAGTGACATTATTAACATTTTCATTATAAGAGTGTACGTTGCATAAATCAAGTATAATTTCTCTAATTGTCTGTCCTCTTGTAAGAGTACCTCGAACAGTAAAATCCCATGGATTCTCCCATCTGTTGCGCTTAATCACTGTTAATCCTATTATATTAACAGTATTGATGAAAGCATTTCTATATCTTTCATTATCCATAATTAACTTACCTATCGGACGTATATCTTGTCCCTGCACAGGTAGGTCAATCTCCGCTGATAATATTGGATTCTGATTGATAATATAGCTTAATAATTCTGCGTTAGTTGATACTTTTAATACATTTTTTCCTGCCATCTTAAATCTCCTTTACATCTATTGTTTTATCTTCATCAATTTTTTTTACATCATCTATGATGTCTTTCTTTTCTTCGCCAGATAAGAAACGCTCCTTGTATCTAGCCTTAAGTTCTTCTGCTTCTGCTTCTAGTGCTGCTATATTAGCTTCCATTTCTTTTTTTTCAGCTTCATAACGGGCCTTGTATTCTTCGTTCACGTCATCACTCCAACTGTCAGTGATATCTTCCATAAATGATATTTTTTCATCATCAGAAAGTGAACTTTCATTCACTTTCTTGATTAACTCTTCTTTGCTAATTACTGCCATTTTTAACTCCTCTCATTTACTATTTTTTGTGCAGCTTCATACTCTTCTAATGTATAGCCGTCCTGTGTTGTTCGTTCAGCCCTTGTATCTCTGCCATTGCCGTAGTCACCATTTTCAAGTTTATCTGCTAATTCCTCAATGCGTCCTCTGCTGTCTGATTCTTCTGATGTGTCCTCACCTCTTAATGTTGCTAAACAGTAGTTATTAAATACTGTTAAGTTGTTAGTTTCTGTAATGCTTATTAGCTTGTCAGAATAGTTCGGGTCTGTAGCATATCCGCATTTGTACATTTCTTTGCACTCTTCAATCCAGTCAACGGCTTTTGTAGCTGCTCTGTATCGCTCTGACTGCATTAAGTCATAAAAGCCCTGTATTGCTGTTGCAGCATTGGGATAACATTTAAAACTATCCTGTATGTTAATGTATTCTCCCTCAACATATTCAGTTGTGTCAGATACAAAGCCATCACCTTTAATGCCAAAAAGAGTTTTAGCGTTAATATTCCATCCACTTTCAAGAGCTGCTTGAGCTATACAAGTAGATGGATAGATAACGTGTTCGCCGTGGGTCATGCGCTTAATGTACTCATTGCATACGAGGGGTGCTATCTCATTAACAAAGCGGTCAACATGTTCTCTTCCAGTGTTTACGATTGGAAATTCCATTCTTTCATTCTCCTTTCAAAATGTCGTTTACTTTTCGATTAAGCAAGTCGATTGAACTTGTTATCGCTTTTGGGATTGGTATTCCCATTAGCCCAACAGATTCAACAATAGATAGTGTTTCTTCTGCGATTAATGTTATTTCGCAAGCAAACATAATGTAATTAATATTAAGAACACTATCAATCTGATGTGCTACTGCTACTATTAGAAGTATTCCTATTTTCTTGAATACCCCTTTTCTCATTTCGTTACTACTAAGACCACCACTCTCAGTTTTTGGACTTCTCTTGAAAATTGCCGCTGTGATTAGTCCGCAGATTAAGTCTATTAATATTAATATTAATAGTGTTTTTAGTTCGTCATTAACCGAACCATACAGAGTTGTGATAAATGCAGTCCATGAAAAACCAATTGCTGATGTTATTAATGTTTTTAAT
>ERZ1034723.945-NODE-945-length-13517-cov-19.518125_pt1 | contig 13517 bp, 7 predicted proteins | sample MGYA00520637_ERZ1034723 | MGnify/ENA primary metagenome ERZ1034723 (study PRJEB33766, sample SAMN09781719) | gut metagenome | biome: gut microbiome | host: Homo sapiens | place: Madagascar | study: EMG produced TPA metagenomics assembly of the PRJNA485056 data set... | reverse complement strand
ACCATCTTGCAGATGTTTGGAGTCAGCATCACTCTTTCAAGAATCTTGAACATAAGCTATCTAAAAATAGTGTTATTAAATGTAGCGGGCAAATGTAGGAAATTAAGTCGATATTCCAAATTATTCCCGAATATATGATGCAGGATCGCGCCCGATTGTCCGGTTTTGCGTTCGTTCTGTTGATTTGCCATAATTTAGTAAGCGTTAATGATTATTTAGCTTCGGAAATGTGTGTTTTGAAGGATTTTAATTGTATATTCGCAAAATTAGAGATGAGTGCCGAAAGGTACGATGTCCGTGACGATAAATGACACATTGATATGGCAAAGAAATCTACCTTCAAGTCCAATTGGCCGAAGTACCTTCTCCAGTGGGGAGTGCTGGCGCTGCTGGTTTTCTTCTTGAGCGGACTCGCTTCGCTCGTGTTCACTGACATGAATGCTCCGGATCCGGAAAAATACTGCCCTTTCGGCGGCCTGGAGGCATTGGGAACCTATTTCGCCAACGGTTCATTGCCTTGCTCGATGACAAGCATGCAGATCTCTATGGGTGTTGTCCTCGCGGCGGCAGTCGTGCTTCTCGGCAAGCTGTTCTGCGGCTATCTCTGTCCCGTCGGAACAGTGGAGGATCTTCTGAAGAAACTCAGGCAGGCCATCGGGTTCAACGCCTTCAACATCAATGAGCGCAGTGTCGCCGACAAGGTGCTGAGGATCGTGAAGTACGTGCTTCTGTTCATCACCTTCTACATGACATTGACCGCAAGCGAGCTCTTCTGCAAGAATTTCGACCCGTACTACGCCACGGCCACGGGATTCAAGGGTGAGATCACGCTTTGGATGTCCGTCGCCGCTTTGGCGCTTGTGCTTATCCCCGGTCTTTTTGTGGACAGGTTCTGGTGCAAGTACATCTGCCCGCTCGGAGCGATCTGCAACTCCCTCAAATTCTGGGTGTGGATGGTCGTGCTTGTGGGTGTGTGGTGGATTCTTGGCCTTCTCGGACTACAGCTGCCTTGGGTCTGGCTGCTTGGAGCCATGTGTCTGCTCGGTTACCTGCTGGAGATCCTTTGCGGAAGGCCAAAGCCGCAGCTGCTCGGCGTGGTTATCGACAACGGCAAATGCAAAGGCAACTGCCGTCTCTGCCAGAAGAACTGTCCTTATAATATTGATGTCCCGTCATTTGAAGGCAAGGTCAATTCTGTTGACTGCACCCTTTGCGGCGAGTGTGTCGCCTCCTGCCCTCTTGGCGCCCTCAGTGTCGGCGTAAGAAAGGAGGTTGATGGAAAACGCTGCAAGTCAGCCAAGTATATTCCTGCGGTACTGACTGTCGTGGCTGTCGCCATAGCGTTCATCATCGGAGGAAAGTTCGAGGTGCCTACAATCGACGAGAAGTGGGGGATAGAACCGGGAATGAAACTGGAGACGGTCAGGATGGAAGGCCTCAAGTCGGTCAAGTGCTTCGGCAGTTCGATGGCCTTCAAGGCCAGGATGGAGAAGGTGGCGGGAGTCCATGGAGTCAGGACATTCGTCGGAAGCCACACGGTCGTGGTCACCTATGACGCCAACGCCATCGACGCCGCGAAGGTAGAGGCTCTGGTCTTCGTCCCTTCCAAGTTCAGGGTCAACAGCCTGGAGCCGGAGCAGTACGACTCGCTCAAGTGCGTGACCATAAGGACGGAAAAGATGTTCGACAAACTCGACCTCAACTACCTCGGAATGCAGATGAGACTCACGGAAAAGAAGATATTCGGTCTGGAGTCCATCTACGAGTGCCCTCTCATCGTCAAAGTGTACATGGCGCCTGACGAGGATCTGGACGAGGCGTGGTTTAAGAATATTGTCGAGAAGAAGACCCTTGAGATGCCGGTTCACGGCGGCGGGGTCAAGACGATGGATCTCGGATTCAAGTTCATCCGTTTGGAGAAGGGAAGCACCATGATCTCCACTCCAGACTACCTAAGGATGATGTTCGACCAGTTCGCCGCTGAGTATGCCCGTGAAACCAATCTTGACACGGCCCAGTGGTGGTACGAGATCGTTGACCGCAACTACGAGAAGCCTATAGTGAAGAGAGGAATGCCATTCCTCAGCAACCATCTGTCCTCCCATGAAGGGGTTCTGGGAACATATCTCACCCTTAACGATGATCTGGAGCCATGCATCCGCATACGTTACACGGCTCCGATGACCGAGGCCGCGCTTTTCGAACTGATGACGATGCCGAAATGGACCATCAAGTTCTCGGATGACGACATCCGCGAGGTTGACGCCAAATTGAGTTTCGGAAAACCGGGCCGCAGCATCCCCGTCAAATAAGCGTTCATATTCATAAATAGAGGGTTATTTCTGTTGCCGCTTAATTAGATGAAAGGAATATACATCGCGCTCGCCTTGCTTTTCGCCGCGTCTTTTACAGCCAGGCTTGATGCTCAGATCGCCATATCTGAAGATATGTTCGGACGCACTTCATTCACGGTGAAGGCGCAGGTCCTTGACTCGCTGACGCGGGAGCCTATCGCGTTCGCTTCGGCGTATCTCAGGCATCCTAAGGACACGGTCATCACCAGTTTCGCCCTGACGGACACGCTCGGCAAGGCTGAGTTGAAGAAAGTGGCGAAAGGAGAGCATCTGCTTTGCATTGAATATCTCGGCTACAGACCTGTCTATAAGAAGATTTATGTCCGTGGCAACTATGACGCGAAGACGATCCTGATGAGACCGGACGACAAGATGCTGAAGGCGGCGTCTGTCTCCGCGGTCGGGACTCCGATGGAGATGAAAGGGGACACCCTCGTCTACAACGCCTCCTCGTTCAGGGTGATGTCCAACGACAACCTTGCGGATCTGCTGAAGAAGATGCCAGGCGTGGAGGTCGGCGAGGACGGAACCGTCAAGGTCAACGGCAAGGAAGTCAGCAAGATAACGGTCGGAGGCAGGACGTTTTTCCTTGGGGACAACAAGGCCACTCTCGACAACCTTCCGGCCCGGATCGTTGACAAGGTGAAGGTCATCGACAAGGAGTCCGAGTCCGCCGAGTTCACCGGCATCAAGGGGGATAAGGAGAAGGTGATGGATGTCGAGCTGAAGGAGGAATATAAGAGCGGATGGTTCGGCAACGCCAAAATCTCGGGAGGAACGACAGCTTCAGGCAAGGATGACAACGGATTCAAGGAAAGGAAGGATCTGCTCTTCAGCGGCTCCGCTATGGTCTCGGCCTACGGCGAGAAGAACCAGCTCACGACCATAGCCAACGGCTACAACTTCATGGCTCCCGGATCCGGGATGCTGGTCATGTATGACGGTAATGAGAGCGATGTCCCGTCGTTGCCGTACAATGGCATGCACAGAAGATGGCAGGTGGGGACGAACTTGAACTCGGATGTGATAAAAGGCTTCACCACAGATGCTTCGGTTGTTTACTCATCAGAGAACGTGGACAAGCGTTCGAGGACTGACCGGACTTCATTCAAGGAGGATGGCGACCTTTTCGACACTTCAGGCGAGGTTGAGAACGGCAATCTGGACAAGTTCAGTGTGCGCGCCGAGTTCAAAAAGAAAAACAGGAAGAAGACATCACTTTACTTTGAGCCATACTTTTCCTGGTATGACTACAACAACACTTCCACTGGCAACACACAGTCGCTTATGGAAGGTGTGGAGAGAAACCGTTCGGTGTCAAACACATTTTCAAAGAAGAGTGGAATCTCCACCGGAGGTGATTTGAGCGCCGGAATCAAGAAACTCGGCAAAGATAAACGCGCGTTGACCCTTGATCTTGACTACACTTTGAGTGCGAATGACGGAAAATCGACAGAATATTCAAAAACAACGTTCGCTTCTTCAGGCAAAGAGGACATTCGTGATCTGATTTACGACAAGGACGGCAGTTACAGTGACATAGGCGGATCGCTCAAATACGTCGAGCCGTTCGGCAAGAACTGGGCGCTGTCCGCGACATTGAGCTCGCGCTATAGTGTAAGGAAGTCAACCAGTGAGGCATCCAATGCTGACGGATCGGCCAACGACTACTACTCTTCTGTGTCGGACAACTACTATTTCTCCAATGTGGGGCAGATTCTGGCTCAGTACAACAAGGGAAAGACCAACGTGCAGTTCGGTGGTCAGGCAAGGCTCTACAAGAACGAGAACTACGCCCGCTCTTTCGGGCTTGACACCAAGACAGGGGTTGACGAGTGGCAGACAACGCTTTCGCCTTTCGTGAACGTGAGGTATTCAGACAAGAACAACAATGTGTATTTCAGACTGTCCAGCAGAACGGCCAGACCTTCTTCAGCCAGCATTGTGCCGACATTCAACATTGTCAATCCGACAAGGATCACGGCGGGAAACATCTACCTCAAGCCGGTGACGACCGAATCGGCAACAGCTTCCTATAGAGGCTCATGGGGAAAGGCCAGGTTCAACGGTTGGATGTTCGGAGATTATTCCTCCAATTCACAGGTGTCCGCCATCTGGTTTGATAAGAACAGTATCAGATATTCGATTCCGGTGAACACGAGGAAGCCGTCCTATACTTGCAGCACTGACTTCAATTTCTTCACTCCGTTGTCTAAGGATGGAAAACTGCAACTCTCTGTTAGTGGTGGACTTGCGATCAACAGATCCGTCAGTTACCAAAGCAAAGGCTCGCTTGACGGAATTGACCTGGACTCTTTCGACTACACCGGTTTTATGGATAATTTCTGGGGCGACGCTTCCGGGGATCGCTTCTATTCCGGTCAAAGCGGGTTCCAGGAAAGCTTGACCAGGATCCTCAGAACTGATTTGAGTATTGAGTTAACATTGAATCTGGAACGATTTTCCGTGCAACTCGCCCCTGCGGTCAACAATTCAAGATCCAGATACTCTCTGGATTCAAGAGCGAACACAAACTATTGGGAGACATTCTTGAGCATAAGTCCATCCTACACATCACCTCACGAGTTTGAGTTCCAGTCTGATTTCTCCTATAGAATCCTGCGAGGTTATGGTTCCGGTTATAATGATGACTATGTCCGCTGGAATTTCAGTGTCGGAAAGAACATAAAGTCTTTCAATATCACCCTTACCGCTCAGGACTTGCTCGACAGCGCAAGGTCACTGATGCGTACCGTGCAGGATGATTACGTCCAGAACTCCTACACCAATGTGCTCGGCCGCAGGATCATCCTCTCCTTCACATGGAACTTCGGCAAGATGGACGCCTCCAAGAGCGGAGCGGCCCAGAATGCCATGTGGAACATGGCGTACTAAAGCAGATGCCCCAGGAAGCGCGCCTTCTCGGAATCTGACATACCACGCCTGCGGGCATATTCATCAATCGCCTTCTGGCTGACGCGGCGGATTTCAGGATAGGTGGCCTCCGGATGAATGAATATGAGTCCGCAGATGCTGGCGTCCGGAATCATAGCGCAACTGTCCAGCAGCGTGATGCCAAGCCTCTCTGATTCAGGCAGCAACCTAAGGACATCCCGCTTCAGCGTGTGATCCGGGCAACTTGAATACCCCGCCGCAGGCTTGATGACCTTCGCCCCGCTGAACTCTGATGGCAATTCTTTATGAATATGCCTGCTCAGCCATTCTGACGCCGCCTCCGCGAGAGTCAGCCGTACGGCCCTGGTAAGCATCGGCCCGTATTCCGTGCCGCAAGCCGGACAGTCGCATCCGGATGGATGTGATTCGGTGCGCACGGAAATCGCGAACATCCCCATAGGCGACTCGAACCCATATTCCTTAGGCGGAACGAAATCGGCCAGTGACCGTTCGCCTTCCTGCCGGAGCATCGGCAGCCGGAAATCTTTGGAGACAATGTCGTCCCCTTCGCTATGACATCCGTCAAACCTTGCTGAAATGGTTATCTGACAAGCGTTTCCGTTCTTTAGTCTATCAATTTCCTTATGTGCGTCGGCACGGAGTTTCCTCAGTTCGTCGTGTCCTGTTCCACTTTTTATTCCCCAGATCGCAGCGAACATATTCCAGTCAAAGAACGGCTCCACTTCCTCTATGCCGAGCCTCTTCCCCGATATGTTCCCGAATGGTTCCCCCTTAATGAAACTGAAGGCCGGGAACGGTTCGACGGGCTTGTGATCGGCCTTTTTCTGTGAAGACTGTGCATAAAGTTCACGAAGATGCTCTTGCTTTTTATGCTCCGCGGCCTCCGTGCCTTCTCTGTCCGTGATAAGCTGGTTTGCAAGCACCGCGCTTGCGGATGCGTCCTGGCCATAGAACACATGCCCGTAAAGGGGCGCCAGCCTGACAGCTGTGTGGAGCGCCGACGCAGCGGCTCCGCCCACAAGCAGGGGAGTGTCCAACCCTCTGGCCGTCATCTCCTTGCAGATCTCCTCCATCTGGTATAGCGAGGGCGTTATCAGCCCGCTGACCCCGATAAGGTCCGCAGAGCACTCCGCCGCCTTCTCCAGAATCGTCTCCTTAGGCACCATCACCCCAAGATCCACGATCTCGAAGCCGTTGCAGCTCAGCACAATCTCCGTGATGTTCTTCCCGATGTCGTGCACGTCCCCCTTGACAGTAGCGAACACGATCCGAGGCTTTTTCACCTCCGACTCTCCGCCCCTCTCCTCAATGTAAGGTTGCAGCAGAGCCACCGCATTCTTCATAGTCTTGGCCGACTTTACCACCTGAGGCAGGAACATCTTTCCCGCCCCGAACAGTTCCCCGACCCGAGCCATCCCGCTCATCAGCGGCCCGTCAATGATCTCCACCGGTTTATCGTACAGGGTCAAGCACTCATTGATGTCCCTCTCCAGTCCAGACGAATCCCCTTTGACTAACGCCCGAACCAGTCTCTCCTCCACAGCCGCTTCGACAGGCTCGGCGACCGAAGAAATATTACTTGATTCCGCTCCCGTCAGCGCGCCCCCTGATGCCGCGAGGCGACCATTCTCCCGGACAGGGCGCGCAGCGCAGGTCGCCTCCGGCCCTTCGGGGCGCGCGCTGACCCCAACAGAATTCTTCTCATCAAGAATCCTCGAAGCCTTCTCAATCAACCGATCCGTAGCCTCAGCACCCGAATCCAGAATCACATCCTCCACACATCTAAGCAACTCCGGCTCAATCTCATCATAAACCTTCAACATCCCCGGATTCACAATCCCCATATCAAGCCCCGCCGAAATAGCATGGTAAAGAAACACCGAATGCATGGCTTCACGTACAGTATTGTTCCCACGGAAAGAAAACGAAAGATTTGAAATACCTCCCGAAGTCCGACACCCCGGCAGATTCCCCTTGATCCACCGCACCGCCTCGATGAAATCAATCCCGTACCTCGAATGCTCCGGAATCCCCGTTCCCACAGGCAACACATTCACATCGAATATGATGTCACAAGGCCGAACCCCGACTTTGGAAGTCAGCAATGAATATGCCCGCCGGCAGATCTCCACCTTCCTGTCGTAAGTCGTGGCCTGTCCCTCCTCGTCAAACGCTATCACGATAATGGCCGCACCCAACGCATTGATCTCCCGAGCTTTCTCAATGAATATTTCCTCTCCTTCTTTAAGTGAGATGGAATTCACGATACACTTCCCCTGGGCGTTCTTGAGCCCTGTCACCAACGTCTCCCAATGCGAGGAATCAATCATTATCGCGGCCTTCGCCACAGCCGGATCATTGGACACGTAACGCAGGAACTTCTCCATCTCAAGCCTGGAGTCCAGCATAGCGTCATCCATATTGATGTCGATGATGCTCGCCCCGTTCTCAATCTGCCCGGCGGCGATCTGAAGCCCGGTCTCGTAGTCCCCGGCTGCGATCAGTTTCGCGAACTTGCGTGAGCCCGCCACATTGGTCCGCTCTCCGACATTCGTGAAGTTATTCTTCCTGTCAACCGCCACGCTTTCCAATCCGCTGACATAGAGTACATCATCCGGCTCAGGAATCGCTCTCGGAGATATTCCTTTAACCGCCTCGGCCACAGCCTTGATGTGCTCGGGAGTTGTTCCGCAGCATCCTCCCACAATATTCACAGACCCTGCCAGCGCCATTTTCCGCACGGACTCCGCCATCTGGGAAGGTGTCTCGTCATATTCACCCATCTCGTTCGGCAGCCCGGCGTTAGGGTAGCAGCTGACGGCGCAGGTGGCGAACGACGCGACCTCGGCGATCAGCGGAATCATCTCCTCCGCCCCCAGCGAGCAGTTGAGCCCGAACGACAGCGGCGAGCAGTGCTGGACAGAGCGGTAGAACGCTTCCATAGTTTGTCCTGTCAGCGTGCGCCCGCTCTTGTCACTCATTGAGGCAGAAATCATTACCGGAATATCCTTGGCTTCCGGAATATGTCCGAGCGCATACAGGGCAGCCTTTGTGTTCAACGCGTCGAAGCAGGTCTCGAACAGCAGCAGATCCACACCTCCGTTTATCAACCCTCTGATCTGCCTCTCGAACGCCTCCGCCATCCCGTCAAATGAATATGGACGGAAAACAGGGTCGTTTATGTTCTGGGCAAGGGACAAGGATTTGCTTGTAGGGCCTACGCTTCCGGCCACCCAAACCTTGCGTGGAGCCTCATCGGCGGCTTTGCGGGCTATCCGCGCGGCGGCCTCGGCCATCTGCCCGGCTTTCTCTGACAGATTATATTCAGATTGTGAGATGCTATTGGCACTGAATGAGTTGGCCGTGATTATATCAGCCCCCGCTTCAATATATTCATTGTGAATCTCACCGATCGTTTCGGGATTGGTGAGGTTGAATGATTCGCTGTTGCCTTGTAGACCCTTGCGCTGAAGCATTGTGCCCATCGCTCCGTCTAGGATGAGGATTCGCTTGGAAAGTTCGGTCCTGATGTCGTGCATCGCGTTGGTATATTCATTGATTGTCTAAAAACATTCCCGCAGGATTCCGATGATGTTGGCGGACTTGCCCATCGTGTAGAAGTGAACACCGGGAACTCCGTGAGCCAGAAGGTCTTTGCATTGAGCGGTGGCCCATTCCTGACCTATTTGATAGACCGCCTGTCTGTCGTTCTCGTGGGCGGAGATCTCGCTTGTGAGTTCGAACGGAATGTCGATTGAGAAGGATTCCGGGAGCAGTCTCACTTGCTTTGGAGTTGAGATCGGCTTGAGTCCGGGGATGATCGGGACGGAGATTCCTGCCGCCCTGCATCTGTCCACGAATTTATAGAAGACCTGGTTGTCGAAGAACATCTGGGTTGTGATGTAGTCCGCTCCGGCATCGACCTTGCGCTTGAGGTTCGCGATGTCCTCGTCCATATTCGCGGCCTCGAAATGCTTCTCCGGATAGCCTCCGACTCCGATTCTGAAAAAGCCCTCACAGCCGTTCTCCTTCTCGAAACGGCGTATCGCCCCCACGAGTTCGTTGGCGTGGTCGTAACCTCCAGGGACAGGGGAGAAGCGTTTTTCGCCCGTGAGACAGTCTCCCCTCAGGGCCAGGATATTGGATATTCCCATAAACTTGAAGTCTTGTAGCTGGAACTCGATCTGTTCGGCGGTAAGTCCTCCGCAGATGAGGTGGGGAACCACGTTGACCTTGAATTCGGACTGGATGGCTCCGCAGACGGCGGTCTCGCTGACGCGCCGGCGTATGAGCCGCTTCCGGTAGCTTCCGTCAGGCTGTTCCTCGTAGGTCACCTCGTCCCTGTGGCAGGTGACGTTTATGTATTTGGGATTGAACTCGATGAACGGTCTTATGTCATTCAGGAGTTCATCTTTGGTCATCCCTTTCAGGGGAGGGACTATCTCAAGTGATGGGTATTGCTTCATTTGTTTTCGTTCGTTTTGTTTGCGTGTGTTGATCAGGCTTCGGCCTTCGGATGTTTGATTCCGACAACAGTAAGGACATCGCCATCGACCTTGAACCTGACATCCATATCATTGAATATCATTCCGTAAACCTTGTCCGGATCGTTCTGGTACCTGGGCCTCGGGTCTTGTGCCAATACCTCCTTCAGGGCGGCTACATCGGCCTTTGTCCAGCCTGGGATGGTCACTTCGACAGGCTCAGTGACCTCATCCGCGAACACGACCTTCAACGGCCTCCATTCCTTGTCATCGACAAATCCCGACACGGCATCCGGATGGCTGTCCGCATAAGTGACGTAAGGCTTTATGTCATAAATCGGTGTCCCGTCCATCAGATCCGCTCCCAGAACATTGATCACCGGCCCGATCGGTTTCCCGTCCGAGTCCTTGGCGTCATATTCAATGGATTCTATCCTGACCGACGAGAGCCCAAGTCCGTTAGGCCGGAAAGGGGAGCGGCTGGCGAACACCCCGATCCTCTCGTTCCCGCCAAGCCTCGGCGGCCGTACCGTCGCCTGGAATGGTCGCTCAGCGACTGAGGAACTTGTCTTGGCGGCCGGCCGTGGCTTGTTCCCGGAGAATCCCCAGATCAGCCAGATATATTCAAACCCTTCCAGCCCCCGCACAGCGTCAGCGCTTCGGAACCGAGGCTCGAACACAATCCGACCTTTCAGCTCCGGAACCAATCCCGCCTGCCTCGGAATCCCGAACTTGGTCTTGAACGGCGACCGGAACCGGGCCACCGGCTCAATGAACATAGCTGACCTGATCCCATTTGAGGGCTTCCTCGTTCTGCGGTTTGCGTTCATCCGCGGGATGTCCGACGGCTATCAGGCACAGAACGGAATATTTTTCCGGAATATTCAGAATAGACCTTACCTTTTGTTCCGCCGTCACCCCGGCATCCTTGCTTTCCCTGCCCCTAATGTGGCACCAACAGGAACCCAGTCCAAGATCTTCGGCCTGATATTGCATGGAAACCGCTGCGATGCTGCAATCCTCGACCCACATTTCCTGCTCCTCTGGCTCTCCAAGCACGGCGATCACCACCGGAGCGCCAGCCAGAAACTGTGAGCCGGCCGTCCTGATGCCGGCCAGATCCTCGATCTTCTCCTTATTGTCTGTGACCACGAACCTCCATTTCCTGAGCCCCTTCGCCGTCGGTGACATAAGGGCAGCCCTGAGAATCGTCCTTACATATTCATCGCTCACAGGCTCGTCGGTGTAGATCCTGTGGCTTCTGCGCATCTGCGCAAGTTCCCTGAATGAGTCCATATTCAATTCCTCCTTTACCGCAAATTTACAATTATTATCCGTTATGATGAATATTCAGTGCTGAGACTTTTGCCGCCAATCGCTTTTCGCCGGAAACTGCAAGTGAATATATTCTTAAACCTTAAAACGTTTGATTTTTGTTAAAATAATTATCGAAACCGCATAAATAGTTATGAAATTTGATAAAATAGTTGCCCTTGTTGAAAAAATGTAATATATTTAGGGTCGTAATAAAGCCTTATCATCCGATGGATAACAAGACAAATTCATTAGAAGTCCCTCAAAAGGGAAACATTCTTATAATCAACACGGGGTCCACAACCACGAAGTTGGGCTACTTTTCAGATGGTGTCAGGGTCTTTGACACCAAGCTTGAGCACACCGCCGAGGATGTCGCCAAATACCCGTCCGTAATGGATCAGGCGGATATGCGTCATCAGGCCATCAAGGATTTTATGGCCTCCAAAGGCATTCCGCTTGAGGATGTGGACATCGTTATGGCGCGCGGCGGGCTTATCGTCCCGGTCATAACTGGAGTCTATAACGTGAACCAGGATATGCGTGATGTCCTGAAAAGCTGCCGTGACGGGAACCACGCCTGCAATCTGAGCGCGATTCTGGCCGATGATGTCGCCAAGGAGATCAACGGGATCCGTGAGGACAAGAAGCTGACTCCTCGTTTCGGGAAATGCGTGGCCTACATCGCCGACCCTCCTATGGCGGACGAGATGCTGCCGGAGTGCAGGATGGGTGGAATCCCTGAGTTCTCCAGAAAGACCCTGTTCCACGCCCTTAACTCACGGGCGATAGTCAGAAGGTATTTGCGAGAGCACGGCCACAAGACCAATGATGTCACAGTGATCGTCGCCCATATGGGCGGTGGCGCGACCATCTCCCTTCACAGGAACGGCAAGGTGATCGACACCAACCACGGCCTTGGCGGAGACGGCCCTATCACTCCTGAGAGATCCGGCTGCTGCCCGCCGTTCGAGCTTATCGACATGTGCTTCAGCGGAAAGTACACCAAGGAGGAGATCCAGAAGAAGCTCGTGGGACGTGGCGGTGCCGTCGCTTACTTCGGCACGAACAGTATGCTGGATGTCGAGAATATGGCCAATGACGGTAATGAGCTGGCTCAAACCTTCCTCAAGGCATACGTTTTGAACATCTGCAAGTACATCGCGGCGATGTCCGCTACCGCTGACGGCAAGATCGACGCTATCCTTCTCACAGGAGGCATAGCACACAGCAAGATGCTGATGGACGCCATCAAGGCGAAGATCGGCTTCATCGCTCCGGTGGAGGTATTCCCGGGAGAGGACGAGATCAACAGTCTCGCCGAGAACGGCTATATGATCCTTTCCGGACAGACGAAAATCCATACATATAATAAGGACAGAATTATTGAAGATTAATTAATACGAATGATGAAGAATATAGATTGGAGCAAGCTGTCTTTCAGCTACACTCAGACCAAGGCATTGGTGTACAGCCGCTGCATTGACGGAAAATGGGAGACACCTACCGTGACAGAGAACTTCAACATCTGCCTCAACAGCTTTGCGGGAATATTCCATTACGCCCCTTCCTGCTTCGAGGGATTGAAGGCGTTCCGCGGGGTTGACGGCAGGATCAGACTTTTTCGTCCGGATAAAAATGCCAAGAGAATGGCGGACAGCGCGACTTATCTGGACATGCCGTACCCTTCAGAGGAGATGTTCATCAATATGTGCGTTCAATGCGTGAAGGAGAACATTGACTATCTTCCTCCGTATGAGGCGAGTGGAGCATCCCTTTATCTGCGTCCTATCCTGATTGGAATCAACCCGCAGTTGGGCATTCATTCGGCGCGTGACGTGATGTTCGCTGTCATGTGTTCTCCCGTAGGGACATATTCAGGAGCTAAGAGTCTCAGCCCAGGAAACGCGGTCATTTCGAGGAACTACGATCGTGCCTCTACATTTGGTTCCGGGTGCTACAAGCTCGGTGCTAACTATGCACAGTCTCTCCATGCTTACAACATCGCCCACAACACTGGTTACCGTGAGCTTCTGTTCCTTGACTCGGCCACGAAGACGACCATCGAGGAGTTTGGATCGTCCAATTTCTTCGCTATCAAGGGCAACACTTACATCACCCCGCGCTCGGGCAGTGTGCTGCCGTCAATTACCAACAACAGTCTCCGTAAGGTGGCGGCTGACATGGGATTGAATGTGGAGGTTCGTCCGATCAAGGTTGAGGAACTTGCTGAGTTTGATGAGGTTAACTCTTGTGGAACGGCTGTGGTCATCACTCCGATCTGCTCGATAGACGACAAGCCTCAGCTCGAGTGTGAGGAGGCTTCACGCCACTATACATTCGGCTCACCGGACAAGTGTGGAGCGGTCAGCGAGAAGCTCTACAACCGCATCATCGGCATCCAGAAAGGACTTGAGGAGGACACCCACAACTGGTGTCTGTTCATCGA
>ERZ1034723.940-NODE-940-length-13547-cov-4.587385_pt1 | contig 13547 bp, 13 predicted proteins | sample MGYA00520637_ERZ1034723 | MGnify/ENA primary metagenome ERZ1034723 (study PRJEB33766, sample SAMN09781719) | gut metagenome | biome: gut microbiome | host: Homo sapiens | place: Madagascar | study: EMG produced TPA metagenomics assembly of the PRJNA485056 data set... | reverse complement strand
CAATGATGAGGAGATACACGAAGCTTACGATAATGGTGTAGATATGTTCTTCAATACTATCCAAGTCAGTCACGTCAAATACGGATGAGCGCTTTAAGAACTTGTTCGCAGCAATTAACGGCAACTCTGAATTCAGAGCATTAAAGATGGCTTTGAAGTATTTATTGGACAAGCAGTACAAGACGGATGTTTCTGAACTGCACGGATTTTTGGTGGTAAAGCCATTCAGGTCACATGCATATAGTGTGGCCTCAACATCATGTAAAGCTGCGGTAGAATCTATTGTATCGGAGGTGATGACGTCATTGTTGTAGAATGTAAGTTTTATCATCCAACGATTTGTCCTTTATACGATATAAACGCAGGTGACAGATACTTGGAAATAGATATACAAATGAATATAATGAGTTGGACGCAGAGATTGAAGGGATTAGTCGCTGCTTTACTCAGATTGAAAACATTAAACGATAATCCTTAGGTAACTATGAAGCAAACAAATAAAATAGCTTTGGTAGTAGCATACTTCGGCCGTTTTCCTAACTACTTTCCTGTGTGGGTTAAGTCCTGTTCTTACAACCCGACCATCGATTTTTGGATTTTTACGGATCAGATTATTGAAGACCTTCCAGCAAATGTCAAGTGCGTTAAAATGACCTTATTGGAAATGAAAAACAGAGCAACAGAAGTTCTTGGTTTTAACGCAACTTTAAGCCGACCATATAAATGTTGTGATTATAAACCGATCTATGGTTTGATGTTCGCCGATTATCTGCAACACTATGATTACTGGGGACATTGTGACATCGATTTGATATTTGGAGATCTTCAAACATTCTTCGATCGCTACAATCTTTACAGTTATGATAAATTCGGAATGTTAGGACATCTTTCATTGTTCAAGAACAATGAGAATGTTAATAAGGCATATTTGATTCCAAATGGTCATATGGACTATCATGATGTCTTTACTAATGAGAAAAATATGGCGTTTGATGAACTTCCAGGAATATCAACAATAATGAAAGAAAGTGGATTCAAGGTATTTTCAAGGCGTATATTTATAGATATTGCTTCCTTGTATCATCGTTATAGAATCATTGACGTATACCCATTAGATGAAAAACCGATTAATTATAAAAAGCAAACTTTCTACTGGGAACGAGGTAAATCTTATCACGTTTATCTAAAAGATGGTAATGTCTGTAAGGACGAGTATTTGTATATACACTTCCAAAAACGGCCGAATTATCAGGTATCTCTTTCATTGTTGTCTGCCGAATCATTCTTTATCACGAATACCGGTTTTGTTACAGGCTCGTTGGACACAATGGACAAAGAGAATTTTCAAAAATTGAATCCTTTTTTCGGGAAAGTCTATGAGTCAATAGAACATACAGTAAATTCTTGTAAGAGGCGTATACAAGGGTATCTTAAAAGAAAACTGAACAAATAATGAATGAATCGTTGAAAAGAAAAACAGCAGCAGCTACAAGATGGTCAACTATAACCGAAGTGGCTTCACGGCTTGTCCTTCCTTTAGTGAACATGGTGTTGGCGCGCCTACTTACTCCAGAGGTGTTCGGTGTTGTTGCCACCATCACAATGATAGTCAGCTTTGCGGAAATTTTTGCAGATGCCGGTTTTCAAAAATATATTATTCAGCATGAATTCGAATCTAAAGAAGAACTAGACGAAAACACTAACGTTGCATTTTGGACGAATCTTACCATATCGTTAATTCTATGGGCAATTATATATATTTATTCTGAGCCTCTCGCTAAACTTGTCGGAAATCCAGGGCTAGGCAATGTAGTTACAATATCCTCACTTACGCTTCCCATACTCGCATTTAGTAGCATACAAATGTCGAGATTCAAGAGAGAGTTGGATTTCAAATCATTATTTTATGTTAGATTGGTATCAATATTAATTCCAATTTTTGTTACGATTCCGCTGGCATATGTTTTTCGTAGTTATTGGGCGTTGATAATAGGTACTATAGCTGGAAATATGTCGAATGCAATAGTGTTAACTATTCGCTCAAAATGGCGCCCTAAATTCTACTATTCCTTCATCCAACTCAAACGGATGTTTTCCTATAGTTGGTGGATTCTATTAGAGTCGATTACTACTTGGATGACTTCTTACTCTGACACGTTCATTGTCAGTGTAAGTTTATCCGCCTACTATATAGGTCTTTATAAGACATCCATGGTTACCGTAAACCAAATTATGGGACTTATAGTTGCGGCGGCCTCGGGACCACTATTTGTCGCGCTATCTAGATTACAAAATAAAAGAAAAGATCTAATAGCGACTTATAACTCGTACATGAGGTCCTTAGCGTTTATGATTTTTCCGTTGAGTGTTGGTATTTGGGTGTTTCGTGACGTCATTACTGACATTCTTTTAGGAAGCCAATGGCAAGAAGCTTGCGATTTTATTGGTTTATGGGGACTATTATCTTCCATCGCTTTAGTACTCGGAACTTTTGCCAATGGTCTTTATAATGCAATCGGGAAAACTTTTCTTTCGTTTTCAGTATCCATTGTAAATCTTATTATTATGATACCACTACTATTGTGGGCGGCACCAAAGGGTTTCGAATGCTTGTTTATTTCCAGGTCTATGCTCAGAGTATCTTTTGTAGTCATTCAAATAATCGCGATGTGGTATTTTTTGAAATATCCTATAGGCAGTTTATTTACAACAATCCTCCCAATTGCACTTCCCACAATAATTATGGGAGTTGTTGGCATATTACTTAGAACGATGGCACAATCAATGCTCTGGAACTTTATTTGTATCGCGGTTTGCATCCTGGTGTATTTCATATCGGCTAAGCTTATGTTTAAAAAAAAGTTGATTCAAGCCTTTGCTGCATTAGGCTTTCTTCCTGATAAATATCTTAATACTAATATCGACAATGAACAATAGTGAGGAGAATTTAAGTTATTGCAATTTCGCGAAAACTCTTTTGATGTTATGTGTCGTATTGTGTCATAGTGTTGCTTTTTATGGCGGTAATTGGTTTACAGCGTTAGAATCAGTTCAAACGAATCGTTTCCTAGGCTTGTTTTCTTCATGGTTGGGAACATTCCATGTACAAGCCTTCACATTGATTTCCGGCTACATTTTTTATTATCTTAAAAAGGAGACTGGAAAATATAGTGATTGCAAAGCATTCATTATCAACAAAGTTAGACGCTTATTAATTCCGTATGTTGCTGTATCAATTATTTGGGTAATTCCTATAGGTTACATGTATTTTAGATACACATTCAATGATATTATTCAATATTTTATACTGGGGCAAAGTCCAGCACAGTTGTGGTTCTTATTGATGCTGTTCAATGTTTTCGTGATATCCTACTTCTTACTTAATAATAATATTGCATGGCAATGGTGGGGTGTGGCCGGTATTGGATTTTTATGCATGTTAAGTACGTTAGTCTCAACATTCTTCCCAAATTATTTTCAGTTCCTCACATCAATGAAGTTCATACTATTCTTTTACGCAGGGTGCCTGATAAGGAGACATTGTTCAGAAATCACGCCCAAATCAATGCTGAGGATGGGATGTGTTTTTTTGTTGTTCAACTTGCTTTTCTTTATTCTTCGAGAAAGACTCAATTGGAGTGTTTTCCCACTATTACGGATAATTAAATATTTCTTATCGTGCTTGTGTGAATTAAGCGGAGCAGTGATGGCTTTTTTCTTGTTGTCATATTTCGCAAGTATTGTCAGGTGGAAAAACGCTTTATTCGAGTCGCTTTCAAAGGCGAGTTTTCCTATATATATGTTTCATCAACAAATCATTTATTTTTTGTTGTGGCATTTTTCCGTTTTTTGTACACCCATCACAATGTCAGTTATTTGCTTTTGTTGTTCGGTGCTCATTTCTTGGGCAATAGGGACAATGATGAATAAAAGTAAACTAACAAGAATTATTATCGGAGGAAGATAATTTGTCATGTTTAAATTATTCAAAAACCCTTGCTTTTGGTACACCCTTATGTGGTGTTTTTATTATTGTCAAGGAGTATTATATCCTAGCGACAGCATCATATCAAAGTCGATCGCTTTGCTGATATTGTTATTATCATTGATATATACTTACAGATACTTATCATCCAACGTTATAAAGGGCTATGCTAAAGCATTGTTTTGTGTGCTTCTATTGATTAGCATTTATGGGCTCTTTGCGTATGCTACCGATGGCGTTTTGATAAAAGGAAAGGCATCCGATACCAAGTTGTTTATGTGGTTTAGGAACCTATATTTATCAATATTACCTGTATTTACGTATTTATATTTCGCCAAATCTAATTATCTTACTGCACAATTTGTAAGGAAGGTATTTCCTATAGTCTTGACAGCCGTACTGATATCATATTATTGGTCATACCAAACTGCAATTGGATTAGCTTATTTGAAGACCGGAAATAATGTCGAAGATGCGACTAATAATGCGGGTTCCCTGGTTTTATCTATGATTCCCATGCTTTTAGTGTTCAACAACAAAAAATTAATACAATATGTAGGACTGTTGGTGTTAGTCGCTCTTGTTTTGTTATCCATGAAAAGAGGAGCGATATTAATTTGCTGCATAGTCTCAGTCGTATTTGTTTTAAGAACTCTCACACTTTCTTCTAAAAAAAGTAAACTTTTCATTCTTCTGCTTATAATAGCATTATTCATTATTCTATATTTTTTTGTAATTGATTATATGGCAGAAAATGATTATTTTATGTCCAGATTGGAGGCAACCAAAGAAGGCAAGAGTAGTGGGCGCGATGATATTTATACAACATTATGGAATCATTTTCTTAATGACAATAGTTTAATAAGGACTCTGTTTGGTGGTGGAGTTTGGTACACCACAAAGGTTACATGGACAGCAGCTCACAATGACTGGCTTGAGTTTTTACTTGACATGGGGCTTATTGGAATTGGAATATATGCCTGTTATTGGATTTCATTCTATAAACTAGCTAGAAACAAGACTCTCCCTGAAGCATCAAGATTTTGTGTCCTTCTAATTTTTTTAAATCTCTTTATGAAAACCTTTTTTTCAATGTCTTTAGATAGCATGACATTCATGCAAAGCATGATGTTAGGGCTATCATACTATGGTATTTTAAACACTTCAGCAGCTTTATGAATATTCTAATAGCAGGTGACTTCTCTCCAATGGAGAGACTTTTCAATTTAATTGAAAGTAAGAGGTTCGCAGAGGTATTCCCCAAAGACACGTGCGACACTATACGGAAAGCTGACTTTTCGTTTGTCAACTTTGAAAGTCCTATTGTAGAAGATGACCTAAAGCCTATTCCCAAATGCGGCCCCAACCTAAAATGTTCCAAGAATGCAGTAGAGGCAGTGAGATATGCCGGCTTCACAGGAGTGACGCTTGCAAACAATCATATCCTTGACTATGGAGCGGAGGGACTTAACATGACATTGAAATATTGCCAAAATCAAGGACTTGATGTAGTTGGTGTTGGGGCAAATCTATTGGACGCAGAGAGAATTCTGTACCTGAAGAAAAATGGAGAGACCCTCGCAATAATCAACTGTTGCGAGCATGAGTTTTCCATCGCTACAGACACGAATGCAGGAGCGAACCCACTAGATTCTGTCAAGCAATTCTACCAGATCCAAGAGGCAAAAGCCAATGCTGACCATGTACTTGTCATCGTTCATGGTGGCCACGAACACTTTCAATTGCCGTCTCTTCGCATGTTGGAAACTTATCGTTTCTTCATTGATGCTGGGGCTGATGCCATAGTCAATCACCATCAACATTGCTATTCTGGTTATGAACTCCACAATGGGAAACCAATATTCTACGGACTAGGAAATTTATGTTTCGATAATGAGTCTTTCAGGAATTCCTTTTGGAATCAAGGATATATGGTAGAGATAAACTTTTCTGGCAGTTCAGTAGATTTCGAACTTTACCCTTATTCACAATGTAATAGTTCAGCATCCGTAGTTTTACTAGATTCTCACGACAAGAAAGATTTCGAGCAAGAACTGGATACTATCAATCACATTATCAGTGATGAAACACTGCTTAAGAACCATCTGAAAAATTATTATAGAGACTGCTCGAATGGGGAGCTATCTATTCTTGAACCATATGTCGGACGGGTCTCCAGAAAGATGTTCGACCTCAGTTTACTTCCTCACTTCATAAAAGGGCGGAAACTTGCGGCTATACTCAACCACATTAGCTGTGAGTCACACAGAGACAAGTTGTTGTTCGCATTAATAAATCAGAAGAATAAATGAGGCCTTCAATAACGATATTATAATATACTATAATGTGTAGAACAAAAAAAATATAATAGAGGAATAATCCATATTAGAAGCATCTATCATCAAGAGTTTGTGCTTAAATAACTCAGACGGCGACGGCCCCATTGGCGATAGTATGACAACATTAAACGAAACAACTTCAAAACAAGCAATATATGAGCAAAATACAATCCGCCCTACAAATGTTGAAAAACGATAGAAGCGCGTTCATGGCGGCCATAATTCAGAACTTCTTTAGATGGCTGCCAGATAAGACATACCTGCAGCTTCTCTACCGTTTTAAAATGGGCCATAGACTCGACCTGAATCACCCTAAAACGTTCACGGAAAAAATTCAGTGGCTGAAGATCTATAACCGTAGACCAGAATACACTCTCATGGTGGACAAATATGCTGTAAAAAAATATGTAGCTGACATTATTGGAGAGAAATACATTATCCCCACACTAGGTGTTTGGAATAAGCCAGAAGATATTGATTGGGACGCACTCCCTAACGAGTTTGTGCTAAAGACAACTCACGGAGGCGGTGGAGGAGGCGTGGTAATCTGCAAGGACAAACGAACATTAAATCGTGCTGAAGCCATAGCGAAACTCAATCAGTCTATGAACAGCGATATCTATACTGGTCTGCGTGAATGGCCATACAAAAATGTACCTCGCCGCATTATTGCTGAAAAATTCATGTCACCAGAGAAAGAGCAAACAGACTTGATTATAAACGGGATAATAGAACACCCCCTAAAAGGAGACGAAGGACTTAACGACTATAAATTATTTTGTTTTAATGGCAAGGTTAAGTTCTTCAAAGTAGATTTCGGTCGCTTTGTTGAACATCATGCGAACTACTATTCACCCGAAGGAATGCTACTAGAATTTGGTGAAAATGATTTTAAGCCTGTTCCAGATTACCCGATAGAGTTACCAGCCAACCTCAACGCAATGATTGCTCTTGCAGAGAAACTCGCCACAAATGTTCCATTTTTAAGAGTCGATTTTTATAATATTAACGGAAAAATCTACTTTGGAGAACTAACCTTTTATCCAGCCAGCGGTTTATCGCATTGGACTCCAGAAGAGTGGGACGAAAAACTTGGATGCTTTTTGCAACTCCCTTCTATTTTGTGACAAGATTTTTAAAATCAATTGTTCGTATTGATAGACATCATGAATCGAATCCTTCTAATTACCGAAAACCTTGGCTCCGGAGGAGCTGAACGTCAAATCTGCGGACTTGCAGCAATGCTGACAAAAGCGGGATATCCTTGTAGACTGATTACATACGTTGAGAATCAATTCTATGAGCCATATCTTCGCCAAAATGGTGTCGACTATCAGTTTGTGCCAGAGCTCTGGAATAAGAGAACTCGCATATTCAAAGCTGCTAAATATGTCAGACAATACAAGCCTGATGTGGTTATATCTTTCCTACCATCTGTAAACAAAACTATGTGCTTGGCAAAACTATTCTTCAAGGCCAGGCTGATAGTGTCGGAAAGGAATAACAACACTTGCATAACTCGCGGGGACAAGGTACAATTCAACCTCTACCGTCTGGCGGATGCTATCGTGCCTAACTCCAATAGCCAAGGCAACTTTATCCGCAAGAACTTTCCATTCCTTGCTAACAAAGTTCATCCGATAATCAACTTTGTGGACGTCAACCGTTTCACTCCGGCTGAACACCCTATACAGAATGATATACTGGAAATAGTGACAGTGGCAAGATATACGGAGCAAAAGAATGTTTTGACCTACATGAAAGCTATCCGTCTAGTTAAGGAAATGGGGCTAAAAGTTCATTTCGACTGGTTCGGAGACAAGAAGCATCACCCTGCCTACTATTCAGAGATAGAGAAACTATATCTACAACTTGACATATCAGACTATCTCACTCTGCATGAACCGAATCAATCTATTGAAGTAGAATATCGCAAAGCGGATATTTTCTGTCTTCCAAGTTTATACGAAGGGTACCCAAATGTGGTGGCAGAAGCGATGTCCTGCGGATTGCCGATACTCTGCAGCAACGTATACGAGAATCCATATATCGTCAAAGAAGGAGTCAATGGCTTTCTGTTCAATCCGGAACACCCTGAAGATATCGCTAACGCTATCAAGGAGATGATGTACTTAACCCAAACGGAAAGACAAGAAATGGGCATTCGCAATCGTAAGCTCTGCTTGGAACGCAATACTGAAGACGCGTTCTTGAAATCGTATGTAAAACTAATTGATAACTTGAAAATTAACTCAAATGACGTTTCAAACTCTTGAATATCTTATATTCTTTTCAATAGTGTTCATTCTATATTGGACATTGTGTCGTAAGTGCAAAAATCAACAAAACGGACTAATAGTAGCTGCAAGTTTGGTTTTCTATGGATGGTGGGACTGGCATTTTCTTGGACTACTCTTAATTACTGCGTTATCCACTTTTTTTGCTGGACGATGGATAGGTACTACTAACGATATACGGAAGCGGAAGTCCTTATTGATTGGAACAATTCTTATCAATATAGGGATTCTTTTCGTCTTCAAATACTTCAATTTTTTCGTACAAGCATTTGTTGACGCATTCTCGCTTATGGGAATGAGTGTGAATGCGACAACTCTACATATACTTTTACCCGTAGGCATTAGTTTCTACACGTTTACCGCATTAAGCTATACCATTGATGTTTATCAGCGTAAGGTTGAATCGACCAATGACATACTCGCATACTTTGCCTATGTCATGTTCTTTCCGAGCATATTGAGTGGACCTATCAGTCGTGCCCAAAAACAATTACCCCAATATTTCAGCAGACGTAATTTTGATTTTGACAAATCAATAAGTGCCTGTAAATTAATATTATGGGGGGGGTAATGAAATTATGCCTAGCAGACAGATTGGGCATATACGTGGATACAATTTACGCAAATATCGCTCAACATAATGGTACAACGTTATTGATAACAAGCATTCTTTATAGCATCCAGATTTATGCAGATTTCGCAGGCTACTCATTAATGGCTATAGGTTTTGGAAAGCTTTTAGGTATAGATTTGCAAACTAACTTTATCCGCCCGTATTTTGCAAAGACTGTAACAGACTTTTGGAGAAGGTGGCATATCTCACTGACAACTTGGTTCCGTGATTACATTTATTTTCCATTAGGCGGCAACCGCTGCAGCAAAGCCCGTTGGGCTCTTAACACATTGATTGTATTTGCGATATCAGGTCTTTGGCATGGAGCCGCATATACATTTATCATTTGGGGAGCGATGCATGGAGTTTGTATGGTAATTGAGCGATTGGTATATGGTGAAAAGATCAAACAACTCTCTGACAAGTTTTCGATGTCAAACATTATTAGAATAATTATAACATTTACAATCGTCAATTTCGCTTGGATATTCTTCCGTATTAACAACCTCGGCGATGTAATGCAAATCTTCAAAAAAATATTTACAGAACCAGGAAAGCCATTCCTTGACACAAATACTCTCCTGATGGGCTTTGTTGCCATGGCTATTATTTTCATTTATGACCTCGTCAAAGAGAAGCATCTGAACATGCACTTGCTAAGTTCTCGATTTATGGTAGTTCGATATTTAACTGCTATTATGTTGATAGTCTATATACTTGCCTTTGGTGTCCTGAATGGCGGTTCTTTTATTTACTTCCAATTCTAGTATTATCATGAAGAAAGGTTTATCTAGATTTTGCATTGCATGCCTCACAATCTTGATATCTATAATTGTTGTAGATAATATTATAGGTAAAGTAATGGATTGGATGCTTCCACAAATAAGCAATCAAGGAGATACGGGAAAGACATACTTTTCACTATATGACGTAGAATCGCCTGTTGTAGTCGTAGGATCTTCACGAGCTTCTCATCATTATGTTACAAAGATAATAGAGGACACATTGGGAGTGCCGGCATACAATGTCGCTCGTGATGGTTGTTTCTTCAGTTATAACTGTTGTGTGGTGAACTCTATACTTGACAGATATTCCCCCAAAATGATTATTTGGGAAAATGGCACTGATTATTTATTTGATGGCTTCGATGACCCTTTGGAGAATCTTTACCCATATTATAAACGTAACAAGTGGGTAACGTCTGCCATTCAAGAAGAATTACCTTGGACCGAATATGCCAGACTGTCTAGCCGCATATATCAATACAATTCTGTAATCCACCGCATATTGATGCGCTACCATAGTAGAAATTCGTTCGAGGATGGAACAGAGAAAGGTTATCTTCCTCTACAGCCGAAGACATTGAGAAAAGCGCTTGAGTTGGAGCCTACAGCATATAACTATACGAAATTGAGCCCGACCAAAATGGATCGTTTCAGTGCCACTCTTTCGCGTGCAAAAGAAAAAGGAGTTAAGGTCGTAGTCGTAGATTCGCCAATGTATCGGATATGTGATGAGAATAATGAATCCGCTGTAGAGATGCGTAAAATATGTAAGAAGCAAGGAGCATTATTCTTGAACAACTCTCAACTGCCAGCATTCATTAATCATCCCGATTATTTTAACGATGCGACTCATATGAATACTCTTGGAGCTATCCCATATACTACATTTGTTTTGAAACAGATAAAAGATTATTTGAGCAATGAGTAAATTCCAAGAACTCTACAATGCGGATATCGCACGATATGGAGGCAAACCTGAATTGTATATAAAAATATTCCTCTTCCTTTATCGCAAGGCCGCAACAGCATCCTTTGCTCCTACAAAATTTTTATACAAAGCCCTGTTCCGATTCTGGGCGAATCGCAGAGGTTTGGAACTATCTGTTAATCAACAGATGGGGGGGGGGCTATATTTAGGACATGCATATAATATCACTATTAACAGCAATGCCAAGATAGGTCGCAATTGCAATATTCATAAAGGTGTGGTAATCGGTCAAGCAAATCGTGGTTCACGCAAAGGATATCCTACTATTGGCGATAGAGTATGGATAGGTATCAATTCGGCTATCGTAGGAAATGTGAACATTGGCGATGATGTTATGATTGCACCTAATAGTTTTGTAAATGTAGATATACCATCCCACTCAGTTGTCTTCGGTAATCCATGTATCATTAAGCATAGAGATTGGGCAACAGCGGAATATATAAATAATATCGTAGAATGATTTTATACAACGGCATAACATGAAATTTAAAAAATTAATATGTTTAATTGCATACTATGGCTTCGCCAAGTATCTTCCAGCTTCAACAAGTTCTATGACAAAGTGGGCTAGAAGCATCAGGAGAGTCATTTGCAGACCTATCTTTGATTCTTGTGGGACAAAATTAAACGTAGAACATGGCGCAAGGTTTGCAGGGGGGGCGGAATTTCTATAGGACATGGTAGCGGCTTGGGTATCAATTGTTCTGTCCACGGCCCACTATCAATCGGGGATAATGTTATGATGGGGCCAGATGTTGTAATCTTAACACATACTCATAATATTGATCGAATTGACATACCGATGGGACAACAAGGGTCACGTATTGCCAAAGTGTCCATCGGCAACGATGTTTGGATAGGAATGCGCAGTATTATTATGCCCGGAGTAACGATTGGGAGTGGAGCCGTTATCGGTGCAGGAGCAGTCGTTACTAAGGATGTTCCTGATTACGCAATAGTTGGAGGTGTGCCTGCACGAATAATAAAGTTTAGAAAATGAAAAATATCTTGGTAGTTGGTGCCTTTGGTTATGAGAATAATCAACTTGATGGACAAACCATAAAAACAAGGAATGTGTATGGCCTTCTTCAAAGGAAACATAAAGGCAAACTTTCATATATAGATACTTTATCTTTAAGAAGAAAGCCATGGTTAGGATTTGAAATGTTATATAAACTTATAACTTGCAACACTTTGATAATTCTACCATGTTTAAATAATCTTACTGTCTTGTTTCCTGGTTTTTACTATATGTCTAAAATCTTTCGATTTGACATTATCAGTATATGTATAGGCGGTTGGCAAGTAGAGTATTTTCTTGGAAGTGAAAAGTTTAAATGTCATCCCTTGCAAATGGAGATGAGTAAAAAAATAAAGGCTTTTCTTCCCGAGATGATAAGAGTTAACAAAGATTTAATAAATCAATGCGGTTTTACCAACACCGAAGTTTTTCCAAATTTTCGTAATTTTCATAGAATCACTCAAATAATTACTAATGAGAGAGGATTGAGATTAGTATTCATGGCCAGAGTAAATAAAATGAAGGGATATGATGTGATCTTTGATTCTCTCCACTTCATTAGGGAGAATTGTCCTGGCAGTAAAGTTGATTTCTACGGAGGTATTGCTTCCGAAGATAAGGATGATTTCATGAACAAGGTAAAAGCAAATTGTGATATAGCATCTTACAAAGGGGTGTTAACACCAGAAAAAATTCATGATACTTTAAATAATTACGATGTACTGCTTCTACCAACAAAATACTATACAGAAGGATTCCCTGGCAGTATTTTGGATGCATACATATCTGGTATCCCTGTTATCGTGACGGAATGGAAGCACGCTCATGAATTTGTTTCTGATAAGAATACAGGTATTATTATTCCATTTAATAATAATCAAGAAGCATTCAACAATTCAATTTTAAGCCTTTATATGGATAGAAACAAACTGAATTATATGAAGAGTGCTGCATACAAGGAAGCAGATAAATACTCTGACGAAGCGGCATGGGCGGTCCTCAAAAAATATCTATAATATGTTAGTATTCACCGGAGATATTAACCTTACCGACTGGTATTTCAATGTGGGCTTTGGTATAGGTACCAGAATAGCCAATGGTTTCGACCCTTTTCGTAAGCTGAACCGCAACGCAAATGAACTTTGGGTTGGCAATTTCGAGGGAGTGGCATCAAATGTAACAGATAAAGTAGGCTACGATGGAGAGGTGTTTAGAGTCCAGCCAAAAGTCTTGCAAAATCTTAATCACTTCGATGTCTATGGTCTTGCCAACAATCATGCAATGCAACATGGCAAAGAAGCGTATCAACAGACATTTGATGCTATATGCGGATATGGTTCAAAATGTTTCGGATCCAATTGGCAAAGGTCCGTTGTGATGAACCATCAAGGAAGAACGGTGTCGTTCACAGGTATGTGTCTTCGCATAGATGATTTTACGGATGATCCTTCATATTGGTATAATCCAGAATATAAGGAAATAGAAAAAGAGCTAAAATCATTGCCAGTTGGTGCTTTCA
>ERZ1034723.932-NODE-932-length-13584-cov-4.423461_pt1 | contig 13584 bp, 12 predicted proteins | sample MGYA00520637_ERZ1034723 | MGnify/ENA primary metagenome ERZ1034723 (study PRJEB33766, sample SAMN09781719) | gut metagenome | biome: gut microbiome | host: Homo sapiens | place: Madagascar | study: EMG produced TPA metagenomics assembly of the PRJNA485056 data set... | reverse complement strand
ATAATATAGATTGTTGTTTATCTAACTACATTTAAGGAGTTTTCTATGCTTTGGTATAATGTTATAATTAATCTATGTGCAAGGCTATTCTTTGCTACTATCCTATTTTCTCTCCTTTGCCGTACATCAATAATCAGGAACACAATCAACACCCTTGCAAAAAACAATCTAAGTAAACTAAAATTCATTGCAATCTTTGTAGCATTTTCCCTTGTAGATGCTTTTTTCGGAGCTCAACTAGTTACTCGCTGCATTAATAATCAGCTTGCCTTTGTTATGGTCTCAGGACTTATCGGCGGGCCAATCGTAGGTACAGCTACAGGTCTTATCAGTTCTATCCTTGCTTTTTTTCTTGTACCTTATGCTCCGTTTTCATATCACTATATATTGGTAATTTTAATCGGTCTTATTGCAGGCTTTTTTGCTACCTGGCTTCAGAAGCAACATGCCATTTATGCTGATGCCTCTATATTAGGTTTAATGTTCACTTTTTTCTACCTTGTCATTAATATATCATTAAACACTACTACGTTGCCTAACAGTTATACTGTTGAAGATATCTTATTTCCTACTCTCTTTAGTTATTCTATAGGTGCTGGCGCATTTATGGGTATATTAGAAGATTTTTATAATCAACAAGAAAAAATAGAAGGAATCAGTGCCAAAACAGCGTTAAAAATCACTAATAATTCTATCTCTATTTTACAAGACGGCTTAAATACTACCAGTGCTTCAGAAACTGCTGATATTATTCTTCAGGAAGCAGAAACATTTGATTTTGTAGCTATTACATCGTTAGATGAGATATTAGGCATTTCCTCCTACCGCACCGAAGCCCCCTTCGTCTCTTTTTTAGTAGATGACTTTCAAAATCTTTTCAAAACTTCTTTCAAGCAAGATGTGAAGAATCTAGATGTTATTCGCTCCTATATTAATGTTCCTATTTATAATGATAAACACCATGTCGGTTACTTCTGTGTCGGCCATATTCTAGACTCCGAAACTACTCCTTTTGAAACCACATTAGCTCATGGCCTTGGTACTATGATTACCAACCAAATCACTGTTCATAGCATTAAAGAAAAGGCTGGTCTATACGATAAGGCAGAAATTAAAGCTCTACAATCTCAAATTAATCCCCATTTTCTTTTCAATGCTTTGAGTACTATCAGTTTCTACTGTTCTCAACAACCTCAAACTGCTAAATCTCTTATCAATGATCTCGCTAGCTATTATAGGAACAATTTGACAGATGGAAATACCATGATTTCTATTCTAAACGAACTTCAGCATATCAATGCTTATATTCATTTAGAACAGGCACGCTTTGGTGACAGATTAAAAGTAGATTATGACATAAACATCGAAGAATCATTTCTAGTCCCAGCTCTCATATTACAACCTATTGTTGAAAATGCTATCCGTCATGGACTGTATCAAAAACTTGAGGGCGGACGAATTATTATTCGAATTGACAAGCAAAAACATTCTTTCCGTATTGCTGTAATTGATGACGGGCTAGGTATGACATCAGATAGATTGAAACATATTTTTGACAACACGAAGCCTAAGAATTCAATAGGACTTACTAATGTAAACCAACGCTTAATTACTCTTTATGGTCCAAAAAACAAACTTAAAATCTATAGTAGCATGAATAATGGTACCATAGTTATTATGAAAATTCCTTTTCAAGAGGTGAGCGAAAACAATGATTAGAACTATAATTGTAGATGATGAATACCCAACTCGCCAAGAGCTAGCTACTATTCTAAGCAATATCAGTGATATTGAAATTGTAGCTCAATGTGCTATAGGTCAAGAACTCCTTGATTATCTTCAAAACAGTACTGTAGATATTGTTTTTCTCGATATCGAAATGCCTCAAATTAACGGCTTAGATATTGCGCGTATTATACGCACCACCATCCCTAACCCACCACAAATTGTTTTCTCTACTGGTTATGGTCAGTTCGCTGTCCAAGCTTTTGATTTGCAGGCCTTTGATTATGTTTTAAAACCATATACTCAGGAGCGCATCCTTATTACAATAATGCGATATAGAAATTTCAAAAAGCAAACTGATAATATTAAACATAAGGATAGTTTTAAACTTCCTATTTGGCATAACGATAAAATGATTCTGCTAAACCCGGAAACTGAGATAAGTCTTATACGAGCACAAGAACAAAAAATTATTGTTTCTACTAATAATGGTGAATTTGAAATCAATACCCCTTTAAAAGATTTAGAGCAAAAACTTAAGAAGCACGGCTTTCTTCGTACCCATAAATCATATATAGTTAACATTGGTAAAATCAGAAAGATAATTCCTTGGTTCAATGATACCTTTATACTCACTTTAGAAAACTGTGACTATAAAGAAATTCCTGTTTCACGCCATTATTTACCAGACTTCAAGAAATTCTTAAACATCTAACAAACTTCTAGATCTATCAACACTTATATTGTAGACCCAGGCCAATATCTACCTATGCATAAAAATGGCATTAGTCCATTATTTATTACTTGTGTTGACCTAGTGATTAAGGCCTGATACATTTTGTAATTTATATAATTCATTCTTATGCTCGACCTAGTTCAAATCTGTTGATCATCCTAGTACAACTTTTGTGGTCATAGGCAAAAATTCCTTGTATAACACACAAAAAAATAGCCTGGAAAAATCCAGGCAAATTGGAACAGAATGCATATGAACAAGGTATACATATTTAGGCATGCGCATTGGGGATGACCGCACGCTATGTACAATTTTATTATAGTGCATTTCTTCACTAGCATCAAGTTTATATTATAAATTTATAATATAAACAATCTATATTCTTAGTTAGTTGTTTTATTGTTAGCACAATATGCATTTTTTAAGTAATAACCATAATTTTACTACTAACATTATAATCTGCGCATAACAAATCCTTGCGCAGCATCATCCCACAAAAGCTCCAGCTGCAAATCCGTGCAATATTTTCTCTGCATGCCGAAGGTAGCTTCCGGAGGCATATATTCATATTGGCTGAGCAGAATAAAACGTCCGCTGCCATCCGTATTAATCTTGGTCACTATTTGCCGCCACTGGTCAATGGCATAGCCGTTTTTAGCTAAATCCTCCAAGGTTACATATGTCACCCATTGTCCGTTTTCCTTACCGATAAGCCAATAACCGCAGTTCTGCTCATGAGCACCGATAGTGGCATTTATTTCAAAAAATATATTTTCGGGATTGACGGTAAAAACATCCCGCACCCTATAGCCAACCATTCCATTCTCCGCAGGAACAAAGGTCTTATAAACATCTTTAGTATTTTTGTTCATCAGCTGCAGAGTGCCGTCATCAGCAAGGAAAAATTGCACTCCGTCTCTCTGCTGTTCATATAAAGAAATGTCCCGTCATCAGCAGTCAGAAATTCCGCTGCCCGAACCTTGGGAGCATCCGCAAACAAGCACACGAGGCAAAGCAAAAACAAAGATAAGCAGGAAAACAATTTCTTACCGATACGCATATTCATCAACCTCCTAAATTAGTTTCTGTCATTATAATTATAGCAACAAAAATGCTTTTTCTCCCCACCCCGAAGCACAATTTCGGGTAGGACGGAAGAAATTTTCTTATGCTAACAAGCAAATTTCCCAAAGCTCAAATTAAAAAGCTGCAGCCTGCTCCCGTACTCAGGAGCATAGCTGCAGCTTTTGCTTTTATTCTATTGTTATAACAGAACTGCTCTCTTGTGCTTTACACCAGTTCTTCTCTGGACTCATGAATCTTCTTCAAAAGCTCCTTACCGGCAATACCCGGTCTGGTCATTTCCGCAGGAGCAAGGATAACATCCAAATCCTCTTTACTCAGCACCTTGCGTTCAATGAGCAGGTCCTTAATGTTTCTGTTGGTTGCCAGCGCCTCCTTCGCCAAAACGGAGCAGGTTTCGTAACCGATATGCGGCAGCAGCGCCGTAACAATGCCCACGCTCTTATCCAGCCATTCCGCGCATTGGGCACGGTTAGCCTTAATTCCGTCTACGCAGCGGGTGCGCAGAGTATTAACGGCATTGGTCAGGAAACGTAAGGAATTGAAAATATTGTAAGCCATAACAGGCTCCATAACATTAAGCTGGAACTGGCCGTTTTCTACTCCGAAGGCCACAGCCAAATCGTTGGCAATTACCTGATAGCAGGTCTGGTCCACTACTTCGGGGATAACGGGGTTAACCTTACCCGGCATGATGGAGGAACCGGGCTGACGCGGCGGCAACGTAATTTCGCAGAAGCCTGCCCTCGGGCCGGAGGCCATCAGACGCAGGTCATTGGAAATTTTAATCAAGGAAAGTGCCGATGTTTTCAAACTGGAGGATAAATCGGTGAAGATATCCGTGTTACTAGTAGCATCAACAAGATTGTCCGCGGTAGTGAAGCTCTCGCCGGTAACCAGCGTAAGCTGTTCGCAAACCTCTTTGATATATTCGGGATCGGCATTCAGGCCGGTGCCGACTGCTGTTGCGCCCATATTCATGGTGTGCAGCAGCTCACAGCTGCGGCGAATATAGTTACTGCGTCTGCGCATGGAGGAAGCAAAGGCTTTGAACTCCAGGCCTAAGGTAATAGGCACAGCATCCTGTAAATGGGTACGGCCGATTTTCAGCACATCCTTGAATTCCTCGCCTTTCTTATCAAAGGAATCTGCAAGGTTTTCCAAGGCAATAATAAGCTGTTCGGCGCGCATCAGAGCGCAGACACGGATGGATGTAGGAATAACATCGTTAGTGGACTGCGACATATTGGCATGGTTATTAGGGCTGATATAATTATAATCGCCGCGCGGACGACCGAGAATTTCCAAAGCGCGGTTACAGATTACTTCGTTCGTATTCATATTGAAGGATGTTCCGGCACCGCCCTGAATCGGATCGGTCGGGAACTGGTCGTTCAGCTTGCCGCTGATGATATCATCGCAGGCCTGAACCATAGCATTGCCGATTTTTTCATCCAAAAGACCGATTTTCATATTGGCCAAGGCCGCAGCCTTTTTTACCATGCCCAAGGCTTTGATAAAAAGCGGGTCGGCAGTATAGCCTGTAATCTGGAAGTTTTCCATGGCACGCATGGTCTGTACACCATAATATGCATTATCAGGAATTTCTAATTCACCTAAAAAGTCGTGTTCTTTACGCATAATACATTTGCCTCCTTCTTCAAAAGCGTGTAAAAGCTGCTTTTAATCGAAATCTGTATTATGTATACATAATACATTCAAGCCACCATTCTGTCAAGCATATTATTGCGAATTTTGAGAAATTTACTTACAAAAAAGAACTGCCTTAAGACGCTAAGCTTAAGGCAGCTCAAAATAATCTGCTTTAGATAAAATTTACCACACCATTCTCCAGATGATACATGGCACCGACAACGCGCAAGCCTTCCTGATGCTCAACCTTTTGAATCTCCAGACTTGCTTCGATTTCCGCTTCACAGCTTTTGACATTCAGGCAGGCTGCCTTATACGGGTCGCACTCGTCGCCAATCGCTGCTTTGATTTTATCCGTGATAAATTTGATATAGCCCTCCGGATCGTGATTGATTGCAGCATGCACCGCACCGCAATGCGTATGCCCCATAACAACAATCAACGGTGCGCCCAGATGACTGGCAGCGTATTCAATACTGCCCAGCTGATGCTCATCAATCACATTACCGGCAATACGGATAACAAACAGCTCGCCGATACCTGTCATAAAAATATTCTCCGGAATCACGCGGGAATCAGAGCAGGTAATAATAATCGCATACGGCTTCTGACCGTTAACCAAGGTATCTGTTCTCTTTGCCTGCGAAATGTCCTCGCTGTTGACCTTGGCATCAATATATCTGGCGTTGCCTGCTTTTAATTTTTCTAAGGCCTTTGCCGGTGTTGTTGTTATATGCTTAATCATAAAATCGCCCCTCTTATAGCATGCTTTACAAAATATCACTCGCTAATCGCTATCTTGATAACTCCGTCTAATCTGTTTTCGAAAATGCGGTAAGCTTCCTCGATATCCGCCAACTTGAAGCGATGCGTAATCAGCGGCGTGGTATCAATTTTGCCTTCTTCAATCAGGCGCAGAATCTCCGCACAGTCGCAGCCATCAACGCCACCGGTTTTGAAAATAAGGTTCTTGCCGTACATATCGGGCAAAGGCAGGCTCTGCGCTTCATCGTAGAGCGCCACAACCGTTACGATAGCATTCGGACGCGCGCATTTCCACGCCAGCTGGAAGGTATCGCAACCGCCGGCAACCTCCAGAACAACGTCCGCACCGCCATGGTCGGAATGCTCCTTAACAAACGCTTCGCACTCCTCAGGCTCGCAAAGCAGTACATCGGGATAATGCTTTCTGACAAACTCCGCTCTGGCAGCATCCTTCTCGCAGATGATAATACGCTTTGGCTGCTTCAGCATAACGCACAGCAGGGTGCAGATACCCGTCGGACCGGCACCGATAATCAGCACGGTATCCTCCTCGGTGATTTCCGAAATACGTGTTGCCCAAAAGCCGGTAGCAAGAATATCGCCCACAAAAAGCGCCTGTTCATCGGTAACGCTGTCGGGAATTTTGTTCAACCCCTGGTCAGCATAGGGCACGCGCACAAATTCTGCTTGTCCGCCATCAATGCTGCAGCCAAGCGCCCAGCCGCCATGAGGATCGGTGCAATTATTGACAAAACCCTTCTTGCAGAAGAAGCATTCGCCGCAGAACGTTTCTACATTTACCGTCACGCGGTCACCGGGCTTCACGGTTTTTACGTCTGCGCCAACCGCTTCCACCACGCCCACCATTTCATGGCCCACGGTAATTCCAGGCACAGCACGCGGTACAGAGCCATGCTTGATATGCAAATCACTGGTGCAGATGCTTCCCAAGGTTACGCGCACGAGAGCATCACGCGCAGAAACAAGCTGCGGCTTGGCCTTTTCCTGCAGAGCAAACTTACCGTGTTCAATATAAGTTAATGCTTTCATAAATTTGCAGACCTTCTTTCTCTATTTTTTGCTTCACTGAAGCTCATATCGCTTCCCTCATTATATCATAATATTGACGCTGTGGATAATGACATAAGCAACATGTCACGCAATACTATCTTCGCTGTTAAATTCAATAAGCTTTCTGAATAAAGAAATCACAACTTTTTCGCTGATAAAAATGCCGGAATGTGTTAAAATATTAGTTAGATTTTTTAGGAGGCTTTATCCATAATGCATCAATATCTCTTTTTTATCGGCGATTTTCCCATACGCATGTATGGTCTGATGCTCTGTACAGCAATTTTTCTGGCCACCGGCACTGCCTACTTTTTAGCTAAGCAGGACGGCCGCTGGCACGAGCACATTTTAGACATCGGCATCTACGGCGGCTTTGCCGGCCTCATCGGCGGCAGGCTGTGGGATGTTTTCTTCTTCGACTGGGATTACTACAGCCATCATCTGTTGGAAATCCCCTTCGTCTGGCAGGGCGGTATGGCCGTGCAAGGCGGTATGCTGGCAGGCATTGCTGCCGGCATTGTTTACTGCAAGCTGCATGACATCGACTGGGTAGCTCTGGCGGATATCATTTCGCCCTCTCTGCTTATCGGCCAGTCCATCGGACGCATGGCGAACCTGCTCAACGGCGATGCCTTCGGCACACCTACCGGTGGCAGCTTCGGTATTCTGTACCCGGAAGGCACACTGGCCTACAAAACCTACGGCCCTGTTCCCCTGTGGCCGGCAGAGGTTTGGGAAGGTCAGCTGGACATCGTCATTTTTGCCCTGCTGCTTTTATTCCGCACTACAAAGCATGCACGCGGTCAGGCTTTATGTATGTACGCCATGCTTTATTCCGTAGTCCGCTTCTTTTTGGAAATGCTGCGCGGTGACTACGCCGAGCCCTGGATGTTCGGACTGAAATCCGCTCAGGCAACCAGCTTAGGCTTCTTCCTCGTTGCCTTAGGCTTCTTCATTTACTGCGGCTGGCTGGAAAAACATCAGCCTGCTGCCAAAGAAAAAGCTGTCGGCAAAAAATCTAAAAAATAATTGCAAAAAAGTGTTGACAAGAAGCGTACTTTTCGCTATAATATCATTGTTGCTTGAAACAACAGCAACGCTGATGTGACTCTGTAGCTCAGTTGGATAGAGCGTTTGACTACGAATCAAAAGGTCGCAGGTTCGAATCCTGCCAGGGCCACCACTTGAAACTAAACTCTGTAACTTCGGTTACAGAGTTTTTTGTTTTTGCGGATAAAATATATTCTTCCGCTAACCGGTACTCCCCCGCTTGTTAGCACCACCATTCAGTCTTATAATAATGATATATAATCAAAACCGTGAGGTAACTTTATGAACGTAAAATATTCTAAAATAGCCTGCATCATCCTGGCGTCCGGCGCAGGCCGCCGCTTCGGCGCCAACAAGCTGCTGACAGCCATCGACGGAACGCCCATGCTGCAGCACATCCTTGATATCAGCCAAGGACTTTTCGCCAAGCGTATCGTTGTTACACGCCACAAGGAGGTTGCGGGAATCTGCGCGCAACAGCAAATCCCCTGCCTGCTCCACGACAAGCCCTATCTAAGCGACACAGTGCGCCTGGGCACATCATATATACAGCAGCATCTGCCTCAGGCCGAGGGCCTGCTTTTTGCTGTGGCCGACCAGCCGTTGCTGCAGCAAGCATCACTCATCCGCCTTGCCGACAGCTTTTTAGCTCAGCCGCAAAAAATTCATCGCCTGTATTACGAAGAAACTCCCGGCAATCCCATTATCTTCCCTGCAAAATTTGCCGACGAGCTGCAACAGCTGCCACAGGACAAGGGAGGTTCCGTACTGACAAAAAAATATCCTGAACTGGTAGTAAAAGTACCGGTTCAGGATATCAACGAGCTGCTGGATATAGATACACAGCAGGATAAAACTAAGCTTGAGCGTCTTCGCCCCTATTCAGAATAATATTCAGCAGAATTGCTACAAAGGCTGCCGGAACGATACCGGATTCACCGAACATCATGCGCATAGCCTCCGGGCAGTGTGCCAGGATGCCGGGTGTAGCGCCCATGCCATAGCCAACGCCTAAAGCAACGGAAATAATTGTCAGGCTGCGCGGGTTAAGCTTCTCTTTAGTAACCAGCTGAATACCGCTGACAACAATCGAGGAGAACATCATTACGGCAGCGCCGCCCAGAACGGATTGCGGCATAATGGAAACCAAAGCGCCCAGCTTGGGAATCAGGCCGCAGAGAATCAAAAATACCGCACCGGTTGCCAAAGCAAAACGGTTAACAATCTTCGTCATAGCAACCAAACCTACATTCTGAGAGAAGGAAGTATTGGGCAGTACGCCGAAGACAGCAGCAATAGCAGAGCCAATGCCGTCACAAATAACACCGCCGGACAATTCCTTGTCCGTAGCTTCACGGTTCAGACCGCTTTCGACAACGGCGGAAATATCACCGACAGTTTCAACTGCGGTAACAACAAACATAATCAATACCGGCATAATAGCACGCATATCAAATACGATATCAACAGGCATAAGCTGAGGCACAGCGAACCAGGAGGCGTTCGCCACCTTGTCCCAATGCAGTACCCAGGACTTGGTATATTCCACACCGTCTGGAGTAACTGCGGTTGTAGGCAGCACAAAGCCCATGAAAATCGCAGCGATATAGCCGGCGATAATACCAAGCAGAATGGAAGAAGAACTCAAAAAGCCCTTAGTGCCATGCTTGAAGAAAAGAATAACACAAAGTACAAACAAGCCAAGCAGCAGGTTTTCGATAGAACCGAAGTCCTTAGTCTTAAAGCCGCCGCCAAAGGAATTGATACCTACGGAAATCAGCGACAGACCGATAGACAGTACAACAGTGCCGCAGACAACAGGCGGGAAGAAGCGACGGATGCGCTTGAGCACGAGGCCGAGCACCGCTTCAAAAACGCCGCCGATAATCGAAGCACCCATAATAGCGCCATAGGCGACAACACCGCTGCCCAAGGTTGCAACGATACCGGCAAATACGCCGATAAAGCCGGAGCTTGTACCCATGATAATAGGCACCTTGCCGCCGCAGGGACCAACGGAATATAATTGCAGCAGAGTTACCAGACCTGCAACAATCATCGCATTCTGAATCAAAACAACCTGCAGCTGTTCAAAACCGGCACCGCCGACAATACCGCAGGCACCGCCAATAATCAGAACCGGCGTAAGATTGCCGACAAACATAGCCAAAACATGCTGCAGACCTAAAGGAATAGCCGAGCTCAAAGACAGCTTGCCTTCAAACTTGTAGGCTTCCTCAGACAGTTTAACAAACTTAGACATATAAGCACCCCTTCATTTTTTCATGCATATATTTTATCGCATATCAGGCAATATTGTAAAGAAAATTACAGAGAAAATCCGTATAAATTTTATCAGATAGCCTTTTTTGTTCGCAATTCAAAAGAGAAATTAAAAAATGAGCACCGACGGCGTACTTTTGCTACGTTGAAGTGCTCATGAGTTTTTATGTGCTTCCTATACTTTATATGCGTTCTGCTCTAAATTTAATTAACTGTGCTGCCACACTCACCGCAATCTCCGCCGGCGTCTCACTGCCTATGTCGATTCCGATGGGTGTGATAACACGTGCGAGCTGCTGCTCGCTGTAGCCATCTGCCAGCAGAGCTGCTCTGGCCATGGCTGCTTTATTTTTACTGCCCATAATGCCGATATAACCGACCGGCGTAGTCAACAAATAACGCTCCACATTAGCGTCATGCACATGGCCGCGCGTCATAACTACCGCATAATCCTTTGCCGTCAGGCTGCAAACCTCCTGCAGCTTAGTAAAATCGACCTGCTGTACGCGCTCCGCCTGCGGAAAGGCTGCCGCATCCGCAAACTCCGCCCTGTCATCCAGCACGATGCATTTAAAGCCGAGATGACTCAAAAGCGGCACCAGCTCACGCGCAACATGACCTGCGCCAAAAACATAAACCGAACCGTCATAATCATACTGCTCCGCATAATAAGCGCAGCCATCTATACTGATTACACCTCTGCGACCTGCAAGCTGCAGGTCTTTTTTTATTTGCGGCAGTGCGTTGCCTTCACCCAAAGGCAGTAAAACCCACCAGGGAGCACGCTGCTTAATTGCACTAAGAGCTTCCTCTGCCAAATCCCCCGTTTCTTCCCCCACAGGCAGGTAGCAGAACTGCACCTGACAGCTGCCGCCGCAGGCCATGCCTGCTGCCGGAGAGAGGTCAAACGTTTTGACAAAGCTGCCGCCACCGCAGCGCAGACGCTGCTGTGCCAGCTGCTGCGCCGCATATTCCATACCGCCGCCGCCGATGGTTCCGTAAAGCAAACCCTTTTCTCCGACCAACATATAGGCGCCGCTGGTGCGCGGAGTAGAGCCTTCACTCTCAATCAATGCAACAAGATAGCAAGGCTGTGAATCCAAAGTCTGCGCCTGTATTTTTTTCATTAAATCCTTCATTTTTGTTTCTCCTGTGCATAACGGCAGACTAATTCCAGGACGCTGCCGGCAATGCAGCGTGCCTTATCCGAAATCGTAAAGCAGTTGGCCAGTTCCTCCTTACGTGGGTCGATATCGGCAATTTTAAAGCCCTCGGTAACAGCAAAGCCATCGCGAATCATGCCGCGAATCAGACCGGACAGTGTTGCCTTTACCGCCACCTGATTACTGCCGTCAGTAATAGTTGCAATAGTTTCGCCCTTTTCCACAATGCTGCCAATGTCATGAACAACGTGCAGAACACCTGCGCAGGGTGCGTGCAGCACACGCTCCTTACTATAGCCTGCGATATTACCGGGCACGCCGCTGTTAGGTGCAGCACTGCCGCTGCGGATAATGCGTCCCAGATTATGACCGCGCTTCGTTTCTACAATCACATCGGCATCTGCGCCCACGCTGAAGCCGGGGCCTAAGGCAATTACGAGCGGCGCCATTGCACTGTTCGTTCCTAAATTGCGCTTGGCGATAATCGCATCAATGACAATATCAGGTGCAAACTCACGCACACTGTCTGCTGGTTCGTCAACCAGCACCGGTACTTCATCATGCTCCCAGACAGCGTCTGCCTCAGGCAGTGAATTTATCAGCCTTGCAGTCAGGCCTTCTACCTGAGCGCTGCCCTGATACACCGCCTCGCACAGCGCTACCTGTCGACGAATTGCCGCAGGCTTAGCGCATTCCAGCACTAAAACTTTGAAGCCCGCTCCCCACAAGCGATGGATAACGCCTGTTGCCAGGTCACCACCACCGCGTACAATAATCTTCAGCATTTATTATTCTCCCCTTTCACGAAGCCATATTCTTCGCTCGTCCATGCCTGCACTCACTAACAGCCGACGCATTTCTTCCTGCTGCGCTGCCTTTAGCAGGTCACATTTATTCAAGACAATATAATAAGTGCGTGTTCCTACATTTTTGCGTGATCCCTGCTCAGACAGCAGCAAAGCAGCCAGCATTTGTTCATCAATGACAGAATCTAAGCTGCAGCCCAAAAACGCTGCCGCCAGCTGCGGACGCTGGCAAGCCTGCGCCAGCGAATTGCCTAAAGCATCCATACCGGCAACAGCAAGCACTATGTCACTGTCAGGCAAAAGTACAGGCTCATGCGCTGCCGGTGCTTTGCACGGATGATGCTTGGAGCCGTCAGCTTCACACAAAATCACGTCTGCCTGCGGCTTCATCGCTTCATATAAGAACTGCGGCGGTAACGTCAGCTTACCCGTATCAAGCTCCGGCGTACCGATAACAGCATAGCGCCGCTGCTGCCACAAATTATGTACTGCTGCTGCGTCCGCAGCAAAGCTGCCATCCGCAGGCTGCAGGATATGCGTACTCGTCAGCACCAATACCTTGCGTCCGCAGGCTGCCCATGCCGCTGCCAGCTCGTACATAACCGTCGTTTTACCACCACCGCCGACAAGGCAGATATTATGTTTCTTTCCGTCAGTAAAAAAATCAAAGGGACAGTGCGCCATCAGCTTCACCTCGCCTAAAATTACTTATATTATAACACACTCACTGAAAAAGGCTGTCGCTTACCTGCGACAGCCTTCAATAACATTAGTCTTTATTTGCCTTGAGCAACAGCAGCGATAACTTCTTCAGTCAGATCCTTGCCACCAAATACAACAGCACTGGCATCAACTACATTAGCAATGCCATGAGCTTTTGCTACCTGGCCGATAGTTTTGCGGATTTTTTCGCGGATAGGATTCAGCAGGGATGCTTCCTTCTTATCTACCTGAGCGGATAATTTTTCGCCCAGCTCGCGTCTGCCCTTGTCGTCAAGTTTTGGAGCCTTTTCGTTGAATTCATTTTCAGCCTTTTGGCGCTCCAGATTGATAACGCTCATAGTAGTCTGAATATCAGGATAGCTGCGGAAAACACGTTCAACATTTACATAACCCAAATCTTCCGCAAAAGCGCTGGTTGCGCAAGCTAAAGCCATAACCAAAGCCATAATCAAAGTCAGTAAGCTCTTTTTCATTAAAACAGTAACCTCTCTTCTTAAGATTTTAATACTAATATTATCTTACACTA
>ERZ1034723.920-NODE-920-length-13752-cov-6.175878_pt1 | contig 13752 bp, 6 predicted proteins | sample MGYA00520637_ERZ1034723 | MGnify/ENA primary metagenome ERZ1034723 (study PRJEB33766, sample SAMN09781719) | gut metagenome | biome: gut microbiome | host: Homo sapiens | place: Madagascar | study: EMG produced TPA metagenomics assembly of the PRJNA485056 data set... | reverse complement strand
TGTGAGACTACCAACTTTTTTCATAAACTATTTCTTATCCCGAACTGGGGTAGTACGCTGACAGCAGAAGACGAGCACGGCAATGATATCGCTAAGGTGGTGATTCCGAAGATGACTACAAAGCCGAACACCAAGACTCATATCTGCATCTGCAAGCGTCAGGAAGGCGTAGACAAGTCGAAGTACGATGAGGTTTTAGAGGTGCCGAACCTCTCTGATATAGTGAAGCGCATACCGAAGCGCATACGTTACGTAGCAGAGGCACATGCCGACGCAACACGTGAGGGAACACTCGTGCTCGGCAAGGAATACACCATTTATGCAGATTACTCGATGTCGGCTCCGCTCGCTTTCGACGAGGGCGCACAGATTGTTTATACCGACAGCATAGACGGATGGAACTCAGATATCGACCAGTTCAGCTTTGCAGACGGCGCATACATAGAGTTGACAACAGACATCGACAACAAGGTGCCGGCATATCTGGAGGTGAGCGCATACGCCATTGACGTGGACGGCAAGGAGATAGCGCAGAACCGCATCAAGGTAGACGTATCTAACAATGTGAAGGCGTCGGCAGACGGCGAGACAGCAGTGACAACGCCGGTTAGAATACAGTTGAGCGAGGGAGAGAAGGGCGCGCTGAAGACCGTAGACGGCTTGGTGTTCCGCATCGCAGCTGCTTCGGGCAAGGGATCGGAAGCCATCGTCGGCAAGACCATCAACGCCTACAAGCACACGCTCACGGCACGCAACATAAAGGTGAAGCTCGTGGGCAAGATAATCGCAGACTTAAACTAATAATGATTAGACTTCAACTAACATGAAAAGAATAGGTAAATATATACTCGCCGCTTCGCTTGCAGCTATGGGCTGCAACGCGATGGCGCAGGGACTCAACTCGGCATACTTCATCGAGGACTATAAGTTCCGCCACACTATGAACCCTGCTTTCGACAATGAGCAGAACTACGTGTCGATACCGGCGCTGGGCAATCTGAACGTGCGCACTCAGGGCAACTTCGGCATTGGCGACGTACTGTTCGACAATCCGCGCTACGGCATCGACAGCGACAAGAAGAAGACAACGTTCATGAACCCGTACATCTCTACGAAGGACGCTTTGGCTGGCTTCGCTTCGGGCACTAACCGCATCAATGCCGATGTAGACATCACTATTCTCTCGGCAGGTTTCAAGAAGTTCGGCGGCTACAACACCATATCGCTCGACGCCCGCACTAACGTAGGCATGGCTCTGCCATACTCTCTGTTCGAGTTCGCCAAGAACACAGGCAACAAGACCTACGTCATGGACGACATCAACGTGCATGCACAGTCGTTCGTGCAGTTGGCGTTCGGCCATTCGCGCAAGATAAACGACAAGTTGCGTGTCGGTGCCAAGATGAAGCTACTCTTCGGTGCAGCCCGTGGCGACGTGCAGATAAGCAATCTGCGTGCCGACCTTGCTGGCGAGGACAAGTGGACAATGCAGGGTAGCGCAAAGGCTAACATCTCGATGAAGGGCTTCGCGTTCAAGCAGGAGGAGAAGGAATACAAGCAGGACGGCAAGGGCACATACAAGTATGTCAATGATATCGACATCGACGGACCGGGCCTCGGCGGTTTCGGTATGGCGTTCGACCTCGGTGCGGTATACAAGATAAACGACGACTGGCAGGTGAGCGCCTCACTCGTAGACCTCGGATTCATCAGCTGGTCGAACAACGTGACGGCTGTGAACAAGCAGGAGACCTTCGAGTTCAACGGATTCCACGACATCTCATACGACAAGCACGACGCTAACGGCAATCTTAAGGACAACTCGTTCGAGAGTCAGGGCGACAAATATGGCGACCAGCTTGCCGACTTCGCCAACCTTACTGACGAAGGCGATCAGGGAGGCCGCACAACCGGCATCGGCGCTACGCTCAACGTTGGCGCCGAATACACCTTCCCGCTCTATCGCAAGCTCAAGTTCGGTTTGCTCAGCTCTACACGCTTCAATGGCAAGTACACATGGACGGAGGGTCGTCTGAGCGCCAATGTATCTCCGCTGAAGTGGATTGACGGCGGCTTAAACTTCGCCTTGAACAGCTATACAGCAAGCTGCGGATGGGTTCTCAACGTGCATCCGAAGGGTTTCAACGTGTTCATCGGCATGGATCATATCCTTGGCAAGATGAGCAAGGAGTTCATTCCGCTCAGCTCGAACGCAAGTGTGAACCTTGGTTTCAACGTTACGTTCTAAATAAAAACATCGAAGAACATATATAGGTTGTTTCTGCAAACGAATCGAAAGCAGCTCTCAACCGACACAATACAAAAAAATCTCCCATAACCTGCAACGGGTTATGGGAGATTTTTTTGTTTTATGATTCAGAACCGTTGTTGTGTATGTACATACTCTTTAGTCGGTGCTGTACATTCTCATTAGTAGGTTCTGCGTATTTTCATTACTTGCAGTTAGGACACCACGGCTTCAGCTGCTGGAAGAAGTCGTTACCCTTGTCGTCAACGAGGATGAAAGCAGGGAAGTCCTCAACAGTGATCTTCCAGATAGCCTCCATGCCGAGCTCCGGATACTCTACGCACTCGATGCTCTTGATAGAGCTCTGCGAGAGAACAGCAGCAACGCCGCCGATTGTGCCGAGATAGAAGCCGCCGTGCTTCTTGCAAGCGTCTGTCACAATCTGTGAGCGGTTGCCCTTGGCGATCATCACGAGCGAAGCGCCGTGATCCTGGAACTCGTCTACGTACGGGTCCATACGATTGGCTGTTGTCGGGCCCATAGAGCCGCAAGGATAACCCTCCGGAGTCTTAGCCGGACCAGCGTAGAGGATAGGATGATTCTTGAAGTAAGCCGGCATCTCCTCGCCTGCGTCGAGACGAGCCTTGAGCTTAGCGTGAGCGATGTCGCGAGCTACGATGATAGTGCCCTTGAGGTTAACGCGTGTGCTAACCGGATACTTAGAAAGCTCTGCACGTACAGCGTCGATACCCTTGTCGAGGTCGATCTCGATGCCGGTTGTGCCCTCACCCGGACGACGGAGTTCCTCCGGAATAAGCTCAGAAGGATTAGCGTCCATCTTCTCGAGGAACACACCGTCCTTAGTGATCTTAGCCTTGATGTTGCGGTCAGCCGAGCAGCTAACGCCCATACCGATAGGGCAGCTTGCGCCGTGGCGTGGCAGACGGATAACGCGGATGTCGTGAGCAAGATACTTGCCGCCGAACTGTGCGCCGAGACCGATCTTGTGAGCCTCCTTGAGGAGTTTCTCTTCGAGGTCGATGTCGCGAAAAGCGCGTCCGGTCTCGTCGCCTGTTGTAGGCAGCGAGTCGTAGTACTTGATAGAAGCGAGCTTCACGGTGAGGAGGTTCTTCTCAGCCGATGTACCGCCGATAACGAATGCGATGTGGTACGGAGGACAAGCCGCTGTACCGAGGCTCTTCATCTTCTCTACGAGGAACGGCAGCAGTGTGCCCTCGTTCTGTATAGTAGCCTTTGTCATCGGGTAGAAGTATGTCTTGTTGGCAGAGCCGCCACCCTTAGCCACCATTACGAAGCGATACTCGTCGCCCTCTACAGCCTCGATGTCGATCTGTGTGGGGAGGTTGCAGCGTGTGTTCACCTCGTCGTACATGTTCAGCGGAGCGTTCTGTGAGTAGCGCAGGTTGTCCTGAGTGAATGTGTTGTAAACACCGCGTGAGAGAGCCTCTTCGTCCTCGAAGTCGGTCCATACGCGCTGTCCCTTTTCGCCGTGGATGATAGCGGTGCCGGTGTCCTGACAGAAAGGCAGGATGCCTTTGGCAGCAGTCTCGGCGTTGCGGAGGAACTGCAGAGCTACGTACTTGTCGTTCTCCGATGCCTCAGGGTCAGAGAGAATCTGAGCCACCTGCAGGTTGTGCTCGCGACGCAGCATGAACTCTACGTCGTGGAACGCCTGCTGAGAGAGCAGTGTGAGCGCTTCCTTCGAAACCTTAAGGATTGTCTTACCCTCGAACTCGCCTGTGCTTACGCCTTCTGTGGTGAGCAGGCGATATTCAGTAGTGTCCTTGCCCATCTGGAACATAGGAGCATACTTGAAATCTGGTGTTGATGCCATAATGTTATTTGGTTTAAATTAAATTAGTTCTTTTGCAAAGGTACATTTCTTTTGCGAATATTGCAAAAGAAATGTGGTGAAGTTGTGATGTTGAGGTGGTGAGATGGTGTGGTGTTGAGATGGTGAGATATGCATTTGTCACCACAACACCATCTCACCACAACACCACCTCACCATCATTAGTATCCGAATATCTCTTCTGTCGACACGCGCTTGATAGGTGCAATCTTCTCAAGCGACTTCATGTCGAGGTTCTTCTCGTCGCCAAGGATGAGGTAGAGCCACGGCTTGTTAGCCATGTTGTCGTGCTCGAACTTCACGATGTCCTCGAGTGTGAGTTTCGGCAGAGCCTCGTATACGCCTCGGCGGATATCGTAGTTGATGCCGATGCGCTTGTTGCCGAGATAAGAGAAGATGATGTTAGCCTTAGTGATGCGCTGCGACGCGATGCGCTTCATGGCAGCCTGCTGAGCCAGTTCGAACGCCGGCTGCGACTGCGGCATTGTGTCGAGAATGTTGTTGAACACGCGTATGCAGTCCATCATCTTGTCGTTCTGCGAGATGATATATGTATAAGCATGATTGGTCTGCTGCTCCTTGCGCTTCGTTGTGCTGTAGTCGGCGAATGCGCTGTAAGCAAGTCCGCGGCTCTCGCGCAGTTCCTGGAACACGATGCCGTTCATGCCGCCACCGAAATACTCGTTGAACAACGAAATCTTAGCCTCGTCCTCCGGAGTCCACTTCTGGTTCTCGTTGTGCAGCTGCATCATGTAGATGTTCTTAGCGTCGTACGGTGCGAGGAGAATCTCGTTCTTCGGAGTCTCCACCATCTTGTACGGCTTGTTCTTAGGCGCATCCTGCAGAGTCTTCGCCGTGATATGGTTCTTGTCGACGGTAGCAACCAGCTGCTTCATAGCGAGCGGACCGTAGTAAACCACGTCGTGCTTATAGTTCTTCAGCGCAGCAATCATGTTGACAACGTCCTGCGGATTGGTCGTTACGAGTTCTGTGCTGTCAGGCACGTTCAGCTTCGAGTTGTACTTGCCGTAGAAGCCGTAGCTCTGCAGCGCACCGAAGTTGGCCTTCTGGTTGAGCTTAGCGTCGCGTCTGCCTTTCAGCAGGTTGTCTACGTATTTGTTGTAAGCCTCGCGGTCAACCTTTGCGTTGTTGAGCATCTGCTCCATGAGCTTCATAGCCTCGGTCATGTTCTCGCCTAGACCGCTGAGCGATACAGTCATCGTAGACCATGTAGGGTTGAAGCTGTATTCGCATCCCAGCTCGTAGAAGCGCTCCTTAACCTCAGCAGCCGACATCGTTCCGGTGCCGAGCAAGTCGAGATAGTCGGTAGCGTAAGACAGCCACTTGTTAGCCTCCGAACCGAAATCGTACACGAAGTGAAGCTCGAAGAGGTCGTTCTGCTTGTTCTGTATGTAGTAAACCGGCTGCTTCTTCTTTGTAGTAGTGCGAGCGAAGTCCTTTTCGTAGTCGAGGAATACCGGCTCTATAGGCTTCACCTTCGACTCCTTAATCTCCTTCACCAGAGCGCTCTGCAAGTCGCGGTTAGAAGGTATCGGCGTGATAGCCGGCTTCTCTATCTTCTTCTGTGTAGGGTCTTCGCCCTGACGCTTGTAGACGATGGCGTAGCCGTCGGTGAAGTGGCGCTTGGCGAAGTCCATAATCTGCTCCTTTGTGATGCCGGCGATGCGGTCGAAGCGCTCCACCTGCGTCTTCCACGGGCGTCCGTAAATGAAGGTGTTGACGAACGACGTTGCTCGACTCTCGTTGCTGTCGAGCGAGCGCAGGAATTCGAGCTTCATGTTGTTCTTCACCGAAGGCAGCAGCTTGTCGCTGAACTCGCCACGCTTCAGCTTCTCTATCTCGCCGAGCATGATAGCCTTCACCTCGTCGAGCGACTGTCCCTCGTTGGGCTGACCTATCATGATGAACTGCGAGTAGTCGCGCATGTCAATCTTACCCGACTGCACACCCTGGCAGAGCATCTTCTGGTTTACGTTGATGTCGATGAGTCCGGCGTTGCCGTTGGCGAGCATGCGGTCTATCACGTCGAGCGTGTCAGCCTGCAGCGAAGCCGAGCCGTCCATCTTCCAGCCGAGGAACACGTTCTCAGCCTCCTGTCCGATTACGGTAGTGTCAGCCGGCGCCGTGAGGTCCTTCACCGGTGCGAAGTGCGGGTATTTCACATGTTCGCTCTTCTTCCACGAGCCGAAGTACTTGTCGATGATAGCCATCACAGCCTCCGGGTCGAAGTCGCCCGCCATGCAGATAGCCACGTTGTTCGGCACATAGTAGTGCTTGAAGTAGTTCTTTATGTTCGTGATTGACGGGTTCTTCAGATGCTCCTGCGTACCGATAGTGGTCTGTGTGCCGTAGGGGTGAGTAGGGAAGAGCTTCTTGCCGAGCGCCGCCCACTCCTTGTCGAAGTCGCTTGAGAGGTGCATGTTGTACTCCTCGTACACAGCCTCAAGCTCTGTGTGGAATCCGCGTATAACCATGTTCTGGAAGCGGTCTGCCTGAATGCGTGCCCAGTTGTCCACCTCGTTCGACGGAATGTTCTCCACGTAGCACGTCACGTCGTTGCTTGTATATGCGTTTGTTCCGTTGGCTCCGATGGAAGCCATCAGCTTGTCGTACTCGTTCGGTATGAAATACTGCGCAGCAATCTGCGACACCGAGTCTATCTCGTGATAGAGCTGTCGGCGCTTTTCGGGGTCGGTCACGGTGCGGTAGTGCTCGTATCGGCGTTCGATGTCGTCGAGATAAGGCTGTTCCTTCACAGCGTCTGTGGTGCCGAAGAGTCGGGTTCCCTTGAACATCAGGTGCTCCAGATAGTGAGCCAGACCCGTTGTCTCGGCGGGGTCGTTGCGCGAACCGGTGCGCACCGCCACGTAAGTCTGTATGCGCGGCTGCTCCTTGTTCACAGAAAGATAAACCTTCAGTCCGTTGGGCAGCGTGTAGATGCGTGTCTGCATAGGGTCGCCCTTCACGGTCTCATACTCGTAGGCCGAAGCCTGACTGCCGAATCCTACCGAGAGGAGAGCGGCAATAAGAAAAGACTTGAATTTCATTTGTATAGTTTTGTTGAAATAGGGTTACATATATAGTTTCTGGTTCTCGAAGTCGACCTCCTTGTCGAGCTGTTCGTTGAAGTTGTTGAACACCTCTTCCTCCACGTCGCCCAGACGATACTCCTTTGCGGCGTCCTTCTTTATCTCGGCTATCCAAGCGCGGCGCGCCGTTATGTAGTCGCGCTTCACCCGCTCCACGTTCTCCTCGTTCAGTTCCGCAAAGCCGTAGTAGTCCATTATCATCTGGTACGACCACGCCCATCGGTATTCAGAGTAGTTGTCGTTTATCTCTTCGAAGCGTTCGGCTATGCCCTCGGTTGTGTCTATCTCGCCCGAGAGGATGTCGTCTACGAGGCGCTGTTCTTCAGACACAGGCAGCAGCAGACCCGATAAGTCGGTCCACGGTCCGGTGCCCACGGCGGTCGTCGGCTCCACCGGTGCATGGCGTTTGAGCACCGCTCCCATGTATATGCGCAGCGCTATGTCGTAGTATTTGATGCCTTTGCGCAGCGACGAGTTCTTTATTACGTACTCGTGATAGTTGTACGTAGAGACGTCTTCGCCCGAAGCGTCGCGCAGGTCCTCCAGAATCTTCTTTCCGCGCAGTATCTCGCCCACGGTGAACGGCGAGAGCCAGTCGAAGTTCACAATACTCTTGCGTGCTCCGGCGGGGCGCATGTCGCGTTTCGGCCATTTTCTGATGTCGCGGTACAGACCGACGGTGGTCAGATTGCGACCCGGCACGAGATACATCGTGTCGTTGTAGGCAATGAGATACGAGAACGGCAGCGATCGTGTGTCGGGATGATACATCAGTTTGCCGAAGCACACAGAGAAGGCTCCGATATGCGCCGGCATCAGAATGTAGGCTCCGCTGGCAGTCTTCGATCCGCGCTCGAGCGTTCCGTAGTGCATCGGTCCCATCTTGTAGGCATGGTTGGAGAAGTTGGTAGCCGAACCGGCGTTGTAGAACGAGAACTGTCCGCCGATGAGCAGCGAACTCTTGTGGTGCGACGCCGTGAACGGACCGCAGAACGCTGCGCATGCCTCTCCGTTCGCCATGTACGAGTTGGCGAAGAACACGCTGCCCGCTGCGGTGAATCCGTTGCTCAGCTTGCACGCCTCGCCCACGAAACAGTCCTGCATCTTCACGCTATTGATTATTGACGAGCCGTCGCCGATGATAGAGTTCTCGCAGATGACGCCTGTGCCGATATACACCGACGCGTTGCTGTTGCTCATGAGCGTGCAGTCGCTGAGTCGTGCGGCGCCCGCTATCTCGCAGTCGTCGTATATCACGGTGTTCGTTATCTCCTTCGTGTTCACTATCTTCACACGGTTGCCTATAGCAGCCATGTCGGGCGCCGTGCGTTCTATCTCCTCGCGAATCAGTCGGCGTATGGTGTCCTTCAGCGGTCGGTTGTGGAAGTGCTTCACCATGAGTGCCGCCACCTGACTGGTCAGTCCGTGGAAGAGGATGAGGTTGCCTTCGCCCACCTCGTTGAGCACCGATATGAGGTTGCCCTCGCCATACGTGGCGCCGTCGGTGGTCTCCATCGTGCAGACGTTAGATATGATGCAGTCGTCGCCGATGGTGTAGTTGTTGATGTAGCCCGAGATATTCTCGATGAGGCAGTTGTTGCCTATGGTTACGTTGCGCAGGGTGGCGTTGTTCACGCCAGAATGTTTCATAAAGCCGCGACTCACCTCCACATTGTCTGTGAACGATCCGAGGCGAATGTCGCCGTAGAACATCACGCGGTGGAAGAAGCGTGGCTCGAAATCTTCGCTCACCTCTATGCGCTGCCAGTCTTCCGCCCAGCAGCTGTTGGCCTGTAGAGTCGAGATTTCGTTTTCGGTTAACTTGCGATAAATCATGTGTGTTATGTTGTTATGTTGAGGTGTTGAGGTGTTGAGATATGATGTTGTGGTGTTGTAAAGATGTTGTTGTGGTGAGATGTTGAGATGGTGAGATATGATGTTGAGGTGTTGTGTTGAGATGTTGTAAAGATGTTGTTGTGTTGAGGTGTTGTTATGTTGAGATATGCATATGTCAACACAACACCATCTCACCATTACAACACCTTTTCATCTTTTCATCACCTCACCATCATATCTCACCATCTCAACACCTCACCACCACAACATCATTCCACATCCATATACAGGAAGTCGTTGTACGGATACTTCTGCACGTGCAGCTCGCGCACCTTGCGGTATATCGTCTCGCGGAACTCGTCGATGTTCAGTTTCTCCTTCGCCGAGATGAACATGCAGTTCTCGCCCAGACGCGCCATCCATGTGCGCTTCAGCTCGTCGAGCGTGATGTTCTCCTTGGTCTTCGGCGTCATGTCGTCCTCCTCCTTCTCCGTCCACGTGTAGTTGTCAATCTTGTTGAACACAATCATCGACGGCTTGTCGGCGCAGCCCAGCTCCTTCAGCGTGTTCTCCACTACGCGTATCTGCTCCTCGAAGTCGGGGTGAGAGATGTCTACCACGTGCAGCAGCAGGTCGGCTTCGCGCGTCTCGTCGAGTGTCGACTTGAACGAGTCGACCAGGTCGGTGGGCAACTTGCGTATGAAGCCGACGGTGTCGGCAAGCAGGAACGGCAGGTTGTCTATCACCACCTTGCGCACCGTGGTGTCGAGCGTGGCGAACAGCTTGTTCTCGGCGAACACCTCGCTTTTTGCGAGCATGTTCATGATGGTCGACTTGCCCACGTTGGTATATCCCACGAGCGCCACACGTATGGTGCGTCCGCGGTTCTTGCGCTGAGTGCTCATCTGCTTGTCAATCTCCACGAGGCGCTGCTTGAGCAGCGTGATGCGGTTGAGGATGATACGGCGGTCCATCTCGAGCTGCGTCTCACCTGGTCCGCGCAGACCCACGGAGCCTTTGCCGCCACCGGAGCCAGAGCCACCGCCCTGACGCTCAAGGTGCGTCCACAGTCGCTGCAGACGCGGCAGCATATAGCGATACTGCGCCAGCTCCACCTGCGTCTTTGCGGCAGCCGTCTGCGCGCGCATGGCGAAGATGTCGAGAATGAGCGACGTGCGGTCGAGTATCTTCACCTGCAGCACTTTCTCGATGTTGCGTATCTGCTTCGCCGACAGCTCGTCGTCGAAGATAACCATGCCGATGGGGCGCTCAGCGTCCTCCTCAGCCTCTATGTATTCGCGTATCTCCTCCAGCTTACCCGTACCCACGTACGTCACCGAGCTTGGTCCGCCCACGCGCTGTGTGAAGCGCTTCACGGTTACGGCGCCCGCCGTGTCGGCGAGAAACTCCAGCTCGTCGAGATATTCCTTTGTCTTTGCCTCGTCCTGGTCCTTCGTTATCAGACCGACAAGAATGGCTGTCTCAGCCTTTACTTCAGATATTACAAATTCTTTCATTCCGGAAATATAAAGTTATGTTAGGGGTGTACTGATTAATCATTCGCAAAATTAACGAAAAAACTTCATACCACCTATTTATATAGCAATAATTCGTGTCGTCGGTCAGCTTTACGCATTGTTTTGCTGCACATCGAGCAACGACTTGCATCTTTAGCTGTTTTAATTCTCGCAGCAAAACCCTTACGAAAAGTCATCGTCACCCGAACGGAATCCGATCAGACGGCGAACGGAATCCGATTGGACGGCGGACGGAATCTGATCGGGCGGCGGACGGAATCTGATTGGACGGCGGACGGAATCTGATCGGGCGACGGACGCAAACGGTGGAAAGAATTTAAAAATTAAACGGCAAATATCGGTGTGTAATTTGTAATAAGAAAGTTAATCGCAGATTATTTTTAGTGTCGTTTGAACTTTTATACAAGAAAAAGTTTTTAGTTCAAGAATAAATGCTTACTTTTGCGGCATTAAGAGAGTTAAATCGTAATTTTTAGCCCCAAATTGCGAATAAGTTAAAACCAACCAAAAGTTAATAGTTATGAAACAGTACTTACTCATGCTACCAATGATGTGCCTTACCGCAACGGCAAGCATGGCACAGACCTCCTACGACACAGCCTTAGAGGCAACGGTGGGAGAAAACACCTACAATGTGGATGGTGACGATATGCAAACCATCATCTGGAAGTACACAGCAGAGAAGAACAGTGTCATCGGCGTGGGTCCGCTCCCCAACACATATACCTATCCATCGGTATGTGGCGTGCAGGGAAAGGACACCGTCAACATGAAATCAGCTAACCTAAAGTACGGCATCAACGGCTATCCGATGGAAGCCGGTAAAACCTACTTCTTCCTCGTACAGGGACGCGGAACAACCGGATTCTTAATCGACAGCGTCGACGATCTGCCTGACGTCGGCGGCGGTCTGCAGCAGGATGCTCCAGTGAACATCGTGCCCGGAACCATGACTTTCGTAGGCGACGCCTACAACACATCCTATGCTTCATACAAGGCTTACGCCAGATATACGGCTACCGAAGACGCACAGCTGGTGCTCACCACTGGCTCGTACCTGGCAGAATCGTTAACCGTTAACGGCAATAGGGTAGAGTCGGAATACTCGAACAATATGTATGTCACAAAGCTGGGCGTAGAGAACGGCAAGACATACGACTTCGTGTTCAACATCACACAGCCCGTCATGTTCAAGTCGGAACTGGCACACCCGCAGCCCGGTTCGCTGGATATGCCGTTCGCAATGGTTGAAGGCGACAACACCGTGCCTGCCGACTACGGACAGTACTACTATACCTACACACCTACAAAGGCAGGATTCTTCACCATTACAAGCGACAACGAACTGCCCGGCGGCGTTGTCAAAGTTTATAACAACAAATACAGCATCTCTTACGACGGCGTGCTCGCAAAGTCGGAGCAGGGTTCTTATAACGTACGCGTAGAGATTGAAAACCCGGGTACACAGCTCTATGTTCTCGTCGACAAGATTGACGGCACAAGCGATCCTGAGACATTCCGCATGGCTATGGAAGACTATAAGGAAGGCGAAAAGGAGAGCAATCCGATCATGATAGAGTCGCTCCCGGCACAGCTTACAATGCCCGATGCGTCAGGCACTATATATTATGGTGTAGACGTCGCGGCTAACACCAACAAGCTGCTCGTTGTGAAAGCCGACCGAACAGTCGCTGAGGGCACTACCGTGTCGGTATATCCTGAGGGCAACCAGTGGAACGGAGCTACCGGCACATCAGGCGCAGAATATAACGTGAACACATCGGGCGCCGCACAGCGCTTCATCATACGCTGGTCGGCTGTGGAGAAGACACCGCTCAGCTTCTCTGTAAAGATGAAGGACATAGAGAAGGGCGAACTCATCACCGATCCGCTTGAGGCGGTTCTCGGCAAAAACGACCTCGCAGCTGGCACACGCTACTATAAGTACACAGCCACACGTGACGGCAAGCTCTCTGTAGAGCCTACCAGTCCTGCCATCACAGTGGAGTTCCCGCGCGGCACCGACTCTTGGAGCGGCACATACGACGCTGTTGTAAACGGCATCAACTACTCGGTTGAGGCTACAAAGGGCACCGAATACCTCATCAAGCTGCAGAACTGCAAGGCTGGTGACGCGTTCACACTCGCAGAGACCGACTTCGCTGCCGGCGAAATACGCGCATTGCCTATCGACTTGGAGAGCAACGAATATACATTAGCAAGCAACCAGAGCAACGTTTGGCTGCGCTATACAGCGAAGAGAGACTGCATGGTGACCGTAGACTTCGACGGCGACTTCAATACTGCAAACACCGTAGAGTACGGCAAGGACGGAAAAGACCAGTATGGTTATGACCGATACCTCTCACCGATGATTACAAGCACACTCGTAGGCGAGACATCTACCAACATCTATCGTGGCACAATGGTGCTCGCAGAGAACGAGGCATTGCTCGTACACCTTAAGCTCGTAGGCAACGCCGAAGGCAAGAAGGTGACATTCGCAGAAAGCGACGTTCCGGCAGGCTACGCAGCCAACAATCCTTGCGTGCTCAAGCCGGGCGAGTCGGTAGACGTGAAGAGAGGCTCTGAGTTCTGGGTATTGGCTAATCTTACAGAGGGCGACAACCTCTTCAAGACCAACACCTACTGCCGCGTTTACACCTACAGCAACGAAGAGGACGCACTGAACCTCACCAACGAGGACTATCCTAACTTCGACTATAAGTATGAGGACAATCAGGAGTCTTACTGGCTCACAAAGACCGTAGACGCCGACCAGCCTATCTACTTCCGCTTCATGCCCGACAACGACTTCACATTCACTTATGTAAAGGGTGGCAAGGAAGAAACAGGCATTGTTTCTGCAGAAACTGACACAGACAGCAACGTAGAGGTGTTCACCATCGGTGGCGCTAAGGTGGCTGACAGCACAGACGCTCTGAAGCAGGGCATCTACGTTATCCGTCAGAACGGCAAGACCTTCAAGAAGGTCGTAAAGTAAACGAAGAAAACGGTCGTAAACGTTACGACACAAACGATCAAAGAATAATGTGATATAGAAACGCACGTAAAAGAACGGTGCAGGTCTGCGGACACAACTATCCGTGTCCTGTATCGTTCTTTTCGTTTTATTCACCATAATAA
>ERZ1034723.913-NODE-913-length-13818-cov-3.707622_pt1 | contig 13818 bp, 18 predicted proteins | sample MGYA00520637_ERZ1034723 | MGnify/ENA primary metagenome ERZ1034723 (study PRJEB33766, sample SAMN09781719) | gut metagenome | biome: gut microbiome | host: Homo sapiens | place: Madagascar | study: EMG produced TPA metagenomics assembly of the PRJNA485056 data set... | reverse complement strand
TGGTCTCCTCGATGATGATGGCAAGGTCGGCCTTTTCCTGCGGGTTGCGGGCTTCGCCCAGATACATGAATACCGTAATGAAGGGCGCCTGACCGTTGGTGGTCATCAGGGTGACAACCTGATACTGGATGGTCTGTACGCCGCGGTTGATCTCGTTGCGCAGACGGCGCTCCACGATCTCCTTCTTGCGCTCGGCAGAGACGTCCAGACCTTCCATCTCCAGCTCTACCTCGGCGGCGATCTTCTTGCGGGAGACGTCCACGAAGGGAGCCAGATGGGTCAGGCTGATGCTCTGGCCACCGTACTGGTTGGAGGCTACCTGTGCAATGATCTGGGTGGCAATGTTGCAGGCAGTGGAGAAGCTGTGCGGTTTGTCGATTCCTGTACCAGAAATCACAGTGCCGTTCTGCAGCATGTCTTCCAGATTGACTAACGAGCAGTTAAACATGTGCTGGGCAAAATAGTCGGAATCGTGGAAATGAATTCGGCCATCATAGTGAGCGTCCACAATATCTTTCGGAAGAAGCAGATTAAAGCTCAGATCTTTGGAGACTTCGCCAGCCATATAGTCACGCTGTACACTATTCACAACAGGATTTTTGTTGCTGTTCTCCTGCTTGACCTTCTCATTATCTACATCACAGATGGAAAGAATTTCGCCATATGCTCGTTGCTTCTCACGAATCTCCTGCCGAAGAATCCGCCAGTGACTATAAGCGTCAGCCACATCCGAAAGAGGGCTATTTTTCAACTGGTCAATGACTACATCCTGAATCTGCTCTACAGACATCGTATCAGGGATGTCTGCGATGTAGTCTGCAATAGCGTTAGACACCCGAGCATCGATACCACCCGGCGTATTGGTCATCGCCTTCTCAATCGCATTTACAATCTTACTCTTATCAAAAGGAACTTTCGTTCCATCGCGTTTAATCACATATTCCATGTAATCACCTCTTAATCTTCCAACCAACGATTTTCGGCCACATAAAAAACTCCGACCACAGCTACAATCAATGCGATCCAAAATACATAAAACCAAATCACTCGTGTACTAGCTGTAGAAATCATATAATCTCGTGTTTCTTCGATGTTTTTATCCTTAATAAATTGTGCATTATGTATACTTTCGTCGCTTAACTTTGCAAACAACGTACCATCATAATGAACATCTTTGACATAAAACTCGAATTTCACATGAGAACTGACTTGTACAGTTGTCAGGTACTTGCTGGATGGCATTTTGATGTCACCATACTCAAATTCTTTGCCAAGAAACGTAATATTCTTAGAATTGTGTTCTTCTGAGCTGTAATAGTCCCAAGTCCAGTATGTTTCGACTCTTGTTTTTGTATGGCCTTTGCTATCCGTAGTAGTGACAGTTCGTGTATGCATCGTGTAATGCTTTTCTTCGCAATAGATATACATCCACTGACCGTCGATACGTGGATCGCTTACGGTATCTATTGCCTCTAGTGTGCCTTGGCAAAACGCATTACCTACGTTGGTTCTCATTCCATAATCGAACATATTTTCGGACTCAATCGAAATTGCTGTATTATATTCTTTTTTCTGCTCAAGCGAATCTCTGGTGATATTTCCAGCGATAACGCTACCAAGTATCAGCATAATGAATACAATACCAACACTGACGATCAATTCACGATAAGTAATTTCGGCATTACCGATTTCCAAAAAGGTCACCGACTGCCGGTGCTGCCTCATTCCCCTCATAGGACAGATACTCATAATTCTGAACCTCATATCCAGTCATACCAAGCAGAAAGGAGTTCGGAAACTTACGAACACTCTGCTTATATTCCTTCACGACACGATTGTAATCGCCACGATAGTTTGCAATCAAATTTTCAGTGACGGATAGCTCATTCATAAGCTCCTTGTAGTTGTCGCTAGACTTCAGTTCAGGATATGCTTCCGCAATAGCTGCAATCTGAGTCGTAATCTCTTGAACGGTCTGGCCGGAAGTGCCACGAGCATTCACAACATCCATCAGGGTCTGATACTCATGTTGGTCATAAGCCTTGACGGTTTCAACCAGATTTGGAATCAGATCAGCTCTGCGCTTCTCCTGAATCTCAATGCCAGACTTAGCTTCCTGAATCTGCTCTTCATAAGAGATTGCCGTGTTCTTAGGCCCCTGCACCATAAAGGTCATGCCAAGAATGGAAATCAACACGACACAAATAACAATAATAGGTAGCTTCCAGTTGTATCTCATTTATGTAAACCTCTTAAAACTTGACCTCATCGGCACAATCAGGAACTACGGCAGTTTCGATGTTGCACATCGGCTCTGCTTTTGCCAGCTTTTCTTTGAATGAATCATCAGGACGATAAACGCAATCGTTTACCAAACAATTAAGTCTAGGATCGTAAAAATTTCCTTGACTGTCTTTTTTCGTCATCGTAGCCAGCTTATCATTAGCCTCATCAGGAATCTTCTTGAGCGTATCTACGACACTTTCAGCAACCTTTTGCTGTTCCTCTAAAAGCCGGATTTTATAGTCCAAATACCAACGTGCCTTCGTTAAATCTTGAAGCTGAGAATTGCCATCTTTATGACCAGCTCGGCTCAGATACTTACCAACATTCCAAAGATAAGCATCCTTATCAAGCTGCCACTCTCGCAGCACCTTGATGGCTTCATAGGGATTGTCTGCACCGCCGTAGTGAGACGGATGATCTACGTTCTTCTTAATTTCATCAAGTGTTTCCATTTAAAGCCTCCTGTTTCAGTTTGTCGTATTTATCACGAATCTCGTGGAACTTACCACAAGACATCATACCTTCGGTACAACCATTGCCACAGCAGTTGGGGCCAGCACACTTGAATAGATGAGGAGCAATCGGATAAACAAGCTTTAGCATCTCGGTTGCAAGCTCTCTGATCTCATCTTCCGCGCGTTCACAGCAACGCAGATTAAAGAAATTATTCAACGAACGAGCGTTCATTGTAACAATCATCTTAGTAGAACAAGCATTCGGCAGAACGGAACGTGCATTCTCGTTTGCGATCTTGGATGCCTTTGCTCGTGCCTTCTTCTCGGTTAGGCGAGAATCTGCAACCATCAGTTCCTCAGTAATCTTGTCTTCAATGATCTGACACAGATGCTTATAAGAGTATTCAGCAGTCTGAATCGCCTGTTCAAACACCTCTCGTGCTTCGCTGTCATCATCAATAACATCAGGGATAATAATTTCTGCATTGTTCATTCGCACATAGCGCTGACTCTGCACACTGAAGGACGCAATGCGATGCCGGGTGATCTGTGCCAGCAAAGAACGACTCACGCCTTCAATTCCAAAAGTAAAAGTCACATGCTCAGTAGGACTGGCGTGACCAAGACTGGAAAGCCGATTCAGAAACTCATCAATCTTCTCATCGGTCAGTCCATCCATCAAATCCTGAATACTCGAATTGGAGTAGCACAGCTTTGCTGCGGCAGCTACCACCTTTTCAGGATCAGGAGTATGTGTAATCAACTTAACTACCATTTAATCCTCCGTTACTTTAGAAGTGCAAACTTAAACCAATCTGGGAGATTGGATACTGCAATTCCATATTCAATAAGGTAGTACAGCAGTAGCAGCACAAGCACGAATCCAAATGCACACAAGGCATCCTTAAAGATTTTGATATATCCAATAATCTTATGCATCGTTTACCTCACCTTTTTCAATCAACTCATCCACAGTAACCTCTCCGCAGAGAACCTGTTTAAGCTGCTCTTCTGACAGCTGATATGTAATCGGTTCTCCACACTCAGTAGGATATCGAGCCAAGGTTCTATAATACTCTGCAAGGGCTCGTTCCTTACGACCCTGCTCACGATGGTCAATACCAATCATATCGCCCAACCTCCTTCCTCAAGTTTTTCGCTCTTACCAGTCACGACATATACATCATCTTCGAGATCTTCTTTTGGAATCATGACAATGTTTAGCATTTTTCTAAATAATTCATTATCAGTTACGATAAAATAAAAAAATTCAGTTTCTGAAACTACTTCGTATGTAGTTCCTCTTTGAAGTCGAACAACTTCATCTATGCCAACATCAGCATAATAGTCCGTCCTGAAGTACATCCTCATTAGGACTCCTTGTAGGGTTCCATATCACCCTTCCAAATCTGGAAGTAAGGATGTGCATCAATGCCGTAGACCTGACCATTCATGCCGGTACTGGTAATCTTGTAAGGTTTTCCGTCTTCAAGGCTATTGATAAAGTCCTGATACTGAGGACTCATCTTGAAGAAATCCTTCTTTCCCTGAATCTTCTTTACCTTAATAGTGACCTCATCACCAATCTTTGGCTCCCACTCTTCAACTGGCATTCCAGCCAGAAAGTCGGGACCACCAGCCTTCTTGATTCGCCGGGCAAGGATTCGTGCCTTACGCTGCTCTCTGCGCCTGTCTTCTCGATTCATCGAATTACTCATATTCTGTTCCTTTCAGCTTATCAAAGTAGGGGTCGCCGTCTCGCTTCTCTAATAAGTTGAGCTCCCCGGCGGAGCCTACAGAATACAAACGAAAATTTTTAAAAATCTCAGCACCTTTGATGGTGGCTAGAGATGTAATTATGTACAATATATTGTGTTCTTCTGTGCCGTCCGTAAGTTGAACTTCAAGCCGTTCTTTCTTTGGGATAGCTAGTTTTCGGAAGTCGTTCATTTATTCCTCCGGCATAGAATACACCTTGGCATTCATTCGATAGCAGTCAAAAATGTTTCCGATAATCTCATAGCATCTTGACTCTGTATTATAGCCGCCAAGGATAATTCCACGCTCACCAATACACTGTCTTGCGTAAATATTAAAACTTGAAGTGTCGATGATAGCCATGCGGTCAAGATTTATGATTTCTCCACTTTGCGTTAAAAGTAGCATTTTAAACACCTCACAAATCAACAAGCTGGGCAGGAGACCAGATATCTGGAATATCCCAATCTTCTTCCGATTTTCCGTTATAAATTCCGTAGAAATATCCTTCGGACGGTACATAGACGATCCGTTGCCATCCATTCATTCCGTGTGACTCCTTTGGCTCAAAATCACGAGTCAAAATTCTACGTCCACCACTGCTATAAGCGGATGCCTTTGTAGGAACCTCGATACACTTGTTATCCAAAATCCGAAGAATATGCTTAATGGACTTATTAGAAAGATTCATAGCTTTCTCCTTAACCGTAGCTTACTTCGTTCTTATCGTTTCGGAATCGCACAAAGGTCGGGAATTGCAGAGACTCAAGACCAGTCTTTTTATCCATCGTGACCTCTTTATACTTTAATTCAATGATACGTCCGATATAATCACCCGGATTCGCCCACACAGTAGCTCTCGTAGCATCATCAAAACCAGAACCGACACGAAGTTCGTTGCCCTTGTAATCCACAACCAGAGCGCCCATCGTACCAGTTAGACGGTTCTGACCTTCCTCGATTGCAGTGATTCGAAGATCAACCGTATAGAAGCGCTTAACTTTCAAGCAACCATTATGACGAGTCCGACGATACGGAACATTCCGATTAACGACCAACCCCTCCCAATCGTGTTCAACTGCATAATCCAGCCACTTCTGGATTTCATTCACGTCCGTACCTTCATAAACCATAGGAACAACTTCGATATTTTCCGGTCTAAGTTCAAAATCTTTCCATTGTTCAAGATTATCAGCCAATTCAAGTAATCGATCTTTTCTTACGGAATAATTTTCGGTACAAGCGTCTTTCTCGAATTCATTAGTTGGCACAATATCAAAAATCACAAACTTAATCATGCTCTTATCGTTACCATCACTATTGAGGATAGAAATAGTTTCACGGAAATTCTGACCATCGGTTAAGCCGTCTACATTTTTACGAATCAACTCACCATCAACTGCGTAATCCGTACCGATGATTTCCTCAATATCCTTGATAATATGGTCAAGTCCCTCAAACTTCTGTGCCTGACGAGAAATAATGTTCCCTCGGAAGTAAGTTCCACGCACTCCATTCAATTTGCGCGAGGCAAAAATAAGTTCGCCCTTTTTGAACTTATATTTATCAATCGGATACCCCTGCTGAACTTCCCAGACAGGAATGATTTCTTCGCCGTACACCTTATTGATGGTAGCTGCCTCGACGCCAATCGGTAGATTCTTGGTGAACAGTCGCTTTAGAAATTCTTCATACTCAGGATTTTTATGTAAATAATTCTGGATTGTTGCGATGGATGTATCAGAGCCTGTATTGTGACCAGCACCCATAATATAAAGGTATCCGCAACTGAGATACTGAATATCAATATCTGGCTTTGCTATCACCTTTTTGTTGATCTTTGCATCAGACAGGCCAGTCACGATTGCCGGGTCAAGCAAGAAGCGGAAGAACGCCATTAGCTCGTCAGCTTCATCCCCAAAATTCTTTCGTGCATTCAGCAAAATGCGGGTCTTGTCTGTCTTTTTCTTTGTGCCCTGCAATGCCTTGACCATTGCATCGAGCTTACCTATGAGTTCTTTATCTGTCATAAAGCCTCCTTGTGTATCCTGTGTTCTATAGCTAAAACTAATAAAGAAAGGCTTGTCGTTACGAGCAAGCCATTCTTTTCTCGTATCCTGTGTTATATAGTTAAGAAGAGAATTTTAAGCCTCCGTGATGGAGACTTTGTATAGCTATATTATACAGGATACCATTTTAATTGTCAATGCTTTTCTGAAAATTCTTTCCGCAAAAATTCCTTTAAGAATGTCTGCTTGTACGGAACTCTCGAAGTCTTCACTGCGCGATCAAGAGGTCTCGGCGCAAATCACACAATATTTCTTGGCACGAGTAATGGCTGTGTAAAGCCATTCTCTCGTCAACATCAGGTATGCGGAGTTGTCCATACCGACAATCACATACGGAGACTCACTACCCTGCAGCTTATGACAGCTTAAAGCGTAAGCAAGCTCAAGCGTTGCCCAAATATTGTTGCCTCCAAAGTAATGAGGAATAAAGATTGTACCCCACTGGTCGAAGTCAACCAGAATGAAGCTCTTGTCAATCTTTCGGATGATGCCACGGTTGCCGTTGAACACCGGACACTTTTCTTCCTTCTTCTTTGTCTTGAAATTGTATGTATGAAGCTCATAGTTGTTCTTGTTGATGATGACCTGATCACCCTCACGCAAAGTGTATTCTCTATCCTTGCCATCACCGTAGATAGTGACCTTTGCTTCTGCCTGACCACGACTCGGATTTACAATTTCCTGAATTGCATTATTGACCTCGTAGGTGCAGATGCTACCACGAAGCTTCTGAGGAAGAACAATCTGGATCTTTGCACTATCATTCCCTACCTTATTATATAAGGTGCGGTACTGATTGATGATATGGTTGAACGATTCACTGGCATCCTTATAGATATCAAGTTCCAGATCATGAAGTTCACCACGAATCTCGTTGCCAGCCCATCCATAAGGAACCAGTTGCGTAGCATTACGAACTTTGATGCTCTCAGTGATGATTGCAGACTTAGCTGCTTGACGATGAATCTTAGTCAAACGAGCCACAGGAACAACCTTAGATGCAAGCATATCCTTGAAGATGTTACACATGCCGATACTCTCAAGCTGGCCGTCATCACCAATCATGATGAATCGCTTGCCGGTCTCGATTGCCTGAATCAAATCATAGAATAACTGAGCTCCAACCATAGAGGTCTCATCCAGAATGATAATGTCTTCTTCAAGAGGATTGCCCTTGTTATGGATGAAACCACCATTCTCGATGTCATAACCCAGAAGACGATGAATTGTCTTACCGTCCTGACCAGTAATCTCCTGCATACGAGCAGCGGCACGGCCAGAGAGTGCAGTCTGGGCAAAAGACTTTCCACGAAGAACCTTTAGGACACCAGCCACAACGGTACTTTTACCGCATCCACCCAGACCTGTGACAATTGCAATATTGCTAGAACACACCTTTTTAATAGCATCTCTCTGCTCTTCGGTGTACTCGATGCCAAGGGCATCTTCTGCCTCATTGATTGCTATATCCATATTTCGACCAATAGGCTCAACCGGTGCATCTGCCAGACGCTTAATTTCCTTCGCGATATTATCTTCCAGATTCCACACTCTGGTCAAAGCAAATTCCTGACGGTCATCACTCCACCAAAGTGTTTCACGAACATCATGTAAATGGAAGAGTGCCCTCTTGATAACTTCTTGGTCACCTTCATCCAATTCGAGTTCTTTGATACAGCTGTTGATTGTCTGGTTTGCCGGGATGATAGAATTGCCTTCTTCTGCACGGTCAGCAAGAAAGTGCATGACGTAAGCTTCGATTCGGAATTGCGAATTATGTTTCAAGCCCATATTCAGAGCAAGAGCGTCAGCTTTCTTCCATCCGATACCATACACATCATCAATCAGGACGTAAGGATTCTCTTCAATCTTTTTCACCAGAGTATCAGCACCGTGATACTGACGAACAAGCTTTTCAATAGCACTAGGAGTCAAACCATACTCAATCAGCTTTGTATACGCCTCGCTATTATCAATATTGTTCTCGTAGGCATCAATAATTTTCTGGGCTCGACCCTCCGTGATACCACTAACAGTACAAAGAGATTTAATGTCACCATTCTTGATAATCTCATACGGATTGTCGAATGCCTCGTAAAGCATCTCAAACTGATGGTCGGTCAGAATATAATGGAGAAAACTCTTCTGCTCTTCTGGGTCAGTAATTTCTTGGAACTCGTTCATATAGATGATTTTGTACTGGTCACCAAACTTTTCATGGTGAACATATTCTCCACAGAACGAATAAGTCTTGTCCATATCGAGACTAGGGACATTTCCTTTCAGTCGGAGGTCACTATATCGGCTCATAACAGGGTTCCCCTGCTTGACCTTTACCACCTCGGCGGAGAAAGTGGCGAAGCCGCCGGGCTCCACCGCCCTCCCATCTTTCGGATAAAAGACTCGTTTTATCCTGATGTAGCAACGGATCATATTTTCATTAAATTTCTTATCTGCCACTTTATAACCCTCTTATTATTCACCTAATCTAAATTCTGTCAGTCCTCTGCACACTCTGCAATAGAACCATTTTGTGGTACTCTCGCATTGTTCTGCGTAATCAAACTTCCATCTCTGAACTTTTCTCACAACGCAACAATTTGTGCAATGTATCTTAATTACAGTTTTGTCTTTGTATCGATGATTTCTAATTTCAAACTTAGGAAATTCACAAAGAACCTCTCCGTCAGTAGTAAATAATACACCCTTCATTACGCTATCTCTCTATCTTGCAGCCACTGCTTGTAAGGTTTGAAGTCGCTTGCAATAACGTGCGATTCATCTTCTTTCTTGCCAAGCACGGCTACCTGACTTCCCTTTACAATCAAATCCTGATAATCTGACAGAATTCTCGGCCATACAGTCAACTCAATGATGCCATCACCAGAGTACAGATTCACAAATGCAAACTGCATACCAGTCTTTGTTTTCTTTTTCTGGATCTTTGCGATGATACCAACCAGTACACAGGAATCACCATCCTCAAGCTCCGAAAAGTCCTGAATATACTCGTATGCCTTTTCAAACGGGTTCTTATCAATGATGAACGTCTGCAACGTCTGGAACTCCCAGAACTGTTCGTCTTTCAAATACTTCTCCGATTGCTCGGCAATATATGATTCTTTTTTCTTGAGCTTTTCAGTTTCGTGTACGACACGGCGCTTTTCGTTATAGATTCGTAGGACAGTTTCTTTATCAACCTTTTTACCAACCTTATAATGCTCCGTATCAATACCCCACTTACTCAGCAAAACCGCCTTAGTAGGAAGCGTGTTCACAGGCTTAAACTCGGATTGTTCCAGCCCGCTGGCAATGTACTTTTCCAAGAATGCTCGTTTGTTCTTCGTAGGAATTGCACCAGACTTAACCAGCGCAATGATCTGTGCCTTCGTAGCCCGGACACGGCTCGTGAAATCATCGAGACCCTTGAATTTTCCGTTCTTATCTCTTTCAGCAATAATAGTTTCAGCAAGCGTATTGCCGATATCACCAATAGCAGACAAGCCAAACAGAATTTTTCCATTCGATACAGTAAAGTCCATACCGGAACGATTGATGCTTGGCGGAAGAATCTGGATAGAAAAGCTGCGTGCATCCACCATAATCTTATTGACCTTGCCAACCTTTGTTTTATTCAGGTTCAGCATTGCTTTGAAGAACGCAAGTGGATGATGGGCTTTCAAGTATGCGGTCTGGAGGCAGATAACCGCGTATGCCTGAGAATGGCTGGCGTTGAAGCCGTAGCCGCCCTTTGTTGACAGTTCGTTACAGATATACTCAGCAGTTGCTTTGTCGTATCCATTTGCAAGAATCTCATCGTGAAGAAGCTCAACTTCTTCCTTGACCTTCTCAGGTTTCTTCTTTGCCAAGCACTTACGCATTCTGTCAGCACCAGCGTCGCTTCGACCGCCAAAGACCTTTGTGAGCTTCATACTCTGTTCCTGATAGATGTTCACACCATAAGTGCTGCGAAAAATTGGTTCCATATCAGGATGGAAATAATGAATGTGTTCAGGATGATACTTGCAATCAACGTATGTAGGAATAGACGGCATTGCGTCAGGACGATAAAGAGCAATCAAAGCAGATAGTTCTTCAATCGACCTCGGTTGGAGCTGTGCAACCAGATCCTTCATGCCAGACGATTCAATCTGGAATAGATTATCTGTCCGGCCAGAACAAATCAAATCATAAGATGCCTTGTCGTTTTCAAACTCAGGATTATTGATATCAATTTCCCAGTCTGGAATATTATCCTCACGTTTTGCTTCATCAATAGCCACCAGCGATGCAACACCAAGAATATCAAACTTGACAAGTCCAATCTTCTCGTCCATCACTTTATCAACAGAGATGACGTGCTCGCCATCAGTGCCGTGCCGGATACCGATATACTCATAATAAGGATGTCGGCAGACGATAACGCCACCGGCATGAATACCATATCCTCGCGGACGACCATTGATATGCTCTGCAATATCAAGAAGCTCTTTATATCTCGGATTCTCGGCCACTTCTGGATTTGCTTCAAGACAATCCTTCCATGTCTTTTGGACAAACTTCTCGCTGACTTTTCTAATCTCAGCATACGGAAAGCCTAGCACCTTACCAACATCCCGAATCGAAGTAACCGGAGTGGTGTACACGATATTCATGACCTGAACTACTCGATCTTCACCGTACTTCCGTGTCAGATACTCGACAACCTTGGCACGGTCACTGACATCAACATCAACGTCAGGAAGGTCTTTTCGTTCAATGGTAAGGAAGCGTCCGAAGTCAAGTTCGTACTTGATGGAATCAAGCTGCGTAATACCAATTAAGTAACACACAAGTGAACCTGCGGCAGAGCCACGACCAGGGCCAACAATGATATCGTTTTGTTTACACCAGTTAATGTAATCAACCAGAATCAAAAAATAGTCGCAGAAATCTTTCTTCTCGATAACAAATAACTCATCATCGACACGCTTACGATAGATTTTCTGTTTTTCCAAATCAAACTTATCAATACAACGCTTTCCCCAGCCCTCTTTTACAAGGTCTTTTAAGTAAGCTGCTGAGTTTGAATACTGTGGCGGAATCTTAATCTTGGGAAGTTCAGGTTCATGCCAAGGCATATCCACATAATCACACAGGTCTGCAACTTCATCGGTGTTATTGATACACCATTCCGCTGCATCGTATCCAATCTGACCGTCAAGAACTTCGTGTTGCTCCTTGCGAGACATAAAGTAGCATCCTTCATAGATTTCTGCAGCAGTTTCAGTATCATGAGCAATTCTCAAAAAGTAGTCCTGATAATACAGAGCTTCTTTTGTGGCGGCATGGACATCGTTTGTGACAACTACTTTTGTATGAGTGTCGTTTGCCAACCGCATGATTTTCTGATTGTATTTTGCTTGCTCACTGTTTGCATGAGCCTGAACTTCAAGATAATAGTGAGGAAATAGGCTCTTATACTCCTGAACCAGCTTAATACAAGTGTCGTAATCATCAGTTCTGGACAGCCTACTTGCTAAACAAGCAGACAGGATAATCAAATTATTTGTATCTTCCTTAGCAATATCTTCTTTTGTGATGCGAGGACGGCTGTAAAAGCCATGTAGGTGACCGAGTGTAGACAGACGATTCACCGCCTGACGGCCAGCTTCGTTCTTTGCGATGATAATCAAGTGCCAGTATTTACTGTTCTTATCCTTGACTTCCCTGTCCTCGCACTCGTATGCCTCAATACCATAAAGAAGTTTTACATCAGGATACTTATCTTTTAGTTCTGAGTAGTACGGCCAGCTTGTTACCTCACCATGCTCTGTAATAGCAACGGCCTTCAAACCAAGTTCCGATGCTCTTTTTAGATTTTCTTCAGGAGAAGAGAATCCGTCCAAAAGTGACATATAACTATGCGTATGTAAACTACTTGGCATTCTTATTCCTTCCTCTTATCTCCAAACTTAATAATGTCATCGAAAAGCATCACATAATCGTCAGTGTACTTATTTCCATGAAAGTGACCAAAATACCAGAATGGTTTACAGTCGTTAGGATAGCATTCGTATATATTATCAAAGAATATTTCAGTTGACTGGTCTACTGTGCTTTGATCAATACCACCGATAAACAATTCAGTTGGAATGAACCGGAATGGACAGGTATGCGTGAGCATAACATCAATATCATCGATTTGAGGGTTATGTGTAATATTCCAAATTTTTTTCTTAGTCTTCTCATTCGGCTGCTCATCCGACCACCAATTGTATCCCCACTCCAATCGATAATACTTATCCACAGAATAGGCTCCGCCACAAACAATACAATTCAACATCTCTACGCCGGAAAGAATCTGGTAAACCTCGCCATCAATAGCAAAATACTGATTTGGATAATGTGGGTCATGCCACACTTTGCCGCAAATATCTCCACTGATTTCCTTTGCCCTATAACCATCCTTACGAGACGGGCGGCGCTCGTGGTTGCCATGAATACAAAACAGATTCGCAGGAATATATGCGGCGATAGTCTTGATACTCCATTCACGAGGATCATCCTTGCCGTAGTAGTTTAAACCGACATCGCCAAGGCAGACAATCCAGTCATTCTTTCCAAGATTGTGTTCATGGCAAAACTTTTCCAATTCAAAAAACCGATTGTAATCACCATGAATATCGCCTGTAATGTAAACCATTCATCCACCCCTCTCATAAACTCGCCAATGCCATGTGCTACCATCGCCCGGATAAAACCTATCGCAAAAGTCATCAAAGCGACATCCTTCGCATGGGTCATCTTTTGATAAATCTATCACTGGATGGCTTTGACATTCTGCGATAAATTCTTTAACGTCTGCTTCAAACTGTTCAGGCATCAGCATTGTCAATCAACTCTCCATTTTTTACAACCTTAGCCTTATCATCCCAATATTCATCAGCCCCAACCTTTCTAGGAGAAGTGCCAAAATGTTCCTTCCACTCTGGTAGGCTATCATTGATGGCATCGAACTGAATGCCCCAATCGAAGCAAGCTTCCATTGCGTCATACAAGAGCTTTCCTTCCCGGCAAGTCCAGAGGATCAGACCAGCACCGTGTTTCTGTTCCTGGATTGCTTGATAAATGACATTCCAGTTTGGTTCACCGATATCAGGATAATTATTCTCACAGAGAGTTCCATCAAAGTCGATGGCGATAGCACGTTTCCAATTTCCCATATCAAATCACCTCAAAATCAACAATCTGCGCCTGCGGAGTTACTT
>ERZ1034723.912-NODE-912-length-13824-cov-16.198635_pt1 | contig 13824 bp, 13 predicted proteins | sample MGYA00520637_ERZ1034723 | MGnify/ENA primary metagenome ERZ1034723 (study PRJEB33766, sample SAMN09781719) | gut metagenome | biome: gut microbiome | host: Homo sapiens | place: Madagascar | study: EMG produced TPA metagenomics assembly of the PRJNA485056 data... | reverse complement strand
GATTTGACGGGGGTGGGGGGTGGCCCTCTCAGTTAAAGACTTTGGCTGAGAGGGTCAGGCCATTACTAAGAAAACGCCGCCGCACAGGTCGCAATTCTGTGCAGCGGCGTTCCTATGGAGGATGATAAAGTATCACTTGGAAATGGCGCAGTTATTCGTACAGGGCATCAAAGTTGGTCAGTTCCACCTCATGCTCATCCAGCCAGCGACGAACCTGCGGGTCACACAGGGTCGCCAGATCACGGCAGCGGGGCAGGGTCAGGGAAGTATTGTCCAGAAGGTACTGATCCAGATAACCCGGATGGAAATGCAGGATATTGTACTCGTAGGGAGAGCTCAGGATGCCGAAGCGGTCTTCCAGCCAGTCCTCCGGGCGGCTGCCCCGGTTCAGAATCTCCATTGCGTTGCTGTTGCCCAGACTGAACAGCTCGCAGGCCGGTTTCATCGGCAGTTCTTCGGCCAGCGTATCGCCCATGTTATGGATGCCCAGCTTCTTTCCGATATCCCGGAACGCCTGCTCCATGGGCCTTGTCATGGCGCTGTGGCCCTCAAAATGCCGGGGATAATGTCCCACAAGTTCTTTGTGCCGGTCCAGCTGGGCCATGGTCTCGGTATACAGGTCCTCATAGCTGGGGTAAACTTCGCCCTTGCATTTGGCATCATTGGGATTCTCGCTCTTCCACAGATAGCTGCGGTAGAACATTCCCTCTTCGTTTACCAGCGTGGGCACCTTTTCCGGGGCGCTGACGGGGCGGTACTGCACAAAATTGGTGTGCTGGACCAGCGGCACCTCCGGGCACTCGCTCTGCCAGAGTTTCACCGCATGGGGGGCGGCGGCCATGTTGCTCATCAGCGAGAGGGTGCAGACCACGCCCTCCTTATAGGCCTTGATGACACCATAGTTGTATGCCTCACTGAAGCCGAAATCATCGGCTACTACGATCAACTTCTTGCTCATAGCTGTTTCCTTCGTCCTTATCGGTTCAGATAATCCGCATTGAAGATCTTGCCCTCGGTGCTGCGGTCATAGACCTTCCGGCCCTCGGCGTAGGTGACCTGTGCCTGATAATCGTCGCTGATGACCACCAGATCTGCGTCCTTGCCCACTTCAATGGTACCCTTGCGGTCGGCAAAACCATACTTGATGCAGGGATTGAGGCAGGCCATCTTCAGGCAGGTCTCCAGCGGGATGCCAACATTGTTCACCAGATTTCTGATGTCGAACAGCACCGGCTGGCTGGAACCGCACAGGCGGCCGGTATCGGTCAGAACAAAGCCCTCCGGGGTCACATTCAGGGCCATCCCCTCAAAGATGCCCTCATACTTGCCCACCGGTGCACCGGACAGAGCCGTACAGTCACTGACCATCATGAATTTGTCGGTGCTCTTGACCTTGAAGTAGATGCCCAGCATCTCATCGCAGATGTGCAGGCCGTCGCAGATCACCTCACAGGTAACGTTTTCATTGGTCAGGGCTGCTCCCAGACCGCCGATGTCCCGGTGATGCATATCGGTCATGACGTTGCCGGTATGGGTCGCCACACTGATGCCCTTGGCATAGGCGGCCATGGCCTGCTTATAGTTGTTGTCACTGTGGGCAGCTGCCACTGTGATGCCCTGCGAGAGGAAATACTCGATGATGGGGTCCATCCCGGGGATCTCCGGTGCCAGTGCCACAAGACGCAGCCACCCGCCGCCGGCTTCCACCATGGCATGTGCCGTCTCCATACTTACCTCCGGCCAGCCGGTACGGATGCCTTTTTCACCGGTGCGGTTCAGCCAGGGGCCTTCGCTGTGGATACCCAGAATGGTTGCACCGTCCTGATCACCCTCTTTTGCCACCTCTGCCACCGCACGGATGGAATCCGGGTCGCACACCGTCGGGAAGATGTTCACGGTGCCCTGACTTGCCAGCCCCTTCAGATAACCTTTCACGGATGCAATCTGCTTTTCATGGGGGGCATTCTTATTCGTGATATCATAACCGCAGGTGCCGTGGTTATGAGTATCAAAAATGCCGGGGATGATCCGCTGGTCGCCGTATTCAATGGCTTCGGGGTCGGTCGTATTTTCTGCAAAGGCAGTGATCTTGCCGCCTTCCACAGTCAGCACACCTGCCTTGGGGCCTTTCGGCGTATAAATGCGGTTGGAATGCAGTTTCATAATTCAGTTCTCCTTCTTATTTGCTTCCTGTTTTGCAAAATCGGCCAACGCCCGTTCCATCCGCTCCATCCGGGGCAGATCCAGTACATGGTCCTGTGCACAGCAGGTATTCTCCACAACAAATTCGCCTTTTTCCACTCGTCCACAGCTGAGCATCATCCCTCTGGGAAAGAGCGCCAGCAGATTCCGCTGCCGCTGTTCCTCCGGGTAGTTCCGGTCATAGACCTTATCCTCCGGCAACAAACTGCACAGCTGTTCCGCTGCCTCTTTCCGGTACTCGCCGTGCGCCAGCGCCACCGCCGGGCCGCTGGTCAGATTGTCCAGCAGCAGAATAGTTGCCGCAGTTGGCACCTCCTGCGCCAGAAGCCGGAAGCCGTCATAGTTATCCACTGCATGGTCACAGAAGGCAAAAGCGATGTTCTCCTCACCGCTCAGGTCCTCCGCCAGCTTTACGGCAGTGGCGACCGCACCGGAACAGCGGCTGAAGTTGCAGGGGCTTGCATGGGGCAGCAGCAGCCAGACACCTACCCCCGCCAGCAGCAGTGCCGCCAGCGTCCGGGGCAGCATGGCACCGGTTCCCCGTCCGGACCAGAACATCAGGCAGGCCGCTCCGAAACAGAGCAGTTCCAGCACGCATTGCAGTGCAAGGTCTCTCCCCCGCTGCTGAACATTTTTGTCCGGATGGAACGGATAGTATTTCTGGGGCCGCAGCGCCTTTGCCGGCGTATCAAAGGGGACCGCAATGACGACCTTTGCATTTGCCAGATCCCCGGCAATCAGGTTTTCGATCTTGGAAAACCGTCCTTCCCTCTGTTGAACCCGCACCGGCCAGCCCAGCGGCGGTAGGCTCTCGTTGAGCTGCTGGGCAAAAAGATATTTCTGCTTTGCAGTGCGCCGTTTGCCCAGGGTGACACCATACAGCATCATCAGGTCTTGCAATGTCATATCCGTTCTCCTTCTACAAAAAAGTCCGGCAGGAAGCGTTTTACTCCTGCCGGACTGCGGACCCCTTGCAGGATCAGGCGATCTGATTTTTTAGAAGATTCCAAGGAATGCGCCCAGCAGACCAAAGATCAGCAGACCGATGATCAGCTGTGTGGGGCGGTTGCCCTTCTTGATTCGCCACATCATGAACAGCACCAGAGCCAGGCTCAGAATGCCCGGATAGATGGCATCAAACAGCTCGGAGACCACGATGGAGGTCTCGCCGATGTTCAGCGTCCAGTTCAGGGGGAAGCCCACGGTGGTTGCCGTCATGGCACCGACCATCATCAGGCCGAGGATGGATGCACAGCGGGTCGCAACGCTCATCAGGCCACTGTTAAAGACGGTGTCGATGAAGCTTGTGCCCAGTGTGTAGCCCAGTTTCAGCAGGACCCATTTGAGCAGGGACTGCGAAATGCCATACAGCAGGATGAAGATGAAGGTGCCGAGGATGTTGCCCTGCGAGCACAGACCGATTGCGATACCGGCACCGATGACACGCAGGCAGTTGAAGAAGATGGAGTCGAACATACCGGCGGTGGGGCCCATCAGGGAAGCCTTGATGGCATCAATGGTCTCGCCGGGAACTTTACCGTCGTGGCAGTCCTTTTCCAGTGCGTAGCACAGACCTGCGATAAAGTTGAATGCGACTGCATGGGTATTGAAGAAGGACTGATGGCGGGCATAAGCGGCCTTCTTGCCTTCGATATCGTCGCCATAGATACTCTCCACGGCGGGGGCCATGGTCATGGTGAAACCATTGGCTTCCATCTTGGTCATGTTGAAGTTTGAAAAGACCAGATGGCTGTTCCAGAACATCTTTTTGAGGATCTTATTTTCCTCTGCGCTGACAACTTTCTTTTCCATCAGAAGAAATCCTCCTCACTGTTGGCAGGGGCAGCAGCACCCGCAGCGGGGGCTGCTGCCCCTGCGTTCTTTGCATCAATGATGCGCTTGTCAATGAAGAACAGGGTCAGGGCGATGGCTGCACCGATGACGGCGATGCCAAGGCTGCTCAGGCCCAGGCTCTTGGCGCAGATAAAGCCGACAAAGTAGAACACAGCGATATCGGTGGACCAGATCATGGACAGCAGGATGCCAAAACCGACGGCGGTCATCATGGTACCGGCAACGGCTAGACCTGTCATGACCCATGCGGGGCAGGCAGCCAGACCAGCCTGCAGACCCTCGATGCCAAAGGCAACGCCCAGGAAGATGATCGCCGCACCGGGCAGGCAGGCGATGAAGTTGACGACCATGGAAATGGCACGGAACTTGTTGGGCTTGCACTCAGAAGCCAGGCTCTCCCAGTAGGGAGCCAGGCCGGCCCACAGAGGCATCAGCATGGTATTGATGGTGGACATCACGGTACCGATGGTCAGGGACAGAGCCAGACCGGTTTCCATGGCACCGTCGCCGCCCACCACAATGGCATACGCCACAGCGATGATGGAGCCGGACAGGCAGTCGGACGGGACCGAGCCGCCCACAGCGGAGATGCCCATGAAGATTGCTTCCAGCGAAGCACCCATGATGATGCCGGTCTGGAAGTCGCCCAGAAGCAGGCCGACCAGCGGTGCCACCACGATGGGGCGGTTCAGGCACTGCCAGGACAGGGTGTACGGGTCAAGCCAGTTGATGACCGCATACACGACTGCACAGATGATTGCAGCGGTAATTGACATAGCGATTTTTCCTCCTTGTACTTTTTTCTATTTTCAGGCAGAGCACCATGCTCAGCCCAGTACCTTGGAAAGTTCCTGCGGAACATCATCGGGGATGGTCTGCACATTGCAGGGGATCCCGGTTGCCATGACCTGCCGCAGAACCTCGACTTCGTCCTCGTAGGCATACAGATTCTTGGTATAGGTCTTGCGGGCTTCCGTTCCGTGCTTGGGAGCAATGCGGCCATAATTGCCCACATTGATCTGCGGGATGTCCTTGACTTCCTTGGCCACACGCAGCAGATTTTCCGGCGTGCTGACGATCAGCAGGATCTTCAGACCGGCTGCACGGGGGTCGTTGCAGAGCGAGACTGCCTTATCCACCGTCACGATCGCCGTCTTGCAGGTGGCCGGTGCAGCCATCATCAGGGATTTCTGCATGATATCGCTGGCAGCTGCCGTATCATCTGCCACCACGATGCGGTCAACGCCCAGCGTGCGGCTCCACTTGGTGGCAACCTGGCCATGGATCATGCGCTCATCCAAACGTACCCATTTGATCATAAGTTTTCCATCCTTTCTTTTTATCAGAAGAAGTCGTCGCTGCCTGCCGGTGCCGTGTCCGCAGGAACTTCCGGTTCCACACGGCGCAGATACTCGCGGCTTTCTTCAATGATCTCATCCAGCCGTTCGTCGCTGAGGGTATCCTCGCTCAGAACATTCATCATGAAGCTCATGTTCACACCGCTCACCAGCCGGGTGTTGGGGCGGTCCAAGTAGGTGAACATGGCCTGATTCACGCTGCCGCCGTAAAGGTCGCTGCACAGCAGCACTTCGTCCTCCGGACCGACAGTCTCATAGAATGCATCCAGATGATCCTGCACGCAGCTCTCATCCAGATAGGCATCAAATACGGTCAGATTCTCGCACTCTCCCATCAGGATCTTCAGCGAGCTTTGCATTCCGCTGGCCATTGAGCCATGGGACGAGAGAAAGATTTTCAGCATAACAGGCATCCTCTTTTCGACTACAAGCTAATTATTTCCCTTCGATGTTCACATTTTATCTCTATTTTGCACAGAGTTCAACGCTTTTTGATTTATAGAATAAGTTCAAGTCGTTTTGATTTCATTTTATAAGTTCAAAATGGCGCACAGTTGAACACCCTGTTCAAAACTGTGTGCCATGATTTGGTGATTTTACATAGTCTGTAACGAGCGCCGAAGCCATTCCGCCGCCATCCGGGGCGGGTCTTCCGCAAAGGCTTCCAGTTCTTCCGGATACCGCACAAAAGAGTACAGCAGTGTATTCAGCGCTTTCATCTTCTGCCAGTCGTGAAGTCCGCCGCCGACATACAGCAGTGCCCGGATCTTCCGTTCTACCCAGAGTGCTCGTTTTTCCAGCGGGTAAAATTCCAGTCGGATCTCTTCTCCTTCTGCGCCCTGTTCCTCCTGAAAGACCACCACGACCTCGCCGCACTGGTACGTCCAGCATTTTTCCCGGGTGATCCACCGGTTCAAAAGCGCCTGCCGTTCGGCTTCGTCCCTGCCATGTACCCCCGCCAGATACTGGAAGAACTGCTCCGGCGTGTAATACTGGAAGTTTCGGATCACCCGGTAATTCTCCGGCGGCGGAAGCTGCTGCCGGTACTGGTATGCTTCCACCAGCAGGGTGTTGTAAACACGGTCAAAGTCCCGTTCGTTCCGGATCAGCAGCAACAGTTCCACCGGGTAATCATACCGGTAGCCGGGCTTTATTCCCTCTTCCTGTTCTGCGCCATTTCCCAGCAGCACTCCGTCGCATTCTGCCGGGTCGATGCGACGCAGCTCGTACAGGTTCATCGGCGTGATCTCTTCGACCAGTTCGGGGTAACGCTCTTTCAGGCCCTCTGTCTGGATCCGGGCATACTCGGTTCCTAGAAAATGGGTGGAGCACAGACGGAGCGGCCGGATGGGATACCGGATTTCGTGCAGCAGGCTGAAGAAATAGCAGCTCAGCATTGCCAGCAGGAACCGATTTGCCCGGATCGGATAAATCGTCTGGATAAATTCGATCATCCGGCGGCTCAGTTCCGCACAGAGCGGGCAATCCAGAAATTGCAGTTCATAAACATAGTCATACTGCATTGCACCATCCATTCCATAGAAATGTTGTGCGATCAGATTGAATAGGATCTGCTGCAGCAGATCCCTTGCCATTGGCAAGAGCGCAAAATCCAGTCCCGTCTCCTGCTTCAGGTAGACCAGCACCCGGTCCCGCAAGCGTCCCGCCTGCCCTGCAAAGCCGGGATGCAGGCTGAACGGGTCCCGCTTCAGGTTCACATCCAGCATACTGAACAGCAGAATGCCCAGAAACGCCACCTCATCCCGGGGCATGGCATAGCCCCCGTATTGTTCCTCCAGTGTGTGGTAAATGGACTGTGCCAGCGGATAGAACATCGTTCCGGAGATGCTTTCCAGCCATGGGTCCGGCAGCCGGATCTCATGGCCGTTCCGCACCCGGTTCCGTGCAATGATCAGGTAGACCGCCACACGCTGGGTCGCACTGTCCCGCAGGGAGATCGGGCTTTCCCGCAGGATCTTCAGAAACGTATGCCGGATATCCTGCCGCTCTTCGTATCCGCAGCTGAGCCAGGATGCACTGTCCGGGTCACTGCAATCCAGCGTTTCCTTGTGGAAATGCACACCGGAGACCTCGGTCAGTGCCAGCCTGCGCTTGTACTCTTCTCCTTCCACCCGCATTCCGGTGCCGGGGCGTGAGACGATCCGCAGGCCAAAGCTCTCGCACAGGCGGGTCGCCATGCTCAGTGGCTCCCGCAATGCCGAAGCCGAGAGAAAAAGCTGATCGGCCAGCTGTTCTTTCTTAATGCCGGTTTCCGTGGAGATGATGCGCCGGGACAGATACCGCACCCGGCTTTCCCGGTCGGCGTTCAGCATACTGCCCGGCATCTGGCGGATGCTGGTCACAGCCGAAAAGGTATCGTATGCTTCCGGGTCCAGAACTTCCACATAGTAGCCCTTATGCCGCCGGGAAACCAGCCGGGCACCATTCTCATTCAGGATCTGCGCCACCTGCGGCATCTCATTCTTGATGGTGTGCGCGCTGACACCGATCCGCTCCGCCAGTTCCTGCGAAGTCATCGTCTGTTCGGGGGCATTGCTCAACTGGGTCACGATCTGCAAGGCTCTGCTGGACATAAAACCGCTCCTTTTCCCAATCATTCCTGCCTTTATTGTAGTAAAACACTGTCCGAAATGCAAGCCGGGAACCAGAAATGCCGCTCCGAGCTTTTCAGCCCAGAGCGGCATTCCCGGTTTTGGGATATAATTAGAGAATGGCTTGATTGTTAGCATCCTCACCCTCTCCGTCATTGCTTGCTACACAAAAATTATTTGTGCTGACTGCGGCTCTTTTGCATGACACGCTGTTCTTGGATTTTGTGTATGAAGATAGATAGGAGGAGAACACATAATAAACCTGAGGAATTGAGCAGCATTGTGAATGCAGCATTCGGGCTGCGTTAAACTACACCAAAAATTTCGCGATTTCGTGGATTTACTGAGAGAGGGAAGCCCGAAAACCTGCATGAATACTGGACTTTTCGGATCAAGGTCAGGTGAGTACGGTCTGAAGGCTGCACGTCGTGCACCCCAGTTCTCCAAGCGCTGATTTATCTCAGTATGCACTTTTACGGCTCTGCTTCGGCAGAGCCGTTTTTTGTTGCCCCTTTCCCGGAGAACTGGGGAGCACGACTGCGCATCTCCGGCGGTTGCCCCGCAAGGGGCGAGCCGGAGGCGCTCAAAATCTTTGCTCAAGCATCGCGTGCAGGGCGCAGCCCTGCCAGCGATGCACCCCAGTTCTCCAAGCGCTGATTTATTTCAAGCTGTACTTTTGCAGCCCTGCTTTGGCAGGGCTGTTTTTGTTTGTTACGCTCCTGCGCACAAAAAGAACACCCCCGCGCCTTTGGGCCGGGGGTGTTCTGCTGTGATAGGAAATGTCAGGTGGAAGCGGAAAGCATCTTTTGCAGCTGGGTCTTGGCCCGGTAGTAGGTCACCCGGGCCCATGCGGCATTGTGGCCGAAGATCAGCCCGATGCGCTCAAAGGGCAGCTCGCCGAATACCCGGAGGCTGAACACCTCTTTGTAAGGCTCGTCCAGCGTGTGCAGGCACTGATGTACAGTGAATGCCGCATCCTGATCGACCAGCAGCTGGGCAATGTCCGGAGTGTCGGCGGGGGCGGTTTCGGCATCTTCCAGCGGGGCAGTGTGCTTTGTCCGGCGGCAGTGGGAATAGTAGGCGTTGCGGGCCACCGTGAACAGCCACGCCCGTACATCCTGCCGGTCATCGTAGTCCTTCAGACCGTCCAGTGCCTTGAAGAAAGTCTCCTGCGTCAGCTCCTCGGCCAGCGTCTCGTTGTGGGTCAGGCCCTGCAGGAACAGAAACACATCCCGGAAGTAGAGCCGGTAAATGCTGTCGATGTCCATAGGCTCAGCCCTTCTTATAGTCGGTGCCGTATTCCTGATCGGTGCCGTAGGCGTAGTCGAAGGTACCGTCCGGGTTTTCCTGCACGATGTAGCGGTCTACCAGCTGTCCATCGCGGTAGTACAGGGTCTGGTCTGCGCAGTCCACGGTCAGCAGCTGGGTGCGAGACACCATGACCCATACAGTGGATCGATCAGAATCCACCAGGGCTGTCAGTACCCGATGCACGCCCGGAAAGCGGTAGCGCATGGCCCGCACAGTGATCTGCGGCTTGCCCCAGCTGAAGGTGCCCTCCATATCCAGCCAGACACCCTCGCCCTGCACTTCCAGAATGCAGATGTCAGCGCCATTTTCTTTGCGGTTGTATGTCCAGAAATGAGCCTGCTCTGCGGTGGCCGGGATGCGGGCAGTGCCCATCCAGAATATCAGTGCCAGAGCGCACAGGGCAGCCAGCACAGAGCCGATTGCAGCACGGATGCTCCTTCTTTGCAGGGCGGCCCTGATCCTGCGCAGGGGCGCATCCGGCTGCGCTTCCGGTCGTACCGGCACCGGCTGCTCCATCTGTTCCAGCTCGGCGCGGCAGGCTTCACATTCGGCCAGATGTTCTTCCACCAGTGCGTTGGTGGCCTCACTGGTGATGTGCTCCGCATACAGCGGCAGCAGGTCACGGATGATATCACAATTCGTTTTCATCGTATTTTGCCCTCCTTTTTCATGGCCTTTCACCCCAATAACGCAGAAAAGGAGAAAGCGTTACAGGTTTCTGCAAATTTTTTGCAGGCTCAGCCCTTCTCCTGCCAGAATAACCCGCCGCTGGTCTGGAACAGGGGCCAGGGGTTCACGCTCTTGCTGCCGAGCTTGAAGTCCATGGTCAGCTCCTCGCCCAGCACGCCGACAGCCTGCCCCCGCTCCACGGTCTGGCCGCGGGTCACGGAGAGCTCCTGCAGGCCGTACAGATAACTGCGCACGCCGCAGCCGTGGTCGATGACCACGGTGCTGCCGGTGAGGGCCAGATCGCCTGCAAAGACCACCACGCCATTCGCCGGGGCACGGCAGGGCTCACCGGGGATGGTGTAGAGCCGGGTGGAGTTGGAGCGGCTGCCCTGCTGGCCGCCGGTCACCTTGACCTGACCGAAATCCACCAACGTCATGTAGTTTTCTACCGGGCAGAGGAAGGCACCGGCCCAGAGTTTTTCCCGCACGGGCTGCTCGTACAGAGGCCAGATGTTGTTCCGGAACTCGGCGTTGGCAGCCTCGGTGGGTGCAGGTTCCGGCTCCACCTCCACGGTGCCGAAATCCTTGGGCAGAACGGTCAGCGTCCGGGCAAAGGTCTCGCCGTTGACGGTAACGTTGACCGTGTGCCCACCCGCCGAAGCGTTGTAGGCGGCGGGGATGTAGGCGCGCCAGCCGCTGCCCAGCCGGACACACTGAACGCTGCCCAGGTCGGTCTCCACAGCGGGAGCGGCCTCGCCGGTCAGGCCGGTGATGGAAAGCGCCGCCACGCCGCCCTGCTCCAGCCGCTCGGTGGAAAGGGCGACCTCCGCGCTGGCCTGCAGGGTGAACCGGAAGGAGTAGCTGTACCAGCCCGTGGGTTTGGCCGGGTGCTCCACGCCCAAGTTCTTGCGGATGGCACCGGTGGAGCCGCCCTCAAACTGGGTGGCAAGATAGTCCTGCGGCAGCCGCCAGACCGTCAGTTTTGCCTTGTAATCCCCGTTGGCAGGGAAGAGAAAGTCCTCGTACTGAGAGGCCGACCCCGCAAATACGATGCTGCCGATGTCGGTCTCGATGGTCAGGGTGGTGTAGCTGGCCCAATCGGGCAGGGCGAGGGCCGGGTGTGCGTCATACAGCACGCCCAGCTTCTGCACGGTCAGGGTCTCCGGGCTGGTGAACACCTTATCGAACACGCCGCCCAGCAGCGGCACCTGCCAGCAGGAGCCGTTCACTTCCAGCGCCTGCCCGCCGAACTGCGTGTCTGCCGCCGGGCGGGAACCCTCGCCGGTAAAGGAATAGCTCACGGTCATCACCGCGCCCAGCAGCACGGCAACGCCCAGAATGACACCAACGACCCACAACAAAAATCGTTTCATGGATATGTACTCCTGTTACAAAGCCGCATCCCTGCACTTGGCTCCCCTGCCAGGGGAGCTGGCCGCGCCGGAGCGGGGAATGAGAGGTTGATTTCAAATCAATGCGGCGTATAAAAAAGCGCACCACAGCTTGCAGGGACAAGCCGGGTGCGTTTTTTGGTGTTTGGTTTATTCTGCGGCATCCTCGGCAGAAGGATCTTCTGCGGGCTGCTCTGCGGCAGGCTCAACGGTCTCAGCCTTATCCTCGCCAAACAGCAGACGCTCGTACTCGTCCAGCTCCTTCTCACGGCGGTGCAGATAGACAGCCACGGCGGCCAGCGCACCGGCCACAGCGGCCAGCGTGGCGATAACAGCGATCAGACAGGATTTCTTCATAGGACACACTCCTTTTCTGGTGGGGAACGGTGGTTCATGGAACCGGAGTTCATTTTGATAAGGCTATTATACCCGGAAAAGCAAAAAATTACAATCCGAATTGCAGAAATTTCATCAATCCGGGCAATCACAGCAATTTGGTCAGCAGCAGCTTTTTGTAGACCTTGAAGGCACCGGGCAGGGTGTACGCAGCCTCCAGCTGCTCCTTTCCGGCCCAGACGCAGCCTGCGGGGGCGGGCTGCTCCGGCACAGTGAGGAAATAGCCGCTCTGGTGCCACTCGATGTGGGTGAAAATGTGCTTGGCCGGAGGCAGGGGCGTGAAATGTGCCCCTGTGCAGTCCAGCCCCAGGGCAGCAAGGCGGGCGGCGGTCTCTGCGGCGGTGAGGGTGGTATCCTCCCACAGCACCGGCTGCCACAGCCCGGCCAGCAGGCCCTTGGCGGGCCGCTGCTGGAGCAGCACCCGGCCCTCGTTCAGCACCAGCGCCACCGTGACCGGTGTGATGCGCCGGGCCTTGGGGGGCGTTTTCTGGGGCAGGGAGAGGGCGGTGCCTGCGGCCCGGGCCCGGCAGAGCGTGCCCAGCGGGCACTGCTCACACAGAGGTGCGCCGTTGGGCAGGCAGACCAGCGCGCCCAGCTCCATCAGGGCCTGATTGTAGTCTCCGGCTTTTGCGGGCGGCTGGTGCTCCATGACCCGTGCCGTGAACTCCCGCTTCACCTGCGGGTCGGTGACCAGCCGGGGGTCGTTGTAGAGCCGGGCAAACACCCGCAGAACGTTGCCGTCCACGGCGGGAACCGGGAGACCGAAGCTGATGGAGGCAATGGCCCCCGCCGTGTACTCCCCGATGCCGGGCAGGGCCAGCAGGGCGTTGTAATCAGCAGGCAGCTGCCCGCCGTACTGAGCGCAGACGATCTTCGCTGCCTTCTGCAGGTTGCGCACCCGGCTGTAATAACCCAGCCCCTCCCACAGCTTGTGCAGCTTTTCCTCCTCACATCCGGCCAGCGCGGGGATATCCGGCAGGGCGGCAAGGAAGCGCTCGTAGTAGGGCAGCGCCGCCGAGACCCGGGTCTGCTGCAGCATGATCTCGCTCAGCCAGACATGGTAGGGCGTGGGGTCCTCCCGGAAGGGGAGGATGCGGCGGTTGGTGCAGAACCAGTCCAACAGGGCAGGAACGATATTTTCCACTTGTATTTATCTCCTTGTTGAAAACAACCCTCTCCGTCATTGCTCCGCAATGCCACCTCTCCCGATGGGAGAGGCTATGCTGCCTTTATCCAAGAGCCGCAATAGGCTTCCCCTTCGGGGGAGCTGGCAAAGCCGACAGGCTTTGACTGAGAGGGTTGAATTTAATCCTTAGAAACCGTAAGCGGTGCGGGGGAAGGGCAGCACGTCACGGATGTTCTGGATGCCCGTGAGGTACATGATCATCCGCTCGAAGCCCAGGCCGTAACCGGCGTGCTCCACGCCGCCGAACTTGCGCAGGTTCAGGTACCACTCGTAGTTGGTCTTGTCCATGCCCAGCTCGTCCATGCGGGCCACCAGCTTGTCGTAGTTCTCTTCGCGCTGGCTGCCGCCGATCAGCTCGCCGATGCCGGGCACCAGCATATCAGCTGCGGCCACGGTCTTGCCGTCCGCGTTCATCTTCATGTAGAAGCTCTTGATCTCCTTGGGGTAATCGGTGACAAAGACGGGCTTCTTGAACACGACCTCGGTCAGGTAGCGCTCGTGCTCGGTCTGGATATCCACGCCCCACTCCACGGGGAACTGGAACTTCTTGTTGTTCTTCTTCAGGATCTCGATGGCCTCGGTGTAGGTGATGCGGCCGAACTCGCTGTTTGCCACCAGCTCCAGGCGCTCGATCAGGCCCTTGTCGATGAACTGGTTGAAGAAGGCCATCTCATCGGGGCAGTTGTCCAGCACATAGCGGATGACGAACTTGGTCATGGCCTCGGCGGTGTCCATGTAGCCCTTCAGGTCGCAGAATGCCATCTCGGGCTCGATCATCCAGAACTCCGCAGCGTGGCGGGTGGTAAAGCTCTTCTCCGCACGGAAGGTGGGGCCGAAGGTGTACA
>ERZ1034723.906-NODE-906-length-13896-cov-17.788744_pt1 | contig 13896 bp, 9 predicted proteins | sample MGYA00520637_ERZ1034723 | MGnify/ENA primary metagenome ERZ1034723 (study PRJEB33766, sample SAMN09781719) | gut metagenome | biome: gut microbiome | host: Homo sapiens | place: Madagascar | study: EMG produced TPA metagenomics assembly of the PRJNA485056 data set... | reverse complement strand
ACCCGGCTTCCATTATTTAACTTTTTAGTACGGTAAATTTTTACCGAAGTATTGTAAATATTGAATATTAGTGTTTGTTCTGGTCGCCGAGTTTGTCGAAGCGACCGGAAGGTTTACTTATTGCTGACAACAATATAGGTCGGGTAGTGGTCGCTGTAGCCGCCGACGTAGGAGCCGGATGAATATGTCCGGAACGGCGTACCCTTGTACTGTCCTGTCTGCTGAACCATGAACGGCTGGTTGAAGACGCGTCCGTAGTACTTGCCCTTCACGATCGGAACAATCCTGAGCATCCCCTTCGGAGCGTTCACAAGCGCCTCGTTCGCAAGGATGATGTCGTAGATGTTCCACTCGCCACGATAGGCCAAAGAGCCGTAACCGGCTTTCAACATTGAGGTAAACGGAGAGAAGAAGTCCATCTTGCCGACTTCGGAGACATTCTCCTTGCCGTGCATATAGACGGCCATGCTCTCGTCCGTAGGGTTGTCGTTCATGTCACCCATCACCACGATCTTGATTCCGGGATATTCATTCATCAGTTTGGCGGAGTTCTCGTAGATGATTTCCGCGCCACGGCTCCTAAGGTCGCTCCCCTTGCCTCCGATCCTGGATGGAAGGTGGGCGACGAAGAACGCGAACATCTCGCCCTTGATCTCGCCCCTGACCATCAGCACATCACGGGTGCGGAAGTGTCCCTGAGACTCCTCGTCCATGTCGAACTTTATGTCCTTACTGTTGAAATCAAACGGAATGGATTTGCTTTCAATCAGTTTGAACTGCTCCGGCCTGTAAAGCAGGGCCACATCGACGCCTCGGCGGTCCGGACCGTCATAGTGCACGATCTGGTAATTGGCGTCGGCGATCTCCTTCTGGCTCACAAGATCCTCAAGCACATGGCGGTTCTCGACCTCGCTCAGGCCCAGAACCGTGTGGAAAGCCTTGTTCTCGTCAGCCATCGCCTTGATCACCGTGGCGATGTTGCGGAGCTTGCGGTTGTACCGCGCGTCAGTCCAGCGGTTTGCCCCGTCGGGGAGATATTCATAGTCATTCTTGCCCTCGTCGTGGTAGGTGTCGAAGAGGTTCTCGACATTGTAGAAGCCGATGACATACCCCCTCGCGCCCTTGTCCCCCTTGGCGCAGGCCGTGGCGGCCACAACCAGAAGCAGCAGAGCGGAATAAAGTATTTTTCTCAAACGCATATCAGTTTTGTATTATTATTCATGAATATGTCGGTTCCGCCGGGGCGCTACCTCCACCACCAGGCGACATCCTTCGGCTCCTCGGCCTCGATCCTTGCCGTAGTCTCCTCGCCCACCTTGGCAGGCAAGTTCACGAAGAAATCAATGTTCAGTCTCTTCTCAAGATCATCAACCGACATCGAATAGGAAGAATCTATGGTCTTGGTGCTGTATACCTTGTGATCCAGCCAGACGGCACAGGCGGAATAGCCCGAATAGCCAACCGTGGAATTCTTCATGTAGCGGAGGACGACCTTGTAGTAGGCGGTCGGAACGGTAACCTTCTTGCCGTAGTTGTCCACGGCATACTTGACAGTCTCGCCATCCTTGTAGTCTATGACGCACCCGGTCACAACGTAGAGCGTGTCGGAACGGCCGGCCCATGAGCGGACCTTACCTTCCAGATTCGCCCAGATGTCAGCGTTGAAGCCCTTATTGATCTGAGGTGTCATGTTCGTGCCGTAGAAAGTCATCGCATTCGAGGAGTAGGATGTCTGCCGATCAGCCGAGGCAATCTGGTGACCTCTTGCGAACCAGCCGGCGTTACCATCTGAAAAGCCTCTTGTAAGAACCGGCTGCTTGTTCGCCGGCAACAGGGGATCCAAAGCCCAGGCGTCAGTCCTTCCGGTTTTTCCGCTCATATTCCAAACGCATAGCGGATAGGCCACCCACGGCGCCACCAGATTGTCGTAATCCCAAAGGAATGAATAATTTCGCGTGCTCACCGATCCGACAGTCATCGAATGCGTGAACGCATCCATCCCCTCCGGAATAGCCGGAAGCTCCATCCACCCTGTCTTCGGAGAGAGATTGCCGCCGGATGGTGTCGGATCAGGCTTCACTTCTGACCCTTTAGCCTTCTGACTGATAGTCTTCGAAGCCTTGCCCGCACTGTTCTCCACCGTGATCACAGCCGAGCGCTCCTTCTCCGATTTGTTCTCCTCCACCTTCAGGGTGACATCCATGTCGCCGCTGCCAGAGCTCGGATCAGCAATAATCCAATCCACAGGCTCGCCGCCGTCCACCGAAGTTATAGTGATCCTCCAGGATGACGAGGCCTTCACATAAATGAACTGTGAATATCCTCCCGCCTCAACCACCGCGGTCTTCACCTCGACTGTCGGCGGAAGCACATCCTCCTTACCACCTGAGCCACAAGATGATAGCGCCAGCATCACAACCCCGGCACAAATCATCCAAAACCTGCTCAACGTTATCTTCATGTGTTCGTATTATTAGAGAGCAAAAGGGCTGCCCGCTTTTCCGGGCATCCCTTAGTCTTTGTTAATCAAGATTCTATGACTACACCATCATTCCGCCACTATTCCAAACAGAATCACACGCACGTTCTCCTTAGTGGTGATCTCAATATTTGATTCTGAAGCCTGAGGCGACAGGGACATAGTGTAATGATCGGAGTCAGAAACCGAGATTGTATACTCTGGATTTCCCGTAGCACCGACATTACCTGCCACCGCCTGCGTTCCGACTTCGGTTCCAGCAGAAGAAGCGACCAAAGTGGCTGTCTTTCCTTTCCACGCAACCGCATAGAAGGACAACTTGGAGGTGTTCGCAGGGATTGTCAATGTGGCCTTTCCCGGTTTTTTCGATGTTCCAAGTTTGAGGATGGTCACCACCTTCACACCATTAATCGTGGCTGTCTGTCTTGTTTTGTCTGGAGAAGTACCATCATAGGCATTCTCTCCCAATGTCCATTTTACATTGCTGGCAAATTTCCCTTCGTCCGGAGTCTCTCCGCCAGGATTGTCGCCGCCACCAGGATTGCCTCCGCCGTTTTCTACGGCCTCGGTGATGTCCTTACCGTCAACATTGACCGCCACAATCTGGTAGTGGGTTCCACCTCCCACGAAGTAGCCCTTGACGGTAATTTCCTTGTCCACAAAAGATTCCATGTCACCAGGGAAGTAAGACAACGACAAATCCTTGTCCGTAACCCCTCCTATGAATATGTTGTAGTAAACATCGTTCTTTTTCACCTTACCCTTGAATGTGACGAATTCAACCACATCACTCTTATAGGAAGACACATTGCTTTCGTCAATAGTCTTAGGATCAGGATAGGTCACGGTGTTGCCTGACGATGCGATCTGGAATTTCGGCTCAGTAATCTGCATAAGTCCGTTGTGCTTGCCCGTGGTACCGGTCACAGTGACTTTGTCTCCAACCTTTACTCCCGGAGTAGCGTTGACAAAGACAAGGATGCTACCAGTAGCGTCGGTGACAACAGCACTCTTATTCGTCACGCCTGTGACAAGGACATCCTTCAGAGTCACGGACGCATCGGTTTTGCCCGAAACGATAGAAGCCACGGTTCCCTCGGTCGGAGTGGTCGTTCCACCACCGCCACCGCCGGTGCCGAGGTCAACGCCCTTGGAGAAGTCGATGACGGTGCCTGCTGAGGAAGCGACGGCAAGGCAAAGGTCATCAAGGCGATAAGAGCTAGCCACATCGACCTTTACATAGATGCCAAGCGTCGTTGTTCCTGACGGAACCGTGAAATTAGAGGTCGCGAGATCCCAGCGACCTTCCTTGTCGCCATTAGGAAATGAATACTCAAGCTCGACCCACTTAGCTCCGTCATTGCTGACATAGACATGGAACTCGTTATGCTTGAACAGGCTACCATTATCCTGGCTATATTTCTCCGCTCCGAAAGTCAAAGAATAGTCAGTGGCTGACTGAAGTTTGATGCCGGTCACGGAGAAATAGGCGTTCGAACCAAAGAACAGGTTGTTGCTTCCGGATCCGGCATAGTCGGAATAGTTGCTGTTGGAAGTGGAGTTCGCCCTGGCCGACATCGCCTTAAACGAATATTCCTCACTTCCCGCTCCCGTTCCAGTCGCGTTCTTCCAACCGTCAAACTGATCGAGATATGGCCAGCTTGTGCCTGTTCCATAGGTCTTTGTTGCTTCCGCCTTGTCAAAATCGTTCTTGTAGACGGTCATGTCAGCCACGGAACCTGTTCCTTTCTGCTTAACGGTCAAAGTCTTGGAGTCAAAGCCGATGTCGAACTTCACAGATCCTTCACGATCCAAACCAGAGTTCTCCATCACCTTGATCTCGACAGTCACAGCCTTCGAGGAGCCTTTCCCCTCCCTCGGCCCGATGGAGATCCAGTCCTGCTCGGTGGTGGCCTTCCAGTCTCTGGTGGCCGTCACCTGAACGGTCTCGGTTCCGCCGGTCTTCTCAAATGAAATCTCGGACTTTTCGACCTCCACCGACGGAGCGCCCAAGTCCTCTTTCTTGTCATCACAAGCCGTGGCCGCGAAAGCAAGCGCCGCCACAGACATGATGAAGCCTAAAAATCTATTTGTTTTCATATTCATTAGTGTTAATAAATGTTCCACTCATTATGCCGCTCCGCCTCTTCCCCGCTCCAGTCCTTCCTTTACCGGCACTTCTATCGATACTTCGACACCATCCACCCCCGCAAACTCAGCTGTCGCATCCAGGCGACCGGCTATTCTTCCCCACAAATTCTTTGCCTGTCAAGCAGTCCGCTAAGTTACGACTAAATATTCAATTAAAAAATATGCCCGGACTGCGAGAACTATCGCAACATGTTATTTACTTACTTTCAAAGGTTTCCAAATAGCCACCGGGACAAATGGGATGGCGGTATTTCAGAGTTGACTGTCATTCAGTGCGTTATACGCCACGGGGCTCCGCCAATGTCATTGCGTACTTTACGCAGCGAAATATACGCAATAATATTCATTCTTCCCTAACAGCCTTTGAATGTGAGTGAAATGCCCATTTCCGCTCACGAAAGGCAGGGAAAGAGATCCCTCGTGAGCGAAAAAACCATTTCTGTACACGAGACCATTGAATATAGCGCCCTCGTGAGCAGATGGCCTGTTCCCGCGCACGGCCTTGTCTTACAGATCGAGGTCGAGTTCGACGGGGCAGTGGTCTGAGCCGAGGATCTCGGTGTGGATCTCGGTGGCTGCGATCTTGTCCCTGAGGGAGTCGGAGACGAGGAAATAGTCCAGCCGCCACCCGACGTTCTTCTCGCGGGCGTGGAATCGGTACGACCACCAGGAATATTTCACCTCGTCCGGGTGCTGTAAGCGCCAGGAGTCAGTGAAACCAGAGTCCAGAAGCCCGGAGAACTTGCCGCGCTCCTCATCGGTGAACCCGGCGTTGCGGCGGTTCGTGTCCGGATTCTTGATGTCTATCTCATTGTGGGCCACGTTCATGTCACCGCAGACCACCACACCCTTCCGGGCGGCGAGGCCGGCAAGATATTCCCGGAAATCATCCTCCCACCGCATCCGGTAGTCGAGCCTCCGAAGACCGTCCTGCGAGTTCGGCACATAGACGCAGACAAGGAAGAACTCCGGCATCTCCAGAGTGATTACGCGTCCTTCGTGGTCGTGCTCCTCAACGCCGATGCCGTAAGTCACCGACAATGGCGTGTGCCTTGAATATATCGCCGTCCCGGAATACCCTTTCTTCTCCGCCGAGTTCCAGTACGACGTGTAGCCCATGAACTCCAGATCCAGCTGCCCCGGCTGCATCTTCGTCTCCTGCAGACAGAAAAAATCCGCGTCAAGCGTGTTGAACACCTCATCAAACCCCTTCCCCGCGCAGGCGCGAAGCCCGTTCACGTTCCAACTTATGAATTTCATATTATTTCTCATTTTACGAATAGCCATAACCTCCGGCGACCGGCCCACCCTTCCAGGCCGACACCGACGCAAAAGCTTGCGGCAACAAATTTAACACATTATCAATGAATATCCCAACGAACTTCTCCGCCGCCACGCGGATGTTGCTCTTCCAAACTTGGATCTTCAACTATTTTGCTGCTGTTTTGCCGTTTTGTCGTTATGTTGTTTTGCTGTTTTTCTGTTTTGCGACAATGTCGAAACCGCAGATCTGATTTATCGTGGAACCGTACTGAGTCAAGGTCTGAAGCTCGACCTCAGCGACGTATCGTTCCGCTGGCATTGACAGAATTGCATAGCGGACACGTCTGCAAAGCCCTTCAGCCACTCTTCCGCTGCAATTCTGGCGGCCTTTTCGCCCGAAAAGCCTAATTTTCAACACAGAATTGCGACTTAACAGCCCCCAGGCCCTTTTTCGTGCAATTCCGAAGAGTGACATTCCCACCTGGCAGCGAAGCGGGCACCGGGCAGTGAGGGGTAGCTCTCCCAGACTGTCTGAAAGGTATCGACGAAAATGGAAAAGTATTGCCCGCATGCAGAGTAACAAGGAATATTCAATCCTAACTGGGGGTGATTATACTTTTAGACAGTCCCCCCATGGCAGTGATGTTTGACGGAATGGGTAAACGCTCACTGCCGCCTGACAGTCAGACGCATCCCGCAGCACGGGAATATTCATCAACTTGCAGAGCCTCTGCAGCTCCTTCAGCATACAATTAACTAATTGTTGTATCTTAACAGAAATTTACATCCACTGGCCAAAAAGAAAAAGGCCAAGAAAAAGCAGACGCTCCTATACCAGGAACAGTAAAAAGAAGACAAGGACTCTTGAGATTGGCGACTGCCACATCAATAAGAATTAAAAGGAACATGGCCAGAGAGTGGAGGACACGTTTTGCCCCGCTGCGCAGACTCGTTTAATAACGCCTTCAAAATGTGTCAGGCAACTTCAAAGAAAGCATCCGCAAGCTCCTTCCCGGACTTGCGGATCGCCATCCATTATGCTACTCGGGATGAGCGAACGATGCGATTGTTCCATCATCAACTCCAGTGCAGTTGACAATCACATCAACCGGTGTCCCGGCCTCGAAAAGCTTTCTTGCGATAGAAAGTCTTGTCTCCTCACGTCCTTGCTCCAGACCCTCCTCACGGCCTTCCCGCAGCCCCTTCTGCAACCCTTCCTCCAAGCCCTTGCGCACAGCATATTCCTTCTGCGCTTGAATGTCCCACTCGTTCATCTTGTCAATCTCGTATTTAAGTTTCTTCTCCTTGTCGAACGCCGCCACCTCACACGCCTCGGCGAGCCGTCTTGAGATCCCGCCTGCCTCCTCAATCCATTCGGGGATCCTTTGGAAGCCATCACTGTTCTTGAATATGTAGAACAGCCTGTCGAACTCCGTCACGCACTCCTCCAGCGTCTTGGTGAACAGCGTCATCTCCACAAAGATAACACTAATTGTCTGATCCGCAACCATTCCGGTGCGTTTTTCGGTGAACCTCCAGTGGGAGATGAAGTGGTCGGTGTCCCAGAGGGACTCGTCGTCGTGCCTCAGGCGGTAGTTCAGGAACGACACCACGTAGACCGGCCGCAGTCCCTTGTACCGCACTCCGTCCGAGAGCTCGAGATGGTAGAGTCCCGACGCGTAGTAGACGCACCTCTCGAAGAAGAAGAAGTCCTCCTCCGAGGCCTGCATCTCCACGACGAACGTCCTGTCGTCCCTGTCCACGCAGACCAGATCCAGCACCGTCTTCTTCCCGTAGGGGACATCCCTCCGCTGCTCCCTGTCGGAGTACTCCTTGATGTCCTCGATCCTCGCCTCCGGAGGCAGGATCTGGTTCAGCACCCCGATGAGGATGTCCTTGTTGTTCCTGTCCGCGAACACGGCCTTGAATCCCACATCGCTCCGCAGATTCACGAACGGAGCGAGTCCTTGTCTCTTTTCATTGAAATACATAGTTCAAATTTTAAATGAATATTTGAACCGCAATAATATGCACTAAAAACGTAAATAATGAAAAGAAACGTATGCGGATTATAAAAAACAGAAATATTTTCGGATGATACCCCCTAAGTAATCCTTAAATAATAACCAACTTATTGTTTATCGCTTACCAAGTAATCCTTCGCCAATCAATTTGGTCGCAGCCGAAAACCATTCTTCACCGGCCTGCAGGACATCACGAAATGAAGCCGGGCTCCGTCCTTGATGTCGGAGTAGCGGATGACTGGGGAGACAAGACGTTTTCCGTTGAGGTACGCGGCCTTGATGTAAACCGCATCCTTGCTCCAACCTTCCGTGGTCATCTCCAGAGTCCCGCCGTCCGAGAGCCTGACCTTCAGGCCGGGAACGCATGGGGAGCCGATGTAGTACTCATCGGATCCGGGGCAGAACGGGTAGAACCCAAGGCAGTTGAATATGTACCAGGCGGACATCTGGCCGCAGTCATCGTTGCCGCTCAGCGAGCCGGGCTCGTTGCCGTAGAAGTTGTCGGCGATGTAGCGCACCCATTTCTGGCACTTCCACGGCTGGCCGAACCAGTCGTACAGGTAGGTAACGTGATGGCAAGGCTCGTTGCCGTGCCAGTAGCCGCCGATGCGGCCCCAGATGTCGTGCGCTCCGGGAATATCCTCGGGCAGCTCGATGGTGAAGAGGCTGTCCAGGCGGCTCAGCAGCAACTTCCTGCCGGCTCTCTCGACATAGCCTCCGAAATCGTGCGGCACTGTCCACGTGTACTGCATCGTGAACCCTTCCGTGATGTCTCCCCAGCCGTGGACCGAGTTCGGACCCTGATAGGCGACAGGGGCGAACGGGTCGCGCCAGTTGCCGGCGGAATCCTTTCCGCGCATGTAGCCGGTCTCGGGATCGATGAGATTCCGGTAGTTCATCGACCGGTTGAGGAAGAACTCGTAGTCCTCCCGGTGACCCAGAAGCTTGGCCGCCTGGGCTATGCACCAATCGTCGTAGGCATATTCAAGAGTCTTGGAGACCGATTCCTTCTCCTTGTCGAAAGGCACGTAGCCGAGGGAGGTATATTCAGGAATGCAGTCGTAGTGAGGGTTGGTGGCGGTGGTCTTCATCGCCTGGAAGGCGCGCTCGTAGTCGAATCCACGCACGCCTTTGAGCATCATGTCTGCCAGTACAGAGCAGGCGTGATAGCCGATCATGCACCAGGTCTCGCCGCCGTAGAACGACCAGATCGGGAGCATCTTCTCGGTACTTTTGTCGAAATGGGCGAGCATCGAGTTGGCGATGTCTGCCTGAAGCGGCTTGTTGACGAGGTTGAGAAGCGGGTGGAAAGCCCTGTAAGTGTCCCATAGCGAGAATGTCGTGACGTTGGTGAAGTCTTCCGCATTCCCGATCGTGCCGTCGTGCTCGCGGAAGCGTCCGTCCGCATCCTCGAATAGGAACGGATGGAGGGCTGTGCGGTAGACGCTGGTGTAGAATGTCTCCCGGAGCGTCTTGTCGTCGGAATCCAGCTCGTACTTCCCGAGTTCCTTCTCCCAAAGCTCCTCCGCCTCGGTCCTTACTGCATCGAAGTCCTTGCCTTCAAGCTCGTTAAGATTGTTCAGCGCACCGTCAGTCCCGACGGCGGACACGGCGACATCTATGAATATGCTCTCGTCGGCTCCGGTCTTGAACCTTGCGACAGCCTTCAGTTTCTGTCCCCACGCCTCAAGCGAGCTGCGGAACCGCTTGGTGTTGTAGATCACCGGCTGCCCGTCCTGGAATATGTTGAATTCCTCGATCGGCCTTGAGAATCTGGCCACGAAATAGACATAACGTCCCGGGTTCCAGCCGTTGACGACCTTGCTGCCGATGATCGTGCGCTCGTCCAGCAGACGGACCGTGGACCAGAGGCAATCCCATTTCAGGGTGTGGTCAAGGTCGATCATCACAAACGAACTGTCCGACTGCGGGAATGTGAACTTGAATATTCCGCTTCGCCGGGCTGCCGTCATCTCGGCCTTGACCCCGTAGTCCTTCAGGATCACTCCGTAGTAACCTGGCTCGCCCCATTCCTGGTTGTGGTCGTAGGTTGACGGATCCATCTTCGATCCGGTTCCCGGCAGGAAGAGGAAATCGCCCATGTCCGGGATTCCGGTTCCGCTCAGATGCGTGAGGCTGAAACCCTGGATGAACGGCTTGGAGTACTTGTACCCAGCGGCGCAGTCATAGTCCTTGTCGTCGCAGTCCGGGCTGATCTGAATCCCTCCGAACGGCACCTGCGGCCCCGGGTACACGTTCCCGAACCCGTCCGTCCCCACGAACACGTTCACGTCATCGATCAGTTTCCCTTTGCCGGATCCTTCCTGTCGAACCACGGTTCCTTCGACGACAGGCTCAGGGACCTCCTTAACGCGGTCGCTGAGCTTGTCGAAGCGCCCTTCCGCGGCCGCCGAAACTGAAAACCCACACAGCACCGCCATGCCCAAAAACATTCTCCGAATATTCATAACAACAATCATTTTCATTTCCCCCGTAAAGTTACCGAATATTTCTGTAAATCATAACTACATGTCTTTGAATATATTCGCAAATCCTGCCAGTCAAATTCAGAGGGCAGCGTTCCGTAACTCACTGCTGCTTAATCAGTGGGGCGTCATCCTTTGATATTCATCAATTTATGGAATCGTGCCGATCCTTCGGCCATAAATCGGCCATAAAATTAATTGCCGTATCTTTACGAAATATTCAGAAAATGGCGAAGAAGAGAAAGACCGCGCAGCGGCAGACGTTCCTTTCTCCGGAACAGTATGTAAGGGAAAAGGCAAGAACCTTGGCGGCGGGTGGCGTTGTGTTAAATAATCACTCGAAAAGATCCTTCAAGGTCACCTCGTTCTGGACCACGCCGCTATATTCATTGGGCTTCAGGCCATAGGTTGTGATGAAGACAAGGTGGATGGTCCGGCGAAGCTTGAGGGAGTCGCGGAAGGAGTTGATCTTGTTGTCCAGTTCCTGACGGTATTTTTTTGTGATTGAGAAAGGGCCTTCCCAGAATTTGATCTCGCAGAGGTCTATGACACGGTCGGCGCGGCTTATCACCATATCAATCTGAGCGCCCTCCGAGCGCCAAGACGAAGTTTCCGTCATAACACCCTGAATACCAAGCGATTTTTCTACCTGAACATGATGGTACATGCACAGTCTCTCGAACGCGATTCCTGCCCAAGCATTATGAAGGGTGGTGCCGGTCTGGTAGGACCAGAAAGATTTGTCCGAAGTGCCATATTTCTTGATGAACTTGTAGTAGAAGATTGTGTAGAAATCCGTCAGTTGATAGACAGCATCATTTTCTTTTTTACCGAAGGCCTTATATTTCCGGATTATGTCGCAGTCATCCAAGTCAGACAGGATAGTGCTAAGGCCACCTCCGTCAGGAAGCCCTGTCGCCGCGATGACCTCCTTTCTGGTCAGACCGGCGTTCTTGCGGCTGAGCGCCTCGATCACTTTCATATAGTCCTCGCTATTCTCAAACAGGGAGGCGTACAAGTTGTCGAACTCTCCGTCCAGTTTGCCTTTCCTTTTGAAGAACATTTCGTCCACATTCTGCGCGAGACTTTTCCCTTTCTCAAAGAGGCTGAGATAGTAAGGAATCCCGCCCATGATCATGTAACATTCCGCGATATCCTTCTCATCAAGGCTGATGCCGGCCGACTTGAAATAGGCCTTGCACTCCGCCAGATTGAACGGTCTGAGGTAGATCTTTCCTGTCACCCTGTTATGCAGACCGCCTTTGTTCCGGAGGATCTTCTTTGTTATCCACGATGTAGCGGAGCCGCAGACAATCAGCATAAGATTGTCTTGCGTGCATCCCCAGTCATTCCAGAAGTGCTCGAGGGCCACAACCAGATCGCATCGATTGGTGTACATGAACGGCAACTCATCAATGAACACGACCTTGCGGCCATTCACCTTTGAACTTTCGATAAGCGTCTTCAAGAAGCCAAACGCTTCCATCCAGGATTTCGGGTAAGGGCAAAGGGGCGAGCCCTGTTTTTTGAGAGCCTCTCCGAAATTGACAAGTTGTGCGGCCTTGTCCTTGACCGCAAGCCCGGTCACCTTGAAAAGGAATTTATTGTCGAAGAACTGGTTCACCAGAAAAGTCTTTCCCACGCGCCGTCTTCCATAGACAACAACAAACTCTGATTTTCCGGAATCATACAACTTCCGGATTTGCCCAATCTCTGATTTTCTGCCTATTACCTTCATGATATTTATTGATAACCTTGCGCAAAGTTAAAAAAAAATCGACTTTCCGCAAGGTTTATTATGAATAACTCTGCGGTAAGTCGATAAAAAAAAGGGCTTACCGCAGAGTTTGCTTCAATTGGCTTATAGATGAAATATCTAACTCAACTAAACGTTCTTGGATTCGACCGTCTCCGACAAGATCATCCATGTCGTAGATCTGCCGAACATCCGACTCTGTCGGAGGACATCCTCTACAGATAATCGCTGCCGCCGTAAGGACTGTAGATCCTTTCGACAGGCCTGACTGTTGCGCTTGTGGAATTCGTTCAGATAATGCGGTGACATCGTTAAATATTACAAGTCATCTTTTCGAAGCGCTGTCATTAATCCGTTCATTGATGAGTTCGATCAATTCCCTTACGGTGATCAAAACAGGCTTCATTTCTTCTTTACAGGTATAATAAAAGACATCATAGTCACAATTCTCCCTTATAGACCTCATTTGAGAAAGAACCTTTGAATATTTCGGATCAATTTTTCCTGTAATAACATACTCCCGGCCAAACTCGGTAATAAGGCCACTATGAGTCTTGGGCAAAAATCCATCATTAACCATCATCGCCATCACTGCGTGATAAAGCGCATAATACGCCCTGTTCGCCACCACGTTCCACATTTCCAACCTTGCCAATTCTTCGGCATCAGTCAGAAATTTCAGAGCTTTCACCATTTCCTGATCAACAATCACCCGTCTCTCCTCTTCATTCATGGTTAAATAATTTTTATTGAGTCTGTTTGAACATTATGATAGAACAAAGTGCCCTTACGGTTGTTCCAATCGTTTTCCGTGTAGATGACAGGCACAAAATCAAGACCTAACTTCCATCCAAGGAGGGTCAATGGATATATCACACTGTCGTAGTCGCTTTTCTCAATTCTGTCTTTTTGAAGAATGACCAGAAAATCCCAATCCGAATCTGCTCTGAAGTCGCCCCGTGCCCGTGATCCGAAGAGAAAGACGCACCCGCCCTGCGGAACAGTCTCATTGGCGACCTTCCGCACCTGATCAAGCACCTGTGACAAATCTTCTCTCATAACTGCAAAGAAAATGATTTTCAATGAATATTACAAATCCGTGAACTGATGGACGATAGATGATGTCGGCATATTAACAAGTAAAAAGAATTTTGATATTTCCATTAAAATGTTATTTTTGCAATAAACACATATAGGCTATATGATCATCACACGCCTGTCGTTACACTCAAAAATGGTTCTGCCATTAATTTAAAACCGAATATAACGATGCATGAGGATGGTTAAAGCATCTAAATTTTAATTGAGATATGTACATACAAGTTAGGTTAAAGGATGTTGGTTGGACTAAACTTTATGTCCAAACTGATGCCAAAGATAATACCATGTTCTTGCTCGTTGACAATAATCTTGATGTGTCCAAGCCCTATTTGACATTAAAAATGAAAGACGATTCTTTGGCAATAAAACATCAACGTGGTGAGGTCGAAGATGATAACGATGAATTAAAAGAGAAACTAAATGGACTGTACCTGCGCATAATAGAGGCGAAAAAACAAGATTCAATATATCCTGATTCAAAGAATCAAACAGTGATGAATCATCGGTTATCATAATCTTACAATTCCAGCATTACCTGCAAACTTACATAAAATCTGCGATTTTTACGCCCGTCCCATAAGACAATAGTTCGTTAATTTTTCCAGTGCCTAAGCGGCCCTGGCAGTAAATAAAACC
>ERZ1034723.904-NODE-904-length-13925-cov-5.543691_pt1 | contig 13925 bp, 13 predicted proteins | sample MGYA00520637_ERZ1034723 | MGnify/ENA primary metagenome ERZ1034723 (study PRJEB33766, sample SAMN09781719) | gut metagenome | biome: gut microbiome | host: Homo sapiens | place: Madagascar | study: EMG produced TPA metagenomics assembly of the PRJNA485056 data set... | reverse complement strand
ACACTTTCAGCCACTAAATAGCTGGGATTGGCAAGATAGCCAATTAAAAATTGTTAAACTCCCATTATTCTCATCTTCTCCACTTATTTGTCCGCTGTACTAAAACCTACTTTAACGATGAAGAAGGAATTGGTAGAGGTCGTCTTCGACCGTAGAAAAAACTCCGAGAAGAGGGGTTACGGATTTTTGGAAGTGCAAGTTTATCTTGGACGTGCCACTCGTAAATACATTATGATTGGCAAGTATTCACCCGACGACTGGCAAGCAGCAGCAGCTTCGCCCGAAACACAAGCTCTGGTAGCGAAGTGTAAGAAAATCATTGCTGCGATGGACGTTCTTGACGAAGAGCGTACCTACGACAATTTCATGTATCACTTTAATGGCGAAGAAAAGAAGCCAAAGGTGGAAGTAAAGGAGGAGCAGCCAAAAGAGCCGGAGAAAAGTGGAAAGAGCTTTCTCGACTTTATGGAGGAAGCTCTCGCCAATGAAGATTTGCGCGAAGGTACACGCAAGCACAAGATTTGTGCCATTGAAACCGTGCGCACATTCGGTAAACTCAACACCTATGGCGACTTGACTCCGAAGAACATCATCGCCTTTGACAACTGGCTGCATGATGGCACCCGTACCGATGTGACGTGTTACGGCTACCACAAGAAAATCCACAAGTGGGTTCGCCAGCTTTATCAGATGGGCGAAATTCCACAGGATCCTTATCAAGTGGTGACGTTGAAGCGAGGCAAGTGCCGTGAACGTGAACCGCTCACCGAACTTGAATTGAAGCTCATGCGCAACTACAAGTTCGAGGGCAAACTTGCCAGGGTGCGCGACCTCTTCATCTTCGCAGCCTACACCGGTCTGTCGTTCTGCGACACCCAGACCTTCGACTTCGAGAGCATGACGAAGAAGGAGGGCAAGATGTACTACATCGATGGCAGCCGTATCAAGACCGATACGAAGTTCTTCACGCCTATCCTCTCTCCTGCGATGAAGGTGCTTGAGAAGTACGACTACCAACTGCCTAAGATCAGCAACCAGAAAGCCAACGACTACCTTCATGTGATACAGATGGAGCTGCACTTCAGGCAGAAGTTGACTTTCCATGTGGCTCGCCACTCCTTCGCTACGATGGCATTGGCTCACGACGTGCCTATAGAGAATGTGGCTCGTATGCTTGGGCACCAGGACATCAAGACCACACAGATTTATGCCAAGGTGCTGCGCACCACCATCGAGCGCCATGCCACAGCCCTGCAGCGTTCAATCAGCTAAGACACAATAGAATATTCCTTTTAATAACTGCGACTTTCCCGACTCATGGAACGTGGCAGTTATTTTTTCGCATATATACCTCTGCCCACGTATGTAGAACAATGCACGAGGATTAGGTATTGTGTCAGAGAGGAAAGAGAAATGGAACTTCTGCTTTCCATCAATCTTGTGCATTGACAAGCGCATAGAATTGGCTATGCCGTCTTTCAATCGCAAGGTGAATTGAGTTCTGTTATACCCAAACGAGTCAGTAACCTCCACCTTATCTATTATAGGATGTGGCTGATTACCGCCGAAAAGATAATGTCCACTCCAAAAGCCGACATATATAACATCAAAGTATGCAGATGACTTCTCGGTTTCTCCTTTGCCAATCACATAGCTTGCAGTGCCTTGTGCCAAGTCTCCTGCGTCATAGTCGACATCATCGTGATAGCGTACCGATGATAATTGCCCTTCATTGTTCGGTCTTTGTCCTATGTAGATGCCAGAAGATGCAGAGCCAGAAGAGCCTGTACCGTCTTCCGATATAGTCCATGTTTCTCTACTGCCCAACTCTCCGCAGTCGAGAAACATACAATTGCCATACTTGTCGTCAGTACCCTCTATCCATGCAGGAACGATTTTCAGTTCAATATCGTCAGCATCATTATCAACAAAATAATCTCCGAACTGATTTACAGGCATCAGACGGTTATAATACTTGTACCACTTCATGCCATTATGCTTGCTGACAAATTCTGATTTGTAGCAGTACATTATAAAATAGGTATCAATCTCCTTGCAATAAAACAGTCTGTTTCCGTCACTTCCAACTGGATAGCCACGGCTGAAAGACTCGCTGTATCCATGTCCGCTATGCCCTGTAGACTTGTAATAACCGCTAATCTTCAACGTCATTGCCTTGTCAATCAATTCCCGAAATGTATCATAGACCAAAGCCTTTGCCTTGTTGGCTCTTATAAACCAGTCGCACGAGTAATATGACCACAGAAGCGCATCATTATCAGCGTATTTCAAGTTAGCCGAAGCGATGTACTTGCTTTCATCTTCTTGCGACACCTCTGTTGTGTAAGAGTCCAAGACCTTGTTTAAGATTATCTCTCCTGCCGATTTTGCCAGACTATTAGAGAAATGAAACTCGATGCGCTTAGCCTTATGGTTGATATCAAAATCTCCGAAAAGGAAGTTTTCAAGATGCTCAAAAAACTCGTTCAATGTCCAATGAGGCAATGCAATGGCAAAGTTCCACGCAGCCCATGCAGCCGGAAGCGTATTGCAAATCAAGAGATATTTATATTGCGATTGCTCCAGTTCAGCAAAGTTCGCCTCATACCCCAATTGCGAACAAATACGCTTCAAGATATACAATAAGTATGGCTGGAACGAAAGAGTACTTTTGACATTCTCGAAGCCAGTGATGAAATGGACAGATGTAGTAACAGCATTTTGCAGATTGCCGGAATAGTTGTTTACCCACGGCAACGGCACCCAGTTGTTCGTTGGATATGGCTTGAACGCTTCTGCTGCTATAAGATTATCGCGCTTGGTAGGATATCCCAAATCCATTTCATTGAGATAGATATCGTCAAACGTTTCATTAAAGTTCTGCTCGCTGCGCCCCTCCAGGAACTGCGTTTTTACTTCTAGGTCCGATATTTCCGTTATTGTGATGGAGCCAGACTTCATAAATGCACCATCACGTATGTCGCAGTCAAACACCACCTTCGACTTGATAACATCCGCTCTGTGGATGTGCCCGAAGATGGCTATATTTCGGGCGCATCCCTTTAGTGGGAACGTGATTGTCAAGGTGTAGCTGTCACTACCCGTAAACAGACGGTTCTCGAAGATGAAGTCAAACGAAGTGTTCTTCTTCAAAAAAGCTTGTTTGCCATTGATTATTATTTCCATTTTTATTACTTTTGCAAAATGAAACATACACTAATTATAATATTCGCAAGTTTGATACTTTTTGTTGCAAGTCTTGTCTTTATTGACTATTGGAATTTCGATTTTCCACACTTGCTCATATTTCTTATTGCAAGTAGTGTCGTACTGTATATTTTAAGTAGATATGTGAAAGGTAAGTCTGCAAGACGAACACTTGCCACTTTATCATACATATCGCTTGCCACATGGATTTTGCTCCTAATATTCTTATTTATTGCTATGTATGTAATGACAATTGGCGAGGCTCACCATTAACCAAAGGTTACTCACTTTCTCCTACTCTTTGGTGTCTTGTTACGGATTAGTGTGTCATACTCGTCCTGCGCTTGCTTGATGCCAGTGTCACCCGTGACCGTGTTCACCGTGACGAAAGGCTCGCTCAATCGCTTCTCCAACTGCTTCATCGTATCAGCATAACTCTGCATAGCCTTTGTGTTCTGCACGATTGCAGCCGTAGCCAGTCCGTCCGGCTGCTGCTGCACGATGATAGGCTGTTGCTGTTGTGGCGTGCTATATGCTACTGGCGCAATAGTCCGACTCACATCATCGGCTCGTAAGGATCCGATGGTGTTAGTCCGCTGCGCATAGTCCAGGGCGTTGATGATGGGACGCGCAACCGGGTTGGCAAGCATCTCCTGCGACGCCACCCATTCCCCGGCATGAACCACGCCCACTTCCTCATATTTACTGCCATTAGGTGTGAAGCCACCTTTGGCATAGCCCTGGCTTTCACTCGCTTGCTGTTGCTTTTTGATTGCAGCAATCTGAATAGCTCCAGCTGCCACCGCCATTGCAGCAGCCACTGGTGCCAGGATATAACCCACAAGCGGAATGGCCGCTGCCGAGCCATACGCCGAAATGGCGTTCTGTGCCGTCTGCGCCACCGCTTGAATTACCTGCATGGCAAACATCTTTTTGTTCGCCTCGTTCTTTTTCTTTGCCAACTCCTTCTGCTTCTGCTCCTCGAGCTTCTTCACCTTGTAGTTGTTACCCTCCGCTTGCGATATCTCCTTATCATACCGCTTCTCTATGGCAGCCGTCTGTATCTCCAGTTCCGCCTGAATAAGCGAAGTCATGCCCGAAAATATTGAAGACATGCCCGATGTCAGCGTGTCAAAAGAACCCTGCACCGCCTGTCCGAGGTCCGAGTTCAGCCACTCCGTGATGTCCTCCGTCATATTTTCGAGGAAGTTCTTGCTTGTGTCGTTATACTCCTGGCCGTACTTCTTCGCCAGTGCCACCTTTGCCTTTTGATACGCTTCCTCGATGCGCAACTTCTCATCGGCATCGTCGCCAGCAGCCTTTATCTCCTGGGCGTACACTTCATCCAAAGCGGAAGAGTCCTTATCATACTTCTCCTTCTTCTCCGCCTTGTTATCCCCGAAGTATTCCTCTTTGATTTTGGCAAGCTCCTTCTAGTGCTTCTTCTCGTTGTCCTCAACGGTCTTCTGATTACGCTTTTGGTTTTCAACGAGCTTATTCTGATAATTCTTCTGCGCTTGCAGCTGTTCCTTAGAACCGTCCGTGTAGACCTTCGTCAGACGGCGCAGATGCTCCAACTCCATGAGTTCAAGCGCATCATCAAACGTCTTTTGGTCTACCTTTCCATCAATGTACCGCTGTTTCTCCGTAGCAACCAGTTCATTATAGTATTCGTTCTCCAGCTTCGCCGATTGCGTGTTCTTGTCATCAGCGAGTTTTTTCTTTGCCTCATAGTATGCTGCTTCCGCTTCCAGTTTCTGTTCACTCGTAGCTTTGCCATTAGCCATGACCTTCTGATTGTACTCAATATCAATCTCTGTCATGCGGTTCGTGTACTCCTCGAAGTCCTTCTCACCCTTGGCGTATGCGATACGGTTGAGAGCCTGCTCCCTGGTCTTCCAGTCCTTCTGCGGTTTCAGCACATCCTCTGTCTTCGTCTTCTTGTCCGTCTTAGGAGGCGTGTATGGATGGTTCTGCGTCTGCTGTTCCTGCTTCTGTTCTTTCTTCGCTTCATTGAGCGCCTCCTTCTTGATGTCTTCGCCATATATGCCTAAGATGTTCGCCTCACGCTGGTCAAGCTCCGCCAGGTCCTCCTTTGTCTTGGCAAGCGCACGTCTGTTCGAGGCACGCAACGAGTTGACACCCAACTGCACCACCTTTCCCTCCTGACCAGGCATAACCGTTTCCGTCCTTGCCTCCATCTCATCCATGGCAACGACACGCTCCTGCCTCTGCTTTTCCAGATTAAGGTCGACACGCTGCTTTCCTATATCACGCAACTTATCCTTAGCACCCTCAATCTCATACTTGCGAGTCAACGACTTCAAGTAATCATCAAGAGCCTTCTTGTTCTCCTTATACTTGCCTGTAGTATCATCCAACTGGGCATTATAGTTCGGGATAATCTTGTTGAGCGCATCAATCGCCGTGTGTCTGTCCTTCAGCGACTGCGTTTCATCACGCGCCACCGCAATAAGCGCATCAATCTTGTTCTTCTCGTCGATGATGCCCTCCTGCCCACGCTTGCGTATCTCCTGCAAATCCTTTTCTGCTTGCGACACCTCCGTCATCTTCTTGTATAGTTTATAAAGAACCGCACCGAGAGCAATGGCTCCGGCTGCTATCGCACCATAGCCCGATGCGAGCAGAGCACCCTGCTTTTTGAGGTCCGACATCAGCCATGACTGACGTACCCAGTTGCCCTGCAATTTGGCAAGTCCCATCTGCAGAAGTAAGTGCGCAGCATGTAAAGTAGCCACCGTAGTTTTGTACGCAGCCGTTGCCGTCTTGCAGATAACAAGCCACGCATAATGCGCCTTGAAAGCGATGTTAGAAGCGTTCACCGCAATCTTATAGGCAATAAAAGCTGCTGTCAGCGAAGCCAAAGTAAAAGCGTTCTCCTTGATGAATGTTATTGAAGTAGACATGAACTTCAACAACAAAGTGGTGGAAGAGATGACATGCTTCATTATCGGCTGCAGCTGCTCACCGAGTGCCACCGCCATCTCCGTCACACCCTTGCGAGCTTTGTCAAGTCCTGCCTGCACCGTACTGTTCTGCACATTGAACTCATTTGTGACAGACGTACCCTCCGCAAACGCCTTAGTAGCTTCCTCCTGCTCCCATCGCACCATATCGAGGTTGCCAGCAAGCGCTGAAATCACCTGCGCAGCACGAGCACCATTCTCGCCCATGTCCTTGAAGACAGGAGCCAGTACGTCAATGTTGCCGAGTTCGTGAAGACGATCCAACAACATAAGAAGTCCCTCGTTAGTGCTCTTCTTCAGCGTTTCGTTAAACTCCTTAGCATTAAGTCCCGTAGCCTTGATGATTTTGTCGTTCTCCTTGAACATATCCATAATGACTTTGGAAACCGCCGTTGCCGACATCTCCACCGCCTGTCCCTGGCTATCCAGCACCGCAGCGAAGCCCATGATTTCCGGGATAGTCATCTTCGCCTGGGCACCCACGCCAGCCATGCGCTGTGTGAAGTTTGCGAGATATGGAGCCGAAGCCGTGCAGTTCTGCGACAACTCATTGATTACGGAACCCACGGCAAGCAGAGCCTTCTCCGTGCCGAGGCGTTCCTCGTCACCAAAGATGTTTGTCAATTTTGAAAGAGTCAGCGTAGCCCCATCACCGAGGTCGTCCAAAGCCACATTGATTTGGTCGGCAGCTTTCACAAATCCCAAGACATCCTCCTGCGAGGTTTTGCCCAATCGACCCGCCTCCTGCGCCAACTTATTCAACTCCTCACGCCCCGTTCTGGTGTCAATTTTCTGGAAGTCCTCATTCAGCTGCTCCACCTCCGAAGCGTTCATCCCCGTAAATTTGCGCACATTCGCCATCTCCTGGTCCATATCCGCAAAAGCGTTCACCGCCGAGCGTCCAGCCATGATGATGCCCGTGATGGCAGCAGCGATGCCGGCAAGAGCCGTCTGCCAGTCGTTCAACTTTCGGTTCATCCGTTCCCACAGGCTCTCATTCTCTCGCAGCTGCGAGTTCACTTTGGCAATCTCCGCCTTTACACGCTTTATCGCCTCACATTGTCTGTTCCACTCTTCGCTTCCCCGTTCAAGCCCATTAAGGTTTCGTTTCAGCTGTGCCAATGTTCGGTTCAGTTCCTTTGGCGAAGTTTCATCGAGTCGTTGCAGAACATGCTCGACCCCTTTTGCAGAATTTTCAATCTGCGAGATTTGGCGATTAGTTTCCTTCAGTTCACGCTTTAGCTTCGTGAGCTGCTGTTTGTTTCCTGCTGCAGCCGCTTTCTCAATGGCTTTTTCGAGGTTTGCAGCCTGAGATTTCAGTTTCAGGAGCATATCTTCCGCCTGTTTTCCGTTTACAGTGAGCGTAACGGTCGCATTGGTGTTTATATTCGACATACGTCTTTCAATTTTATTGGTTTAATGATACGCAAAAATAACACCGCTCAAACACCACTCAAAAGACGAGAAATAAGGCAGTTTCGCCCGATTTAGGCACGCTGGCGCCGACAAAAACCGACGAAAATTAAGCGATAGAAAAACGAAAGGCTTGTGTATCAAGCCGTTAAGGGATTGTTAAGGGATTTTCCCTTAACCCGTCTTGATAAAGACCCCCCGACCGCCCTGTCCTTGCTGACGGCTACGACCGCCCGACCTTTGTGGAATATGTAAACAAATGTTAATATTTAGTTTCTCACACACGCAAAACCGCCTTAGTTGCGCTAAAAGGCGAAAAGGCAGAAAGTGACGAAAAAGGCTTGCAAGTTTCGCTGATGACGAAAGCGATCCGAGGTTTCACGCTGATGCACAAACCCTCCAAGTTCCACGAAAAGCGAGGGTTTCGGAATGAGCAAATAAGGCTGAAACAATCAAAAGGTTTCGGCAAAGCATCGGGTTTCGATACAATATTGGGTTTCGGCTTGAACAAATAAGGCAGAAACAAGCAAAAAGTTTCGGCAAAGCACCGAGTTTCGGCACGATATAGGGTTTCGGATGCGTCAAATGCTCTATTTTCGGCACTTTAAGCCTCCAAGCCGAGCAAAACGAGGGTCTTGCCGTACCACGAAAGGCTATTGGGTATCGGATGGGCATCAATGGCTTGCGGATGTTGCAATATATGCGAGAAAAAACGAAGGTTTCGGCTTCATACTGCGCTCTTTCGTGCTACTGAACCACCGCCCACCACACCAAGCGAGCCACCACGCCACGCCCGACCCATCGGGCGGTAATGCGGCAGTGGTGAGGGATAAAAAGGTAATGCGCCTGTCGGTCTTGCCCGACAATAGGCGCACTACCTTTTCTATCCCATACCTCTGCCATACCTATTTGAATAAACGAGAGTGCTGTCAGACTTATAGCAATCTTGATTGCCATAAGTCAGACGGCTTTCTCGCATTGATAGATAATAGAAAGCGCAGCTTTACCAAACCATGAAGACATCGCCTTATAGGAAACAGAAGGCTCTGCCTTACCCGAAGCGAATGGGTATGAAGTGGAATGTAATGAAGTGGTAATGTAGGACTTCTCCATGGCTCGCAGAGTCATAGAGAAACTCCGGAATGATAACGTAATGGAATGTAGCGCAATATCCTTTCGCAACAGTGGACGAAAGGATGTGGCGCATAACGGACGGACACGGGAGTGGAGAGCCACTGCCTTTCGGCTGAAGAAGAGAAGATTGAGCATAGCGAGATGAAAGGGATTGAGCATAGCGAGATGATAGACAATAGAGCGCAGCTGCACGGACTTATGCGCAATGCAATGGAGCGTGTGTCCGTACCTATTAAGAAAGGTGAAGGGTGTGCAACACTTTTCAACTTTTATGATGATAGATAGACATCTTTGATGTGCAAAAAAACAGAATGACATCGCAGATGTGGAGAAGAATGACGGAATGAAATGACGTGGAAGACGGATGACGCTTGCGTGTTGATGATTGACGAGGAGGTCAGACAAGCTCGCTGCAAGCGTTGCTTGGCTGGGTGATGCGTCAATCATGTGCGTAGGTGGTGCATTGTTCGGTGGCGAGGACTGGCGTAGCCGTGAAATTGTGGGGCGTGTAATGAAGTGGAGGGGCTTTGGGCTGCCGTGGAGAAATGTGTATGTTGCTTACCCCGTACCGTGACTTGTGTGCTTGCACTTTTCTCGAATGTATGGAGGACTATTCGACTTCAGGCGATTTGTCCTCCTCACATCCGAGAAAAAGAGACATGGTACGGATCAGGGAAGTGGCATACTTATTTTGCAACAGAAGCTCAAAGCGACGGAACGCAATGGAACACCCCACAATTTCACTTAGCCATGCAATGGCTTGTCCTCGCCACCGAACAATGCACCGCCGGAGCTACCTGGTAATGAATTCGGGAGCCTGTGACCGAAATGTCGTCGTCTGCTGGCGAGATAGCGACGGATAAAGAAAATGACGGCTACTGCCGTTATCATCATCAGGACGGCAATAGCGAGTTTTGCCGTGAAGGGAACAGAAGACCTTGACTTGATGATTTCCTGCGACTTGTCGGATGAAGACTGCTTCGCTATTGCGATGCTGTCTTCCACTTGCTGTGCAGCTGTGGACTCCTCCTTTTCCTCTTGGGAAAGGTGAAGTCCGTAGAGTCTGAGAGAAGACGGCTTGCCGTGATAAGATGGAGGCTTTGCCTTGTCATTGGACAGGGGCTTGTCCGATGGATAGCTGAGGTCGGAACATTGAGGGGTTGCCGACGTGTCGACACCCCCGAATGTGAAGACGCAGCTATCGAATGAAAGGGCGGTAAGCCTCTGTAGGGAACTGAATGAAAGATTCTGAGCGGATCGCCATTGAGCTTGCGAAACGGCGTTTCGCTCACTTTCATTGGAGGACGATGCTGTCTTTGTGCTCTTGCACGCCAGTACAAATGCACAAAGAATAAGGATTAGGATATGTTTCATATCGTTGGGTTTAGATGTTGGCATATTCAGTAGTGGCATCAAATGATGGGCACGCTTTGGCAGTGAAGTCGCGATGTCCTCGGATTTTGGCATTGGGGAACTGCACCCGGAGCTTGCGAAGAAGTGCCACCAATGCGGACTTCTGCTCCTCCGTGCGAGAGTCCTTAGGGTGTTTGCCGTCGGCGGTCAAACCACCGATATAGCAGATGCCTATGGAATGGGCGTTGTGCCCTTGGCAGTGCGCTCCCACTTGTGCGAGCGGTCTGCCATGATGCACAGAGCCGTCGCGGTAGATGACGAAGTGATATCCGATGGAGGCAAAGCCTCGCAGCCGATGCCAACGGTCGATATCTGCCGTGGTGAAGTCCTTGCCTTCAGGCGTGGCAGAGCAATGGATGATGATGAGGTCAATCTTACGCATCCTTCTCCTCCTTCCGTTTCAGTTTGTCATCGAGGTACGAGCGTAGTTCTGCATACTTAGTCTGTATGTAGATAGTGACACCGAAGATAGACCCGGCGTAGATTAGACACTCTGCGAATACGCCCAGGACAGACTCGTGTATTTGTCCGGTGGGCGGTACGATGAATCCTGCGACAGCGAGGAGGAATCCTCCGATGAGCATAGCTATGGCAGATACGATCTGCACGTTTTCCTTAGTTTCTTTTGTCATAATGAATTGTCTTTTGAGAGTTAATATAAAGTGGTTATCTTCGCGATTGAGTTGTGGTCCGATTGGACCATTGCTCTTTGGCAGTGTGGTGTCGCGAACACCATTTTGCATCCGAGCTGTGGTGGACTCCTTGCGGAGAAACCATGGCTCTTTTCGTTTACATACTGAAAATGAAGGTGAGTTCGTAATTGTTGCTACTATCTAATGTATTAGCCCTTGCGATAACATTGAACTCAGCGAGGTTAGTTCGGAGTTCACTGAACTGGAACGGACCATAATCTTTAGACTTCTTGTAAAATCCGATGGCGAAGCGGAAATGGCGGTTGATGCCAAGAATGTTAAATGAGCGTTTGCCAAAGTAAACGCGCACTTCCGAAAGCCTTTGCGTATTGGGATCGATGACGGCACGGCAGTCGCCGAACAACACACCAGGCTCAGTAAAAAACTTTCCTCTGTTCGGGTCGCCCTCCTTATCCAGACGGAAAGAAATCTCGTCGCCATTATTCACACTAATCTTTCGGTCGTCATAAAAGCGGTTCCAGCCACGTCGCCGTGGAAGATACTCACGCACACCGTTTTCATCCTCCTGCTTGCGACTTGTGCGCACCGTGTGTCGGAAAATGACCGGTGTAAGCCCTTGCCGGATATAACGGTAGGCATCCTGTATCACAAGAGTACTGTCAGTGATGATACATTCAATGTGCATCTGCGTAGCTTGCTTCATCGTGGCAAACTTCTGAATGTCAGTCTGCAACGATTTCATCTGCGACGCAAGCGACTTGATATCCGTCTGAATCTTTAGGATATCTTCAGCGTTGACAGTAGTTGCTTTTGTGTTTCTGGAAACACGGAGGCTGATATTTGCAATACCCTTTTGTAGATTTAAGATTGTTTCCTCCAAAGTTGAAAGCGAAGAGAAGTACTTGGAAATGTCAGCCTTGCACTTGTTCAAGTCCTGCACCTGCTGCGCACGCATGACACCGGCACGCTCGGTAGTGGCTTGGCGGATGAGGATGGAATTGGGTGCGAGTTGATTGATGCCGGTGGAGAGGTTCGCTTTTCCCAATGTGAAATACACGTTGTTGCGGTCGTCCGAACCGATGGTGAGCGATGTCAGCACATAGCCGATGCGTCCAAGAGCCGAGCGCCAATTATCAAGGCGACCCACGTCCGTCTGTAGAGCAGCTTTGCCCAAAAGGTCAGCGATTTTCTGCAACAATGCGCCCAGAACTTCTGGCGTTATAGCCTCTTCGCGCGTCTCGCTGCGAAATGAGGTGATGAGAGATGTGATAGATGAAATGTCAGCCATACTTTTGCTTGTTTTTAGCAAAGGTATGGCTGACTTTTAGATGGAGAAAAGACATCGTTAATGATTATAGCGCACATACTTGTCATCGAGTGCCTGGGCGACGACACCGACGAACTCGTGAGCGATGTTGTCGGAAAGGAAGTCACGGAGGTTCATGACGGAAGCGTAGTACTTACGGCTGAACCAGGGTTTCTTTTTGCGCTTGCGTTCACGTCCGATGTCGCCATGATTACCTCTTGGGATTTCCTTGCCAGTACCGAAGTTCTGCCAAAGGCCATATTCGAGGAAGGACTGGCTTAGTCCTAACTCAATGAAACGACCATCCGCTCTTACGGGGAGGGACTTGGGGCTGTGAAGCAAACGTCCGGTGTCGATTACACCGAGGAGAGTCATTTGCTCACGCCATATTTTGAGCATCGTGTCGTTGAAGGCAAGAACGAACTTCTCACGTTCTTGCAGTTGTGGGTCATTGCCATTCAGTGGGGTCATAGCGTAAATCGGTATAAGTGTCAACGGCGATTTGAAAGAAAGCACAGGCACAGCCTGAGAAGAAATATTGGTCGATTTCCTGAAAGGAAATGCGAGAGTCGAGATAGATATTATGCTGCTCCTGTTTCGTCTTTTCAAGGATGAGCTTGCTCATGAACTGCCGGAACAGCTCGCGCATGGTGTCCATGCACAGCTTGCGTGCTGCCATGTCATCAATGGCGTGGCGCATGGCGAGGAAGACCGTCTTCACTCTTCGAGTGTGCGGACTGTTATTCACCTCGATATAACCCTGACTGATGTCGCTGACAGCGATGATAGCCGTGGCGGACTGCAGCTGCTGCAAGGCTTCCTCGAAGCCGTCGAGTCCGCTGACCTTTGCGAAGACAAAGTCATGGGCCTTGGCGAACTTGTTTGTTTCTGTGAGGGATGTGAAGAAAGCGGTGGCATCCCAATTGATATTCTTGTTTGTCATTTCGTTTGTCGTTTGATGTCTTCTACTTCTTTAGCCTTAGCGTCGAGTTCTGTGAGTGCTCGCCATGTGTCCATCGAGAGCACCGCTTCCTCTTTGGTGATGTCTCCACCAGTGAGCGCACGGATCTGTGCATTCATTGCTGTCCGTAGCACCTCGCCGATGGGCGGTGCGTAGCCAAGTAGGTTCTGTTCGTCGGCTGACATCGGCTGTAGGAAGTGCGGAAACAGTCGGGCGAAGTAATGCTTCAGCGACGAGAACCAATAGAAGGCGTTGAGCAAAAGCGGTGTTGTGAGCTGCGACTTCTTGACCTTTGGGTACAGAAGCGTGGCGAGGTCTTTCAATAAGGCATCGTTTCTGGTGTGGAGAAAGCCCTGATAGTAGTTGTCGGCAGAGATGAATGTCGAGAATGGCTCACCCTGGAAGTTGGCTTCGAAGGCTTTGGCTCTTCCGATTTTAGTGATGCGAACTGGCAACGGAGCAAATTGTCGTAAGAAGTCCAACGAAGCCGTGGCTGCTTGCACTTGTCTGATGGTGAGCGTTGTTTCATGCTTGGGCACTTGGCGGTGCTTTACGAGATAGCTGCCGTCATGCGTCTTGCACAACACTCTTAGGTCTGCCCATTTGAACAGGCAGAGAGTGAGAATTTCTTCCATTGGCAAGTCGTGCGAGAGCTGCGTGAAGAAATACTGGAGTTGGCTGTCAGATAGTGACTGCCAATCAGTGGGTAGGGATAAATTGAAAAATGCTTCCATACTGCGAAAGTACGGAAGCATTTGTATGGGGGAAAAGACAATGTTGTTTCTTAAAATTTATCCTTGGCTATTTCTTTTGATAATAAAGCATTATCATAATATCTTAATCTATAATTG
>ERZ1034723.901-NODE-901-length-13952-cov-19.290998_pt1 | contig 13952 bp, 9 predicted proteins | sample MGYA00520637_ERZ1034723 | MGnify/ENA primary metagenome ERZ1034723 (study PRJEB33766, sample SAMN09781719) | gut metagenome | biome: gut microbiome | host: Homo sapiens | place: Madagascar | study: EMG produced TPA metagenomics assembly of the PRJNA485056 data set... | reverse complement strand
CCTGCAGCAGCCACATGCCGTTGTACTCAATGACCACACGGCCTGCGCCGGATTCTTTTTCGAGCCTGGCCAGATTCTGGGGGTTCAGCTCCGCCTTATCCTCGAGGACCTTCAGGGTCACGCCGGGGAAGGCGAACTTCTTCTCGTTATATTCTTCCTCGCCCTCTTCGCAGACCAACAGCAGGGTCTTGTCGCCGGAGTCGAAATTGGGGTCTTCAAAGGTCTCCTGAATGAACTTGGTCTTGCCGCTTTCGAGGAAGCCCACAAACAGGTAAACCGGGATCTCGTTTGCCATAATCGGTTTTTCTCCTTACACAACTTGCAGCTCAGCAGCCAAACAGTGCGGCAATGGCCTTTTCGTCCAGCTTGGAGCCGATGACGACCAGCTTGCCGCCCACGTCGGCACCGCGCTGACGCACTTCCCACTCGCCGGGGACGTAATCGAACTCCAGCCAGCCGTCGGCACCGCCATCCACGATGCCCTTGGAGCGCAGGATCATGCCGTACTTGCCGCCGTCCAGCTCGGTCAGTGCATGCTCGATGTCTGCCTTGCTGAACTTCTTGGCCGTCTCGACACCCCAGCTGGTGAACACCTCATCGGCATCGTGATCGTGGTGATGGTGGTGGTGATGGCCGCAGCTGCAGTGGCCGTCCTCATCGTGGTGATGATGCTCATGCTCATCATGGTCATCCTCATGGTCGTGGTCGTGATGGTGGTGGCAGCAGTGGTCCTCGTGGTCATCATCCTCGTGGTCGTGGTGATGCTCGTGCTCGTCCTCATCATCGTCGTCATCGTCATCGTGATCATGGTGGTGATGGCCGCAGCTGCACACACCGTTCTCATCGTAATGATGGTGATGATGCTCGTGCTCTTCTTCCTCGTCCTCCTCGGCGTGCTTCTCATTGGCCTTGGCAGCCATGGCGATCAACTCTGCCTTGAAATCGTCCTTGGAGGACATGGCCTTCAGGATCTGCTCACCGGTCAGGGAATCCCATGCGGTGGTCACGATGGTAGCGGTGGGGTTCTTCTCGCGCAGCATGGCGACCGCAGCGGCGATCTTCTCCTCGCTGGCGGTCTGGGTACGGCTCAGGATGATGCAGCTTGCGTGGCTGATCTGATCATCATAGAACTCACCGAAGTTCTTCATATACATCTTGACCTTGTTGACATCGGCCACGGTGACAAAGCTGTTCAGCTTCACATCCAGATGCTCAGCCACACCCTCCACAGCGCGGGTGACATCGCTCAGCTTGCCCACACCGGAGGGCTCAATGACGATGCGGTCGGGGTGGTACTGCTCCACCACCTGCTGCAGAGCGGCACGGAAATCGCCCACCAGAGAGCAGCAGATGCAGCCTGCGTTCAGCTCGTTGATCTGGATGCCGGACTCCTTCAGGAAGCCGCCGTCGATGCCGATCTCACCAAACTCGTTCTCGATCAGGACCACCTTCTGGCCCGCAAAGGATTCCTTGATGAGCTTCTTGATCAGGGTCGTCTTGCCGGCACCAAGGAAGCCGGAGAAAATATCGATATTCGTCATAATGCTGTATGCCTCTTTCTTTTTCCAAAAGCCCGCAAGGGCCGTTCAGCAATCAGAGCCGCAGAGTGCTGGCTCAAAAATCTTACACTCCTATTATAACAAAGCTGTCAATGGGAAACCGCCTTTTTTGATGAGAAAATTGTAACTTTTTTTGCAGTTTGGCTGCGTTTTCAGAAAACGCTGCCTCCCGGACACAAAAAAGCCCCCGGAACGGGGGCAGAAAGCCCGCACCCGGCAGCCGTTCAGGCCGCCCGGGCACGGGCTTTCTGTGCAAAAGGTTTGGAATAGATGAGGTAGTCTAACTCTGACCTCTGCACCATGGTCACATTCAGCGCATCCTCGACCTCGGTGCAGTCGATGGAGATTTCTCTTCCATCCCGGAGCAGCAGCTCCACGCAGCCGGTGTCCATGTTGAACTTGCAGGCTCTTTCATCGTACTTCATGTTTGTGTCCCTTCTGTCTTACGGCACTCTTACAGGGGTCTGTCGTGCTTTCTTATGAGCTGTACTTCGGTGGAAAACTTATCAGCATATGGATATGGTCAGGGCAGGCCTCCGCTTCAATGATTTCAATACTTTTTTGTTCGCACAACTGGCGCAGTATCTGCCCTATATCCTTTTTGATCTGACCGTAAATTACCATTCTCCGATATTTCGGTGCAAACACTACATGGTATTGACATCTCCACGTGGTATGGCTTAAACTATCTATGTCTTTGTTATCTTTCATTTCAAAGATAAACCTCCCTGTTCCTAGAATGTGGTTGGCAAACCCACACTCTATTCTACGGGGAGGTTTCTCTTTGTCTAGGGCTAAAGCCGTTTTTATTCCACCAGCAGAGCTGGTGGTTGTCGCTCGCTCAAGCTACCCAAAGCAAAAGACCAGAGTTGTAAAGCCTTTCGGCTAAGCAACTCTGGTCTTTTTGTTGGAACTTGTGCAGCAGCCCCTTCTTTTTGTTTACTTATGCTTTTTTAAGTGTCACACCATACCGGCGTTGCTGCGCTGATCAGGGTCCGAGGGGTCTCGGTAGCTTGGTGTCCTGTCCTGCTCTCCTACTGCTTTCCATGGGTGGTAAGCTGGGATCTCCTCCGGAATGGGGCCGAAGGGGTTATCTTCCCGTTCTCCCAATCCAGCCTCCAGGGCAAAGCCGAAGCGACAAGGCCGATCGTCGATGCGATATGTCGGCAGAACATCTGGGCCACAGCTGCTGTTGCCCAGACCCCGGTGGGCGTAGTCCAGATGCACATACAGGGCCTCGGGTGCAGGAAGCTCAGGGGGATGCCGGGCATTCCACAGCTGCAGATCACTGTAGGGCACTGCGCTCATGGCCATGGGGCAGGCGGCCTCAAACCGTACAAAATCCGCACGGTCCGGGTCTGTTAATCGCATACTACGAGATTCCGTATGAAGTCCGTATTCCTGAGGCCGTAGATAAAACGGCTGATTTCTCACATCTTCGCTGTAAACTCCCATGCGCCCGCCGCACTGGCGATCAGGATAGGTTTCTAACGGTCCCTTCCCATACCATTTCATAGCCGTAAATCGCACGGGAAGAATTGCCGTCATCCCGATTCGCCCCGGAGACAGCATATCTGCCGGAGATTGCACGTTGCAGTCAATAAATATACGATTTTGTCCTGCCTGCCATAAACCAACGGTAACATAGAAACTGTCCTTCTCCGTCTGGTATGCGGTGGTGTAGGTCAAAGACGGCTCTTCTACCCCGTTCCCCTGCCGGACTTCCAAACAAGTACGTTTTGGATGATCATACTGCTTTGTAAACCAGTTCTGTTTACCCAATACCAGTGGGCTGTGAGCATCGTTGTCTGTGGGGGCACGAAAAGGGGTGAAGAACAGATCATGCAGTAGCACACCGGATACGTTGTCGACCTGAAGTGCTCCGGTTTCTGTATCCAGCCGAAGAGTCAAGTCACCCATCTCGCCCACCAGAAGAGTTCCCTGTTTTGAGAAATGAGCTGTGACCTTTTCTGTCACAAGAGCCGGGTGACATCCCTTTTTCCAAAGGAACTGCTTCCATCCGCTGAGGCCGCATCCTGCATGGGCCGGAGATTTCTCCATGAACAAGAACTCCAGAAGCTGTTCTCCCGAAACTTGAGGAATATCCTGCAGGTCGGCCTTCCATACCACCGACTGTCCTGCAGGGCAATCCGGCAGAGAGAGCTCTCTGATTTCCCGACAGACACCATTTTCCAGCAGGCGCAGTTGAGCTGCAAAATCTCTCAGGTTCAGCTGCTCACAACGGTTTTCCAGAACAAAGATTCCATTCCGGAGGTCCTTCACCCGAAGGTCGATGGGCTGGTACACCGTCTGAACTTCCTGTAGCTTAGGCGTAAATCGACGATCGGGTGTTGTCAGTCCATCGATGCAGAAATTGCTGTCATGGAATTCCTCGCCAAAATCGCCGCCATAGGCATACCAGGTCGTTCCATCCGGGTTCGTCTGGCGCAGACCGTGATCACACCACTCCCAGATAAAGCCGCCCATCAAATTCTGGTGTTCATAGATTTCTTTCCAGTAATCCCCCATGCTTCCGCATGCGTTTCCCATAGCGTGAAGGTACTCATTGGTCAGAAAGGCTCGATTGGGATTTGCTTCTGCCCGTTCCCTCATGTTCTGAGGAGAAGGATAGGTCTCGCTGTCCATATCTGCAATCTTGTTCATCTGGCGCTTGTGGATCAGACGGGTGGGGTCCGCAGTGCGGCAGTAGGATGCCGCCAGTGCCACAGTCTCTCCATAACCAATCTCATTGCCGAGGGACCAGCAGAAGATCGATGCATGGTTTTTATTGGTTTGAACCATGGCAGCCTGTCGGTCCAGCACACGGGGGAGCCACCGCATATCGTTGCCGGGCAAAAGATTCTTGCGGTAAGAAATGCCATGACTTTCCAGATTTGCTTCATCCATTACATAAAGGCCGTATTCATCACAGAGCTCATACCAGCGCGGAGAATCGGGATAATGCGCACAGCGAACCGCATTGATATTGCATCGCTTCATCAACTCAATATCTTGGCGCATGCTCTCTTCGGTGATGGCATAGCCGGTGACAGGGTCGAACTCGTGTCGGTTCACGCCTCGCAGCTTGACGGGTGCACCGTTGACTCGGAATACGCCTTCTCCATCGATCTCATAATGGCGGAAGCCGAAGGGCACGGTGGTTTCCTCCAGCTTTTCTTCTCCCAGATAGGTGGACAGCCGCACCTGATACAAATAGGGTGTCTCCGCCGACCAGAGGTGCGGCGTTTCCAGTTCCAGATGCCCATACGCGGTTGCAGTAATGCCCGCCGGGATCTGCAATGCGCCATCCAGCCAGGCCGGATCGAAACCACGCTCTTTAAATACCGCTTCCAGGCTGACCTCCTCAAAACGATCACTGTCGTTGCCAGTCTTCCCATTGCAACTGCCCACTGGACACGCCTCAGCATCCAGCAACTCCACCTCTACCCGGATGCGTGGAGCACAGCGATGGCTCAAATTCAAAATTTTGCTTTCGGTATGCAGAACAGCCTTTTCCGGCGTTACCTCTGCCCAGAGATAGCTGTCCAGAAGGTGCAGCTCGTGGATCTCATACAATTTAACGCTGCGAAAGATTCCGGACAGCCTCCACATATCCTGACACTCGAGATAGGAGCCTGGGCTGAACTCATCCACCCGAAGCAGCAGTAGGTTCTGCCCGGGCCGTACAGCATCGGTCAGGTCTACCTCACAGGCAGTGCGCCCGTTTTCCGCATAGCAAAGAATCTGCCCATTCAAAAAAACAGTTACAGCAGAGGAAAAACCGCCGATGGATAGGATCATCCGGTGGTGCACGGTAGGAACTTCCAGAGTCAAATCTTTCCGGTAGATGCCAACCATCCCCTGTCCTTCCGGAATAAAAGGCGGCTCCAGCTTGTTCGCATCTGCCCCGAAGGCATAGCGAGTGTTGATGTATTTGGGCTTATCAAAACCCTGCAGTTGCCAGCATCCGGGCACAGAGATTGCTTTGGGCTTTGGCAACGCCCCAAGCTGTTCCGGAGTCTGTGTATCGGCTTCAGCACGGGAAATTAGTGCAAAATCCCAAACTCCATCCAGACAGTGTTCTTTCGTTCGGGGAAATCGGTCAAACCGATAGGGCATTCTTCCGACTGCGTGCGTCCAGACATCCATAGTAGTTCTCCTTCCTGTAGGGCCTTCCGGGGCCATTTCATCCCGGCATTCGGGCATGTTGCTTACGGTAATCGCTGGGTGTGACTCCTTCAATGGATTTGAACAATTTGGTGAAATGCGAAAAGCTGGAATATCCCAGTGCGACAGCCAGATCGCCCACGGGCATATCGGTGCCCGCCAACAACTGTCTTGCTAGATTGATGCGTTTATTCTGGATATAGTCGTTCAAACTCTGGCCGGTCTTGCGCTTGAATAGCCGGGCTGTGTAGTCCGGATTCAGGTAGACGGCCGCTGCAATATTGTCTCGCGTCAATTCTTGATGAATATTCAGTTCGATGTATTCCTTGATCTGGCGGATCACCTGCTCCTCGCCGGGCGAGTGCCGCAGCAGTCTTTCGGTCCGAGCAAGGTTGCCCTGCACCCATGAAAGAAACTGCGGCAGCGATTCAAACACCGGTTTCGCTTCCACAAGTTCTGTTGCCTCCGGGCAGCCTCGCTCTTGTAGCGTGCAGTGGAGCGCCTGTGTCAAGGTCTGTGCAATCCACTGCATCCGTTCCTGTGCTGCCTTGAGGGACAGCCGGTTGAGTTCGGTGGTAATCTCTGCCTGCACAGTCTGAGCATCTTCCTGCAAAAGCAGGGTCTTCCAATGTCGGATCCGGGCCTCCTCCGGGCTCTGCGACTCCTTGTGAAGGCTCGTTTCCCACTGTTCCAGCGCATCCGCAGTGGAACAAAGTCCCAGAATGCTGCTGGACACGGCAGGCGAAACCTTTACTGACTGCTTCAGCATCGTCTTGCAGGCCAAACCCAATTCTTCCCCGAAATGCGCAGCCGCAGCAGGTTCCATTCCAGCGCTGATGAGCAGAAAACTCTGTCCACTTCGGCGCTGCAAAGAGGTCCAGCCGGTACCGGTTTTATCCCAAAGCTCCTTGGCAATATTGCACACGCCGTATCCGAGCAGCTCCTGCTCGCTCTGCGGCAATGCAGCAGGCATCTGCACCAATACCCGTACCACCTGCAGCGGCGCACTGACATCCAGCTCCAGATCATACTTCTGTGCACAGTTGAAAAGAGATTCCGCCGTGGATAGGATGTTTTTTTCTAAAACGTCCTGCAAATACTGGTCTCGGCGCAGACTGCGCCCGTTTTCATAGGCGCGGCGGGTCCCGCGCATGCTTTCCTGCGTCTTCCAAAGGTTGAGCGCATGTCGGATGGATGCTGTAAGCTCTGCCGGTGCAATTGGCTTGAGCACATACTCCACACACCCCAGCTCCATCGCTTTCTGCGCCATGGGAAAAGATTCGTGGCAGGTCAGGATCACGGCCTCGGTATCGGGGCAGGATGTTTTCATCCATTCCAGCAGCTCGATGCCGGACATCCGGGGCATTTCCAGATCACAGACCAGAACCTGAACCGGCTCCCGGCTCAGGATTTTCTGCGCTTCCACGCCGTTTGCGGCATCCAGTACCCGGTCTACATCAAGATTCTCCCAGTTGACCGAGCGCCGGATGGCTTGGATCGCAAGCGCCTCATCATCTACAATCAGAACGGTCGTCACAGTGTTTCCTCCTTTTCCGGCGGTTCTGTGCCGTAGCTCAGCGGCAGGATCACGCTCACATGTGCGCCGCCGTCGGGCCGATTTTCCAAGTGAACTTCTGCTTTGCCTGCATACAGCAGTTCCAGCCGCTGTCGGACATTGGCGATCCCGATGTGGACCCGCCCATCAAAAAACGGCTGTGCTTTCTGCTGCAGGGCCTGCAGCACCTCTTCCGAAAAGCCGGGGCCATTGTCCAGCACTTCCAGCCATAAGTAGGTTTCCCCCTCCCGGTTCTGCATCGAGGCGCGGATGTCGATTTTGGCTTCCCTGCTCATATTGCGCGCATATTTCACCGCATTCTCTGCAAAAGACTTGATGACCGAAGGAAGGATGCGTGCCTGCCGCAGAAAGGCCGGGACGGAGATGGTGTAGGAAAAGGCATCGCCAAATCGGAGTTTCTGGATGGAGAGAAAGTCATCCGTGAAGCGAAGCTCCTCTTCCAGCAGAACAAAATCATTTTCTACCTGTGCCATAAACCGGAAATATCGGTTCAGGTAAGTGGTCAGAGCCAACACCTGCTCAAAATCGCCGGTAAGGGAGGCATTGTAAACCGCATTAAAGCAGTTGCCCAGAAAATGCGGGTTGATCTGCATCTGTAGATTTCGCAGCTGGCTCATCTGCTTTTCCCGTAAGATCTGTGTCTGACGCTCCTGCAGCTCAGAGATCTCCTCCAGCGTGAGGTTGAAGGTCGTACCAATGGTGGAAAACTCTTGCAGCATTCCGCTTGTATCTACCCGGACGCTCAAATCTCCCTGTCCGGCCTGATGCATGATCTGTGAGATCTGATCAATGGGGGCCACGATCTGCAATCGGGCAAAACGGTACAGCAAAAAGAGTGCAGCCAAAAGCAAGAGCGGAATCAGCATCATCAACAAGCTGAGCCAGACGATGCCATTTGTAAGACCGGTGCGCACCAGCCTGACCCGGAGTTCAAAGCCAGTGCGCCCTATTTTAGCCGAAAGGCAGTTTTCCGGGCTGGCCTCCACGCCTGCAATCCGTTGGTTGTTCAGATAGAGGCTGGTTTCCGCATACTGGCTGCTATCCTCTGCAAAAGGAACCGTCATCAGTTTCACTGGATCCAGCAAAAAACCGAAGTAGGCATCGTTCAACTGATAGCTGTACAGAAGATACTGAGCGGCCTCATCTGTGTAATACTGCCATGTGCCGGTGGGGTATTCGTCCAGATCTTGGCAGATCGTTTCAATGGCATGATTCACCTGCTGACGTTCCGCAAGACTTTGGCCCTCTCCTCGAACCATTAGAATCGACCCATATGCAAGAGGACATAGAAATTCTGCACTCATGCCAGGATACTCGATCACGTCCACTGCCATCCGCCGAAAGACCCTTGTTGTGGCAAACACACGCTCTGCCTCGGATGTCAGATACTGCATATAAATGGTGTCGTTGTCCACTGTCGTAAAGGTCTGTACATTCATTTCAATAGCGTTCAGATTTGCTTCCAACTGATCCGCATAGTTCTGCAGTGCCGCCTGATCCAGCTGGGTCACCTGGCGATTCAGATTGTATATACTCAGTCCACAGCAGATGAGCATCAGGAACATCAGCACCAGAACCGGGATACTGTAAAACCAGAAAAGCTTTTGATGAACGGATGGTCTTTTCATAGGTAAAATTTCCTTTGGAAGCACCACAAAGGCCCGGCAATCATGTATGCCAGACCTTTGCGGTACCACATTGATTATTCTTTCACGCCGCCGATCACGATGCCCTTGACAAAATAGCGTTCAAAGCAGGGGAACACCGCCAAAACCGGGATGGCAACTGCCGATGCAATGGCCATACGGACACCCGATGTGGGCAGATTGCTGACCGCAGCCATCATCTCACCAGAGATCTCACTGTTGTTTTTCAGGAACTGGATGTTTGCCAACATATCATTCAGAACATTCTGGATATTATAATACCGCGGATCAGTCAGATAGTACAGACCATTGTTCCAGTCGTTCCAGTATGCCATGAAGATGAACATGCCCAGCGTTGCGATGATGGGCAGTGAGATCGGAATTACGATCCGCCGAAAAACCTGAAACTCCGTAGCACCATCAATGAGGGCCGCCTCGATCAGTGGTTTGGGGATGCTGTTGCTGAAGAAGTTCCGTGCCAGCATGACGTTGAAGGCATTCATCAACAGGCCTGGAATCAGGAGGGCCCAATAGGTATTCTTGATGTGGAACACCTCGGTGTAGACCAGATAGGTAGCCACTAGGCCGCCGTTGAACAGCATGGTAAACAACACCAGGAAGTTCAGAATCTTCCGGCCCGGCAGATTCTCGCGGGAGAGGGTATAGGCCAGCATCAGGGTGATCGCCAAGCTGATGGCCGTTCCCATTACTGCGATGACAATGGTCGTCAGATAGGCCCGTCCGATGATGGCACGGTTGCCCCACAGATATTCATAAGCGGCCAGACTGAACTCCGAAGGAATGAAAGAATATCCGTTCCGGGTAATAGATTCCTCGCTGGAAATGGACGAAGTGAACATCAGCACAAAGGGCAGAATGGCCGAAAGTGACAGCAGCGCCAGCACAATGTAGGAGACGACCGTCACACCGGAGACATGTTTTTTCTTTTTTGTTGTGGTATCCATACTCAGAACAGGCTCCCTTCCATATTTCTCTTTTTCACCAGCCAGTTGGAGAACATCACCAAAATAAAACCAACAATAGACTGATAGAAGCTTGCAGCCGAAGACATGCCCACGTCACCCAATTTCATCAGGCCGTTGTAAACGTAGGTATCAATGGTAGAAGTCACGCTACTGATGATACCAGACTGCATCGGAATCTGATAGAACAGACCAAAGTCCGAATGGAAGATACGTCCTACGCTCAGCAGCGACATCATAACGATGGTAGGAGAAATCAGAGGGATGGTGATTGAGAATATTTGCTTTAGCTTTCCGGCACCATCCAGCTCGGCCGCTTCATAGAGGGAGGAATCGATACCCACCATAGTGGCATAGTAGACAATGGCAGTGTAGCCCGAACGCTTCCATAATTCCACAAAGGTCAGGATAAAGGGCCAGAATTTGCTTTCCATGTACCAGGAAACCGGGTCTTTTCCCATTACTGTGAGAATATGATTGAACATACCCGTAGTGGGGCTCAGGAATGCATATACAAGGTAGCTGGCGATGACGTAGGAGAACAGGTAAGGCAACAGCACCGAGGTCTGAAAAAAACGGTTCCAGAACTTGGACTTCACCTCATTCAGGAACAGTGCAATGGCAATGGCCATCACGGTTTGCAGCACGATAAAGAGTAGATTATAGCCGATGGTATTGCGGGTGATGACCCAGGCATCCTTGGTGGCAAACAGATACTTGAAATTTGCCAGGCCACACCAATCGCTCTTCCAGATGCCCTTGGTGTAGTTGACATTGCGGAACGCGATGGTCAAACCTGCCATGGGCAGATAATTGTTGATGAGCAGATAAAGCAATCCGGGCAGTGCCATCAGATACAGAGGGATAAACTGCCTGATCTTTCCCTTTTTCTTCGGGACGGTAACGGTCTTTTCCATAAATACCACCTGTTCTCAAAAATCCCCTGCCGGATCAGGGCAGGGGATCATGTTTCATGTGCTGGTTCCCTGTATTTTACGGTTAGGAAACGCCATTCTCTTTTTTCCAGTCAGCGAACTGGGCAGCCTTTTCATCGATGATCTTCTGCAGCCCGGCGCTCTCCAGTTCCTTGAGGAACTTGGGCAGATTGTCGTCGATGTCGATGCAGCCATAAGCCAGTGCGCTAAGATACTGATCACAGACATTCGTTACTGCCGTGTACTCGGTCTTTACCGGTGTCACGTCGTAAGCAAAGCCCATGGCCTTACTCAGCATGGCGCTCTCATTCATGGCGCGCACCTGCTCCGGGAAGTCCTCTTCCGTGCCGTCCCAGAAATAAGCGATCAGCTGGTCACCAAATGCAAAGCTCCAGTTGTGGAAATAGCCACTGGTAGAAGCGTCCACTCCATCAGCAAAGGTGATGATACGGTCAGAGCCCTCCTTCAGCTTATAGTGGACACCTTCCAGACCCCAGTCCAGCATATTCAGGAAGGTGGGATCCGAGTACATCATATCCAGAACCTGCATAGCAGCTTCGGGATTTTTGCTATTATTCAGAAGCGACCAGCCAAAAGAATTCACCTTTGTAGTGTACGAGAATACAGTGTTCAGCGGAATCACCGTCATATCCCGGCCGCACTGATTAGTTTTATCCTGTGCAGTGCCAGGGCCAACAGTACCATAGAAGCCAAGAAGCTTTCCGGCCTTGATCTGTTCCGCTGCACCGTCGGTGGTGGTAAGAATATCCGATGCAATCCAGCCCTTCTTGAACCACTCCCGGTGCTTTTCGCACTCAGCACGGAATTTATCGCTGGAGAACAAGTCAGAGATCTCATCGTCCTGACCATAGTTCAGCAGAACACCAAAGGTATCGCCCAGCGGATCATAGTCTGCGTAGACAAACGTACCACTACCCTCTAGGCGCATCATGGCCATATCCGGCTCGCCCGCATGAATGGTCTCGAACATCTCATCCAAATCATCGGTAGTTTTGATCGTAGCAGGATCGATCCCGTACTTTTCCAGAATATCAGTGCGCACCACAATACCGCCCTGATAGAACAGCGAGCGGTTGACCGGCACCTGATAAGTCACACCGGACACCTTGCCGGCCTGCAGATAGTCTCCCAGACATTCCTGAATATCCGTTCCAAATTCATCCAGCAGGTCATCCAACGGAAGGAGTGCTCCCTTTGCCACACAACTGGATACCATGGTGCCCCAAACCAGAGCAATGTCCACCTGCTCACTACCTGCCATCACCAGATTGAGCTGGTTGTTATAAGAACTGCTGGGAACCACTTCCAACTGTAAGTCGATACCTTTTTTATCGGCCACGTAATCGTGAATGGCCTTAGCTACCTTTTCCTGATCAGGTTGGACTGAGGACAGAGGGTAGTACATAACTACCTTGGGCATTTCGCCGCTGGCAGCTGCCGAACCGGATGCCGTCGAACTGCTGGTGGAGCTGGACGAACCACCGCAGGCAGTCAGACCCGCTGCCACAGCAGAGATACCCGTTGCCTTCAGAAAATTCCGGCGAGAGATCCATTTCTTCATGATTGTTCTCCTTCTCATGTATCTTCCCACCCCCTTCCGAGCGTGGGAAATAAGACATTTTGCAGGAGCGGCCCATTTCCTCATCGACGCTCGCTTCTGCGTTTCCTGACACTAGTATACCCCTTCTTTGCTCTTTCCCGCTAACGCAATCTGCAGGTAGATTAGCGAAAAACGGACTTTTGAAATTTCTGGCAGCCTATAACCGCTCCGGCAGGGGCGAATCCTTTATGGCCCATTAGAAAGCACGAGATTTCTGATATGCACCCTAGCTCTTGAACGGCAAAGTGAAAAATCCGAACCCTTCTCCTACCGGAAAAAGGTTCGGATCTTGTTTTGATGCCGTTACAAAGAGCCATTTTAGCGGTACAGCAGATAAATCTACTCCCGCTGGGTCAGCCGTTTCAGGCCATCGTACAGTTCCCGGCGCGATTCCTGTTCTTTCATAATGGTCTGCGACGGCATGGCGTAGGGGTCGGCCGTGGCTTCGATGCGCCGCAGCTGCTCTTCTCCCGGCAGAACATCGTCCAGCGAAACATGCTGGTAACAGATACCATCCTTATCCTCCGTCTACATCCGCTGTTCAAAAGCGGCAAAGGCATCCCACACCATGTCCATCATGGCGTTGCGGATGGCAGGAGCCGCATAGGTCATGAACTTCATTCCTCGCGCTGCATCAAATTTCGGCACGGCTTTCCATAAGCCCAGATTGCCTGCCTGTTTCAAATCGTCCGTGTCAAGGTTCAGGCCAGACTGTGCCAGATTCATACTGTGGAAAAGGTCATTTGCCACCTTGCCAATAAAGGACTTGTTGTTTTCGATCAGGCTGTCCAGTGTGGCGGCATCACCTTTCTGTGCCAGCGCACAAAGCCGTTCATTCGTCTGCTTCATGGGCGTTTTCCTGCTCTGCGGCGGACTGCAGGATTCCCAGCAGACCGCTCCGCAGCTGTTCCAGTGCTTCTGGTGTAGCTCCCTCCATGCCCGAAACACTGACTATTCCCGGACAAGCTGGAGCGCAGCACTACTTCCCTCATCCTAAAAAGCACCAAAACGGCATCCTCCTGCCGCACCATCTTCATGACCTCTGCTCTGAAAGAGGAATTGAAGAAGTGGCTGAATCAGTTAGCGGCAGACGAGATGAAAGACCCAACACGTTACCATGACAGCAGAATGCTGTTCCGTCTGCTCAATGGTCTGACGGTGGAACCGGTGCTCATCCGCAAGAAATTCCTCAAATGGCAGGATGCACACCCGGAGTTCCCTCGTATTGTGTTCCACGGTCTGCGGCATTCCAGTGCGACCTATCAGCTGATGATCTCCGGCGGCGATGTGAAGGCTGTTCAAGGAACCACTGGACACGCTACTGCATCTGTCCTGATGGACACCTACGCCCACACGCAGGACAAGCCCCGGCAAAACGAAAAGCCGGCGGCAACAAAAATCTCCGGCAAAGAGATCCTTGAAGCCATCCGGCTGATGGACGCAGACGAACGCAGAGAATTGACGA
>ERZ1034723.895-NODE-895-length-14063-cov-13.585166_pt1 | contig 14063 bp, 9 predicted proteins | sample MGYA00520637_ERZ1034723 | MGnify/ENA primary metagenome ERZ1034723 (study PRJEB33766, sample SAMN09781719) | gut metagenome | biome: gut microbiome | host: Homo sapiens | place: Madagascar | study: EMG produced TPA metagenomics assembly of the PRJNA485056 data set... | reverse complement strand
CAGCAAAGCAGCGGTTCCCAGTTTGATAGATTCTACTTTGGACAAGGAGCAGTTCGAGTACGAGATAAAAATGACTGAAAGACCAGGACACGCCTCAGAACTGGCAGCCGAAGCCAGAGACAACCATGCAGACATTGTGGTTGCTGTAGGTGGCGATGGTACCGTGAACGAGGTGGCCCGTTCCCTCGTCCATTCCGACTCAGCATTAGGTATTCTGCCTTGCGGCTCAGGAAACGGTCTGGCGCGCCACCTGCTGTTGCCAATGAACCTGAAGAAAAGCATTGAAATCATCAACGCATGCAAAATACACGACCTTGACTACGGAGTCATCAACGAATACCCATTCTTCTGCACTTGCGGAATGGGCTTCGATGCCTTTGTCAGCATGAAGTTTGCAGAAAGCGGAAAGCGTGGGCCGATCAGCTATGCAGAAAACATTCTGAGAGAAGGCTTGAAATATGAGCCTGAAACATATACTCTGGAGGATGAGACAGGAACAAAACAATATAAAGCGTTTCTCATCTCATGTGCCAACGCTTCCCAATACGGCAACAACGCCTATATTGCCCCACAGGCATCTATGAGCGACGGACTGATGGATGTAGTCATCATGGAACCGTTTGATGTCATCGAAGCCTCACAGGTTAGTTTCGACATGTTCAACAAGACCCTCGACAAAAACTCGAAGATCAAGTCTTTCCGGTGCAAGAAGCTCCACATCACCCGCAGCAAGCCAGGTGTCATCCATTATGATGGCGACCCTGTGATGACCGGCGCCGACATAGATGTGCACATGGAAGAAAAAGGCATCAAGATGATTGTAAATCCGTTTGCAGACAAGAGTGTGCGCAAGCCGAACGTCATCCAATCAGCCTTTGCCGATTTCTTCAACGACATCAATGTTGTACGCGATGACATTCACAAAGACATCCAGCGCCAAAGCAAACGAGTAGGAGCCATCAGCAAGCTCGTACAGAGAAAGCTGAACCTCTAGCCCTTACCAGATATAGAATTCTTCCGTAATTTTCGCATACCACTCTGACCGGTTCCCCTCGGAATCGGTCATTGTTTTTATAGTATTTTCCATTCCATTATACCGATGTTTTGCAAATGACAGAAGATAACGTTTCGGCTGTTTGCGTTCTACAGTCTTAACGCCACACTGCCGGATAAGATAAAAACCTAGCATACAAGCTTCCGACACAACCACCTCAAGAACCTCTGAAGGAACAATCACGGAAAAAACGCCATCATCACTCAGTAGCATTTTTGCACCCCTGAAAAGATCCCTGAAAGGCAAACTATCCGTATGGCGGGCCATCGTACGTTTACTGTCTGGATTTTTTAGACTATTCAAGAAGAAAGGAGGATTGCTTACGATTGCATCAAAAGACTCCTCAGAATGAAAGTCCTGCAATCTGCAACACTCTATTCCGACGCGATCAGCAAAAGGACTTGCCGCCACATTCTCTGCAGCCTCCTCACAAGCCTCTCCATCCATATCAATACCCAGCACCTGCGCCTCTGGGAAGCGCTGCGCCATCATCAGCGAAATGAGTCCGGTCCCCGACCCGATATCCAAAATGCGTTTACCGCCAGGTGCCCATGCTCCCAGCAACACACCATCCGTTCCCACCTTCATGGCGCAACGCTCCTGATGAATCTCAAATTGTTTGAATTTAAATCCTGTCATAGTTTTACTTTTAAGATAGTAACGCAAAAATCAGCATTTTATTACAGTCTTCTTGCTTATATTAATAATAATATCTAATAAAGAGGTGATTTTCGGAAAAAACGATGGGATTCTCGGCAAAAATCACTAACTTTGCACCCTATAAATATATATTCAAGAGAATATGCACTCCAAAAAGTGTTTATCAAAATAGAACAGAAATTCATATACACCCCAAAAAGTGTTTATCAAATAGAATATGAACAGAAATTCGAATACACAAATCCAGATGATAGCCGACTTTGAGGGCGATGCATCCGTATTGATACAAGAAAGGGAGGCAGGAATCTATCCTACCCTCTGCACTCGCGACCTGGTGGTTTTTCCATCCGTGCTTACTCCTATCCTGATAGGCAGGGCGGAAAGCAAGGAGTTGGCAAACATGCTGGAGCAAAATCCAGAAACAGTATTCTGCATCTTTTGCCAGAAGCATGCGGACATAGACTCACCTAATCAGGAAGACTTGTACGAAACCGGAACATTTGCCAAGTTGATGAGAGTCATCAATATGCCAAACGATGAGCATCAGAAGACCATCATCGTACAGGGTTTAGGCAGATGCAAGATGAAGCAGATTGTAGATAAGGATCCATTCTACCTTGCCGATGTAGAAAGTCTGCCAGAGACCTGGCCTACCGAAAAGGAAGCCGAAGATCCTATGTTCAAGGCATTGACCCAAACATTCTTCGAGGAATCTATCAAATTCATTCAGTACAATGAGAACATTCCCAACGAGGCTGTCTATGCGATCAATGAGATTACCAATCGCTTCGTGAAATGCAACTTCATCTGCACCTCCCTGCCTTTTACGGCAGAAGACAAGATCAAGATGCTGGAACAGGAGAAGCTGTCAGAGCGACTGATAGAGGCACTCAAGGCCTTGCACAAGGAGCAGAAACTGCTCTACCTGCAAAATGAAATCAGGAACAAGACGCAGTTTGATCTCGACGAGCAGCAGAAGGAATATTACCTGAAGCAGCAGATCAAGAACATCAAGGAAGAGCTGGGCGAAGGCGAAAGCAGTCCGGAAAAGAAGGAGCTGCTCGAAAAAGCCAAGACCAAGAAATGGAACGAGGCAACCCAGAAGGTTTTTCAGAAAGAGTTGGCCAAACTCGACAACATCCATCCTCAGAGCCCAGACTACCCTATCCAGCTCAACTATCTGCAGACGCTGGTAGATTTGCCTTGGGGCGAATACACAGAGGATGACCTCAGCCTGTCTCATGCCCAGAAGATTCTCAACCAGGACCACTACGGCATGGAGAAAGTAAAGGAACGCATCCTGGAATATCTTGCCGTAAGATCCCTGAAGGGTGGAATGCAGAGTCCGATTCTCTGCCTCTATGGTCCTCCGGGAGTCGGCAAGACCAGTCTGGGCAAGAGCATTGCCAAGGCCATGAAGCGCAAATACGTGAGAATGTCTCTGGGCGGTCTGCACGATGAAGCCGAGATTCGCGGTCACCGCCGCACTTATATCGGAGCCATGCCTGGCCGCATTGTCAAGAACATCCTCAAGGCAGGCAGCAGCAACCCAGTCTTCATCCTCGATGAGATAGACAAGGTTTCAGCCAACAACCACCAGGGTGATCCAGCGTCAGCCTTGCTTGAAGTACTCGACCCTGAGCAGAACAACACCTTCCACGACAATTACCTGGACGTGGATTACGATCTCTCTAAGGTTCTCTTCATCGCAACCGCCAATGACATCAGCTCAATCCCACGTCCTTTGCTCGACCGAATGGAGCTCATCGAAGTAGGCGGCTACATTACGGAGGAGAAGATAGAGATTGCCAAGCGCCACCTGATTCCGAAGGAATTGGAGAATACAGGTCTCGACAAATTCACCCCGAAGGTAAGCTTCAACAAGGCAGCCATCGAGGGCATTATCGAGCACTACACCCGAGAAAGCGGTGTGCGCCAGCTCAAGAAACAGATCAACAAGGGACTGCGCAAGATTGCCTACAAGCTCGCCTATTCCAAGGAATTGGAGAAGCCATCCATCACCGCAGCAGACCTGAAGGAGATTCTCGGCACCGCCCCATTCACCCGCGACATCTATCAGGGCAACGATTATGCAGGAGTAGTAACAGGACTTGCATGGACCTCTGTGGGCGGCGAGATTCTCTTTATCGAAACCTCTCTGAGCAAGGGACGACAGGGCAAGCTTACCCTGACCGGTAACCTGGGAGATGTGATGAAGGAATCGGCAGTCATCGCCCTGGAATACATCAAGGCGCATATCGACCTGCTGGGCGTGGATTACCGCATCTTTGAAAACTGGAACATCCATATCCACGTACCCGAAGGTGCAACGCCAAAAGACGGTCCTTCGGCAGGTATTACCATTGCCACCAGTATTGCTTCGGCCATCACCCAGCGCAAGGTTCGCAAGAACATAGCCATGACCGGCGAGATTACCCTTCGCGGCAAGGTGCTCCCAGTGGGAGGCATCAAGGAGAAGATCCTGGCAGCCAAGCGTGCCGGCATTACCGACATCGTGATCTGCAAGGAAAACAAGAAGAACATCCTCGACATTCCAGAAAAGTATCTCAAGGGCGTAGAATTCCATTATGTAGAAGATGTAGCAGATGTCTGGGAGTTTGCCCTCACCGACGAGAAGGTAAAGCACCCTATCGACTTCACCATTCCAGAAAATGACAAAAAAGAAAAGAAATGAAATTTGAACTACAAGTAACAGATAAGGCAAGCGATGCTCGCACCGGCATCATCACCACCGACCACGGACAGATCAAGACTCCGATCTTCATGCCTGTGGGAACTGTGGGCAGCGTAAAGGGTGTACATTTCGAAGAATTGCGCCAGCAGGTAAAGGCTCAGATCATCCTGGGAAACACCTACCATCTCTACCTGCGCCCGGGACTCGAAGTCATCAAGGCGGCAGGCGGACTGCATAAGTTCAACGGCTGGGACCGCCCTATCCTCACCGACAGCGGCGGTTTCCAGGTATTTTCGCTTACTGGAATCCGCAAGCTCAGAGAAGAGGGCTGCGAGTTCCGTTCTCACATCGATGGCAGCAAGCATTTCTTCACTCCAGAGAACGTGATGGATACAGAACGCATCATCGGTGCCGACATCATGATGGCTTTCGATGAGTGTCCTCCCGGACAAAGCGACTTCATGTATGCGAAGAAGAGTCTGGAGATGACTCAGCGCTGGCTCGACCGCTGCATCAAGCGCTTCGACGAGACAGAACCTCTCTACGGTTATCAGCAGAGCCTCTTCCCTATCGTCCAGGGTTGTACTTTCCCAGAGCTGCGCCGCGAAGCAGCCAAGTACATTGCCGATAAGGGAGCCGACGGAAATGCCATCGGCGGTCTTGCCGTAGGCGAGCCTACCGAGGTGATGTACGAGATGATCGAGGTGGTGAATGAGATTCTGCCAAAGGACAAGCCTCGCTATCTGATGGGTGTAGGAACTCCCCAGAACCTGCTCGAGGCCATCGAGCGCGGTGTTGATATGTTCGACTGCGTAATGCCAACCCGCAACGGCCGCAATGCGATGCTCTTTACCTATAATGGTACGATGAACATGCGCAACAAGAAGTGGGAGATGGATTTCAGTCCAGTGGATCCAGACGGCTGCGACATCGACCAGATTACCACCAAGGCATACCTGCACCATCTCTTCAAGGCCCAGGAGCTCCTTGCCATGCAGATTGCCAGCATCCACAACCTGTCGTTCTATCTCCGTCTCGTTACAGATGCACGCCACCATATCGAGCAGGGCGACTTCGTAGAGTGGAAACGCTCTATCATCGATCAGCTCGGCCGACGAATCTAGCTTGAGCGTTGAGCATTGAACTTTATAGGATGCTCCTATACATATTTTACATTAAATGATGAAAGATTATAAATACATCAGAAAACATCGCAGACTGCTCAAGATGGGCAGAGCCTTCGAATCTCGCTTCGGCTGGCTCATTGCCATCCTGCAGCGCATAGCCCGCATTCTAGGCTGGATCGGGCACAAGCTGCGATTCCTCAGGGTGCTCAGGTATCTCAACCCACTGAGATACATCAAGCGGTTAGACTGGTACATTATCAAGAAGTTCGTAGGCTACTACTTCTTCTCGATTGCACTGATCATCTCCATCTCCATCGTGTTCGACTTCAATGAGAACCTGGCGAAGTTCACGGAGTATCATGCACCGGCCAAGGCCATCATCTTCGATTATTATGCCAACTTCATCCCTTACTTCGCCAACCTCTTCAGTGCGTTGTTCGTGTTTGTGGCGGTCATCCTCTTCACGTCGAAGCTGGCAGGCAACTCTGAAATCATCGCCATTCTGGCATCAGGTGTTTCCTTCAAGCGACTCCTTCGTCCTTACCTCATCACCTGCATCATGCTCTCTGCCTTGAGCTATGTACTCTCTGCCTACGTGATTCCTCACGGCACGGTAGTACGCCAGAACTTTGAGACGATGTACAAGAACAAGAAGAAGAATACTTCTGCCGAAAACGTACAGCTACAGGTAGATAAGGGCGTGATTGCCTATATGCAGCACTACGACAACAACTCGAAGCGAGGTTACGGATTCTGTCTCGACAAGTTCCAGGACAAGAAACTCGTAAGCCACCTTACGGCGATGGAGATTCAGTATGATACGATCTCCGACAGCAAATACCACTGGAAATTGAGCAACTGGAAGGTGCGCCAGCTGAAAGGTATGAAGGAACACATCACCAGCGGAGCGCAGAAGGATACGCTGATTACGATGGAGCCTACCGACCTGGTTTATTCCAAGGGTCAGCAGGAAACCTTCACCAGTCCGGAACTGAAGGAGTATATTTCCAAGCAGATCAACCGCGGTTCGGGCAATGTGGTGCAGTATCAGGTAGAATACCACAAGCGCATCGCCGCCTCGTTTGCCTCCTTCATCCTCACCATCATCGGTGTTTCGCTTTCATCGCGCAAGCGAAAGGGAGGTATGGGCCTATCCTTGGGAATCGGTCTTGCACTGAGCTTCGGCTACATCATGCTGCAAACCGTATCGGCAACCTTTGCCATCCAGGCAAACTTCCCTCCGGCACTTGCCGCTTGGTTGCCGAACATCATCTTCGCCTTCGTTGCCTACTTCTGCTACCGCAAGGCTCCGAGGTAATTAAACATTGAAACAAAGAACCTTGACCATTGGAACGGATGAAGATCCATCCGGCTCAATGGTCAACAAAAGAAAGGAAAAGAATGTATTTCGACGAATTAGATTTGAATGACAACGTGCTCGACGCATTATACGACATGCGCTTCGACACTTGCACCCCTGTACAGGAAAAATGTATCCCTGAGATATTGGAAGGTCACGACGTATTGGGCGTGGCACAGACCGGCACGGGTAAGACAGCAGCCTATCTGCTCCCAGTATTGAGCAAGCTTGACGATGGCGGCTATCCGAAAGACGCCATCAACTGCGTCATCATGTCGCCAACCCGCGAGTTGGCCCAGCAGATAGACCAGGCCATGCAGGGCTTCGGCTACTACCTGCAGGATGTGAGCAGCGTGGCTGTTTATGGCGGCAACGACGGCAACCGCTACGATCAGGAGCTGAAGAGTCTCCGCATGGGTGCTGATGTCGTGATTGCTACTCCAGGTCGCCTCATCACCCACATTTCCCTGGGTAATGTAGATTTGAGCAAGGTAAGCTTCTTCATTCTCGATGAGGCCGACCGTATGCTCGACATGGGTTTCTCAGAAGATATCAACACCATCGCTTCCAAGTTGCCAAAGACCTGCCAGACCATCATGTTCTCTGCCACCATGCCTGAGAAAATTGAGGAACTTGCCAAGGCCCTGCTCAAGGATCCTGTAGAGATCAAGCTTGCCGTAAGCAAGCCTGCCGAGAAGATCAAGCAGGAGGCTTACGTTTGTTACGAGACACAGAAGATGACCATCATCAAAGATATCTTCAAGGCTGGCGATATGAAGCGCGTCATCGTGTTCAGCGGCAGCAAGATGAAGGTGAAGCAGCTGGCTGCTGCCCTTCAGCAGATCGGCATCAACTGCGGTGCAATGCACTCCGACCTGGAGCAGGCAGAGCGCGATGATGTAATGTTCAAGTTCAAGAGCGGTCAGTTCGACGTACTGGTTGCTACGGATATCGTGGCTCGTGGAATCGATATTGATGATATTGAAATGGTCATCAATTATGACGTTCCTCACGATACTGAGGATTATGTTCACCGCATCGGCCGTACAGCCCGTGCCAACCGCGATGGTAGAGCCATCACCTTCGTCAACGAGGAAGACCAGTACTGGTTCCAGCAGATTGAGAAGTTCCTGGAGAAGGTGGTAGAGAAGATGCCTCTGCCGGAAGATTGCGGCGAAGGCCCTGAATACATCAAGCTCAACAAGCCTTCAAAACGCAACAATGGTCGAAAGGGCAAGGGCGGAAAGCAGGGCGGAAACAACCGCAACGGCAACCGCAGCGGCAACAATAACAGCAACGGCGAGGGCGAGGGCAAGACCAAGACCAGCGCCAAGAGCCGCAGACAGAAAGACCGCGACCAGACTTCACACAAGCGCAAGCCAAACAAGCCAAACGAGCGTCAGGAAAAGACTCCTCAGAACAATGGCGAGAATGGCGCACAGAAGAATCACGAGAATGATGCACGGAAGAATGGCGAGTTCAAGAACAATGAACAGAGAAACGCTGAGCAGCGCAACGGCGAGCAGAAGAATCGCAATAACAACAAGCGCCGCAACAACAATAAGCAGCGCAACAACGAGAACGGCAACCAGCAGTCTAACGGCAACCAGCGCCCGGGCAATGAGAACAATGTTCGTCCTGGAAGCAATGGCCGAGGCAGAGGCGTAGCCCAGAAGAAGCAGGGTGGCGCTCAGCAGAACCAGCAGAAACGACAGGGCACAGCTCAGCAGAACCAGCAGAAGAAGGGAACTGAGAATTCCGGTCCTCGCAAGTACGCTCCTGTTGTCAATCCACAGAAGAACGATAATCCTGTGAAGAAATTCATCAAGCGTATCTTCGGATTCGGCAAATAATCTCAAGAGAGAGTAATCTCAAGAGAGAATAATCTACCGAAATGATATATTCCTGCTTCCAGGCAGGCTTATACATTATTATATATATGAGAAGCCCGATAAGAGAGTTGGACTATCCCAACCTTTTGTCGGGCTTCTCTTTTTTAAACGAACCTGAAAACACGGCTAAAATGGACAGAAATAAAAGACTCCCAGTCACTCCGCTGATGTTCTTCAGCCTCATACTATCACTCAGCATCATCACAGCCAGATACAGCTATGATTACTTCTCCACGCGCTATTGGCTCATCGCAGCCATCATTGCCATAGGCTTAGCCGGCTGCTGCTATGTACTCTATGAAAACCGTCAGCTTTTCCGGCTCTTCTTCAGAAAAATCAAACAGTTGGTTCTTCTTCAGAGCCTCCTTCTGTCGCTCTGCCTGTTCTGTCTGGGCGGGTTCATCACCTCCCATCATATCGATAAGACGAAAACGCCTGGCAGCATCATGACCTACCAGTCACTCTCCCCCATCGACCGCACCATCCTGGCAAGCCGTTCCTTCCGCCAGCAGCTGGAACAGCAGCTGCATACTTATCATATCGACGGACAGGATTTCGCCGTGATTTCTGCGATGGCGATGGGCGATAAGAGTTCACTCGACCGGGAAACCAAGGAGAGTTTTTCCATCTCCGGCACAAGTCATATACTGGCAGTTAGCGGCTTGCACATAGGCATTATCTTCCAGCTCTTCGTGATTCTTCTGGGCGGAAAGCGCCGTTCCAGACCCACCATTGCCTTGTCCCTCGTTGCCGTATGGGCGTATGTCGTCTTTATCGGCTTTCCCCCTAGTGCCGTCAGATCAGCCTCCATGCTCAGCATCTACAGTTTCAGCCTGTTAGCCCTGCGCCCCGACCTTTCGCTCAACACCCTGGCGCTAGCCTATGTCATCATGCTGTTTCTGAATCCCTTCCATCTTTTCGACATCAGTTTCCAGATGTCCTTTCTCGCCGTGGCTTCCATCCTCATATTCTATCCCCCACTCTTCGGCCTGCTCAAATCCCACGGCAAGATCATCCGTTGCCTCTGGGGATTATTCAGCGTATCCCTGGCGGCACAGATAGGCACGCTTCCGCTCATCGTCTATTATTTCGGCAGAATATCCTGCTACTCCCTGCTCACCAGCTTCATCGCCATCCCGGCAGCCACCCTCATCCTTTATCTTTGTGCCCTACTCCTGCTTCTTTCTCCCCTTACCTACATTTCCAGCCTTGCCTCCGTCGGCACCTGGCTGATGCAACATGTAGCAGCAGTACTTGCCAGCATTACCCAAGCCACCCATACCGCCTTCCGGCTTACCAGTCTGTTGCCGGGTGCCAGCATAGATCATCTTCATCTGTCACTCCTTCAGTTGATGCTTCTCTATCTGGCAGTCGTATCCGGCTACCTAGTCCTTGCCAAATGGAATCAGATAAGGGAAAAAATCTACAAGATTCGCCATTCTCATGCATTACCTTTCTAATCATTTGCCCATCACAAAAATAATGTGTATCTTTGCAGTATGAATTACGATAGAATCAAACAGCAGGCAGGTCATCTTCCTGCCTTCCAGATAGCCGACGCCATCAACAGCACCCTGAAGGAGTCGGCAAACCTTGTTGTTACCGCTCCGCCGGGAGCAGGAAAATCCACCATACTCCCACTCACCCTCCTCGGAGCCACCCCACAGGGAAAGATTCTGATGCTGGAACCACGCCGCCTTGCTGCCCGTCAGATAGCTGAACGAATGGCAAGCATCTTGGGCGAACCCGTGGGCAAGACCGTGGGTTATCGGGTACGCTTCGAGAACAAGGTTTCTTCAGAAACCCGCATCGAGGTGCTCACCGAGGGAATACTTACCCGAATGCTCATCCATGATGCCACGCTCGAAGGAGTGAGCGCCGTCATCTTCGATGAGTTTCACGAGCGAAGCATCAACTCCGACCTGGCACTTGCCCTCACCCGACAGGCCCAGGAAATCATCCGATCAGATTTGAAGATCATCATCATGTCGGCAACCATCGATGCTTCCGCCATCTGCGAGGCTCTTCAGGCACCATTGATAGAGAGCGAAGGACGGATGTTCCCCGTAGAGACCGTTTATTCTGAGACCGATATTGCGCGATACGACATATATAAAGAGGTGGCGGCTACCATCCTCAAGGCTGCAGATAGGTACGAGGGAGATATTCTGGCTTTCCTTCCTGGACAATCGGAGATTCTGAAATGCAAGGAGATTTTGGACGCAAGCCTCAGCAGGGCTTCAGCAGGACTTTCCGTTCCGCAGGTTTATCCGCTCTACGGCAATCTTCCACCCGAGAAGCAGCGCCTTGCCATCGCCCCTTCGAAAGAGGGAGAAAGGAAAATTGTGCTCGCTACACCTATCGCAGAAACCTCACTTACCATCGAAGGCGTGAGAATCGTGGTGGATTCCGGACTTTGCCGAAAACTGGTTTACGACGCCCAAACGGGATTGAGCCACCTGGAAACCGTTACCATCAGCAAGGATATGGCAACCCAGAGAAAAGGACGAGCCGGACGAGTGGCTGAAGGAATCTGCTACCGGTTGTGGACTCAGACCTCGGAACATCTGATGGAAGACCAGCGCCGACCGGAAATAGAGGAAGCCGACCTTACATCGATGGTGCTCGACATTGCAGCCTTTGGCGAGAACAATCCCCAGTCGCTGCTCTGGCTTACCCCACCATCAAGCAGTAACCTTCTCAATGCCAAGGAATTGCTTCTTTCTCTTGAAGCGATAGAACCGGATGGCAGCATCACCCCATTGGGCAGGAAGATGGCAACATTGCCTTGTCATCCACGCATCGCCAAGATGATGATGAGTTCAGGAACTTCTGCACTCCAGTCTCTAGCCTGCGACGTTGCCGCCCTGCTGGAAGAGAAAGACCCGATGAGCGACGCTGAGGATTCTGACATGGCGCTGCGCCTCTCCATCCTCCGTTCGCAGCGACAGAAAAACAGTCTGGGCAGATGGGCTCGCATCGCCCAAATAGCCCAGGAATACCGAAGGATGCTCAAGGTGAAGGAAGACAATGAGCCGGTGGATGCAGAGGAAGTAGGCAGACTGATTGCCCTAGCCTATCCTGAGCGCATCGCCATGGCCATCGATAATATCGGACATTTCAGAATGTCGAACGGCAAGACAATCTTCATCGATTCAAGCGATGCGATGTCGGCGCAGCAATGGCTCGCCATCGCCTCGCTCAATGTATCTGCCCAGCCGTCGGGCACGAATGCTTCCACCCCGCTTCCATCTTCAGGAAAGGCAGGCAGGGTGTTTCTCTCGGCTCCCGTAAACATCATCGACCTTCCTACCCATGAGTTCGACAACGTCTCGTGGGACAGTAAGGCGGGAATAATCAGGATGCAGAGAGAGCGACGCATCGGAACCCTGGTGGTGGATAGCAAACCGCTCCAGGATGCCGACAAACAGCAGATTATCCATATCCTCTGCACCGCCATCCGGAAGGAAGGACTCAGCATGCTGGATTGGAACGAAGACGTTCAGCGGTTGCAGCGGAGAGTGGCGCAGGTAAGAGCGTGGCACCCGGAAATGGAGTTGCCCGATTTATCCACCGCACACCTGATGGAGACAGCCGCCGAATGGTTGCCCTTCTATCTGGACCAGGGCGGAAAGCTCAAGACGAGCACCGCCGAACTCAGGAAGTTCAATCTCCCGGAAATCCTTTGGGCACAGATTCCATACGAGCAGCAGCAGGAGATAGACCGCCTCGCACCCACCCACATCGTGGTTCCATCGGGCAGTCATATCCGCATCGACTATCGCCAGGGAGCCGAGGCTCCCATCCTCAGTGTCCGGCTGCAGGAGTGCTTCGGAATGACTCAGACGCCAGCTGTTGATGATGGCAGGCAGCCTCTGTTGCTGGAGCTGCTCTCTCCTGGTTTTAAGCCCGTGCAGCTTACGCAGGACCTCGCCAGTTTCTGGCAATCCACCTACTTCGAGGTGCGCAAGGAGCTGAAACGCCGCTACCCCAAGCACTTCTGGCCCGAGAATCCATTGGAAAGCGAGGCAGTAAGAGGAGTGAAAAGAAAGAAATAATAGATAGAAGAATAGTATAACTTTTAAATAATATATAATTATGAATGTAGGAGATAAAATACCAGAGATTCTTGGCATTGACCAGGACGGACGTGAGATCAAGGCAAGCGACTATCGTGGTCGCAAGATAGTGCTCTACAGTTATCCGAAGGCTAACACCAGCGGATGCACTGCCGAAGCCTGCTCCCTGCAGGCTCATAAGGAGGAACTGGCAGCAGCCGGTTACGAGATTATCGGTGTGAGCAAAGACAAGCAGGCTCTGCAGAAGAAGTTTTCTGAAGCCAAGGGTCTGCAGTTCCCTCTTATTGCCGATACCGAGACCACACTTTTGCAGGAACTCGGCTGCTGGGGTGAGAAGGTAACCTGCGGCAGAAAGACCATCGGAATCCTCCGCACCACCTATCTCGTCAACGAAGAAGGCATCATCGAGAAGATCTTCACTCCAAAGGAGATCAAGACCAAGATTCATGCAGAGCAGATTCTGGATTACATCCATCAATAGAGAACAAAGATGACAGAATTTGAAAAGATGAGAAATGGCGAGCTCTATGATTTCAGCAATGAACAAGGCATGAAAAGCATAGAGCACGCCAACCGACTCTGCACCCGCTTGCAGACAATGACCTTGTTTGATGAAGACTATCGTCAGGTTATGGAAGAACTGATTCCAGGCTTTCCTGCCTCCTCCACCATTTGCCCACCCTTCCACTGCGACCATGGTCACGGCATTAAGATTGGTGAGAATGTCTTCATCAACTATGGCACCACGATGCTCGATGAAGGCTGGATTACCATCGGCGACCGCACCCTGATAGGTCCGAACTGCCAGCTGGTAACCCCTAACCACCCCATCAACTATATGGAACGCCGCAAGCCAGTAGAAACAGGCTTCCCCATCACCATTGGCGAAGATTGCTGGCTGGGAGCGGGAGTCATCGTTTGCCCAGGAGTAACCATCGGCAACCGCTGCGTAATCGGTGCCGGCAGCGTAGTGGTCAAGGATATTCCTGATGATTCCATGGCAGTAGGAAACCCGGCAAGGGTAATCAGGAAACTCAGATAAATATGTATTGGTTTTAAAACATAAGATTATGACAAACAATGAATTGATACTCGCCCAACTGATGAGGGCGATGATAAAGTATGATGGTGGCGATGCGCTACGCATCCAGCATTTCGTAAAGGTGCACGACTTTGCCCGTATGATTGCGATAGCA
>ERZ1034723.880-NODE-880-length-14255-cov-4.287887_pt1 | contig 14255 bp, 12 predicted proteins | sample MGYA00520637_ERZ1034723 | MGnify/ENA primary metagenome ERZ1034723 (study PRJEB33766, sample SAMN09781719) | gut metagenome | biome: gut microbiome | host: Homo sapiens | place: Madagascar | study: EMG produced TPA metagenomics assembly of the PRJNA485056 data set... | reverse complement strand
TTTAAAGGATATTATGAAATCACATCGCTGACAGGCACGATCAATACAATGGATGGAGAATATTATGCGCATCTTCATATGAGTGCCGGAAATGAGAAAGGCGAAGTGTTTGGAGGACATCTGAACCGGGCTGTTGTCAGTGCAACCTGTGAAATGGTAATTACGATAATTGATGGAAAAGTTGACAGAGTTCATGATGAAGAAACAGGACTTAATATATTTAAGTTTGATTGATGTCCCCTTCATTCAAAAAATACGATGTCATTGGTAAAGCAAAAAGAAGGGACAGAGATGTATTTCTGGGATAAGCATAAAACAATTACAAGCTATTATGAATTGCTTTCCGGCGAGGTGTGTGACCGGTACGGTTTAACACAGATGGAATATGATATACTAATGTTCCTGCATAATAATCCGCAGCATAATACCGCTGCAGAAATAGTAAAGGTCAGAAAATCAACAAAATCCCATGTTTCAACCTCGTTGAAAAAATTGGAAAGCGAAGGATTTGTTGAAAGAATACAAAGCAAGGATAATAAAAAACATATTGAGATAGTTTTGCTGGACAAGGCAGAGTTGATTGTCGAAGAAGGAATAAATGCACAAAAACAGTTTGCTCAAGATGTTTTACGCGGATTGACGGAAGAAGAAAAGCATATGTGCATTGGTGTATTTGACAAGATCTGCAATAATGCAGAAGAACATTTAAGAAAGTATAAGGAGCAGACAGATGAAAACTAAGTTTTGTGTAAAGAAAAGAACCTTGCTGTTGATTGCCGGTATAGTGTGGATGATCGCCGGGGTTAATGTCGCAAGGCTGGGAGTGATATCATATTTCAATATTGAAAGAAAATGGTATTTATATTTAATGACCTTATTTGTGTTTCTTCTTTTTGGTTCCATGTTCTTTAAGATGAGCCAAAAACACACAAAGCGGATTCTGGGATATGAAGAATATCGGCCGTTTTGGCATTTCTTTGATTTGAAAGCCTATTTAATTATGGCATGTATGATGAGCGGAGGCATTGGATTTCGGGCAACGGGTATTTTCCCGGAGATGTTTATTGCGTTTTTTTATTCCGGATTGGGACTGGCTTTGGCATTAGCGGGAGTTATTTTTACAAGAAACTATTTGTTTTATAGTCAATTAATTGAAAAGAAGCAAGATTAATAATGAAAGTATCAGAGCAGTACGTGGCAGTAATGATAAAATAAAAAGGCAGCTGGGGCTTGTACTTGCAACTTTCCCACAATTCCTATATCATGGGATGTAACATTACAATTGACAAGAAGATGGAGGCCATTATGGAACAGGTGACATTACAGATTCAGTATTTAAATGATACGATTACACGGTTGGAGTATATTGACGGGAAATCCGACTGGATCGATCTGCGGGCAGCAGAACGGGTAGAGATGAAGGCCGGAGAGTTCCGCCTGATTCATCTAGGCGTAGCGATCAAGCTGCCGGAGGGATATGAGGCACATATCGTACCACGGAGCAGTACCTTTAAGAATTTTGGAATCATTCAGACCAATTCGATGGGAATTATTGATGAAAGCTATTGCGGCCCGAATGACTGGTATCGGTTCCCGGCACTGGCAATGCGTGATACCGTGATCGAGGTGAATGACCGGATCTGTCAGTTCCGGATCGAGAAGCATCAGCCTCAGGTGGTATTTGAAGAAGTGAAGGAGCTTTCGGGACAGGATCGGGGCGGCTTTGGAACCACCGGCGTTCAGTAGACGGCTCACGGCAGGATATCTAAAAACAATGTTAATAACCCTGAGGGGCTTTGAATGAGATGGAGGTATGAGTGATGGATCCGGATAAGTCAATCAAAAAAGCAAAAGAGAACCTGATTATTTCTTCGGTCATATTGTGTGTGACCGGAATCGTATTTATGGTATTTCCCGGGACGATGGTAAACCTGGTCGGATGGATACTTGGTATTGTGTTCTTTGTACTTGGCATGGTGAAGCTGATCGGATATATCCGCAGTCAGTTACTGACATCGGATCTGGTGTTCAGTATTATCTGCATTATAATCGGAGGACTGTTATTTGCACATCCGGGATGGGTGATGTCATTTTTGTCCATTATTATCGGTATTTATGTGCTGGCAGAGGGTGCTCTTAAGATTAAGGTTTCCATAGATGCGAAGAAGCAGCAGGCAAGAGGCTGGTGGGCACTTTTGATCTTTGCGTTGGTCAGCGTCGCCATCGGTGTACTTCTGGTATTTAAACCGTTTGGAGTCGGTAAGGTATTCATGTTTATGGTAGGTCTGGCATTGCTGTTGGGTGGTGTACAAAATATTATCCATGCAGTCTATACAGAAAAAATCTTAAATGAGATGAACCGGGATATCATTGATATGGATGAATATATGGAGAATAATAAGCAGTTATAAGAATAGCCGGGAAGGTAATTGTGTAGAGTTTGTGAAATTGCGGAAACGGCTTGACAATTGAAAATGATATGTTAGAATATAGTTCGGAATCAAACAGTTCGTATATGAACAATTTGGTTCCGAATTTTTTTGCACTATGACAGTGGAAAATGCGGGATGCTTTGCCTGCGATACGAATGAATAGAAAGGAGACAGATCAATGGAGAAATATATAAGAGAACCGGAATGCCTGGGAAATATGGTAATTATATTGTCGAATCAGCTGAAGCATTATCTCCACCGTGCGGCGGAAGAGGAGGGAATCAGCGGTTCGCAGAGCCGGATCTTGCATTTCTTGGCCCTGGAGTCACAGGAACGGGATGTATATCAGAAGGATGTCGAGGATTTCTTCTGCCTCAGACGCTCAACGGTGACACAGAATTTGCAGAGCATGGAGAAGAATGGACTGATCACCAGATCCAGTGTGACGAGCGATGCACGGCTGAAAAAGCTGGTGCTGACGGAGCAGGGAATGGAGCTGGAGTGCCGGATCCATAACCGGGTACAGGATATGGAGCGGATGCTCAGTGAGGATCTGACTAAGGCGGAACGGGAGGAGTTTCAGGCAGTTCTGATAAAACTGAGCCGGAAAATGGAGACTGTCGGAATAGATGGGAAAGGAGATAGATGCGGATGTTAAAAACACTATTAAAACAGGTAAAGGAATTTAAGAAGTCATCCATTGCAACTCCCTGCTATATGCTGGTGGAAGTGCTGATGGAGACGGTGGTTCCGCTTCTGATGGCATCGATCATTGATGATGGTGTAAATGTACCGGGCGGTAATATCCGGCATATCTGTGTTGTCGGACTCTGGATGGTCCTGGCAGCGGCAGTCGGACTGGTTGCGGGTATTCTGGGTGGCAAATATGGTGCTTACGCATCAGCCGGATTGGCACGGAATCTCCGGAAGTCCATGTTTGCAAACATTCAGACATTCTCGTTTTCAAACATTGATAAATACAGTACGGCCGGGCTGGTAACGAGACTGACCACGGATGTTACGAATGTGCAGAATGCATACATGATGGCGCTCCGGATGGGAACCAGAGCAACAGCGAGTCTGATCTGCGCAATGGCTGCAGCATTTCTGGTAAATGCCAGAGTAGCTACCGTATATCTGATCGCAGTTATTTTCCTGGGAGGAATCCTGGCATTGATCATTTCGCTGGCAATGAAGTATTTCAACGAAGTGTTCCGGAAATATGATGACCTGAATGCCAGTGTGCAGGAGAATGTATCCGGCATTCGTGTGGTAAAGGCATATGTCAGAGAAGAATATGAGACGAATAAATTTGCACAGGCAAGTGCGAAGGTCTACAACATGTTTGTGAAGGCGGAGAGTGTCATTGCCTGCAATATGCCGGTTATGATGCTTGCGGTGTATGCCTGCATCCTGATCATCAGCTGGCTGGGAGCCCATATGATCGTAGGAGACAGTCTGACAACCGGTGATCTGATGAGCCTTCTGACTTATTGTATGAATATTCTGATGAGTCTGATGATGCTTTCCATGGCATTTGTTATGATCAGTATGAGTACCGCCAGTGTGGAACGTATCTCAGAGGTCTTAAATGAGACCAGTGACCTGCAGAATCCGGAGCATCCGGTCCTGGAAGTGCCGGATGGCAGTGTAGAGTTTCGGAATGTGAACTTCCGGTATAAGCAGGATGCCGAAGGATATGTGTTAAAGAATATTAATTTGAGTATTAAATCAGGCGAGACCCTAGGAATCATCGGCGGCACCGGAAGTGCCAAGACAAGCCTGGTGAATCTGATCAGTCGTCTGTACGATGTGACGGACGGCTGCGTGCTGGTAGGCGGACGGGACGTCAGGGAGTATGACATGGAGACACTGCGGAATCAGGTATCGGTAGTGCTTCAGAAGAATACGCTTTTTAGCGGAACGATTTATGAGAACTTAAGATGGGGAGATAAGAATGCGACCGATGAGGAATGTCAGAGAGCCTGCAAGCTTGCCTGTGCGGATGAGTTCATAGAGCGCTTTCCGGAGAAATATAATACTTACATTGAGCAGGGTGGCACGAATGTATCCGGTGGACAGAAGCAGCGGCTTTGTATTGCAAGAGCTTTATTAAAGAAGCCTAAGATCCTGATTCTGGATGATTCGACCAGTGCTGTGGATACGGCAACCGATGCTAAGATCCGCCGGGCGTTTGCGGAGGAGATTCCGGATACGACCAAGATCATAATTGCACAGCGAATTTCCAGTGTGCAGCAGGCAGACCGGATCGCAGTTATGAATGAGGGACAGCTGGTGGCTGTAGGTAATCATGAGGAGCTTTTAAAATCTTGTGAGATCTATCGGGAAGTTTATGAGTCACAGACCAAGGGAACCGGTGATTTTGATGAAGAAGTAGGATAGGAGGAATGCAGATATGAAGGCAAAGAAGAAAGCAGGCATGCAGCCACCACAGGATGCCGGTAAGATCCTGAAGCGGCTGGCCGGTGTATTGATGAAGCATTATGGTGTGCATCTGGTTATTGTGGCAATCTGCATTATTATAAATGTACTGGCGAATGTTCAGGGAACGATGTTTATGCAGACGCTGATCGATGATTTCATCAGCCCGTTACTGCAGGCGGAGGTGCCGGATTTTCAGCCGCTGCTGCATCAGCTGATCCGGGTGGCATGCTTCTATGCGGTCGGTATCGGAGCGGCCTATGCCTATAACCGGATCATGGTAAATGTGACACAGGGTACACTGAAATACTTCCGGGATGCGATGTTTGAGAAGATGGAAACCTTGCCGATCAAGTATTTTGACACACATGCGCATGGAGATATCATGTCTATTTATACGAATGATACCGATACGCTTCGCCAGATGATCAGTCAGGCAATGCCGCAGTTTTTCTCCAGTGCGATCACGATCATCAGTACGGTGGTCTGCATGGTTATGTTAAATATTCCGCTGACCCTGCTGACATTTGTTATGGTAGGTATCATGCTGGTATTTACGAAGAAGTACAGCAGCCTGTCCGGAAAGTATTTTATTGCACAGCAGAAGGATATCGGTAATCTGAACGGTTATATCGAGGAAATGATGGAAGGGCAGAAGGTGGTTAAGGTATTCTGCCACGAGGAGGCGAATGAAGAGCGGTTTGATCAGCTGAATGACCGGCTGTTTGACAGTGCATATCAGGCCAATAATTTCTCCAACCGGTTAGGCCCGGTCAATGCGCAGATCGGTAATATCAGTTATGTATTCTGTGCGATTGTCGGCGGTATTCTGGCAATCGGAAATATCGGCGGCTTCACGCTGGGTGGACTGGCCAGCTTCCTGACCTTTAACAAGAGCTTTAATATGCCAATCAACCAGATCAGCATGCAGATCAATGCAATCGTTATGGCTATGGCGGGTGCAGAGAGAATCTTCAAGCTGCTGGATGAGGAGCCGGAGGTAGACGAAGGCTATGTAACACTGGTAAATGCGAAAGAACAGGACGGTACGCTGGTGCCGTGTAAGGAACGGACCGGTATGTGGGCATGGGAGCATCAGCATCAGAATGGAGATGCGACAACCTATGTACCGTTGAAGGGTGATGTGGTGTTTGATGATGTAGATTTTGGATATAATGATGAGAAGATCGTGCTTCATAATGTGACACTGTTTGCAGAGCCGGGACAGAAGATCGCATTTGTAGGCTCGACCGGAGCCGGTAAGACAACGATCACGAATCTGATCAACCGGTTTTATGATGTTCAGGATGGTAAGATCCGATATGACGGCATTAATATCAATAAAATAAAGAAGGCAGATTTAAGACGCTCGCTCGGAATTGTACTGCAGGATACGCACCTGTTTACTATGACTGTGCGGGAGAATATCCGGTACGGAAGACTGGATGCAACCGATGAAGAGGTAGAGGCAGCGGCGAAGCTGGCGAATGCAGATGGATTTATCCGGAGACTGCCGAAGGGCTATGATACTGTTCTGACCGGAGACGGTGCGAACCTAAGTCAGGGGCAGCGCCAGCTGCTGGCAATCGCACGGGCGGCCGTTGCGGATCCGCCGGTTCTGATCCTGGATGAGGCAACCAGCTCCATTGATACCAGAACAGAGAAGCTGGTTCAGGATGGCATGGATAAATTAATGGCAGGCAGGACCACATTTGTAATTGCACACAGACTATCGACAATTCAGAATAGTGATTGTATTATGGTATTGGAGCAGGGACGGATTATTGAACGCGGAAGTCATGAGGATCTGTTGAAGCAGCAGGGACGTTATTACCAGCTCTATACCGGCAATGCGGTATTATCATAGAAAGGATTGCAGGAGGAAGACAGGCATGTCATTGAAATTTGGAATTATAGGTGCCGGACATATGGCAGAACGGATGGCGGATACCGTGCGGCAGATGAAGCAGGTAGAGCTTTATGCAGTTGCATCCAGAACGGAAGAAAAGGCAAAGGCCTTTGCCGAAAAATACGGAGCAAAGGTACACTATGGGAATTATGAGACATTAATTCAGGATGAGCAGGTGGAATTGATTTATATTGCAACGCCGAATCATCTGCATTATGCACAGGCAAGAGCCTGTATTCTGGCCGGAAAACCAGTGCTTTTGGAAAAACCGTTTGCATTAAATGAGCAACAGGCACAGGCACTGATCGACTTAGCGGAGATGCATCAGGTATTTTTATGTGAGGCAATGTGGGTACGGTTTATGCCATTGATGCAGCAGTTGAAGAAGACATTGGAGAAGGGCGCCATTGGTGAGGTGACATCGGTGATCGCGGATATCGGCTATGACCTGAAGGACAAGGATCGGGTGAATCGTCTGGATATGGGCGGTGGTGCATTGCTGGATATCGGGGTCTATCCGATCACATTTGCATTGCAGATTCTGGGACGGGAGATAGATAATATCTCGACTTCCATGGTTCGGATGAATTCCGGCGTGGATGCCCAGGAGTTTATAAATCTGGTGTATGAGAACGGCGCGATCGCAGGTCTGTATTCTACGATGTTATCCAATACGGATAAGCAGGGAAAGATTTACGGAACCGACGGCTATGTGCTGGTGAAGGATATTAATAATTATCGGTCCTATGAGGTATATGATGCACAGGGAAACTGTCTGGAGCGGTCAGAACGGCCGGAACAGATCAGCGGACTGGAATATGAGGTAGAAGCCTGTGTGCATGCGATTCAGGCGAAGAAGCTGGAATGCCCGCAGATGACACATGCAGATACGCTGTTTATGATGCGGATTCTGGATACTGTGAGAAGAACCTGGGATATGAAGTTCCCTCAGGAAGAGACCGTATAGATGCCGGAACCATCCCCAATGGGTTCCTCAATCCGATCTAAAATAAAGTCATATAATTTCTGATAGGTAGCTGCATTGTAATGCAGGCCGTCGGAGCTGGAGAAACCGGTTTCCAACAGAAAATGATACGTATCAATATAATGAATGGGAAGTGCCCTGGCGGATGCCGGGGCATTTTCCGTATCCGGAAGAGATGTGTTGTAGGCTTCAATCCAGGTCTCCATGGAAGTATTAAAGGCTTCGATCCGGGTATTAGTAACGCTGGTACAGGGAGCACAGCAGGGATTCACCGAGATGATGTAGATAGGGCAGTCTTTCCAGCAGGTGTTGGCATAGGTTTCATATAAGGCCTGATAGGCAGAGACATTTGTTAGATCATTGACACCCAGATTCAGGAGCAGGACCCGGGGCGCGGAGGAGGTCAGGTCAGACTGGCCGGAGAACCAGGAATAGCCCTGCCCCACTTTGGCAGTAAAAGAAGCATAGGACAGATTCGGTGTGTCAGAGGGGAGCGATTGCTGCATACCGACAGTCCGGGAATCACCGATGAAATGCAGGGGATAGTTCGGTGTATAACGGATGGTTGTCCCATCGGAACGTTTGGGGACAGAACCGGTGGGGGTGACGCGGGAAGCCGGCAGATAGGTAAACTCTGCCGGGGTGAAGTCGGAACCGGTACAGTAAAAAATGAGTAATGCTGCCAGAAGCAGGCAGGAACACAGATATCGTAAACGCATAAGTATATCACTCCATTTCTATAGTATTCAGGGAGAATTTGTCTCCTGTAATGATTCAGATAGGTTGTACCACAGGACGGATGATGGTTTTGGCAGAAAACTGCCGGGAACGTTCGACAGACAGAAAAAAATATGGTATTCTAAAGGATAACAATACTGGAAGTAGTAAGGGAGTACGGAATGGAAACAGGAATTGCATGGAAAATATTAGGGATAGAGCCGACAGAGGATGAGGGAAAACTTAAGGCACAGTATCACAAGCTGCTGGTCGGTGTGAATCCGGAGGATGATCCGGAGGGCTTTAAGCGTCTGCGGGAGGCATACGAGACTGCAGTGGATGCAGCCAGACACCCGTTACAGGAGCCGATAGAAGAGGAAGAAAAGGACGAGATCGGACAGTGGCTGGATAAGGTCGGAAATGCCTACTGGTATCTGTCGAGCAGGAATGATCCGGCATGCTGGAAGGAGCTTTTGGAGGATCCGGTGTGTATCGGACTGGATACGGCACTGGAGGCCAGAGAGCGGTTTCTGGTATTTATGATGCAGCATGTGTATGTCAGTCAGGAAATCTGGCAGCTGATCGACCGGGAGTTCCATATCATCGGAGAACGGGAAGAACTGGAAGAAAAGTTTCCGGAGGAATTCCTTGATTATATAAAGTACCAAGTAGAAAATAAGAACTTTGTACCATATGAGAAGCTGGAGATTCTGGGATTGGATGAAGCAGAGATCCGGATCGACTCATATCTGCAGGCATATTTTGATATTAAGACAGCGGTTGACCGCGGAGAATTAGAGGGGATCCATCAGAAGATAGATGCGCTGAAAGATTATGAGGTCAGACATCCGTATGAGAATGTGGAGCGTCTGAAGGTGGCATTGCTGGAGAAAGAACCGGGCAAGGCAGTCGCACTGGCGGAGAAGCTGCTGGAGGACAATCGGGGCGATGTCTATGTGGAGTATTGGAGCGGCTGTGCCTATCGGGAGAATGAACGGTGGGAGCCGGCGAAGGACTGCTGGCAGCGGATTTTAGATCGGTATCCGGAGAATTATAATGCAAGAGCAGCAATGGCAGGATACCGGATGCATCAGGGAGAGTACTTAGAGGCAAAGGAAATGATCATGGACCTGCTGGAGGAGAATGGCAGGGATGAAGATGTACTTGATATGATGCGGCAGCTGAATGAACCGTTGTTGCAGTATTATCGGGAGGAAGCGGGAAAAAATCCGGAAGATAAGGAACCGGTGATCGAGGCATGCTGGTGTCTGTTCCAGAATGAACGGTTTAAAGAGGCAATTAAGACCTTGGAAGAGCTTCATATTACAGAAGATGAAGATGCATATTATGATTATGTAAATATGATGGGCCGCTGTTATCTTGGGGAGAATCAGTATGAGCAGGCAATCCCGTATCTTCTGAAATGGGAAGCGGCCAGAGAGAACCTCGTGGATGATGGCAGTGAGAAATACAGAAAGCGTAGAAGCCGGGAAGGGTTTATTAAATCTGCAATCGGCATGGCATATTACAAGTTAAAGGATTACGAGCAGGCAGCCGGATATCTGGAGGAAGGAACGAAGCTGGAAGCAGATCAAGTGGCACGGCATTCCTTTATGGATCTGCTGTCACAGGTGTATTATGAGAATGATCAGTATCAGAAATGTGCAGATGCCTGTACTGCCATTATTGAGGAGGATCCGTCTTATTATCCGGCCTATCTGCGGAGACAGCAGGTGTATTTTGAACTGCAGGACGGACAGAATGTAGTAGATGATTACTATAATGCGATCCGGATTTTTCCGGCATACTATAAGCCGTATCTTCTGGCGGCGAAGGTGTTCTGCATCTACCGGCAGTATGAGGATGCGAAGAAGGTCATAGAAGCAGCGAAGGAGGAAGGGATTCATCATGAGTCCATTCAGTATATGGAGATCCGGATCATGCGGAATCTGGCAGCAACTCCGGAGGAATCCGAGAAGGTGCTGGAGCTGTGTGAGACATTAAGACAGGAGCTGCAGGAGAAGCAGGCGGTCGGAGATGTGACCGATGAGAAGACAGAACTTCAGGTATTTGATGAGGAGATGCAGAAGGACGGAATGGCCGGTGAGGCTGTGGATATGCAGGACCTGATACTGGAAGAAGTAATACTCTATATGGATATGGATAAAGAGGAGAAGGCACTGGAACTGATCGCCGCGGTCTATAAGGAACCACATGTGAACTACCGGTTCCATTGGATCCGGGCAGACATCCTGCGGGATCAGAAGAAATATACGGAAGCTATAAAGGAGTATAAATATCTGCAGAAAACCGTGGCAGAGAATGATGAGTTTATATATAACAGTGGTGTCTGCCTGTACCGGATGGGAGAAATGGAGGAAGCGGAGAAGGAGTTTCGGTTAACCCTGCAGAAGAATCCGGAGCATGCGAGTGCCCATCATTATCTGATGGAGATATATTCTCGGAAGTACCAGCAGACAGAGGATATACAGTATTATAAGTCAGCATTGGAGGAGATCAATGCACAGCTTGAACTCGTTCCGGATGCATATTATTATATTGAACGGGGTCTCCTTTATATGGATCATTATGAGTTTGAACCGGCGATCGCAGATTATAAGAAGGCACTGGAGCTAGAGCCGGATAACCTGTATGCATACAATAATATCGGATATGCATTGCGGATACAGGGACGGTATGAAGAGGCCGTTCCGTATTTCAAGCAGGCCATCGAGCGTATGGAAGATGAGCATACCCTGCTTCCGTTTATGAATCTGGCACGGACCTATGAGGCAATGCAGCAGTGGCAGGATGCAATCGAGACCTTGAAGCAGGCAGTGGCGGAGTTCGGTGTCGAGCGTAGAGTCTATCTGGCAATGAGTGATTATTATATGGTACTCGGAGAGGTTGACCGGGCACTGAATACTTTAAATATTGTTCAGAAAAAAGGACTGATCAACGAGAATGCTTACCTTGAAAAGAAAGCAAGGTTATATGTGATCGCAGGCGATAAGGAGAAGGCAATCGATGCGTATCAGGATCTGCTGGCTTATGGAAAGGCAATTACCGGACATGAGAAGGATGACTGGGAAATGCGGGCAGAGGTTCTGGAAGAATGGGGCCTGTACCTGTTTTATTGCAGGGATCTGAAGCCGGCGATCAAGATCCTGAAACAGTCGATGAAGATCCGTGTAAAACAGGGACTGGATTTTGATAATACCGGAACCCATCTGGCGGTGGCTTATTATCTCAGAAAAGAGTATGTCAAGGCAGCGAAGGTTGCAAGACAGGTGATGGATGAGGTCAGCTCTGAGGAACGTTACCTGTCATTTGTGGCACTGGCGCCGGTACGAATGGTCTACCGGGCACAGCTTTATATGTGTCTGCGGGATTATACGAAGATGAAGGAGCTGTTACAGCGTGTCGGCAACATACCGAAGTGCAAGCACTGCACGCACACCCGCTGCTCGGAAGTAATGATCGTATGGGGCATGTATGAAGAAGCACAGGGACATGTGCAGAAGGCACTGGAATATTACCGGGAAGGCTTAAGCTATGACCCTTGGGATCAGGAGCTGGTTCTGGCAATCCGGAATCTGGACCGGCATGCAGAGGAGTAACAGAGTTAAGAAATACAGAGACAGAAAGGTGAACGACATGATAATAGGAATCGATCTTGGAACCACCAATAGTTTAGTGGCTTATTATACAGAAGAAGGACCCAGAATCATACCGAACCGTCTGGGAAAGAATCTGACACCTTCCATTGTCAGTGCAGACGGGGATGAGATTTATGTGGGTGAGACCGCAAGGGAACGGATGCTCCTGTATCCGGAAACGGCGGCAAGTGTCTTTAAACGGACAATGGGAACGGATAAGAAATATCATCTGGGGAATCATTTCTTTACTTCAGAGGAGCTGTCCTCCTTTGTACTGCGCTCTCTGAAGGAAGATGCAGAGGTGTATCTGGGTGAAGAGGTGACAGAGGCAGTCATCAGTGTGCCGGCATATTTTAATGATGCCAGAAGAAAGGCAACGAAACGGGCAGGAGAGCTGGCCGGGTTAAAGGTAGAGCGGATCATCAGTGAGCCTACGGCGGCAGCTATCGCCTATGGATTATATGAATGTAAGCAGGATGCTAAGTTTCTGGTGTTTGATCTGGGTGGCGGCACCTTTGATGTATCGATTCTGGAACTATCCGGTCCGATTCTGGAAGTACGGGCAGTTGCAGGTGATAACTTCCTGGGCGGCGAGGATTTTACCAATGTATTGGAGAATATGTTTTTTGAAAAATTCCCGCAATTGGATCGGGAGGCGATGGACCGGAAGACCCTGCGGTATGTTCATAAGCAAGCGGAAAGCTGTAAGATCGGCTTTGAGAATGAACGGGTATCGACAATGACCTGTGTGATCCGGGAAGAGACCTACGAGTACCCGATTGATATCAATGATTATGAGAAGCAGTGTGAGGAACTGCTGGAACGGATCCGGATTCCGGTACGGAAGAGTCTGGCAGACTCCAGACTGCGGCTGTCAGAGATTGATAAGGTGGTTCTGGTAGGCGGCGCGACCAAGCTTCCGGTTGTGCGGAAGTTTGTAAGCAAGCTGTTCCGGAGTCTGCCGGATACCAGTGTAAATCCGGATGAGGCGATTGCATTGGGGGCAGCCGTTCAGGCAGCCATGAAAGAACGGAAGGATTCTATCCGGGAGATCATTCTGACAGATGTATGTCCGTTTACACTGGGAACCGAGGTCGCAGTGGAGCGGGAGAACGGTGGTTATGAAAGCGGCTATTTCTGTCCGATCATTGAGCGGAATACCGTGATACCGGCCAGCCGGACGGAGACTATGTATACGATCCGGGATAATCAGTCACTGGTGGAGGTCTCTGTTTTGCAGGGCGAGAGCAGGTTCGCATCTAATAATCTGTTGCTTGGGAAGCTGGAAATCGAGATCCCGAAAGCGCCGAAGGGGCAGGAGAGTATCGATGTTACCTACACATATGATGTGAATTCCATTCTGGAAGTTCAGGTAAAGGTGAATTCTACAGGAAAGACTGTAAAGCAGATCCTGAAGGGACAGCAGGTCGATATGACGGATGAAGAGATTGCCGCACGTATGGAAGAATTGGCTTATCTGAAGATTCCGCCGAGAGAACAGGAAGAAAACAAGCTGCTTCTGCTTCGTGGAGAGCGATTATATGAAGAAAGTCTTGGAGATGAGCGTAAGATTGTAGAGCATGCCCTACAGAAATTTGACCAGGCATTAAATACACAGGATCCGGCTAAGATTGAAGCCGCACGAGGGGACTTTCGGGCATTTTTGGAGGAATGGGAGGATAATGTATAAAAAGAATCAAGGAAAAAATAATAAAGATATTTAAAATGCGCAAGGACAGCAACTCAAGAGGGGGGGAGAGCACTGTCCTTGCTTTTGGGAGTTAAAGTATGTAAATGAGGGAGGGTTCCAACAGAGATAATAATCATAAAGTTCATTGTCTGCGAGATGGGAGTCAAAACAGATTCTGAACTCATCTCTGGAGAAACCTTTTATTTACATTGTTATAATAACATGGCGATAGGATGGGTTATATCAAATTGATGCTATATGTTGTAAAATCAAGCTGAACTTGACGGAAAAGAATGAAAAGGGTAAAAAAACGCCGGCCCCTGTAAAAGATAATGAATACGAAAAGGGTTTGTATAAAGAAAGTATAAAGATTCTGTATATACTTGCAGAGGAATTTGAAGTGTTGTATAATTAACGTTGT
>ERZ1034723.865-NODE-865-length-14382-cov-14.235499_pt1 | contig 14382 bp, 10 predicted proteins | sample MGYA00520637_ERZ1034723 | MGnify/ENA primary metagenome ERZ1034723 (study PRJEB33766, sample SAMN09781719) | gut metagenome | biome: gut microbiome | host: Homo sapiens | place: Madagascar | study: EMG produced TPA metagenomics assembly of the PRJNA485056 data... | reverse complement strand
TCGGTCATGGTGCCGTCGCCGCAGTTGGCGAAATCTTCCTGCTTGAACTTGATCAGGGCATCGATGCCGTACAGGGCCACGCGGCGGTAGTCGCCCACGATGCGGCCGCGGCCGTAGGTGTCGGGCAGGCCGGTGATGATGTGGGTGTGGCGGGCAGCCTTCATCTCAGGGGTGTAGGCATCGAATACAGCCTGGTTGTGGGTGCGGGTATAGTCGGTAAAGATCTTGTGCAGCTCCTCGCTGGGCTGATAGCCGTAGGTGGTGCAGGCCTGCTCTGCCATCTTGATGCCGCCGTAGGGCATGAATGCACGCTTCAGGGGCTTGTCGGTCTGCAGGCCGACGATCTGCTCCAGATCCTTCAGGGTCTCGTCGATATAGCCGGGGCCGTAAGCGGTCAGGCTGCTGACGACCTCGGTCTCCATGTCCAGCACGCCGCCCTTGGCGCGCTCTTCCTTCTGCAGCTTCTGCAGGGCACCCCACAGCTTGTCGGTCGCCTCGGTGGGGCCAGCCAGAAAGCTTTCGTCGCCGTCGTACGGGGTGTAGTTCTTCTGGATGAAGTCGCGGACATTGACTTCCTCTTTCCAGATGCGGCCCTCAAAGCCTTCCCACTGTTCAAAATTGATCATTGGAACCTCCTTGCTCCATTCCATGCGCAGGGTTAGCGCATTCTAACTATTGAGCCTTTGAAAAACCGCACTGCATCGGCGGCTTTCTGGGGGCGAAACGGTCTTGAACTGCCGTCTGCGGCAGTTCCAACTACAAGGTGTAGACAAAAATAAAAACCTGCCCACAAAATCTTGCGTTACTATAATAACAAGAACCACTTTAAAAAGCAATAGAAAACAAGTGGGTTTTCTTCCAAAGCAAGGGGGATTCTTTGGGCAGAATGTAGAAAAAAAGCTGAAACCCCGGCGACACACACCTTTTTCGGGAAAAATTGCAAATTGAGGGTTGACAAGACTAACTGCTTATGGTATCCTGTTCTCACAGTGCTGGTTAGCCAATTCTAACCGCGCTGCACCAAAAAACGGAGCGTCTGCAAGCGCTCCGTTCCATTCCTCCATTCCATACTCTCTTTTTCTTGGCGGGATGCAGCATTCTGGTTTGCTCTGCATCCGCTGCGCGGCACACAGGGCTCTGGTACGGCACTGTGCGCAGATGAAAACAAAAACGGGACACTCAGCTTGACCACCTGAGTGCCCCGATTTTTGTTTTGTCCCGGTCGTTGATCAGCCGCATCCCGGGGAGCGGACAACATTCTTTACACCACCGCATCCCGCAGCAGTTGGTAGATCGCCTCCGCGTTTCCATCGGGGGAGCGGAGGAAGACGAATTTTCCGTTTACCTGGCAGACCCCGTCCGAATAGACAGTGAAGAGCAGGTTCTGGCTGGTACCGTCTGCAAAGCGCAGGGTGATGGAATGCGCTTCATAGTCGTGGGAGTAGGAGCGGGCATTCTGGTTGAATTTTTGGTAGCAGCTCGCGTTTTGCAGGATCTCGAAAAAAGCCTGATAGGTGTCATCGCCCGCAGAATAGGCGCGGGTGGTGACCACAGAGGGGCTCAGGCTGACGGTATCTTCCACGCTGACGGAGACGGAAGTGCTTTTATTGATATCGGTTTTCAAGTCAACGCGGCGGTTGGAAACGAACAACAGCACGAACAACACGACCAAGAGGGCCATGATGGCATAAAAACGGAGACTTTTGTTTTCCATAAGGCGTTCTCCTTTGGCGGGCCGCACAGCTGGGCGGCCAGAGATCTTCAAAGAGTACGCTTTCATTATAGTGCCGGAACGCGCAGGATGTCAACTGTTCTCCAGATGCTTCTGCGCCGCAAAAGTGCCTGCGGCGCTGGCGGCAAACACAAAATAGTAGCTTGCGATGCGGAAGAGCATCAGGGTGCTCATGGCCTCGCCGCTGGTCATAAAGCTGCTGAACACCAGCAGAAAAGCCGTTTCAATGGAGCCCATGCCTGCTACATTGGGCAGGGCGTTGGAAAGGAAGAGCATCAGGCTGGTGAGCAGTTGAACCTGCCAGAAGCTCAGCCCGCAGGAAAGCCCCATGAAGCGGATGCAGAACCACGGCAGGGTGAACATCAGAAACAGCTTGAGGGTCTGCACGGCAAGGATGCGGGCACAGCGGCCCTTGTCGGCCAGCAGGAGGCGGCTCTCGGCGGCCAGGGTGTCCAGCTGCTCCAGCCACTTTTCCCGGCGGGTCTGCCACGGTTCCGTTTTGGGCAGAAAGCCCATGGCCCAGCGGGCCAGCCGCTGCACCAGCGGCGAGACACAGAGCAGCACCAGCGTCACGATGACCAGCGCCACCACGCAGTAGGCGGCGGGCAGATAATGCATCACGCCGGAGGTGTTGGCGGCGAGCCAACGGTGCTGCAGCAGGAGCATCACAGTGGCATAGAGCAGAACGGTGGTCTTGTGGAATACATATTGCAGGGTCATCAGGCCCACACCGGGGCCCAGCGGCAGGCCGCAGTGGTAGAGATAGTAGGACTCCATGGGCATGGCCCCGGCACCCAAGCAGACCACATTGCCAAAGGTGCCCACAAAGGCGGCATCCATGCCGCGCCGCAGGGTGAAGCCCGGCAGGCGGCAGCGGATGATGAGCCAGCAGACGACCCCCTCAAGCAGGGGGTACGTCAGGCCGATGGCCAGCACCAGCAGCACCTGCCAGAGGGAGAGCTGGGCCAGCGCGGTCGAGATCTCAGACCAGTGGCTGCTGAAGATGAAAACCACAACACAGGTCAGCGCCAGCAGCACCAGCAGAGAAAGGATCGCCTTTTTGCGGGAGGGCTGCTGGGGGGTGTTGGTCTGTTCCATGGGACAAGGCTCCTTTCACGATACTGCTTGCAGTATAACACAGCGGAACCTTGTTTTTGTGAACTGAAACAAAATTTTTCTCGTCACTTTGTGTGATATGATAAAAAAGAACCTCTCCGGCTCACTTCGTTCGCCAGCTTTCCCGGTAGGGGAGAAGTGGCATTGCGAAGCAATGACGGAGAGGTTTTGTGTTACTTTTTCGCTGTCAGATCTTCCACAGCGGCCCGGAGCGTCTGCTCAAAAGCCTCCTTGGAATAATACTGCTCGTACATTTTACGGCATTCTGTCCGCATGGAGGCCAGCTCTTCCGGGTGCTCAATGGCGTGCTCCAGCAGGACAGCCAGCTGCTGCGGGTCGTCGTTGTGGTAAACGAAGCCGTTCCGCCCCTCGGAGATGAGCCCGGCGGTGCCGGTGTGCTCCGACACGATGGACGGCTTGCCGAAGATCAGGCCTTCGGTGACAAAGGTGGGCATGGGATCATCGCGGGAAGCACAGACCAAACCGGTGCACTGCTCCATCAGGCTCTTGATCTCGTCACGAGTGAGCCGCTTGCAGTAGAACACGTTTTCCGGGTAGTCCGAAGTCAGGGCGCGGACGGAGTCCATCATCTCCTTGTCAGCGGCCTGGCCCACAAAGAGGAAGGAGGCCTTCTCCCGTACCTCGGGCGGCAGCAGGCGGATGGCCTTGCAGAAGATATCGTGGCCCTTGCGGCGCTCAAAGGAGCCCACCGTGGCAAACAGCGGGCGGCCGTGATCGTAGCCCAGATCGGTGCGGACAAAGTTCTCTGCCGCGTAATCGGGCAGGCCGTAGATGAGCGGCCGGATCTCGAACTCGGGCCGCACGGCGTGCATGGCGTTGGCGGCGTGGCTGCCCACCGAGTAGACCCGGACATTCTCTCCCAGCTGGGTGGGGATCTGGTGGGCAATGTGGGGGTAACCCGCAAAGGCATCATGGAGCCACCACAGCACCGGTACGGCGGTGCCGCTCAGGGCACGGACAGCCCGGGCCATGACCACCGTATTGACAATGACGAAGTCGGCACAGAGAGCCATGCCCCAGGCATCGGAGACATTGCGGCAGGACGACCGGGTGATGACCGAGGCCCCGGCATCCAGGAAGAGCTGCAGGGAGCCGCCATCACTGGGGCCCAGCACAAGCACCTCATACCCCATGCTGCGCAGCACCGGCACGGCACTCACCAGCACGATGGGCGCACCGGTCATATCCAGCACATGGCTCATAATAAAGGCACGTTTGCCGTGGGCCGAAAACGCATCCTCGGCGCAGATGCCGCGCTCGTAGTGGAGCAGGGCCTGCGGGATGAGAGTGGGCTTAGTGCAGAGCTGCGCGGCCAGCGCCAGCAGCTCGGGCACATTTTCGGGGTCATGGGCGGCGGCACGGCAGCGCTCCAGCAGGGCGCGGCTGACCACGGCGCAGCGATTCTGCGCCTGCAGCGGCTGGCTCTGATAGAGGGCGGTCGCCCCGCCAAAGCCGAACACAGCGTTGCAGACGGCGTAATCCGCACCATCCTGCAGGGCTTTGGCAAAGAACATCAGGGCGGTGGACATCAGCTCCACGTCCTCGGCGGCCAGAAGCACGCCGTCCACGCTTGCGGTCAGCTCTCCGCCCAGCCGGTCCACCAGCCGGAACTTGCGGTGGAGCTGGTCGGTCAGGGTGGCTTTCAGGGCTGTACTGCGGGCCGATGCGCAGACCAGCAGATAGGTGCTCTGGGTGTTGCTGTACTCCTGCAGGGCCAGCTGACGCTGCTGCAGGGGGGTGTAATTGTTATACATGGCTGTTCCTCCGTTCCGCTTCTCAGTTTCCACGGTGGAACAGGCGCATCAGGCAGCGGATGGGAGCAGTGAGCTTCCAGCTTTTACTGGAAAACACGCTTTCCAGCGAGGTCTCGTAGGCATTGCTCCGGGCCTGCAGATCGGCGTTTTTCTGGTGCAGCTGTGCGATCTCCTGCTGCAGGGCGGCCACCATCTGCTGCTGGGCTGCGGCATTCTGCTCCAGCTGCTGGATATGCTGCTTTTCGCTGTCCTTGCGCAGCTGGAGCTGCTGCACGCCCTGCAGCACGGCGCAGAACAAAGGCTCGTCCGTCAGGGTCTCCAGCGGGAAGTAGCCGTAGCTCACCACCAGCTTCATCCCGGCGGGGTAGTGGGTAGTGCCCTCCAGCCGGTAGTTGGGGTCATCGCCCAGGAACAGGGTGCTTCCACCGGAAAGGTTCAGGCCGTTGGTGGGCACGCAGATGATGCGGTCATCTGAAAAGATCAGGTTGGTGATGCAGCAGGGCAGCTCACCCGGGTCGAACCGCAGGGCCTGCGCGGCCACCGGCAGCTCAAAGGTCGCGGTCACGGCACCGGTCAGCTCGTCGGTGGTGCAGTCGGGCGCGGTCAGGGTGTCCTTTTCCGAAAAGCCGAAGCCTGCATCATAATAGAGCAGCGGCTGCAGCAGAGTGGGCGAGTCAGTATGCATCTCGCGCTGGGGGTGTGCCGCAAGGTAGGACTGCACCTTCTGTTCCAGGGAAAGGCAGCGCTCTGCCAGATGGGAAGCACCTTCGTCCGAAAGCTTGAGCTGCTGTTCCAGCTCGGCGATCTTTTCCTGCAGAGCCGCAGTGTTCTCAGGAGCTGCGTTGTTCATAACCGGATTCTCCTCATAATATTATTTCACTTCAGCAGAGGGTGCACCCTCCGCAAAAATCAGTGTTTTGCCGCAAAATGACGCTCAGGCGCTTCGGTGCGGGCGCTGCGCCGGCGGGGCGCTTCCGCCGCCTTCTGCTCCCGGCGGGAGGTGAGCCAGAACTTCAGGTCCCGGCGGCGCACCAGCAGCTCACAGATGAGCAGGGTGGAGCCCAGCGAAAGGGTGAACTGCAGCACCATGCCCAGCACCGGGTGAGCCACAAACTTCTGGGGCATCAGGTACCAGGGAATGGCCGTGAGCTCCACAGTGTGGACGCAGAAGATGAACAGCGAACGGCGGCCAATGGCCTGGATGGCGTGGGTGACAACGTTCTCCACCCTGCGCTGGAACCAGATGACGATGGAAAGGATGCCCAGGCCCGTCACAGCATCCAGCAGGATGCTCACGGGGCCGAGGGTCCACTCGGCCATCGAGACGCAGTCGGTGCTCTGGGTAAGAATCACCAGTGCGGCCACAGCCAGCGCCGCCGCGATCATCCCGCCGCGCAGACGGGGCGAGAGGGGCTGCTCAAAGATCTTATATTTCTTGGCAAGATAGCCCACATACAGGGCCGGAACGGTGACCATGCCCTGACCGATGCAAAAAGGGGCCTCCCAGGTGATGCAGATGCCCCAGCCTAACAGCATGGTACCCAGCACCGCCCAGTTTATGTACTGCTCCGGGAAGATATTCAGGATGAGATCCAGCAGGATCCATGCGATCATCAGCGAGAGCAGATACCACATGGGGCCGCAGGAGAAGAACAGCTGGCCGAAATAGGTGGCCGTGTGGGGCAGGCCCAGTGCAAAGCCGCCCAGTACCTTGTAGGTCTCGTAGGTGGCGTTGTGCAGGCTGCCGAACAGGCTGTAATGGATGATAAAATGGAACACGGTGGTGGCAATGCCGGTATAGATGTAAGGCTTGAGCAGCGTTTTGAACTGCTGGTCGATGCACTTGCCGATGGAGCGCTTGCGGAAGCCGTAGCCGCTGGCAATGTAAAAGGCCGCCATCAGGGATTCGCGGTAGGCGAACATGAAAAAGGTCAGCGGGTTGATGTGGCTGGCATCGCCCATGGGGTAAAGCTCACCGGTGTGGGCAAAGACGATGGTCAGCATGCCGACACCCTTGAGCAGATCGAACATGCCCAGCGAATTTGCGGCACGGCGTTTGGTTCCCTCCATAAAAAGGTCCTCCTCTGCGCCGCACCCCGCCCCGGGATGGCAGAATTGCCGGATTTTTGGCGCATCATGTTAAAAATTAGAGATATTTATAATAAGTATAATGCTTTTTGCCCTTGCTGTCAATCAAACGCAGGGAGAAAGCACGGTAGGCGGATACCGGGAAAAGTGTACCACACTCACGGCCTGCCCGCAACAAAAGGCAGGATTTACATCCGGGTGCACAGATTGACTGCAAGTTTAAGTTGCATATTTGTGCAATTAAATCTTGCATTTGAGCCCTCTATGCGGTATACTCTAGGCTAGAGTGCCCAGAAGATTCCATTTAGCGGAAACGAGAGGGAATAATTTAACAAAAATAAACAGGGAGTGTAAAATAATGGCAAACAAGGCTTGTAACGAAGTTGTGACCGTGGCAGATATGCCGATGACCGTTTTTGATATGATCTCTGCGATGCAGAATAAGTATGCTGACCGTGTGGCGTTCCGCTATGTGGAGGGCAAGGACACGGTGGTGGAAAAGACCTACGCTCAGTATGTGCAGGATATCCGCAAAGTGACCGGCTACCTGCAGCAGGAGCTGGGTGAGCCCAAGGGCAAAAAGGTCGTCATCCTGAGCCGCACCAACTATGAGTACGGCGCGGTCGTTTTCGGCACCATGATGGCAGGCGCTGTCATCGTGACCCTGAACCAGGGCAAGACCTGGGCCGAGCTGGAGTACGAGCTGGGCATGGTGGAGCCGGACCTCATCTTCAATGATGGCATCGATTACGGCTACCGCGCCCAGCTGGAAGCACTCTACGGCGCTCAGCTCCGCCCCATGGATGCCTGGACCGCTGCCCCTGAGGCTGAGATGGTCAACCGCATCGACCACGAGGGTCTGCTGATGCTGATGTTCACTTCCGGCACCACCGGCCGCAGCAAGGGCGTGATGCTGAGCGAGAAGAACTACTTCACCGCCTGCCAGATGTACATCGATGGCGAGAAGGTCATCCTTGACCAGGAGGAGCAGCTGGCACCCCAGTACCTCGACCAGACCTTCAGCCACTTTACGCTGGTGCCCATGTTCCATCTGGCCGGCTTCATCTGCTACTTTGCCTACGGCATGCAGGGCTGGACCCTGAACCTCTGCTGTGATGCCCGCGACCTGCGCCGGGATATGAGCCTGATGCACAGCGATGCCATGTCTACCCCGCCGGTGCTGGTGGAGATGATCTACAACGAGGTCAAACGCGGCCATGCAGACCGACTGAACGGCCTGTGGAACCTGAGCTGCAGCTCTGCCATCCTTGATCCCGCCATCCTGAGCGATCTGGTGAAGAATGGCTTCTACATCAACCAGTGCTACTCCATGACCGAGCTGGCCGGCTATGGCCTGCTGAACGTGACCCAGGAGGGCGACCACCTGCGTGCCCTGGGCAAGCCGGACGGCTTCTGTGAGGTCAAGTTGGACGAGAACGGCGAGATCTGCGTCCGCGGCGGCTGCGTGATGCTGGGCTACTATAAGGACCCCGAGACCACTGCCGAGACCATCGACAAGGACGGCTGGCTCCACACCGGCGACCTGGCCTGTGTGGACGAGGACGGCTACTACTATATGACCGGCCGCAAGAAGAACCTCATCATTCTGGACAGCGGCGAGAACGTCAGCCCCGAGGAGCTGGAAAAGCTGCTGGGCAAGTGCGATGCCATCAAGGAGTGCATCGTCAAGGAGATGGGCAAGAAGATCGGCACCGTGGTCTGCTGCGAGGATGACAAGCAGCAGCAGGTGAAGGATTTTGTCACCGAGCTGAACCGCACCCTGCCCATGTACAAGCGCATCTCCGTGGTGGAGTGCAGCGCCGAGCCCCTGCCCCGCAACGCGCTGGGCAAGCTGCTGCGCAAGTAAAATCAAACGGGAGCAAAAGGAGCAGACCATGGTAAACAATGTCTATGATCTTGTCACCCGGACAATGGAGCAGGAATTCCCCGGGCGGGTGGCCTTCCGCTGGGTAGAGGATGCCACCGGCACCGTGAAGGAAAAGACCTATGCCGAGTATGCACAGGATATCCGCCGCGCTGCTGCCTGGTTTGCCCGGAACATCCCGGAGGTGGAGGGCAAGCGGGTGGTCCTGCTGAGCCGGAACTGCTATGAGTACGGCGTGAATACCTTTGGCGCTGTGCTGGCCGGGGCTGTTCTGGTAACGATGAACCAGAAAAAGACCTGGGACGAACTGAGCTGGGAGCTGGAGCTGGCAGAGCCTGCCCTCATCCTGAACGATGGGGTGGACTACGGCTGCCGTGACCAGCTGGAGGCTGCGTATGGGGAGCGCCTGCAGCCGATGGATGTCTGGAAGGACACCGCGCCCGGCGGGCTGGAAAAGAAGATCGACCCCAATGCCCTGATGGTCATGCTGTTCACCTCCGGCACCACCGGCCGCAGCAAGGCCGTGATGCTGGCGGAGCGGAACTTCTTTACCGTGATGCAGATGCACGTTGCCATGGGCGACCACATGCTGGACTTCAAGCACCGGCAGCTGCCCGAGGACAAAAACGATGTCCTGAGCAACTTTGCTATCCTGCCCCTGTTCCATCTGGGCACCTTTATCTGCCTGTTCTCCTGGCCCTTCAAGGGCTGGGCCCTGAACCTTTGCAGTGACCTGCGGAATTTCTACCGGGATCTGGGCCTGATGCACAGCGATTCCATCGCCGTGGCCCCGGTGCTGATGGAGAGCATCTACAAGGATGTCAAGCGCGGCCGCGCCGATAAGCTGAACGGCCTGTGGAACCCCTGCGGCAGCTCTGCCATGTTCGACAGCGAGATGCTGCTGGGTCTGGTGGAAAACGGCATGTACATCACCCAGTGCTACGGCATGACCGAGACCTGCGGCGATGGTCTGGTGAACTACGCCCAGGCAGAGCCCCATATCCGGGCACTGGGCAAGCCGGACGGCCACTGCGAGTACAAGCTGGATGAGACCGGCGAGATCTGCATCCGGGGCGGCTGTGTGATGCTGGGCTACTATAAGGACCCCGAAGCCACTGCCGAGATCATCGACAAAGACGGCTGGCTCCACACCGGCGACCTGGCCCGTGAGGACGAGGACGGCTATTACTATATGGTGGGCCGGAAGAAGAACCTGATCATTCTGGGCACCGGCGAGAACGTCAGCCCCGAGGAGCTGGAAAGAAAGCTCAACGCCTGCCCTGAGGTGCAGGAGTGCGTGGTCAAGGAGATGGGCAAAAAGATCGGTGCGCTGATCTGCTGTGCCGAGGAAAAGCAGGCGGAGGTCCGGGCCTTTATCACCGGGCTGAACCGTACCCTGCCGCTGTACCAGCGGATCACGGCGGTGGAGTTCAGCGCCGAGCCCCTGCCCCGCAACGCCATGGGCAAGCTGCTGCGCAGGTAAGCGCGGAAATTGTAAAAAAAGCGCAAAACCGGGCGGTCGGTGTGTTGCATTTCCTCCATAAAACAGGTATTATAAAACACAGGAATGCTCCGCCCGGCTGGCTAAACCGGCCCGGCGCGTGGCATACTGAAACTGCGCCCTTGCAGGCGATAAAAAATCCCTCACGGAAAGGAAGATTTTTTGATGGAAAGAGCAGAAATCGTGTCTCAGATCCTGGCAATTCTGGAGGATGTGGCAGAGATCTCGCCCGAGGATGTCAACGAAAACAGCGTGATGATGGATGATCTGGATCTGTCCTCTATGGAGATCCTGACCGTCGTGGCCGATCTGGAAGAGACCTTTGGTCTGCGCATCCCCGAAAAGGAGCTGCGCAACTTTGTGACCATCGGCGATCTGGCCGATTATCTGGCCGAGAACGCGGGGTAAATTCCGGATGAATGCAGAGCAGCGTGCGGTGTTTCAGGGCATCGTCTATTATTACCGCGAAAATCAGGTCCTCTGCCGCTATCAGGCCACGCTGAAGGAGGCCGTTGACCCGGCTCTTCTGCAGCAGGCACTGGATGCGGCCCGCCCGCTGGCAGAGTATTATTTCTGCCATGTGGTGTGGGAAAAGCGGGAGGCCCGTCTGGAGCCCAACACCGCCCCCTGCCGTGTGCGGCAGGGCAGCGCCCAGCCAAAGATCCCCGAGGAGACGAACGATTATCTCTTCTCGCTGGGGTATGAGGGGAACACGGTCTATCTGGACTGGTTCCACTTCCTGGCCGATGGCCGGGGCGGCTCGCCCTTTTTCACCCTGCTGCTCAAGCTCTACTGCAACCTGCGCTCCAACGCCGGTTTTGTGTGCGAGGCCCTTGCCTCTGATCCGCCCTATGATGTGGAACAGCTGCTGGCCCGCTACCCGGAGAGCCAGGTGGCCAACGACATGCAGAAGGACGTGCTGCAGATCCACGAGGGCACGCCCCATTTTCAGCGGCTGCGGCTGGACAGGCAGAGCCTTGTGGATCTGGCGCAGAAGGAGGGCGTGAAGCCCTTCAGCGCCCTCATGGGGCTGACCTGCCAGGCAGCGCAGCGGTATCTGGAAAAGAACGACCTTGTGTACAGCTATGCCGCCGACACCCGCGCGGCGCTGGGGGTGCCCCATGCCCTGTACAACTGCATTGCGTCCTTTCAGCTGTCCCTGCAGCTGGAACCGCAGGCCCGGCTCCACAGCTTTGCAAAGCAGCTCGACCATGAGATCCGGGAAAGCCTGACCCCGGAGCGCCGCCTGTTCCGCATGGCCGAACAGATGGGCTGGGTGTATCAGGTGTTCCGGCAGAAGGCCGCGCTCAAGATCAAAAAGCGTGTGTTCCAGATGGGCGAGTACATCAGCGGCTTCCCGGCAGATTTCTGGGTCAGCTATATCGGCAGCCCGCTGCTGCCGCACAGCCCGGAGCTGGAAGCGTACCTGACCGATTTCCAGACCTGGGTGCTGCCGGACGGCGCATCCCTTGCAATGGAGGTCACCAGCCTGCACGGCGTGCTGACCTGCTGCATTGAGAACAAGGTGGACAAGCCCGGCTACCTCGAGGCCCTGCGCGACGTGATGGAGCAGGAGGGCATCAGGGTGCTGGAAGCGGTACATATTTCCTGAAGCAACAATAACAGCGAACCCCCTAGTGCAGATCGCACCGGGGGGTTCGCTGTTTAGTTAGCATCCTCACCCTCTCCGTCATTGCTTGCGCAATGCCACCTCTCCCGAAGGGAGAGGCAAGACATCTACGGGGTCAGGTGATGCGAAGTACAACCTCTCCGTCATCATCGCTTCGCTCGATGCCACCTCCCCTAGTAGGGGAGGCCTTGGCATACCGTCACGTTTTCGAGCGTTGGCGCTTCGCTAATTTTTGCACAGTTGCCGTCAGATTTTTTCTTGCGGCAGATGATGATTTTGGAGCCGCAGGCGACCATAGCGAAAAATGAATCTCCTGCCAAAGGCTCCCCTACTAGGGCAACAACGACGACCGCCGCCAGTGGCGGATCGAGGGAGAAGTTGTTGGGACAGCGGCCAGCAGGATGCAAGCGGAGCGAAGCAGACGCTGGGTGCCGCAACCCGGATCACGGCGTTAGCCCGTGACTGAGAGGTTGTACGAAGAATAACCTGCCCTCTTTTATGCGTTTATTTTTCCCCAGCTCCGAATAACATCCCAGCGGCTGACGGAATCCTCTGCAGACGCATCCGGGGCGAGGAGCTGGTTCTCGATGGCCCATGCAAGGGCCTGCTGGACCGGGGCAGCATCGGCAGGGAGAAGAGCAGCGGGGGCCGGGGTCCCGGCGGCTTCCCACAGCAGTAGGGCCAGCTCCCCGGCGTTGTTGGGGATGGCCGCACCGGCAGGCAGAACGGTATTCAGGTACAGCTCGGTGCCGATCATGTAGCCGGTGTAGCCCAGCACGGCAGCGCCAGTACCGGCCACGCCGATCATGGCAGCCGTTTCCAGAATGCCGGGGCCGTCATCTTCGATGCTGGCCTCCCGGTACTGGGCTTCCACGGTAACGGTCTTGCCTTTTTCCACTGCATTGGCCGGGATGGTAAAGCTTTCGGCGTTGTAGGCCACATTGGGGTTGCCCAGCAGGCTTTCCTCGCTGATGGTCCACTGGTCGAACACCATGCCCTCCGGCACGGCATCCGGGTCAAGGGTCACCTTTGCTTCTGCATCCATCGGCACGGTGCCGCTGGTCAGCGCATCCCTTTCGCCGGTCGTAAAGCTGCCGCCCACCACTTTCAGGGTGTAGGTCTCCGGTTCCGGCTCGGGCTTGGGTTCCGGCTCGGGTTTGGGTGCCGGGTCGTTCAATCGCAGCTCAAGGTCAGCCGTAAGAGGCAGCTGTACTTCCCGTACCTTGCCGCTGCTCAGGGTCACATACAGGGTACCGGTGGGCTGACCGACCACATAAAGTTCATTGGCGGCGCTGTCCAGCGCAGTAGCTTCACCGCTCATTTTCAGCGCAGTGATTTTTCCGTTATCAGAAACGGTAATTTTCTTGGCGCTGTTTTCGCAGCCGGTGGGAACGTTCAGGAAAACGCCGTTCAGGGCGCTGCCGGTAACTTCTTTCAGGAAAATGCCGTTGGTGATGGTGGCGTTGCTGTTCACCGTAACCGGGCAGTTCACCGCCACCCTATGGGGGTTCAGCTCGGGGCTGGTAAAATCATAGTTCGTCTTAGCGGTAGGCTCCAAAATCAGGCTGTTGTTTTCAAACTTCCAGCCGTTGCCGCTGTAATTCTGGGTGCCGCCCTTAGTGCCAACGGGGTAGCCGTTTTCGTCGATCACCAGCCGGGTCAGCTTGCTCAGGGTAACGGTGTCCGCATTGGCGGGTGGTGCGGTAAAAGTGACATAAAGGACCCAGCGATCGCTGGAGCTTTCTACCTTTCCGGCCCATTCAGTCAGAAGCATTTGCTGAGTATTGTCGATTGTAACATCAATAGGAAATGGTTGAAGGCCAAGGCGATTATGATACAGGACGGTGATACTAGTTGTATAGGAAGAATGGGGAATAATATAACGAGAGGCCTTGAAATATTCGATGCCTGCCTCGGTAGTACTGTCCGGGGAGTCTACATTCAAAGTATAGCCAGCAGCAACCTTGTTACCATTTGGTCTTGTGGGAAAAACGCCGCCATTTATGGCACCACTATTAGAAAGACTAGAGACACTAAAGATACCACCTTCAATGGTTCCGGAAATGCTATTTGTAAAATTTAGAGACCCCGAAGCAGAAAGAAACTCACCGCCTGTAATGATGCCAGAATTTTCAAATGTTAAACTCTTACTACTCGAGGGGTGAAAGACTCCACCAGTAATCGTTCCAGAATTCGTTATATTATTTATAAAGCACCCATCTGTAATTGTGGCTTTTTCACCAATTTTGAGAGCGCATGCAAGGACGGTTCCAGTACCAGAAATAAGTTTGGAAAAATCGTAATCTGTCGGGCTGTCAGGATGCAGGTCAAGCGTTTGTGTAGAAGCGTCATAGCTCCAATCATCACCAGAACAATCTGTATCATGGTTTTTACCGGAACCGACAGGATAGCCATTTTTAATTTTTAATTGGCCGCCTTCCTCCGCCCACGCTGTGATTGCCGACACAGGCAGGAGCGTTACCGCCATACACAGCGCCACCAGAAGGCTGATAAGTCGTTTCTTCATAGGGGATTCCTCACTTTCCTTGCGCCGGTCTCCCGGCTGGGTGGTATGGGGGCTTATACTCTTCTACTTCCTATCATGCAAAAAATGAGAAATCCTTTCACCTGACTGGGAATTTTTTTTTTTTTTTT
>ERZ1034723.860-NODE-860-length-14445-cov-9.870952_pt1 | contig 14445 bp, 12 predicted proteins | sample MGYA00520637_ERZ1034723 | MGnify/ENA primary metagenome ERZ1034723 (study PRJEB33766, sample SAMN09781719) | gut metagenome | biome: gut microbiome | host: Homo sapiens | place: Madagascar | study: EMG produced TPA metagenomics assembly of the PRJNA485056 data set... | reverse complement strand
CTTTTTCATAGTCGCTAAGATACGAAAGATTTTTTGTAACTTTATGCCGACAAAAAAACTTTGCCGATCCGCGGACATCCAGCCACTATTATTTGGCAAAGGTGCTGCGTGTTATTTAGAATTACTTAATAAACATTGATAATGAATTCAAAAGAAAGAATTGCCAAGGCCTTGACTGTCGCCACCGACACCAAGGTGTTTGAGATGGGCTGCGGAGTCAGCTCACAGGCTCCGGCGGAGTTCAAGAAGTGGTTCCCGGGACGCAAGGCGGTCGTAGTGGCCGACCTGAACACTTGGAAGGCGTTGGGAGAGAAGGTTTACGGAGAATTTGTCGCTGCCGGTGTATCTACCGAGAAGTACATCATCGAAAAGGACGAGTTCCACGCCGACTGGAGATATGTCGATATGGTCGATCACATCATTGCCGGCGACTTCACTGCCGCCAAGGCCATCGAGAATGATCCTGAATATGTCGAGCCGGACGCAGAGAAGGCTTTCAGACCGACTTCCGAGGCTGAATATGTCGCCGTCTCCGTCGGTTCAGGTGTCATCAACGACCTCTGCAAACTGGCCTCCCATCACTACGGCCAGTCCTACCTGACATTGCCTACGGCGGCTTCCGTTGACGGTTTCTCATCATTCGGGGCCTCGATTTCGTACCATAACTCAAAGCAGACATTCTCTTGTCCTGCCCCTCTGGTGATCATCGCTGACATTGATGTGATCGCCGCCGCTCCGAAGGTTATGACAGCGGCTGGCTACGCTGATCTGGCCGCCAAAGTTCCGGCTGGAGCCGAGTGGATGATCGCCGACTTGATGGGCACGGAACCGATTAAGCCGGATGCCTGGCACGTGCTTCAGGACTATCTTGATGACCTTCTGGCTGACCCGGAGGGTGTGGCAAATGGAGACAAGCAGGCTGTCGCTGACTTGTTCGAGGGCTTGACTCTCAGTGGAATAGCGATGCAGGCTGCGCAGTCCAGCCGTCCGGCTTCCTGCTGCGACCACCTTTTCAGCCATATTCTTGACATGACCCATCATCGCTTCCACGGCAAGCTCCAGTCGCACGGATTTCAGGTCGCCATCGGTACGCTGACTATGTGTGCCGTGTTCGACGAACTGTTCAAGATGGACCTCACCAAGATTGATGTGGACGCTTGCGTGAAGGCTTGGCCTACGCTGGAGCAGGAGCAGGAAAGGGCGCTTGAGATATTCAAGAATTTCCCTGCGCCTAAGCTTGGCTACACCGAGATCACCAAGAAATATGATGACGCCGAGACCGTCCGTGTTCAGCTGACAAAGGTGAAGGAGGGCTGGCCGGAGCTCAAGAAGAAGCTTCAGGGTCAGGTATATTCATTCGCCAAGATGCAGGATCTGATGAAGAAGGCCGGCGCGCCGTATGATCCTTCGATGATCGGCGTGACCCGCGGGATGCTTAAGAATATGTTCCCGAAGGTTCAGCTGATGCGTTTCCGCTTCAACGTCCTCGACCTTGCGAAAAGAGGAATGTTCTACGATCCTCTCGTTGAGGCGGTTTTTGCTCCCGGCGCTGCCTGGGACTTGACAAAGGAGATGAATTAGGAATATGACAGTGCGTGGAACGGGTGTCCGGGGCTTTGCGAAAGGCCGTGCGTTCGTGGTCAGGGACTGCGGGCAAAGGAACCCGTTCGAGGACATTCCGCCCGGCAGCGTCCTTGTTGCCGAGCGGTTGTCACTGTCAGACTCCACGCTGATTGATTTCCGCAACGTTGTCGGAATCGTCATCAGAGAGGAAGACCTTGACGGTCAGGTCTGTGTGCTGGCCAAGGGCATCGGCATTCCGGCTATAGTGGGCATCACCAACTGTTTTAACGAGATCGTGACTGGCGACCGTCTCCTGATCTGGAACCTTGACGTGATTGTCAACCCAGATCTCGACACCGTCATCGCCTACGAGAAGTCCCGCTCCGAATCCGACACCCAGCTCAGCCTCAATCTTCCGCACTCGACGTATTTTTAGCAAAGGAATTACATCTGAATCAGTCACATCGGCGATCTCAGTGACCGGAAAAAGTGTAAAGAAACTTTACACCCAGTGTTAAATTTCTTTACACTTGTATTTAGTGGGTGTGTGGGTTAAGATATTCATAAAGAATTAGTTGGAAAATTTGGCGTAAAGTTTGTTTGGCGGAAACGGTGGTTTTAAATGTATTTTAGTGATGTCAAGCACGTATTTGAAGTTCCTGTCGAGGAACAAGCTTTACACCTTCATCGAGGTTTTCGGACTTTCGGTGGCATTGGGATTTGTCATTCTGCTGGCTTCGTATGCCAGGACGGAGTTCAGTGTCGGAGCCAGGCAGCCGCTTTCCAAACAACTGTATGTCGTCGGGGCGGGGGACTCTTTCGGAATGACACTCGGAACCTCCGAGGAGTTTTTCCCGTCCATTCCTGAGATCAAGGATTGGACCCGGATAGTAGATATGGACAACACGAACATTATGGTCGGTGATGACTATTATAAGGCAGCCGAGGCTTCGGTAGACACTAATTTCTTCAATCTCTTTGACTACCGCCTTGTCGGTTGCCATAGGGACAGGGTTCTGGAGAACGAGGACGAGGTGATACTGACCGAGACGTTCGCCAAGAAAGTGTTCGGAAACGAAGATCCTATCGGCAGGACATTGAACGTTGACAAGGATAAGTGGACGGTGATCGGTGTCGTTGAGGATTTCGGACCTACCGATGTGTTCAAGCATTACGATCTGTTCACAAGCATCAAACGCGCGCAGAAGCGTGTAGCGTGGATGGACAATTTCGGCAGCACGATTCCGATCGTCCGTCTTGATGAAGGGACTGATGTGGATAAGGTGCGTGATGATCTTCTTAAAAAGTATCTCGGGTACTGGAATTTCTATAAGGCTGACAATTCTGACAACGCCTTTTTGTGGGGATCGAGTGTGACGAGGCTTGACAAGGTTTATTTTTCGGGTATGGATGCTTGGAGCTGTCTAAGGACCGGTGACGGGAAACAGGTTGAGCTTCTGTTCATCGTGGCTCTGGTGCTGCTGGTCTCCGCCATATTCAATTATATCAATCTGACTGTCGCGCAGACGGGGAAGCGTGCCAAGGAAATGGCCACCAGGCGGTTGCTTGGCGAAAGTTCAAGGAATATAGTTGCGAGGTACATCGCTGAGTCATTTGCCTTTACGACCGGGTGCTTCATCGTGGGCTGTTTGCTGGCATATTTATGCAAGCCTGTGTTTGACAGGATTTTGAGTACCGACATTGTGCTGACTCCTGATTTGACCACAGTGCTTTGGGCCGTTCTTGCGTTGGTTGTCATCTCCGTGGTCTCGGCTTTGCTCCCTGCGATGCTTGTCTCACGCTTCAAGCCGATCGATGTCGTGAAAGGCGAGTTCCGCTTCAAGAACAAGATGATTTTCGGCAAGGTGTTCATCGTGCTCCAGACCGTGTTCAGCACCATTCTTATCACAATGGCCATCGCGATGACAGCTCAGGTGAGCTATCTCGTGAACCTTCCGGTGGGCTACGAGACAAAGGACGTCATTCAGGTCGCTTCCCAATATGTAGGGTATAGGAGAGGACCTCAGGATGCGCTCCGCAACAGATTGAAGGCTTTGCCTCAGGTGGTTGACGCGGGCCTTGGAATTACTTCTCCGATATCCTGCGGGGCGAATGGCCTTCACGATGAGAACAATCAGTTGATAGGATGGATGCGTATGGCCCAGTTGGACACGACTTCGCTTAGGATTCTGGGAATCAAGGTTTTGGAAAAGTACAGCGAACTCTCTTCGCCAAAAGTGCTTTTGACGGAGACTTCCAAGAGGGATCTTGGTGTGACGGCGGAGCATCCTTACGCTGGCGGAAGCTACACCAATGGTGAATATGAAATCTGTGGCGTCATCCCGGATTTCCGCGCCAACAACGCTCTGTTCGAGCCGATGGAGAACGAGCGTAATTCCATAAGGATTATCGACGAGAATTATGATTATGCCTTCATTCAGCTTCTTAAGATAACCGGTGACCGCTCCGAGGCTATGGCCGCGGTCAGGAATGTCTGCAAGGAGTTTGCGAAGGAGACCATAGGCGTTCCTGTGGAGATGGATGCTTACTATCTGGACGAGAAACTGGTCGATGATCTGAAGGGTACCAAGAACACGATGCTTCTCGTGATTTCGTTTATGATTATGGCCATCCTGATCTCGGCTCTCGGCCTGTTTGCGATGTCGCTCTATTTCACTGAGCAGCAGAGCCGCCAGATAGCTGTCCGCAAGGTCTTCGGCGCGGAGGTCAGCTCTGCCGTCTGGACTCTGTCCAAGTCGTTTATGATTATGAGTGTGGCCGCTGTCATCATTGCGGTTCCGTTCGCCGTGTGGGGTATCACAAATTATCTTCAGGCATTCTACACCAAGATAGCCTTCCCGTGGTGGGCTATTGTGCTTGCGGCTCTGATCTCTCTGCTGATCTCATTCCTCTCCGTGGTCGGGCAGACCTACAGCGCCGCGACCAAGAATCCGGTCAAGACTCTGGGGCAGGATTAATGTGGGGGTAAAACCCGAACTTTTTACGTTTCTTATCAAAATTTACGTTTTTGTTCCTTATAATTGCGGGGCAGGAACTGTGAACTATGATAAGAAACGTTACTTTTTATGATGTCCTCACCGCTTTGGGTGACCTGATTATGCCACGCGAATGCATCGTCTGCGGGCGGCCTTTGGCCCTAAGGGAGCGCCATCTCTGCATCGAATGCCTCGCCGACCTGCCACGGACGTATTTCTCGAATATGCCGCGCAACCAACTTGCCGACAGGTTCAACTCCTTGATCCAGCGGGATCTGGACGCGGCCGGCGGTTTTGAGGAATATGCCTGCGCGACATCCTTGTTCTTTTATCGCTCACAGACCGGCTACAGGCTGATCACCCAGAGGCTGAAATATCATTCCGACTATGCCGCGGGGCGTTACTTTGCCTCGATGCTCGGCCGTGAGATGGCCTCATCGCCGGTTTACTCCGATGTGGATGCCGTGATTCCCGTGCCCTTGCATTGGACCCGGCTTTGGCCCCGAGGACATAATCAAGCTGAGATCATAGCCGAGGTTCTGGCAAGTTTTCTCGGGGCGGAGATGCGCACCGACATCCTTTACCGATCCCGCAGAACCCGTACACAGACAAAACTCTCGGTTGAGGGAAAGGCCCGCAATGTGACTGGGGCGTTTCAGGTCAGGCGAATGAGAGCCTTCCCTGAATATTCACACATCCTTCTTGTGGATGATGTTTTCACGACCGGGGCGACGCTTCGTTCCTGCCAGAAGGCGTTGCGGACGGTTTTTCCGCCTCCAGTCCGTATCAGTGTCGCCACTTTAGCCTGTGTCGGAATGTAAGATATGTTACATTCTGGTTACGAATCGTAAGGAGAAACGTTTTAGATTGTGAGATTTTAAGTGCGATGTGCATTTCATGCCGTGTATCATGTGTCTATTAAAACTGATTAAAATTTCCCTTATTGTTTATAGGGTTGGAAATAAAACGGTTAAGTCTGTATATTCGTAAATTTTTGCAAAAAAATATTAAAAAATGTTTGCAAGTATCAAAAAAAGCTGTACCTTTGTACTCGGGTTGAGCAAGGAGGTTCTCTCCCCGATCAACCTATTGGTTATTAGTTTTAGTGTTATTAATTATGTGGTTAGAGTGAGAGTCCACGCGCGATGCGTCGACGCTCATTTTTTTTTGTATATACCCCAGCCTTAGATATGTTCGGTCGCTGAGCCTGTCGAGGCGACGAAGTGTTCCGGTAACAGACCTTGTCGATGTGACTGACTATTCTTAAATTTGTAAGAAGAAAACACAACGTATATGCTAGAACTCGGAATCAAAGGCCGTCAGGAGGAGATCGTGACGGAAGAACTTACCGCCAGCCACATCGGCAGCGGCACTGTCAGGGTGTTCGCCACCCCGATGATGATAGCCCTGATGGAACGCACAAGCCGCCTCAGTGTGAAGCCTTACCTTGAGGAGGGACAGGAGACCGTCGGAACAAAAGTCGATGTCTCACACGTCTCTTCCACACCTGTCGGTCTGAAGGTGTGGTGTGAAAGCGAAGTCGTTGAGATTGACCGCCGAAGGATTGTCTTCAAGGTGGCTGCCTACGATGAGAAAGGCCTGATAGGCGAGGGCACGCACGAGCGCTTCGTCATTGACGTCGCCAAATTCCAGGCAAAGACCGAAGAAAAGAGAACACATTAAGAATTTACTTCCCGCACATCCCGCGGACCTCTTTCCGGGCCTTACGGAACTGTGCGAGATATTCATCATTCGCCTGCAGCCGCGCGAACACGGCTCCGGCGATGATTCTTGCAGCCTTGATGTCGCTCATCCAATGGCAGCCGGCTATGACTCTTGAATATGCCCCCTCGTCCGCACGCTTAAGGATCTCGTTCTGCCTTTCCGGGCGCAGTGCGCAAAGGATGTAGGCCAGGCCGTAGTAGTTGGCGGAATGGCCGGACGGATAGGAATAGTTGGTCTTCATCCATTCATCTGACTCAGGAGTCATACTGCTTTCCCCGTAATAGACAAACGGGCGGGTTCTCCTGTAATATTCCTTGGCCTCCTTGCAACCTATGCCGCCGAAGCACTCCTTGCTGCGCATCAGCAGCTCGTAGGTCTGCGGCATTGTCTCCTTGGTGATCTCCAGTCCGAATGACTCCGCGAACTTCAGCAACGCCTTGTCGCTCATATCCGCATCCTGGACGGCCTGCTCGCCTCGTGGCGTGTCCCTGAGCAGCTTTGCCTGGAAGAAGTGATATTCATCGGCCAGAAACTCCGGGGAACCTGGCTGTGGAGGCGGTGGCAGGAGGGTCTTGCTGTCCGCTACCTCCTCCTGTGTGAGGTAAAGCTTCTGTGCGGCGATGTCTCCTGAATATGTCAGGAATATAATGACGGAAACCAGTGCCGTCAGCATCGGGGAGAGAAATCTTCTCATAGTGGTCAATGTTCTATGCGACCTTATTTAAAGTCAACTGAATGAGTGAGTTTGCCGTCTGTGTCGTAGATCCTTACGGTGATGCTTTTGGCGCTGGCGGTGATCTCCATCCTTTGCCACTGCCCGTTGGTGATGACCGGGAACTTGGCGTCGGTCGAACCTACCTCTCTGAGTGAATATCTATGTACGTGGCCGCTGAGCATCAGATCGACCCCGGCATTGTTGAGAATAGGCAGGAACTTCTGGGACATATTCAGATTGCCGTGCCAAGCGTCCTCGGTCTGCGGAGGAATATGGCTGAACACGATCCGTCTTTCGGCATTCTTCCAGTCATCGCTCTCCACAACGCCTTTCAGCCACTTGGCCTCCTGGTTGAGGTACGGCTCAGAGCAGAGTCTGCCCTGGTTTTCGATGTCGCTGTCAACCTTGTCCTCACCGCTGTCCATCACCAGGAAGAAGAACTTGCCGTATTTGAACGTGTAGTAAGGTCCGTGCTCCGGGAAGTCGAAATATTCAGAGATCCTGAGGGCCTCCTTGCCTCTGTACTCGTGGTTGCCGCGGGCCATAAACAGCGGAGTCTCAGCCGCGAAGAGGTCGCTGGCTGGTTTGAGGTAGTGCTTGATGATCTTGTCGCTGTAGGCAAGGTCAGAGGTCATATCCCCGTTGAACATCACGAAATCGAACTCTTTGTTCTTTTCCTTGTCGGCGAAAAGCCTGCGCAGAAGCGAGTCCTGTGCGTGCACATCGTTGACGACAGCGAACTTGACCTCGTTGTAATTCTCGTCCAACGTTCTTGCCTTAGGCAGGTTGACCTTGTAGGCCGGGGCACCGGACCCCTTGCCATAGACCGGATTGTAGTTGTGGTGGTAGTCCTGCACGGCCGTCATCATAACCCTATAGCGGTAGCTTGTGCCGGGTTTAAGCCCGTCCACCGTCACTTTGTGGATCTTCCCGATGGGTTTCAGGCCGTGCCCCCTAAGGTCGTAGAACTTCGGCCTGTCGTTGTAGTAGAAATTCTCCGCGTTGTCCGGAGCGATCTCCACCCACCCCACAGCGTCCACATCCGTGATCCACATCACCGTGAAGCTGTCCGTAGTGACATTCTGAAGATAAGGTCCGCACACGATCTTCGCGCTGACCGGCCCGTTCTGCGCCCCTGCCAAGAACGGCAGCACCGCCAGAACCGCAATCAAAAGGTACTTTTTCATATTTTTAAATCTTATTGTTTATTAGTTCGACCAATTGAGGCTATACACCCTCAAATACAAAATTACTCCGTTTTACCGAAAGGGCAAAATTTGTGAATATTCGATTTTTTGCGTATTTTGCGTTACGAAAATTACGTAAAATTGATAAATATGGGACAGAACTTCAAACCTACCAATCCTTTTCTTATTTCAGGGTATGTCGGTCCTGAATATTTCTGTGACAGGGAGTTGGAAACATCCAAAATTGTGGATGCTTTGAGCAATGGCAGAAATCTTACACTGGTCGCTCCAAGAAAAATGGGAAAGACAGGATTGATCCAACACTCTTTCAATCGTCTTGAAAGTAAGAATTCGGTCTGTATGTATTTGGATATATTCCCGACAAATTGTTTGGGTGATTTTGTCCGGGTTTTCGCCGGAGCTGTCCTTGGGCACTTGGATTCAACCCCGCAGAAGGCTCTTAAAAGGATTGGACGATTTATAAAAAGCTGCCGTCCTGTATTTACAGTTGACGAGAAGTCCGGTGCTCCCAAAGTAACAATAGAGGTGGCGGACACTGATCAGGAATCAACATTGAAAGAAATATTTGAGTATCTCCGCTCATCAGAAAAGCGTTGCTATATCGCCATTGATGAGTTTCAGCAAATTACAGAATACCCGGAAAAAGGAATCGAAGCACAGCTCCGTTCGTATATTCAGTTTCTTCCGAATGTCAATTTTATTTTCGCGGGCAGTCGGCAGCATTTGATGCAGGAGATGTTCCTTTCTTCAAAAAGGCCTTTTTACCAAAGTACACAGATTCTGAACCTTGAAAGGATTGATAGACAGGAATATTTCAGTTTCGCCGAGTCGTTCTTCAAAAAGAAGGGTAATCGTCTGCCTCAGAGTGAATTTGACGTGATCTATGACCGCTATGAGGGACACACTTGGTATGTTCAGTCTGTTTTGAACAGGTTGTATTCGTTTTCCAAGGATGTGGACGATCCGTTGATTGAATATGCCTTGTCGCAGATTATGAGCGAGTTCAGTTATAGTTACGAGACGTTGCTCAAGGCGCTTCCGGCAGGCAGTGTGAGACTTCTACGCGCCATCGCATCCGAAGGAAAAGTGAAAAGTGTCACATCCGGAGAGTTTATTTCAAGGCATAGACTAAGGGCTGCCAGTAGTATTAGCTCCTCACTCAAGAGATTGCTGGATAATGAATTGGTATATAAAACCCCTGACGGTTACATTGTCTATGACCGCTTTATGGGGGAGTGGCTACGCCAGTTGGATTTTTGATCAAAAAGTAGTTCGTCCTTTTATTTCTCGCCCGTGTACATCCGGCAGATGCCGAGGGTGAAGGCTTTGTGGGTGACGGTGCGGAAGCCGGCCTCGCGCATCGTGGCGGTGAACTCCTTTTTGCCTGGGAAGGCGGCCACAGAGGCGGGGAGGTAGGCGTAGGCGGCCTTGTCACCGGAGACCTTGCCGCCGATCTTCGGGAGGATGTGGAGGAAATAGAGGTCGTAGAACCAGCGGATGACTTTGTTCTCGGGGCGGGAGAGCTCAAGGATCACGAGACGGCCGCCGGGTTTGAGGACGCGAAGCATTTCCCTGAGGCCCTTCGGTCTGTCCTCGAAGTTCCTGATTCCGAAGGCTATGGTTACTCTGTCGAAGGTGTTGTCGGGGAAGCGTAGCGCCTCGCCGTCGCCTTCTTCTATGCTGATCATGTCGGCCAGGCCGGCTTTGGCGACCTTCTCACGCATCACCGCCAGCATTCCTTCCGATAGATCCACGCCGGTTACGTGGCCTTCGGTAAACGCCTTGGCGATTGCGATCGAGAAGTCTCCCGTGCCGCAGGCCAAGTCCAGAACCTGGACCGGGGCCGGAGCGTCCACGATCTGTTTGAGGGCTTTCTTTCTCCAGATCTTGTCCACGTCCAGTGAAAGTATGTGATTCAGAGCGTCATAGTCGCCAGCGATGCTGTCGAACATATTCCTGACCTTTGTCTTTGTCGGCATATTCCTAAAAAATTAAAAATCCCGCTCCGGCGAGGATGGAGAGGAAGAAAGTTGAGATCACGAGCATCGGCAGCATCGGGTCGAGAGCACGCTCGCTCCGGGTCCATACACCTTGCAAGTGCTTGATGTACAATGGAAGAGTGATGATGAATATGTAATGTCCCGGCGCGAAATCATAGACCGCGCAAAACACCAGTATCAAGGCCCAGCCCAATGTGACCAGAATGGTCTGGTATATTCTCGCCCCCTTCATCCCGAGCTTGATGGCCACGGTCACACGATTCACCGCATCCGTCTTCATGTCTCTTATGTTGTTGACATTCAGCACTCCCACGCTGAAACACCCGATGGCGGAGGCAGGCAGAAGTATAATCAGTGGCGGCAGTTCCCGAGCCGCGACATAATACCCGCCAAGCACCGACACAAGGCCGAAGAATATGAACACGAACACATCGCCGAGCCCTCTGTACCCGTAAGGGTTCTTCCCCAAAGTGTACTTCATCGCACCCGCGATGGCCGACGCTCCAAGCACCTCCAGGTAGATTGACTCGGTTTTGAATATGCTCCCGAAGGAAACACTTATCATCGCCAGACCGGAGACGATGCAAAGGACGATGAATATTCCGATGAGCTTTTTGATGTCTCCTACGGTCATATCTCCGCTGCCGAGGGCGTACTGGGGGCCTTGACGGTCAGCAGAGTCGGTGCCGTTCAAGGTGTCGCCGAGCTCATTGGACAGATTTGAGAGGATCTGCAGACATACCGTTGTCAGGAAGATCAGCGCGGCTGTCCACGGACTGACATCTGCCTTGTCCGCTGCGAGCGTCACTCCGAGGATCACTCCGGACAAGGACAGCGGAAGTGTCCTCAGTCTCATTGATTTTATGCAGGCTTTAAGCGTCATGTAGAATAAATATCTGATAATCTTGAACAAAGATACTCATATTATCGAAAATATTAATAACTTTACACCCTATGCGAGTCTGGGTCGGCGAAGACGGCGGCCCTTGCCGCAAGAAAAGAGGTTGCTCATTAATATTCATATAATATGAAACGTAATTCATTCATTCTGGCGGCTGTGGCTGCCATCGCCGCGGTCGCTTGCGGACCGAAGGTTTCTGACAAGACAGCCATCGAAGGTACTTTCGAGGGCAATGCTCCTGAAGAGGTAAGCATCAAGATTTCCGATCTTGGAATTGACACCACCCTCACTGTGACGGACGGGAAGTTCGCCGTTGAGCTTCCTGCATCCAAGACCGTGCTCGCCACGCTGACCGGGGAAGGAGTAAGGGCCAGATTCATTTCTGACGGTACTCCGTTGACGGTCACTGTCAAGGAAGACGGTACTTGCGAGATCGCTTCCAAGACTCCGTCTGTCTCTGTACAGGAGAGGTACAATGCCTTTGCTAACGCTATGGCTCAGTTTGAGAAAGATGCTAGAGCCAAGCTTGAGGCTCTTGGCGACGAGGCCGCCGATTCTGCAAAGGATGAGGTTTTCGAGGCTTACCAGTCCGCCGTGGAGGAACTCAGCAAGAAGACTTTTGAGGCGAATCTCGATAACGCCATTGGCGCGTCCCTGTTAGGCAACATTCAGTATGACCTCACTCCTGCGCAGGTTGATTCTGTTCTGAACATGCTTGATCCGGCCATCCTTGAGACCAAGGCCGTCGCCGCCATAAAAGCTAAGAACGACTCCAAGAAGAACACCGCCGAGGGCATGATGTTCACCGACTTCGACATCAACGGCGTGAAGCTTTCCGACTTTGTTGGCAAGGGTCAGTACGTCCTCGTTGACTTCTGGGCCTCATGGTGCGGCCCATGCAAGAGGGAGATCCCTAACATCAAGAAGGTCTACGAAAAGTACGCCGGCAAGGATTTCGATGTCCTCAGCGTGGCCGTCTGGGATCAGCCTCAGGCTTCTGTTGACACAGCGAAGGCCTACGGTGTGAACTGGAAGGAGATCATTGACGCTCAGACGGTTCCTACCGAGCTTTACGGCATCCAGGGCATTCCTCACATCATCCTTTTCGGTCCTGACGGAACCATCCTTAAGAGGGATCTCCGCGGTGAGGGCATCGAGGAGGAGGTAGCCAAGTACGTGGCCGCCAAGAAGTAAGAGTGGGCGGAAAGAACCTTACAGTCAGGGAGAAAATCGCCCTGTTTCCACATTCCCCGGGGGTCTATCGTTACTACGATTCCTCGGGGAAGGTGATTTATGTGGGCAAGGCCAAAGACCTGCACAAGAGGGTGGCGCAGTACTTCGTGCCGCCGGAGAGGCTGAACGTGAAGACCAGGATTCTGGTCTCGAAGATCGCCGACGCGCAGTTCTCCGTTGTGGACTCCGAGGCCGACGCGCTGTTGCTGGAGAACAATCTCATCAAGCAGTACAAGCCTCGCTACAACATCCTGCTGAAGGACTCCAAGACCTATCCGTGGATCGTCATCACCAACGACGAGTTTCCGAAGATCTATTTGACCAGGCGTGTGGACAGGAAGAACGGCACCTATTTCGGGCCGTACAGCTCGGTCTCGCACGCAAACTACCTGCTGGAGTTTTTCCGCAAGAACTACCCGCTGCGCTCCTGCAATCTCAAAATCACCGGCGACGCCATCCTCCGGGGCAAGTTCCGTCCGTGCCTTGACTTCCACATAGGCCGCTGCAAGGGCTGCTGCGTGGGTGCGGTCAGCAAGGAGGAATATTCATCCTACGTCACCGAGATCACCCGTCTGCTGAAAGGTGGCGTGAATGAGATAATCCGTGAATATGAGGCCGAGATGAAGCGTGCGGCCGCGGAGCTCCGTTTCGAGGAGGCACAGGTCTGTAAAAACAGGATAGAGTCCTTGAAGAAGCACTATTCACATTCGATAATATCCTCTGTCGCAGATACTTCCTGTGATGTGTTCTCTCTGGTTTTCGATGGCCAGGAGGCTTTCGGAAACTTCCTGCGTGTTCGTGGCGGATCTGTCATCCAGTCGTTGAACCTGGGCTTCAAGATGAACATCGAGGAGGAGCAGGCATCTGTACTCAGCACGTTCATCGCCGAGATAGAATCCAAGTTCGGTGCATTGGCGAAAGAGGTCATCGTGCCGTTCAAGCCGGATGTGGAGATAGACGGCATCGACTTCCGCATCCCGGCGCGTGGCGACAAGCTTTCCCTCCTCGAACTCAGCGTCAAGAACGCCAAGGAATATCTTTTCAACTCCATCAAGCAGAGGGAGCACACCGACCCCGACGAATATCGCAGAATGGTTCTTGAGGACTTGCGCAAGGCCTTGGGAATGAAAGAGCTCCCGACCCACATCGAGTGTTTCGACAACTCCAACATCCAGGGAACTAATCCGGTGGCTTCCTGTGTGGTTTTCCGTGACGGTGTCCCGTCCAAGAAGGATTACCGCAAGTTCAAGATCAAGACGGTCATCGGAGCCAACGACTTCGCTTCGATGAAGGAAGTCGTCAACCGAAGATATTCAAGGATGCTTGAAGAGGCTCCTGAGGATCTTCCGCAGCTTGTCGTGATAGACGGTGGTGAGGGGCAGCTGGAGTTCGCCCGTCAGGCTCTCGCCGAGCTTGGCTTGATGGATAAGCTGATGGTCATCGGTCTTGCCAAACGTATGGAGCTGGTGATCAGGGTGAACGATCCGTATCCGCTGTTCCTTGACCGCAACTCCCAGGCCCTTAAAGTCTTGATGCACATCCGTGATGAAGCCCACCGCTTCGGAATCACCTTCCACCGCAGCCTCAGGAGCAAAGCCCAGATCCAGAGTGCTTTAAGGGAGATCAAAGGTGTCGGCGAACAGACCGAAAAACGCCTTCTGATGCACTACGGCTCCGTCGCCCGCATCGCCGCCGCTCCTCTTGAAGACCTCTCCAAACTCGTCTCTCCGTCCCTTGCCGCCGAGATTCTCAAAACGCTCAACTCGTAGTCCCTTCTGGTTGGGAGTCGTTTGAATTTATCAAAACAGAGTCTTGATCCCTTGCGGGAGTTTCCTTGTTTTTCTTCAATTCCGGAGGAAAACGATTATCTTTGTAAAGTTAAGGTGCTGTTTGGGTTCTGAGGACCAAAACGATGCGCGAAGCATATTCATTATGAAACGAGTGCTGATAATAACATATTACTGGCCACCGTCCGGTGGATCCGGAGTGCAGAGGTGGGTCAAATTCGCCAAATACCTTCCAGAGGATGGTTGGCAGCCGGTTGTCTACACTCCTGAGAACCCTGAGTTGACGACTGTTGACAGGACCTTGGCGGCGGAGATTC
>ERZ1034723.852-NODE-852-length-14481-cov-90.889644_pt1 | contig 14481 bp, 19 predicted proteins | sample MGYA00520637_ERZ1034723 | MGnify/ENA primary metagenome ERZ1034723 (study PRJEB33766, sample SAMN09781719) | gut metagenome | biome: gut microbiome | host: Homo sapiens | place: Madagascar | study: EMG produced TPA metagenomics assembly of the PRJNA485056 data... | reverse complement strand
GAGTATGCTATAACATATGAATACATGTTCATATGTTTATGTGAACAATGATAGGCGCAATATAATGAATTAGTTAGCATGCTAACTATTGCTGTGATATTGCTTCGGATCGGGTAAGTAAAATTTTTTAAAAATAGTGCTTGACATTTGTACAGTGTTGGTGTATTATAATTATAGAAACAAGAGATACACAAACAAGCACAGAAAGGAAGAAGATATGACAGTATATGAATATGGAAGAGAAACAGATAATACTACCGTTTGTATTGTTGATTTAAGCGGAAAGCTTATTTATTATGGCGTGGTTGACGATATACCATACAAGCTTTATAATAGAAAAATTGCTAGGCTTGCATATGATAGAGAGTTAAACTGCGATAACGTTGTTTTGGTAAGAGGGCTATAGCAAAGGGGGTAATGATAAATGACAGTAGGCGACGTTTATTTAGTAACAAAGGAATTTCAGCCAATTCAAATTTTAACTGAACGTGAATGTACAACTATTTATGTCGGTTGTTCACAAGATATTCCTTATTGTATGTTAGATAGAAATGTTACTAACATAACTCAAAGTATGTATGCAATTGTTTTGATAGTAGAATAATGGTAGAAAGGATTAAAAATATTATGACAGTAAGAGAATTAGTTATTGCAAATGAACGTTGGTGTTGTGATACACCATTATTAGTTATTGATTCTAGCGATAAACGCGCTATGACAGTTGAAGATATATTTAACTGTGATGATATAGCTGATAGAACAGTAGTTAGCTTTAAACGATCAACAATTTATACATTAAAGGGGTAGTGAAATGAAAAACATATTAACGAAGCGTGATTTAATAGAAAATATTTTAACAAGAACAGAAGATCTAGGAATTAGTAAATTATTAAGTGAATTGATCGTCGATGGTAAAAACAACTGTGATAACATCTTTTCACTTTACCTATGCATTGAAAAGCTTGCTTCTCCAATGCTTGCAGATGTACCATCAGCAATAACAACGCGGAAAGACTTATATAAAGTGCTTAAACAAGTTCTTTATGTTTCCGGCGAATGGTCAGCACTAGCAGACTTCTTTTTTCTCACAAATTTTCGAGATTTAACGTCTTATCAATTTACAGTTACTACAGTATGCCAAACCGATACGAATTTCATTCGAAAATACGTTCAGAATAATCGCATAGTGACAATAACGTTATCTGATTCGCTTTATGCAATCGTTTGTGATATATCAACATTATACATAGAAAGGATGAACTACAATGACACGATGTCAACGTTTTAAATTAAATCGCTTAATCGAAACAAACCGCTTTAATATTACTGACAAGGATATGTTAATGTACTATAAAGCGTACATTAAAATTTACACAAATTGGGAAGATATTGTAGATCGTATGGATGTGACCACATTATCTAGTATCTATCCGCGTTTGAAAAAATATCCAAAAAATATCTTAAAACTATTGCAAATATACTGCCGTAGTGATATAATCTATAGTATAGAAATAGTTAAGGCATACGGCGCGGATGTTGGTAAACTACTTCTCGAATATTAAATAATTACATTGAAAGGACGTGATTACGTTGTATTTATAACACGGTAATAGACCGCAAAATACGATATATGCTGAATAAAAATTTAATATCAATTTCATTACAAGTTTGTTACAATCTTAAATACTAATTAAAAGAAAGGAAAAATTACCATGAGAACACGTTATGTAAATCGTACAATTTCGAACATTGTTGCAACTTGCAACATTTATAACACAGAAACAAAGGAAATCGACGAACAGAAAATTACTCTTCCGGCAGGAGTCAACATTAAAAAGTTAGACAAGGAAATCACAAAGGGATTACCAAATGGTTCAAAGCTTCTTGAAGTAGTAACTACAGAGACAGTCGAAGCAACTTATCGTATGCCGGAGTCACAGTTTGTTGCATTAGCAACAATTGTTCCTGCAAAAGAAACCACAATCGAAGAGTAATTATAAGAAAAAGGAGAATAAACAATGAAGATTATTAACAAGTCAAGAGAATTTACCGCAAAAGAGATTTATAGCATGACGCAGGATAGCGCAGTAATGTCAGTTAAAAACGTTGAAGACGGTGCAATTTTAAATGTAAATGGCTTTATTGAGTTTGACGATTCTGACAAGGACGGCAACGTGACACATATTTTATCACTTATCGGTGCTGACAATGAAACAGGCGAAGTTGTTGTGTGGGCTTGTCAGAGTGCAACATTCAAGCGATCATTTAGCGATATTATGGATATTGCATGCGACTCGGAAATTGACATTTCTAAAGACCCGATTGCTATTCAGAAAATTTCGGGTAAAACAAACGCGGGTCGTGATTATGTAAATTGTAGATGGGCATAATTGCCGTATAACAGTATATAGTAGAAATTGTTTGCAAAGAGGGCGGTTTAAATACCGCCCTTTATAAAACAGAAAGGTGGTTCTTATGAGTAAACAAAAGTTAACTAATAAAGAACGACTAGAACGAGAATACAATAAACAACTTAGACGAATTGAACGCCGTAAAAAAGAATTAGAACAACTTGGATATGTTGTTTCTGATATAAAGCAGTACAAAAGACCAAAGCGAATCACAGAAGGATCAATTAGAAAGTTAAAGAAAGTAACACCTGCATTTATCCGAGAACACGCACGTATAGTTTCTTTTGAAATAGGCGAGATTGCAAACCCTAAAACAAAATCAGCAAAAAGAATAGCAAATGAAAACGCTATGCTTGCGTCTGAAAATGTTCAGACAAAACAACCAAAAAGGCATAAAGATTCAAAGCCAAAAGAACAAGCACCAAACATGGACGATACTATAATCAACAACTTTCTTGCCTTAATGTCAGAATTACCACAACCAATATACCATATTATTAAAGTAGCAGTTGCTCGGCAAATTAACAACAAAGGTAAAGGTTTTGTAGCACAGGCACTACATGATATGCCCGATGAAATGCAAAACGATTTGTTGTTAGCTAAAACACCTTCCGATAGTGCGATTATAGGGTTTGAAACATATTTGTATGAATATTTACCAATATCAGATTACGAAAAGAGCATTATTGAGGAAACACAAGACTTTGAGACATGGGATGATGTTTAATGAAGCAAAAGATTTATGCTTGCGATTTTGAAACAACTGTAGACTATGACACGTCAAAGCAAGATTCTACCGAAGTATGGAGCGCTTGCTTTTGCGAGGTAGGAACAGAAGATGCGATTATAATGCATTCGATAAGCCAATTTATGAATTATTGGATAAACGTAAATAGTCAAAACGTTTTGCTTTATTTTCACAACTTAAAATTCGATGGTTCGTTCATAATCGATTGGTTATATAACAGTTCAAAATTCAACGAAGCAAGCGAGGGGGATATTGAAAAAGGCTCTTTTAATTTTTTAAGCAAAAAGCATATGCCTAGCTATAGTTATTCATATCTTATTTCCTCTATGGGACAATGGTATTCAATCACAATCAAAGCAAAGAATCATATCATAACGATCAAAGACTCTTTAAAGTTAATGCCTTTTTCATTAGCCGAAATCGGTAAAGCCTTTAAGACGAAGCATAAAAAGTTAGAAATGGACTACAAAGGCGAAAGATACGCTGGATGTCCTATAACTAAATTTGAGGAAGATTATATTAAGAATGACGTATACGTGTTAGCCGAAGCCTTACAATTCATGTTTGAGCAAGGTCATACAAAAATGACTATAGGTTCATGTTGTATGAGCGAATACAAAGATCTTTTTAAGCTATCAGAACTTGGAATAATGAATGATTGGAATGAGATCTTTCCGTCAATGACTGAGATCGAGTTAGATAAAAATGTATTTGGTTCGTATAACGCTGATGCATATATCCGTAAATCTTATCGTGGCGGTTGGTGCTATTTAGTAAAAGGAAAGGAAAATAAGATATTTCACAAAGGTTTGACCGCTGACGTTAATTCGCTTTATCCTAGCATGATGCACTCAGAAAGCGGAAATGTTTATCCATATGGAAAACCAAAATTTTGGCAAGGAAATTATATACCAAAAGAAGCGCAGGGAGACAATAAGTATTTCTTTGTTCGATTTCGGTGTAGATTCTACTTGAAAGAAGGTTATCTTCCTTTTGTGCAAATTAAGGGAAATTGGCTATACAAGCCAAATGAAATGTTAGAGACAAGTGATATATACGATACAGACAGTGACAGTTATGTAAAAGAATATATTGTAAACGGACAAACATATACAACAAACCAAACATTGACAATGACGCAAGTAGATTATTATAGATTTAGAGAATTTTATAATGTTGAAGAATTTGAGATTTTAGACGGATGTTGGTTTTATGCCGTATCCGGAATATTTGACGATTACATAAATAAATACAAAGAAATTAAACAAAATAGTAAAGGTGCTATGAGGACATTAGCAAAGCTTTTTCTTAACAATCTTTATGGAAAGCTTGCTACGTCTGATAACGCTTCATATAAGGTGGCATATGTTAAAGACGATGGAGTTATCGGATTTAAAACTGTAGAATCGCATGATAAAGAAACCGTATATATTCCTTGTGGTAGTGCCATAACATCCGCAAGTCGTGATTTCACAATACGAACTGCACAAGCTAATTATTATGGAGCAGATAAAGATGGATTTATATATGCAGATACGGATAGTATACATTGTAATGTTTCACGTGAAACATTGAACAATGTTAAGGTACACCCAAGTAACTTTTGTTGTTGGAAAATAGAAAGTAATTGGGATCAAGCTATTTTTGTACGTCAAAAAACATACATAGAACACATTACGCACGAAGATGAAGAACCAATAGACACGCCATATTATAACATAAAATGCGCAGGAATGCCAAAAAGACCAAAAGCGTTGTTAGCGTTATCACTCATGGGCGTTGATGAAATGCTACAAGGCGATACAACCATTAAAGCAGAAAACGAAAGTGAAAGAAAATTTATAAGTGTAAAACGAGAATTAACAGACTTTAAAGTAGGGCTAAAAGTGCCAAGTAAATTAAGACCTAAGAGAATTAAGGGCGGTGTTTTACTAGTAGATTGTGATTACAATTTAAGGTAGACAAACATAAAAAGGGACACTAGATAACTAGTGCCCTTTTTGTTTATATCATGACTAGGTGTTTAACATGGGGGCGACAGTCCAATATACGTTTAATCTCATTCAAGAGTTGTCTTATAAACGTAGCACGTTTTAGTAACATCCTAGGTGATATCATTTAATATGAAAGCATTAGCATGATAGCCTGCTTACATTCTAAATCTTTAAATCTGAATATTCCACGTTCAAAATAGAATCTTAATTGACTAACTAAATAACTTGATCTATTCAACATGATATAGTTGACTTGATGATTTTCGGTGGTAACTGCAATTTTCAAAGGGAAATTTTGGTCTACACCGCGATCACAATAAACAATTCCGCAATCATATTCACGAATTGCAAAATCTACGTCTTTAACATTGATCGTAGCCAAATAACGTGAGTTACCGCTTATTTTTTCAATAAAAGCGTCATTGTCATTTAAGTAAGTTTTCTGTGAAGAATAACTGACGTACTTATCATCTGCAAAAGCAGAATTGAAGATTGACTCTTGTTGCGCTTGACTAGCTGATTCATTAAGATTCTGTTCAAGCACCCATCCGTTGCCACGTAGGTAATTAACATTTACATTAAGTCTGCTAGATATACCTAGCTTAGTATAGTATGGATTTAGTAGCGAAACAAAATTACCAATCATGTACACTGGCACATAACGCGATTGTTTTCCACCGCCTCGTGCAACAGACTGATGAATAGATATGAACTTTGTAATTTCGTCATTACAATAGTGGTTTGTTTCGCTTTGAAATTCATCAAACAAAATTCGAGATACATTACAAAATACGTGTGAATATTTCTTAATAATATCCGCGTCATTTAAACAAACCCCCCACCCGATTGTATGCTCGTTTTCGATTAACTCAGCAAATTTACCACGAGCGTGCATCTTCATATCTACTTCATAGTTAGAAAAGAAAAGCGTGCGAATATCGTCAAAGTATTTGTGATTACACTCAGATAACTCATAGTTAAATCTGTATAGAAGCATAAACTCTTCATTATTCTTCAAATACTTTGAAAAGCAAAGCTTGTTAAAATATGTTGTTTTTCCGGCACTTCTGTTTGACGTGGAAATGTATATTTCCGGCGTATTGCCATTTAAATCTTTTAAGCTTAAAAGCTTAGTTCCGTCATAAAAATTAGTCATATTTTTCATGTCCTTTTTCTTTAATTATAACAAATTTCTTGACTTTTTGCAATAGTAGTTTTATAATAATAATGAAAGGAGTGTGAATAAATGCTATTAGAAGCAGTAAATTCAGTTAATGTTACAGACATTACAACTCTTATTTCAACTGTGGGATTTCCGATTTTTTCATGGCTCGTTATGGCTTGGTATCTTTACAAGCGGGGCATAGCCGAGGATGCAAAAAACAAGGAACTTTCCGACAAGTTGGAAGAGTTGAACAAAAGTTGTTTGACCACGATTGCTGAGAACACGAAAGTGTTGCAGGAATTGTGCTCAACGATTAAAGAAAGGGGGTAAATGCATATGCCAAAGAAATCAATTGACACGTTAGCTAGAGAAGTGCTTGCTAACAGATGGGGCGTTGGCTTAAACAGAAAACGAAGGCTTGAAGCAAAGGGGTATGATTATGACAAAGTTCAGAAACGTGTAAACGAACTGTACAACTCTGGTTCTACTGAGGATAAGAACATTTCATCAAATGGCGTGATCTTGATTAAGTCTTTTGAAGGATTTTCTCGAGTTGCTTGTAAAGCGCTTCCAACCGAGAGGTATCTAACAATCGGTTATGGGCACTATGGCAAAGACGTTAAAGCGAATCAGACGATCACAGAGTCCGAGGCAGTAAAATTGCTTGTTAAAGACTTAAGCGGTTTTGTTAAAAAAGTAAACAAATATAACCGTAAATATGGATTCACGCAAAATGAGTTTGACGCGCTTGTTTCTTTCTGTTATAACGTCGGTAATATTGACGGACTTACCAAGAACGGTACAAGAACAAAGGCAGAAATTGCTGATAAATTCCTTGCTTATTCCTATAGTGGGGGTAACTTTGTGAGAGGTCTTTATAACCGCAGATTGAAAGAACAGGCTTTGTTTAACAAAAAGGACTAAAACACATGTCATATAATTGGAAAGACACGGCTAAGATGGTTTGGGCGGTTCTTGTTGGAGATTTAGGCGAAGTTGCAACCGCTGGAATAATGGGTAATCTTATTCTTGAAACTGCTCAATCCTTAAGAGGATTTCAGAAACAGGGAGATTACACCCAAAGTCGTTCGGCAAGTAAGAAGTACACAAATGAAGTTTCTGACAAGACTATAAGTAAAGATACGTTTGTACATGATTCTATAGGTTATGGATTAGCACAATGGACGTTTTACACCTTGAAGGAAGATTTATATAATTATTGGAGTGAAGCAAGCACTGTTTCGTCCATTGGAAACACCAAGATGCAAGCGCAATTTTTGTTATGGCATTTAAAGAACAAATACAGTGTGGTATACGATAACTTGTTAAAAGCTGACGGAGTAAGGGACGCTACCAACATTTTCTTAGACCAATACGAACGTCCACGTGATCCCGAAGCAACACGAGAACAACGTTATCAATATGCAGTACAAGCTTATGAATATTGTAAAGGCACAACACCCGACCCCGATCCGCCCGAACCACCCGAACCCGAACCGCCTACACCTACACCGAGTACACGAAAGCCGATGAATTTTATTTTTTGGGGTAAGCCATATTGGAGATACCCAAACATTTTTTAGAAAGGAGAAAAACATGAAATTATCACGTGAAGATTTAATGAACGCAGTAGCTTCAATTGTAGGAGACAGAACAGACGATGAAGCGATCGCTTTTGTCGAAAATGTAACAGATACATTTGACAGTGATTATTCTGTTGAGTTAGAAACCGCAAATGCTAAAATCACTGAGTTAACGCAGAAGGTTGCAGATACAGAGGAAACATGGAGAAAGAAGTATATGGATCGTTTTTATGGCGGTTCTGATGAAGAAGTTAACCCTTCCAATCAGCCGATTAAGGAAGAGGAAGAAACCGCTTTGGACGCGGAAGAAATTACAGTTGAGGATTTATTTGAATAGAAAGGAGAAAAATCATGCCTACCATTCCAAAAATTATTACCAAAACGAACGTCAGCGTTGACGTTTTAAATGCAATTAGAAATGCAAGCTCGCAGAATTATAAAGACTATGTTCCTGTGGCTACACCTAACGCAGAGGTTATCCGAAAGATCGGAGCAGTTCTTGTTGATTCGCCAAACCTTGCAAATGAGTTTATCAGCACATTAGTAAACAGAATTGCTCGCGTATATATCAGTTCACGATCTTATCAGAACCCATGGTCGTTCTTTAAAAAGGGCGTGCTTGAATATGGCGAGACAATCGAAGAGATTTTCGTAAACATTGCAAAGCCTTATACATTCGATCAGCAAGAAGCAGAACAGAAGGTTTTTGCGCGCGAGATACCCGATGTTAAGTCAGCTTTCCATGTAATGAACTATCAGAAGTTCTACAAGGTTACAATCTCAGAGGATCAGTTAAGACAGGCATTTCTTTCGCTTGAAGGTGTTACAGATTTAATCGCAAAAATTACTGAGACTCTTGTAACCTCAATGAACTATGATGAGTTCTTAACTATGAAGTACATGCTAGCAAGAAGACTTCTAGATGGACTGATGTACACAGAGAAGATTGACGCGGTTAGCACCGCCAATATGAAGTCAATTATCTCGACTATTAAGGGAGTGTCTAATGACATGACATTTATGTCAACAAAATACAACCTTATGGGCGTATATAACCATACAACCAAAGACAGACAGTACATTATTGTTAATTCAAAATTTGACGCAACAATGGACGTTGAAGTCCTTGCTTCTGCTTTCAACATGGATCGTGCAGAGTTCTTTGGACATCGCGTGCTTATAGACTCGTTTGCAACTCTTGATAATGCAAGACTTGCAGAGTTATTCAAGGACGATAACACATACGAAGAGATTACCCATGATGAGCTGTTAGCGCTTGACACCATTCCGGCAATCTTAGTTGACGAGGATTTCTTTCAGATTTACGACAACCTACTTAAATTCACAGACAACTATAACGGACAGGGGCTTTATTGGAACTATTGGTATCACGCATGGAAAACCTTTTCGGTGTCTCCATTCGCTAACAACGTAGCTTTCATTTCAACAGAACAGACAGTTGATTCAGTAGACGTAAATCCGAAAACTGCTACGATGTCGGTTGGCGATTACGCGATCTTTACCGCGAAGGTAACAGGATCAGCATTTGTTGACAAGGGTGTTGTGTGGAGCATTAGCTCTGACAAAGCTACAGTTGATACAAACGGAAAAGTCACAATCCTTGATGGCGCAAAAGGCGAAATTACAATCACTGCAACAAGTAAAGCAGACTCTAGCAAGTCAGCTAACGCAACAATTACAGTCGCTTAGTTTTTACTTCTATTTAACCTTTTTGTTTCACGTGAAATGTGTAAAATGTTTCACGTGAAACATTTTAATATAAAAGAATGGAGTGTGATATAATGGCAGTTACGCCGAACAGTAAAGTAAGATTGCACAGACAAGTGCCACTTGACGTTGATCACGTTAATACAATATTATTCAGATCTGAAAGTGCTCAGAGAAAATACTTTGATACAAACGAGCAAAACTTTGGCAACTTAACATATGTGCGTCAAAATGATGGGGAAATTAGACTAGGAATTAGTGCGGATGTTGCGTACACTTGTAACTATATGTCTTTTCAGAATACGAATTATGGTAGTAAATGGTTTTATGCTTTTATAACAAGCGTTGACTATTTAAACGACAATGCTTGTGTTGTTCATTATAAGATTGACGTTATTCAAACATATATGTTTGACTATAAACTACCAATGTGCTATGTTGTGCGCGAACACGCTAGCAGTGATACAATCGGCGAAAACATTCAGCCTGAGCCTTTTAACATTGGAGATATGATAGTCGATAAAGAGTTCAAAGATCACTACTTAAATGACTTTCAAATTGTTGTTTGTTCGGGTACTGAATTAACATTACAAGGAAAAGAAACAAGTTGTTCTGTATATGGTGGTCTTTTACAGGGTGTTAATTTACTAGCAACAGGCATAGATATTGTACCAAGCGATTATGTTACTGCTAGTGATCATCTGAAAAAAATTATTAACGACTATGTAGATGCTAACGCCGAAGATTCAATTATTTCTCTTTTTAATATGCCGACTAAGTTCATCACGGCTAACAATGTTGAAATGAAGAAATTTTCAGAGTCTTTAAATAAACCTACTAGCTTAGACGGATATGTGCCAAAAAACAAAAAATTACTGACATTCCCATATTGTTATTTAGCAGTAGACACCGGAGCTAATTGTGCGAACTATAGATGGGAATACTTCGGTGCAAAAGAACCGATTTTTAATATGTATGGCACATACACTTGTAACCCCGAGGTTACTTTAGTCCCTACAAATTATAATGGCTTTAGTGGGGAAAATTGGACGGAACAAATTAAGCTTGGTAATTTTGGACAAGTAGCGTACAGTGTTGACACGTATCGCGCATGGCTTGCACAAAACGCAAACGCTTGGAACCTTAAAATGTATAGCGCTAGTCTAGGTGTTGCAAGTTCAGCATATGGAACACTTACAGGGCTTTTTTCGGGAGAGTTTGGCAACGTTGCAAACGTTGCACAATCTGCTATCAGCTATGCACAAGTAATGAACGAAAAAGCCATGGCTCAAAACCAAGCACCACACGCAAAAGGTCAGCAACAAACAGACCTGGACTTGGCTCAGAATCAAAAAGGCTTTTGGTTTAAGAATATGTCAATGCGCCATGAAAACGCCAAAATTGCAGATGATTTTTTAACCATGTTTGGTTATGCAACTAATCGATTAAAAGTACCTAACGTTACAAGCCGAAAAGAGTTTAACTACTTGCAAACCTCGTCAATTAACATATATGGCAGTGTTCCTAATGATGCGTGTAAAGAACTTTCTGAGATATATAATCGAGGGATAAGATTTTGGCACAACGCTAGTCACGTTGGCGATTACACGCTTGACAACTCTATCAAATAATGAAAGGCGGTTATTATGAGTAACAGAATAAAAAGACAACGTAATCAATTCTATACTGCATTATTTGACACAGTTCGTTATAATGCATTTTATCGTGATAGATTGACAGATATTGCATTGTCATGCGTTAAGTGGAATAACCTACCGGAAGAAATTGACAAACGATTTCTTGAATGGTGCTTATTCTATGACGGAATGGCAGTATTTTTTAAGGACGATGTTTTAGACAAATTTGTATGTATTCAAGTAATGCCTAGTGGTAACTTCAATATGTATCGTGTTCCGACTGAACGTACTGCTTATGCAGTTAACGGCTATCAGAATACAGAATTGAATGAAAGCAATTCAGTCATTATCTACAACAATTTGATCCGTAAGCCTAGCGCTAGCGATATTGAAATTTACGCACAAAAGCTTACTAATATTGACTTGACAATCAATGTAAACGTAAACGCTCAGAAAACCCCTGTTGCTATCGTATGCGATGAAACGCAAAAATTAACGTTCGAAAATTTGTATCAACAGTACGCTGGAAACATGCCGTTTGTGTTCGGGGATAAGTCGTTAAATTTAGACAATATTAAAGTGTTGAACACTAAAGCGGATTACAAAGCCGAGGATCTTAACAAACTTAAAATGGATACATGGAACGAAGCGTTGACGTATCTAGGTGTATCAAATGTGCAGTATCAGAAAAAGGAACGTATCAACTCCGAGGAAATCAACCGCAGTATGGGTGGAGCGTTTGCTTCAAGGCGGTCAAGATTGAAAGCTAGACAAAATGCTGTTGACGAAATCAATAGACTTTTTAATCTTGATATTAGTGTTGAGTTTGAAGATGAAGTTGACAAAGAACAAGGATTGCAGTATAATGAAGAGGAAGGGGATGATATGATTGAGTAAATATACAACGGAATTAAGATATATTCTTGAAACTATGAACGGCTTAGACGAAAGTACAGAGTATCCAAGTGTTAATGATGTTATTGCAAATGCTCATTCAAAATTATTTTCATTCAATTATCCGATCTTCGATGAAAGTTACCGCAATCACTTGGAAAGCCTTATATGCTTACATTACTACAGGCGTGAGATTGGATTCGAGACTGTTGGTTTATTTAAGCTTTATCTTGAACGCAAAATGCGCGAGATTATGCCTTATTATAATCAGCTTTACAAAAGCGAGTTATTAGAGTTCAACCCATTTTATGACGTTGACTTAACTCGTGATAGCAAGACCAATCACAAAGGCGAGGATGCTTTTCAGAAGAATTCTACGTCTAATGCCACAGGTAAAACAAGCGACAATATTGATAATGTTGGCAAAGTTGTGGATAACTCAACAGAGGGTTCAAGTTCTAGGGATGAATCTACAAGCAGTGCTAAGAATACATCTGAGTCTAGCAGTACATCGAACAACAAACAAAGATACAGTGATACGCCACAGGGAAGTATTGCGAATCTTGAAAATGACAAGTATTTAACAAATGCCACCATTACCGATGGCGTTGTTAAAGATAAATCATCGGCTAGTGGCAGTGATGAAGCCACAACTACTCATACAAGCAACGTAGGAAAAGAAGCAACAACAGACACCACGACTAAAGAACAACGCAACGGAACAACTGAAAATGCTACAAACGGCAGTGAAAATGGCAACTCTAATAATTCAAGCATTGACGATTTTTTGGAACACGTAAAAGGAAAGCAGGGCGGGGCTAGTTACGCATCATTATTGAAGGAATACCGAGAGACGTTTCTGAATATCGACATGATGGTTATTAAAGAGTTAAACGACTTGTTCATGTTGCTTTGGTAACTGCAACCAATCTTTGATTGATTGCTGAATATCTTGGGCAGTACAACGTACTGCCCAATCGAAAGGAAGTGAAACAGATGAGTGACAATATTACAAATATTTGTACACGATTATGGACTCCTATCTTGCCTACAGTATTTAGTGATACGCTTAGTTATATGGAGCAGTTAAGTGCATTCAGTAAAAAGCTGAATGAACTTATCACAAGCTACAACAAGTTTTCGGGCGAATATGAAAACTATGTCAAAGAGCAGTTAGCGCCATATCAGAGTCAACTTGATAACTTGGATAAGCGCCTTAATAGCGTTGTTAAAGAAATCAATGATAACTTTGATGCTTTTAAGGTTGACGTTAATGCTAGGGTTGATGATCAGAACGCCAGCATTGAGCAGTTACGTACAGACGTTAACGCCAAGATTGACGATTATAAGGCTGACATTTATTCAAAGCTTAGCAAGACTGAGAAAGAAATCTATGCTCATGTCGAAAGCGAATTGCTAAGACTTAAAACTGACTTGACAACACAGGTTACAATTCAGCTACAGTTCTTGCGTAGATTGATTGACTTGCATGACAATAATATTAAGACGTGGTTAGAAGGAAGACTAAGCGAGTTCTTAAGCGAAATTCCACGAGGACAGGTTATTGTTACCAACCCAACTAATGGAACACTAGACTCTTTGCAACAGACGTTGTTCGATATGTATGATTATTACCGAACGGATGGTCTTACTGCCCAAGAGTATGACAACTTACAGTTGACTGCAAGTGAGTATGACGCACAGGGATTAACTGCTTATGAGTATGATTTCTATGCTACGAGAACTTTACAGATCGATGAAAGATTCTACATGAATGACCCATTTAATGGAGAGTTTAAACTGATTAGCAGAGTTGTTGACGAGTTAGCGGATCTGCATAAGGGAGATAGTGCTTTTACCGCTGAACAGTATGACGCATTAGAAATGACAGCTGAAACGTATGACGGAAAGGAATTAACGGCGTATGGTTATGATTGGCAAGGTAAATTATTACTTAGTGCGTAAAAGATTATTGAGTGGGTATCCGCTTGGTTATCTTTTAAATTATGATATTAAAGAAAGCGAGGAATTAAAGAATGAGTGCAACTAATTTAACAAAAAATTTAAAGTTACCACAGTTTGTCGCTAGCGATAAGCCTAGTTGGCTGGGCGATGTCAATGGTGCGATGAAGAACATTGATGATGGTATCGGAGTGATTAAGGGAGATATTACTAAGGCGAGCGATACTGCTAGCAGTGCGAAGAGTCAGAGTGACGCGAACACGGTTACGCTTGGTAATGTGAACACGGAATTAACAAATATCGGAAATCGTGTTACGGCGCTTGAAGCTGGTGGCGGTACGGAACAGTTGGAGCAGAGA
>ERZ1034723.844-NODE-844-length-14543-cov-10.511251_pt1 | contig 14543 bp, 12 predicted proteins | sample MGYA00520637_ERZ1034723 | MGnify/ENA primary metagenome ERZ1034723 (study PRJEB33766, sample SAMN09781719) | gut metagenome | biome: gut microbiome | host: Homo sapiens | place: Madagascar | study: EMG produced TPA metagenomics assembly of the PRJNA485056 data... | reverse complement strand
GGCAAAGTCACCGGCCTTCTTGCCCGAGGCGGCTTCGAGGTCGATCTCGAATGGTTCGCCGGCAGGCTGACAAAAGCCGTCATCCATTCCCGTACCGGCTCCCGATGCGCCCTCCGCTACGGTCAGACCACCCTGGAATTCGACACAAAACCAGGTATGGCTTATCACGTCACGTTCTGAAACGAATGTCGCTTTGGATGTTATGTCCATTCCTGGATATCCTCGTTATTGATGATGAGACGGCTTTCGTTACGTCTATGAACGAAAACGCGCTCCCTGGCACGGAAATCCGGCAGGGAGCGCATTTTGTCAAAGGAACAGACTTGTTGACGGAGATTTTCCTTGATCAGGACCGGCCGAATCTCCAGGCGAGGAGACTTGTCAGATTCTCATCGAACTCCTTCCGCCACGATCTCTGGCAGGAGGTGATGTCAAGATATTCATCCTTGAGTCCGCTGTGGTCGAAAGCGAAGCCGAGCGAAGGATCTTCGGCGACCATATTCCTGACTTTGGTGTACATCTCCAGAAATCTGGCTCTCAGCGGACCACAGAGGACGAAGCCCTCATCGCAGTCGGACCAGTTGAGGTCACTGCCTGAAGTGCAGACACTTGAGGCTTCGATGTACTGCCTGAGCGCCAGGAATGTAAGGCCTGACTCGTTCAGAAAGTTTCCGTACTCCTCCCGCGCGAAGCTGAGCGCAAGGATGAACGGGACTTCCTCGCCGGCCTTGTGACGTTTATAGACCGTGCTCTCAAGACTTTTGATCCTTTCGAGATACTCTTGGGACATTTCCTTGATCAGGTCAAGGCTCATCTTCACATTCCCGCCTTCCGTCCAGGCGACAAGCTGGCATTTGTCGTTGTTCATACGCACAAAATATTTCAAAGAACATAATGGTTGACAAGACGCTGTCGGCCAACCACATAATACCGGCCACCCGGTTCCTGCCGTCAGGGTACAATACACCCTCCTCAGGACCTTCGTCCGGTTCATTGTGCGTATGTGAGGGAAATTTGTCAGTGCATATCGCAGGTGATTACGCAGCAAATGTAATGAATATTTTCTATAATCCGCAAGAATATTCAGAAATATTCCTCTTTCTATCCGCAATGAAAAATCCCGCGAACGTAAGTGCGTCCGCGGGAAATATCTTAAAGAATTGCCAGACGTTGTCGTGTGTGGCAGTGGTTCAAAGGCACTGCGGCCCGATGAAACAGCTTACTTCTCGTTGGCCGGAGCGATGGCTGACCAGACAACGGCGCTGAGGGCTCCGCCGCACAGTGGGGCGACGATGAAGACCCAGAGATCCTTGAGGGCCTGTCCGCCGGCGAAGAGGGCCGGTCCGATGGAACGGGCAGGGTTCACGGATGTGCCGGTGAGCCTGATGCACACGAGGTGTATGAGGATGAGGGACAGACCGATCGCGAGACCGGCGAAGTTTCCGGCTCCCACCTTGCTGTCAGTCGTTCCGAGGACCACGAACACGAAGAGGAACGTGGCGATGAACTCTACGAGGAACGCTCCGCCTGCTCCACCGGCGTTGGCCACAGCGTTGGTTCCGAGACCTCCTGTGAGGTCAGGGGCGGTGACAACTTTCGTGAGGAGGAGAAGGATCGCGCCGGCGATAACCGCACCGACGACCTGGCCGATCCAATAGCCAAGAGCGTCCTTCCAGCTCATTCTGCCGGAAAGGGCGACACCGAGGGTGATGGCAGGGTTGATGTGGCAGCCGGAGATGCCTCCGATGGTGTAGGCCATAGCCACTACAGAGAGACCGAAGGCGACAGCCGTGCCGACCACTCCGGCGGCGGTGTTGCAGCCGAGGAACATTGCCGTTCCGCAGCCAAGAAGTGTCAGAACCATTGTTCCGATGCACTCGGCGATGTACTTTCTCATAATATCAATAATTAAAAGTTCGCGTTTTGTCTCGCTAAATTACAAAATAATCATTGGATGTCGGTGTTTTTTCCTAAATTTACAAATGATAAGAAAACGTTTTTGATTAGAAATCATAATCAGGACGGACTATAAAAACAGTTGATTGTTATGGAAACGCATGTTGTGATTATGGCTGGAGGCATCGGCAGCAGACTTTGGCCGGTCAGCACTCCCGGGATGCCAAAGCAGTTCATTGATCTGCTTGGAATAGGCAAGACGATGATTCAGTTGACAGTTGACAGGTTCCGGCCTGTCTGTGACCTGAAGAATTTCTGGGTCGTCACGTCAGCGGATTATGTGGGAATAGTGAAGGAGCAGCTTCCGGAGATCCCGGCCGGGCATATTCTTGCGGAGCCTGAGCCACGCAACACCGCTCCGTGTATAGCGTATGCCTGTTGGAAGATCTCTTCCGTCAGCCCGGACGCGAACATCGTCGTCACACCGGCTGACGCTCTGATATTAAATGAACAAAAATTTTCGAATATAATCCGCAAGGCGTTGAATTTCACCGCCGAAGGCAATCGGATTGTGACCGTCGGCATCGAACCGACACGTCCGGAGACAGGCTACGGGTACATATTCGCGGAAGAGAAACGTCCTGAGGAGGTCGTCAAGGTGCGGGAGTTCAAGGAAAAGCCTGACCTTGTCACCGCCAAGGAATATCTTGCCGCAGGCACATACTTTTGGAACGCCGGGATATTCGTCTGGAGTGCCGGAACCATTGTCGCCCAGATGCGTGCCCACGCTCCGCGGATCGCTGAAGTCATGGACCGGATAGCCGCGTCGTTCGGGACTTGTACGGAGGATGAGACCGTCAAGGAATTGTTTCCGACCTGTGAGAAGATCTCCATTGACTACGCCGTGATGGAGAAGTCCGATGAGATTTATGTCGTTGAGGGAGATCTGGGATGGTCTGACCTTGGCAGTTACAGTTCCGTGAAGGAGCATATTCCTTCGCCTGATGATGATCCTGTGCCGGATGGTTGCATCGCTGATTCCACTAGTAATGGGAACAAGGCTGTAGGTAAGGATGTGCGACTCTTTGACTGCGATGGCTGCATCGTTCACGCTGAGGATGCAGGAACGGTGATTGTCAAAGGGCTGGAGGGCTACATCGTGGCTGTCAAAGGCGGCAATGTGCTCGTCTGCCCGCTCGCCGATGAACAAAGGGTCAAGGAGTACTCAAGTAAGAGGTAAGGTTACTATAAGTATATGAGGTACGTCTTTATCGTTCAGGGAGAGGGTAGGGGGCACCTGACCCAGGCCATCTCTATGGAAAGGCTTCTGCGTGAGAACGGGCATGAGGTCGCCGCAGTGCTGGTGGGCAAGAGCCCGGCCCGCAGACTGCCGGCTTTCTTCGAGCGGACAATCCAGGCTCCGGTCGAGATGTTCGAAAGCTTCAATTTCGTGCCGTCGGCCTCGAACCGCAAGGCAAGTTCCTTGAAGACAGGCTTGTACAATGTCTTGCACATCGCAGGATTTGTGCCGTCCATCCGGTTCATATCCCGTCGGCTGAAGGATTTGAGACCGGATGTGGTGGTCAATTTCTATGACATTCTCGGGACTCTCGGCTATCGCTTCAGCCGCCTGAAGTCACCGATGATATGTCTCGGGCACCAATTCCTTTTCCTGCACAAAGACTTCAAATTCCCTTCTTCCGGATATTCAGGCCACTATGCGCTGAACTTTTTCACGAATATGGTGGCGTGGGGCGCGGCTAAGGTTCTTGCGCTCAGTTTCAGGCCGATGCGTGATGACCCTAAGCGTAAGATCAAGGTTGTCCCGCCGCTCCTGCGCCCGGAAGTGCTCAGTCTCCGCAGGGCTGACGGCACGGATGACCCGGCTGTGCGTGACGGCGGGTATATTCACGGATATATGCTGAACGCCGGATTCTCGCAGGATGTTCTGGAGTGGCATTCCGCCCATCCGGATGTTCCGCTACGCTTTTTCTGGGACAGGGCGGACGAGGCTCCCGTGAAGGTCGTTGACGAGACGTTGTCTTTTTATTATCTGAATGACGAGGAGTTTCTGCGTCAGATGGCAGGTTGCCACGCGTATGCCTCCACGGCCGGTTTCGAGTCTGTCTGTGAGGCTATGTATTTAGGAAAGCCTTTGCTGATGGTGCCGTCGCACGTTGAACAGAAGTGCAACGCGTACGATGCCACTGAAGGGTATAGGATGGATTGCGGAGCCGTTGATGGAGTTAAGGAGAACGGGTCGGTTCCGCGTCCGGCAGTGACCTCGGACAGCTTTGATCTGGACTTGTTGCTGCACTTCGCTGATAATGAGTTTGTAGCGGACAAATCCTTTCCTCAATGGGCTCGGTTGGCGGATTCGGTGTTTTTGAAGGAACTGACTTTTTTGTAAAATTTTCGCAAAAATATTTGGATAATTCATCCGAATGCCCTACCTTTGCAATCCCAATCAGGAAGACCACTTCTTGAAAAGGTTGGAAAGATTCGTTAGCTCAGTTGGTAGAGCACAACACTTTTAATGTTGGGGTCTCGGGTTCGAGCCCCGAACGGATCACAAAAGGAGCAGCGCTTCTTTCCAGAGCAAAAGGCTTAGGCCGCTCAAAACATAATGCTTTGCTAGCTCAGTTGGTAGAGCAACTGACTCTTAATCAGTGGGTCTAGGGTTCGAGTCCCTAGCAGAGCACAAAAAGATGGTGACTAAAAGACTTTTAGCCACCATCTTTGATTTAACCCCCAGTCACTTCGTGACAGCCCCCAAAGGGGCACGGGGAAAGGATTCCCCGAACCCCTTCGGTCACCGGTCCTGTCGAAGTGGCTGATTGTAGGATTAAACATAAGGATATGGACATATTCGGGAAATACGAGAGTGACCTGCTCGATAGGCTGGTGGAGCTGAGCACGGCCAGAGGACTGCTGGACGGAATGCTGCTGAGCACACCTGACATTACGGCCAGATGGGAACCGATAGCTTTGGAATATTCCGGTGACGCTGTCAGGGAGTTCAACGGTTATCCTGAGGTAGTGTTGGCCTGGACCGCCTACATCGGAATGGCTGTCGCCTGCTGGTGGGACAAGGACTGGATCCGGTACAAAGACCAAGGATATTCATCACTGGTCGGCTCCAGAGGGTTTGATGACTTGGACGAGCACGTGACCAGGGATATTCTTAAACATCCTTTGAATTCGAAGGAAGCGGCAGAGATCGCGAAGAACCTCGCCTTTTTGGCCGGTGAGGCATATTCATTTATGATGAGGCAGGGAGTCGAGCCGCAGAGCGTCGAGGCGTTCAATGTCTTCCGGCATACGCTTTCCGCTATGTACCGTGTCGGAGCGGCGTTGGAACTCAAGGCCTTGCATTACAAGATGGAAAAGATTTAGGTGGGGGTATGGCGAAGGCGTTGCATAGTTTGAAGGAGCTGAAAGGCTATGCTACGCACTGCACCTACACCGTCGGCACGCCGGGAGTCATTGTCCGTCAGGCGATTTTCCAATGAAATCTTTGACAAACTTCATCAGGACGGAATTGTAGGCTTCGTCCTCCTCCGGCATCCCGAACGAGCCTGTGATGAAATGCTCATCGCCATCCACAACTTATGTGCGAATGTCGTCGCTCACCGTGGCTGCCTTCTCAGTCAGTTTCTCGAAACAGATGAACGGCACCTGGCCGTCATCGCGGCTTTGCATCATCAGCGCCGGTCTTCCGTGCAGATTCCTTATCGCTTCCAATGGCGTGGCTTTGAAGCCGTTGACACCAAACTTGAACCCGGCGTAAAGCGCGGTTGTGAGCTTCGCCGGATAGGCCAGCACAGACGTGATGAACCTCCCGAAGTGCCAACCCATAAAATCCTGCATCGAAGAATATGCCGACATCGTGATGAGAGCGTCGATGTCATTATTCTCCCCGATTGAGCGGATCGCTACGGCACCGCCCATTGAAAGCCCCATCACGATCACGGGGATGTCGGCGTAAGCCGCTTTGACATATTCAGTGATCGCCTTGATGTCGGCGGTCTCGTTGTAGGCCATGCAGATGCGGTCTCCGTCGCTGTCCCCGTGCCCGCGGAGATCCGGCATAAGTGTGGTGAGTCCGATTTCACGGAATTCTCTGGCGTGACCGTAAAACGCTGTGACCGAAGGATTCTCGATGCCTGAGATGCAGATGACCGCACCTTTGACTTCACCTTCCGGCTTGACTTCAAGCGTGTGGATCCTGAACCCGTCAGCCGTAGTGAGCCAAAGCGTGTCAGGATCCGGCAACCCAGCCTCCTCCGCCCTGTACACCCTATGGTAGGTGACGTGCTTGTCGCAGAACAGATGCAGCAACACCGCCGGCGCCACAAACACGATCAATGAATATACCACCCCCACGACAATCGCCGTCCATTTCAAAACCTTCTTCATAACCCTTTCAATATTTTATGAATATCCCGAATATCGTTCCGCCGCCTGATCGCTGTCACCCAACGTGGGAATCATATTGCAAAATTAGTCAGAATCCGCGCGCCTGCCAATGCTTCCCGGTGGACAACGATATTGCGCAATATCTTGATACTCAGTTTGATTTTTGATGACATTGTGGACATTAAGCGGCTTCCCCTGTCCGGACCAGTCTGACTGAGGCCGGTCTATGACGCAAAACGAGGACGGCTGACAATTCATAGCCGTCCTCGTTTTTATACTTGGAGTCTCTTATTGTGATGTATGGCTCTGGGGTTACTGTTTGACGAAGAGGGAGGCGAAACCGAACATTTCAGGCTGGAAATCATCATTGTCCCACCACGTTTCTCCGAAAGGAGGCTTGTCATAGTCTCTGAACTCGACATTCAGCCCGTCGTCTGTGACGCTGAATACAACCACGGCCTTCCCTAAGGTCTCTTTTGATGAACTGAACGCCCTGTTGGCGGAAGAAAGCTCGTAATAGGTGTTGACCTGATAGATGTTGTTGGTGTTCTCGTAGAACATATTTAGCTCGTAGGTGGTGTACTTTCCAAGGATGACTGGGTTTGGAGTTATATTCTTTGGCTCGGTGAGGGACACTGTCGCCTTTCTGAAGAAGTTGCTGAAGTCTCCATTGCCGCCTGGGGTCACGGTCACTGATCCGTCTGATTCCTTGGCGAAAGTAAGAGTGAACCCATCATTGTGTGTAGGCAGAGCGTCAATATCATCGCCATAGTCGGAAAACCAAGAGTTCAGTTCGTCAAGGTCGTAAACCTTGCTGAATTTCCAGGTTCCGATAAGCTTGTCAGGAGTCTGGAGTCCGCGTACCGCAAGGGAGACCGAGCCGTTGTCCCCGGCGATGAACCTGGAGTCCTCATCCGAGTTAATGGAAAGGATGGTGGCCTTGTCGTCAGAGTAGTTCGCCGGTACCGTGAACTTTACGGTGGCGGAGGTGCTCCCGGCCTTAAGCACGGCGTATGGAGCCGGCGCAGGCGAGGTTTTGGTCTCAGCCTCTGTCGGAACGAATTGTAGGTCAGACGCGCCTTCACCAGCAATGGTGAGCGGAATCACGATATCCTTGTCGGAACTGAAATCCTTGCCGGAAACTGTTCCTGTCACCTTTATGGTCGCCACGTAACTTTCGAGCACATAGCCTCTTGCCATACTGAATGAGCAGACAAGACCCTCCTGAGCGTCAGGAGCGACAACGGACACGGTTCTCGTGCCGAGATCATAGCCGGCAGGAGCGGTTAGTGAAAGACTTATCTGCTTGCCTTCGGTGAGCGCCAGATTGGTGATGGTTATGGAGCCGGAGGTCTCTCCGGCGGCGATGGTCACAGACTGTGCCGAGGCTTCATATTCCTTTCCTGCCTCCGCGTCACCGCTGAAGACAATAGGAACGGTCACAGAAGAAGAGGCCGGTTCGTTCGTTGTAACGAAGACTTCCACGCTTCCTTTCTCATAGACCGTGTAAAGACTCTTCGCAAATTCGACCGTAGGTTTGTCATCCTTTTGGCAGGATGAGATCGTAACGGCCGCCGCGGCCGCCACCACAAATGTCAGAAATCTTCTAAACATACTGCAATAAATTAACAAAACTACTATAATACACTACTGTTTCTGTCATATTCGGCATCTGTAACTTACAGATGTTAATTCTATTCGCTTTTGTCTGCGCTGATTGCGGCCTCGTACTCTGCTTTGATGGCCTTGACCTCCTCCCTTTCGGCCGCCGTAGGGATTTCCCCTTTCGGTTTGATATAACTTTTCGAGGCATCGGAAGTCTTCGGTGGAAGCTCGTTATAGGAACATCCACAAAGGGTTGTGCCGACAAAAACAACGGCTAATATAGCAAATATATTTCTTTTTGTGTTCATATTGCTTGAAAAATGTAAGTCGTGCCTAATAAACATAGCCTGGGTTCTGCTCAAGTCCAGGGTTCAGATCCACATCCGATTTCGAGATCGGGGATGTGTAAAGGTATTCTTTCGTGGTGTATTTCAGCCCGTTGCTGATCACCCACCACTCCGGCCTGCCGTTGCGCTTGAGCTCGTACCAACGGTCACCTTCCATATAGAGTTCCTTGCGTCTTTCATCGAATATGGCCTGAAGCAGAGGAGTGACGGTATTGCCCTGACAGTCAACAACGATCCTGTCTCCTTCCCGGACCTCCGGAAGTGAGGTCATAGTCAAGTCGGTTGCCTCCTCTATCCTGTTCCTGCGCAGTTCGTTCAGCCATTTGAGGGCGGAAGCGTTGTCTCCTTTGTGGTAATATGCCTCCGAGAGCATCAGCACGACCTCGGAAAGGCGGACCTTGCACTCAGGGGTCTTGGCGTTCATCCTTTTCTTGTCAAAGCTGGCGGCGTAGCGGACATCCTTTTCCGGATTCTCACCGAACAACTTGATCAGTCTGGCACTCGCCGGTCTGGATGCGAGATAGCTTTTCGTGTAGCTGAAGTACCAGTCCAGCTCGCTGGAGTTGTTGATGTGCGAGCGGACAAGCACCTCGCCTTTAGTGTCATACTGGGCGTTGATCATCCCTGCATATTCAGAAATCGGGGTCAGGGATATTCCGCTGTGGGCGATGATGTCCTCGCAGAGGAAGATGACTCTGTCCCAGTTCTGACACCAGAACTCCAGTTTCGCCTCGTAGGCCTTGATGATCCATTCCGTGAATATGTACTTAGGGTCTGCCGGATTCAGGGCAAGGGCGTTCTCGAACTGCGCCTTGGCATAGTCGTAGGTCTGGCGGATGGTGCCGCGCGTCGGCTTGTCGTTGATGCCGAACCTGTCAACTATCGGAATGCCAGGTAGTTCGCTTGCCTTAGCATCGCTCCACGGCTGACAGAACTCCCTCAGCAGGTTGTAATAGACAATCCCTTTCATTGAATATGCCGCCGAGAGCGCGCCCCGGGCGATGTCCGAGGTCCGGTCTTTCATATTCTCGATCACGATGTTGCAGTCGCGGACAATCTTCCAGCTTTCCTCGTACGCCCTCTGGCGGCTGTCGATCTCCTCGCCGGCGAAGAACGTCAGGTTGGAGCTTGTGCGGATGTTCGCGTCCAGATTGTCGGCGCAACCCTCAAGGTGTTTGAGCGCGTCCATATTCCCGATGACATATTCATCGCCACCGCCCTCGATGTCACGGAGCAGGTTGTGGATGATCGCAGTGAACTCCTCGTCGGTCTCCGGGATGACCTCGCCTTGCGGCTGGACGTTGAGGTAGTTCTTGCAGCCGCTTACACTGGCCAAGACGGCGAGCGGAGTTAATATATTCATTAATATTCTTTTCATATTCATTGCTTTAGAATTCGATGTTGATTCCTCCAGAGACGCTTCTGGTGGTAGGATATGTCGCCCCCGGGATCTCCGGGTCCATCCCGTCGTAGCCCGTGAAAGTGAAGAAGTTGTTCATTGAGACGTTGAAGCTCAAGCCTCTCATCCTCAATTTTTTCACGGCTTCTGACGGCAGCGAGTAGGTAAGGATGATCGACTTGATGCGGACGTAGGAATTGTTTTTCAGATAGACAGCGTCGATGATGCTGAGGTCCATCGGGTTATAGGATGCGAAGTTGTACTTGGCGTCGTAGTAGTCGTAGATGCGTGGGTATTTCACTCCGGTCGTGTGGTTCGGAGTCCATCTGTTGGTCCTGTCCTTATCCACGTTGAGGTGGTTGCCGTACAGGTCGCTGAACTGGGACTGGACGGTCTCCGTGCTGACTCCGCTGTGTGAGGTGTTGCTGTAGCTCGCCGGGTAGCGCATCTTCTCGTAGGTCTTGGAACCAAGCGAGAACATTCCGCTGACGCTGAGTTTCAGCTGCTTCCAGGACGCTGTAAGGTTGAATCCGCCGGTGTAAGGGGCGATTGTCGTGCCGAGATAGTAGCGGTAGTTGTCCGGCTTGTTGAGGTCGGTGGCTGTTGCGATCTGCGCGTCCGGGCGCAGCTTAAACTGGTATAGACCAGTGTCTGACGCTATCCCTGAATATTTCCCGCTGAATATCGCGCCGGTAGGGTAGCCCTCCACGTAACGGTCCTTGGAGGTGATTCCGCTTTTGGACACCGGGTTGTATTTCAGTACCTTGTTGTAGTTGTAGGCGAAGTTCACGGCAGCGCTTACGGTCCAGTCCTTCTTCTGGAGAATCTTTCCGTTTACCGTTACCTCCACTCCGTTGTTCATAATGTCCGCCGCGTTGAAATAGACGTAGGTGAAACCGGTCGTGCTCTGGACAGGGGAGGACGTGACCACATCCGTGCTGAGGCGGTAGTAATATTCAGTGTTAACAGTCAGCCTGTCTTTCCAGAGACCGAAGTCCAGACCAACCTTGGCGTCCTGGGTCTTTTCCCAGCCAAGGTCTGGGTTCGGGGCAGACGGGATTGTCCCGAGGTTGAATGTCTCGTCACCGAAGTAACGGTACTGCTGCTGAAGGTACTGCATCACAAGCAGATGCGAGGTGCTGGTGTTTACGTCACCCGTGAATCCGTAAGCCGCGCGCAGGGTGGCGTGGGAGACAGCCGGAATATTCTTCATCCAATTCTCCTCGCCAAGATGCCAGGCCGCTCCTGCGCTCCACGTCGGGTTGAACTGCCGGTTGCTTCCGAAGTTCGAGCTTCCGTCGGTTCTGAACGAGGCGTTGAGGACAATCGTCTTGCCGAGATAGTAGTCGGCCGAGGCGTAGAATGAGGCGTAGCGGGTCTTGCTGAAATATTCCCCGTTCAGTTTTTCCACTTCTCTCAGCCATTCGTCCTGCGGGCCGCTGATGCTTGGCAGTGAGGTGGTTCCGGTCTTCGGGTCGTAGTTGTAGCGCTTTGTGAATATAGTGTTGGCGTCCGAACCTCTCAACTCCGCTCCGGCCAGCACGTTGATCGTGTGCATTTCTCCGAAGCTCTTGTTGAAAGCGAAGTGCCCGCGGACGACATAGCTGTTCCTGTTCGTGCGGTTCTGGGAAATATTCCCGTAGAGGTTGGTCTGCGAGCGGTCATCGCTGCCGAGTCTGTCGCGGAATGCAGAGTAGGAGTACTTGTCCACGACCTTGTCGGTCGAATTGTTCGCGAATGAATATGACGCCAGCCCGACGAAGTGCAGAGGTTCCAGAATCTTGAAATCCACCTGTGTTCTGAACGTTCCGTTCGTGTTTATTGTCGCGCTGTAATTGGAGTCCAGCTCGCGCAGGATGTTGAAGCCGTTCTTCGGCATCACCTGCTCGACTCCTCGGCCATTGTAGTAGCCGAGGGTGAACCAGGTGTTGTCGGCGGCATAAGAGCCGTCCTCGTTGTATGCTTTCTCGTAAGGATTTGAGAAATAAGCATAGTAGAACGGATCCACGCTTGAATATGGCATCCTGGATTCCTGCCTTGCCGCCTCCATTCCGATGTCGATCCGGACCCGGTCCACAGGTTTGAGGGTCATCTTGGAGTTGACATTGTACCTTCTGTAGCTGTTGTGGATCAGCATTCCGTCCTCGTCATTGACTCCGAGAGCGACATAGTAGGTGCTCTTGTCCGTGCCGCCGCTGAGGGAAAGGTGATGTCCCTGCGAGAAGGCGTTGCGGAACAGGAGATTGTACCAGTTGGTGTCGTTCTCTCTTAATGACGCTATGTATGCGTTCTGTGCCGCTGTGTCGCCTTTGTATTTCGTGAAGTCCCCGACCCCGGCCCTGATCTGGCCGACAATCCCGACAACAGGATAGATTATGGTGTTGTCCGTGAGCGATTCCTCGTACTTGCTTGCGGAGAACTCGTTCCAAAGCTCGTCCTCCCAGGCCAGTTTCTCGGCCGAGTTCATCAGGTTCAGCGTCCTCTGAGGCTTGATCGAAAGAGTGAACGTGTTGTTGTAGTTGATCCTCATCTTCCCGGCCTCGCCTTTCTTTGTGGTCACCACGATGACACCGTTCGCCGCCCTGGAACCGTAGATGGCCGCCGCCGCGGCATCCTTGAGGATGGTGATGCTCTCAATGTCGTTAGGGTTGATGTTGCCGATGCCGTTCACGAATATGTCATCGAAGCCTCCGGTGGCAAGCTGCTCGGAACTTAGGCTCGGTGAGTCGCTCTGCATCGGGACACCGTCCACGACCCAAAGCGGCTGGCTGGTTCCCGAGAGGTTGTTCGCACCTCTGATTCTTATCCTTGACTGGGTTCCCGGCTGTCCGGAAGTCGCCGAGACGGCCACACCGGCGACCTCACCCTGCATCAGCGCATCGACAGATGAGATGGCCTTGGCCTCGAACTTGTCCGAATTGATGACAGCCACCGATCCGGTTATCCTCTTGACGGTTGTCTGCGCGTAACCCGTGACCACAACCTGGTCCAGCTGCGTGGTCTCCCATTCCATCACGATAGTGATGCCGTCAGTCTTGCCGGGAACTATCTTATAGACAACGTCTTTCATCCCGACTGACGAGAACAGTACGGATTCCGTTCCGGCCGGAATCCTGAAACTGAACTTTCCGTCCAGATCAGTGGTCGTTCCCGAGGATTTTCTCTGTATCGAAATTATCCCGGCCCCGATTACCGGCGCTCCATCTGTGTCCACAACCTTTCCGGTAAGCAGTCTGCCTTGCGCCGCCGCCGTCATCTGTGTCAGCAAAACCATCACGGTGCAGACAATCCAGCCTTTCCGAAATTTGGATAGTAACTCGTTCATATCCTGTACTTTTTGTTTAGACAAAATTATGCCTTCGTCTTTGTCTCACTTTGAAGTAAGTGACGTAAAAACACAAATGTACAAAATTGCTGATAAATCCGTACAGGTGAATCGGTTTATGAAACAGCGTTTTTCTCAGAACAGCTTCGTCATTACTGCTTATTGATGTAGTCCTTGGGTCTGATGCCGAATTGAGAGGTGAAGCATCTGGTGAAATAGGACAAACTGCTGAATCCGACCATATAGCAGACCTCGTTGATCCTGTAGGAGCCGCTTTGCAACATCTGGGCTGCGGTCTTCAGACGGATCAGTTTGATGTAGTCGTTAGGTGTGGCTCCGAGCAAACCTTTGAGCTTCCTTTGGAGGCTTGAGCGGCTGACTGCCATCTCCTTGGCCAGCTGGTCCACCGAGAAGTCCTCGTTGGTCAGGTTCTCCCGGATTATTGCGTTGAGGTTGGAGATCCACTCTGAATCATCGTTCTTGATGTTCTCCCCCTCGATCGTGGCGCCAGGATCGGAAGCGAAATGCAGGTAAAGCGCCTTTCTGTTCTCGATCAAGCCGTTCACGGTAGCCTTTATGTAGCTGATGGAGAATGGCTTCTCGATGAAGGCGTCGGCTCCGCAGCGCATAGCCTTTATCTTAGAGTCCGTGGAATCCAGTGCGGACAGCATTATTACAGGAATATGACAGAGCATCGCGTCCTCCCTTATCTTCTGCAGGAGCTCGTAGCCATCCATCTCCGGCATCATTATGTCAGAGATGACCACATCGCAGCTGTTCTGCGCCAATGTCTCCAGAGCCTCGACTCCGTTACCAGCCGACAGAACAGAGAACGTTTGTCTTAGGTTTCGGACAAGATATTCCCTGATCTCAGTGGAGTCTTCCACGACAAGTATGGTCGTAGAGTTGCCGCCCTCGGTCTCTTCCTGGCGGGAGGCCTCGTCATCGGCCAGAATCACCGGAATCTCCACGACCATCCCGCAGCCGGATTCGGAATCAGAGACATACACCCTTCCATCAAGCTTGTCCACAAGCAGTTTGACAAGGCTGAGGCCTATCCCGAATCCTTTCTTGCCATCGGTGGCCTGGAAGAAAGGCTCGAATATTTTCTTTTTGAACTCCGGTTGGATTCCCGGTCCGTCATTCCAGACTTCCATCCTGAACATATCCTTCCCGTCATTCCTGAATTCGTCAAGATTCACGCAAATGGATGAAGATGCGAATTTCAATGAGTTCTCAAGAAGGTTGCCGATGATCTTGCTTATCGCATCCGTGCTAAGCCTGCCGACCAGCGGGCGTTCCGGGGAGTTGACCGTGATCTGGACAGCACCTTTTTTGCGGAATCGGTCAACTATGTCAGTGACGACCGCCTTCAGGTCGAGGTTCTCGGAACTGAGCACTACGTCTCCGCTGTCAATCTTCCTGAAGTCCAGAAGCTGACAAACGAGTTCCAGAAGCCGATCGATGTTCTTTTTCATTATCTCCAGATCGGTCTCGGTGTCCTCATCCCACTTTTTCCGGTCGAGAATGTCTTCCATCGGGGACTTGACAA
>ERZ1034723.839-NODE-839-length-14702-cov-25.813545_pt1 | contig 14702 bp, 10 predicted proteins | sample MGYA00520637_ERZ1034723 | MGnify/ENA primary metagenome ERZ1034723 (study PRJEB33766, sample SAMN09781719) | gut metagenome | biome: gut microbiome | host: Homo sapiens | place: Madagascar | study: EMG produced TPA metagenomics assembly of the PRJNA485056 data... | reverse complement strand
GCCAACACCGGCGGGCTAGCCCGCCGGTGTTGCACTTCTATCTTGAGTCTTCATTATAGGTTTCGGCCAGACTTCGGCAAACCTGGTGACCGGAGGCCGTCAGGTTGATTGATCCGCCGGACCATCGGAGACGGTCGCTTCAGAAAAAAACTGAAGAGAAAGCGGACACAAGTAGGAATATTCAGATATTTTCCCCAAATATGTCTGCCGATTTTGCCAGACACACCGGCGCCGGTTCAGCCACAAAGTTGAATATGACACCTATAAGAATTGTACTGACAAATATATTCCTTCTGTTCACCTTGTCCGCATATTCGGAGAATGTGGTGGACTCACTTGTAACGGCATTCAATCACCAAAAAGGCTCTCAAGCCGCGCGGACAGCGGAAGCATTCTTTAGGTATCTGGCCGAAAGTGGATTCACCGAGAACACTGTCGAGTTGATTCCAGGAAGCGAAGCGGACAGTGTCAAGGCTCTGACTTTGTACTGGGCGGAAGAATGGTACTATGACATCCAGGATTATGACAGATCCATTGAATATTCAAGCAAGGCGCTGAGCCTCAGCCGTAAAGTGTCCGCCAAGGAAATAGAGTGCGATTGCGACAACATCCTCTCCATAGCGTACTTCCGGAAGTCAGACTTCCATAAGTCGCTGGAATACGCGAAAGCGACCCTTGCGCTGGGACGTGAGCTTCAGGATGAGGAGCGGATCACATATTCATTGAACACTTTGGCTGGAATCTGCCTTGCGTCGAAGCAGCCGGCGGAGGGCGTGAAATACGTTCTTGAGGCTATCCATTTCCGGCGATCAGCCTTATGTCTTCTCTGAGAAGGACAGCGAAAGGATCTCCAACGAACTGTTCAAGGAGGAATGCCTGATAGACACCACACTTACTGTCAAGGTTCAGAACAATGTGATCAGCTTCGGCTCCAATTCCGGTACTCCGCAGGGGAAGCGTGGAATAGCCCTGTTCGTGGGCAACGTCGCGCTGGTTATCTTCCTTGCGCGCGGAAAGAAAAAGGTGCAGACAGCGTGAAAGGTCTGGTAGGGTTACTTACGTGTGATGATAATTATCAAATAGCATAAAATCAACAAATTATGAAAATTCTAGCAAACATGAGGAAAGCGTTTGGCCTGGCTCTGGCCTTTGCTCTCGCATTATCCTTGAGCGCTCCGGCCCAGGGGCAGAGCGTCTTGAACCAGATCGGCAAGCGTGCCAAGAACGCGGTCAAGACCAGAACTACCATGGGCGCTGACAGGGCTATCCAGAAGACATTGGACAAAGCGGAGAACGCCATTGAGAAGGGAGTGACCAACGCGGGAAGAGGACGTTCCGGGAAGGGAAACGCTCCGACTGTCGGCAAGGGTTCGGCTGCAGGCGGCGGAGCCGTGGCTGGCAATGGATCAGTGGCCGGCAACGACGAGGAGCAGAAGGGTCAGCCGGCCGGTGTCGAGACCACCAAGATGAATCCTATCGGATCCAAGGGAATGGGCGGAGCGGATCTCTCCAATCTGGAGACCTACACGAAGGAGACCTGCATCCTTTACCTGAACAACTCGAACGTGGATCTGACCGTTCACGACTGTGCGTTCATCAACGCCCCCAACCATGTGATCCTTGGCCTTTTCAAGGGTAGCCTGACGATTGACAACAACATATTCGTGAACTGCAGGATGGAGGCTATGGATGCCCGCGGCTCGGATCCGAAGGAGAATTCCAGGATTGACTTCACCAACAACACGGTGCTGTTCATGTGGTCGTTCAAGCAGAACCTTGAGACCATGGGCTATGGCTTCCGTTTCCAGCCTGGCACGGATTGCTATCTGGCCAACAACATCTTTGGCTGCTCGATGTTCACGGCGCTTGACTACACGCACATCGACAGCGACAAGAACCGTGAGGCCACCCGCAACACTGTTGTGGAGAACAACGTGTTCTTCCTCAACAGGATGGGCGACCTTTCTATCCCTGGCGGCGGCAATTTCATCAACATCAGCAGCGCCGATTTCTCTGACGTTGAATACATCGACTCCGAGAGCGGCAACACGACGGTTCAGGACGCGAACATATTCAAGGGCAAGATTGACGAGGCCTATCTGAAGGGATTCCTCAATGCGTCGTACACGGCTGAGATGCAGCACAACCCGAATTCGGCGGTGAACACCTTCCGTTCGGCGCTCGGCATGAACCAGATCGGCACAATGACCTCCAAGGTCACGATGTACGCCAACCGCTACAACTGGGAGAAGGCCCTCCTGATCTTCGGCGCGATGCCAGGGTACGGAGCACAGATGCCTCAATAGTTGTGTGTGTTATGTATGAATATGGCAGCCTACACGCTTCGAGCGCCCTGTCCGGGTGAATGGCCGCCGCGGCCCCACCGCCACCGGAACTTCCATTACAGTTCGTAAAACAAGCACAGCCGGACATATTCATTCTAAAAAAGAGAGAATGCATCCTGCCATGAAGTGCCATGCGGTGACATACAGGGGGCGTGGCACTTAAATAGCTGACTGTCAACAATAAAAGCATTGACCTTGTGCCATAATCAGCACCAGGTCAATGCTCATCTAATTAATATTCAACCTCTTACCTGCCACGCAGCCCACAGAGTGCCCAAAAGGAGACAATGACAAAAAGAACAGCGTCCCGGCCTTGAGCGGAACGCTGCGAAGGAGGCTAAATGGACAGGACGGCCAGAACGTTGATGAGTTCCTTATCAATCGGTTTATCCAGTTTGATGGCCTTTCCGACAGGAACGTAAACGATCTCGTTGTTGGAGACACCTACCATGATGTTCCGCTGGCCCTCCTGCAGAGCCTCGATGCTGGCGTAGCCGAGGCGGCTGGCGAGGATCCTGTCGTAGGCGGAAGGGCATCCTCCACGCTGGAGATGGCCCAGGATGGTGACACGGACATCATATTCAGGATACTCCTTCCTCACCCTTTCGGCGTAGTGCATCGCTCCCCCGTCCTTCGGGCTTTCGGAGACAATCACGATTGAGCTGTTCTTGCTCTTGCGGCAGCCGTGTTCGATGAATTTCTCCAGCTGGTCGATGTCGGTCTGGTCCTCAGGGATGATGGCGGCCTCGGCACCGACGGCGATGGCGGAGTTCTGCGCCAGGAAACCGGCGTCACGCCCCATAACCTCGACAAAGAATATGCGGTCGTGGGAGGTGGCCGTGTCCCTGATCTTGTCCACGCACTCGACGATGGTGTTAAGCGCCGTGTCATAACCGATTGTGGAGTCCGTACCGTAAAGGTCATTGTCAATCGTGCCTGGCAGACCGATGATCGGGATGTCATATTCCCGGGCGAAATCCTGCGCCCCCGCAAGGGATCCGTTGCCTCCGATAACGATCAACGCGTCAACTCCGAACTTCACGAGATTGTCGTAGGCCTTCTTGCGTCCTTCCACCGTCATGAACTCCTCGCTGCGGGCGGTCTTCAGAATCGTTCCGCCCCTCTGGATGGTGTTGCTGACACTTTCTGTCGTAAGTTCCTTGAAATCACCGTTGATGAGACCTTCGTAGCCGCGATAGATACCCATAACCTTCCATCCGTTGTAGATCGCCGCGCGGGTCACGGCCCTGATGGCCGCATTCATTCCCGGAGCGTCTCCGCCTGACGTCAAAACTCCGATTGTCTTTATCTCTTTCATAATACCCTACTTGTTAACTGAATTCTTTATACTATCATGCAAAAGTAGTAATTTTGCAGATATTTGGCGTCTTTCCGCAAGGAAAATGCCAAGCGGAAATAAAGTCAAAGAATAACGACATTATGACAATAGGCGACATAGATCTTGGAGTAAGGCCCGTGCTTCTGGCTCCGATGGAGGATGTGACAGACGCTTCCTTCAGAGGGATATGCAGGGAGCAGGGAGCGGACATGGTCTACACTGAGTTCATTCCGTCCGAAGGGCTGATCAGGGACGCTAAAAAGGCCTACGCCAAACTCAAGACCACCGACGCGGAGGCTCCGATAGGCATCCAGATCTACGGCAGCGACCCGGACGCGATGGTGGAGGCCGCGAGAATGGCTGACCATGCGGACGAACTTGTCGGAGGGCACGGATGCGACGTGATCGACATCAATTTCGGCTGCCCTGTCAGCAAGATCGCGGGCCGGGGAGCCGGATCGGGGATGATGAAGGATCCGGACAAGATGGTGATGATCACGAAACGGATCGTCGAGGCCGTCGGCAAGCCGGTCACGGTCAAGACCCGCCTCGGCTGGGACGAGGGCAGCAAGATCATCGTGGAACTGGCCGAGAGGCTTCAGGACACGGGCATCAAGGCACTCACGATCCACGGTCGGACGCGCTGCCAGATGTACAAGGGCGAGGCCGACTGGACCCTCATCGGGGAGGTCAAGCGGAACCCGAGGATGCATATTCCTATAATAGGTAACGGCGACATCAACTCGCCCCGGAAGGCGAAGGAGGCATTCGAACGCTACGGGGTGGACGGGATCATGGTCGCCAGAGCCTCATTCGGCCATCCTTGGATATTCAAGGAAATCAAGCACTTCCTTGCGACAGGGGAGGAACTTCCGCCTCTTGGGGTGCGGGAGCGGGTCGAGCTTGCGAAAAGGCAGATGCGGCTCTCGCTGGACCTCAAAGGGGTGCCGACGGGGGTGTACGAGATGCGCCGCCACCTGTCCTGCTATTTCAAAGGACTGCCCGACTTCAAGGAGACCAGAATGCGGCTCGTGACGGAGAATGATCCTGCGGAAGTGTTCAGAATTTTGGAATTTATCGCCGAAAAATGGGGGGACACTGAAATTTCAGAGACAAACAGCGTCTATGGCTTATGATTTTTTGTATCTTTGCAGTCTATGCTTGACAAGATTCTTCTTGCACCATATTATTTGACGCTGAAGCTGAGGCACGCTTGCTACGACCACGGCATCTTCAAAGTCGGCACCTGTGAGGTACCGACCATCTGCGTCGGCAACATCACGGCGGGCGGCACAGGCAAGACTCCGCACACCGAGATGATCCTGCGCACCCTGCTGCGGAGCGACGACTGGGCGTTCCGCAACATCGCTGTCCTGTCGAGGGGACACAAGCGCAACAGCGGCGGCTTCCAGCTGGTCGAGAAGGACGGGAAGGTCAAGGAATATGGCGACGAACCTCTCCAGATAAAGAGAAAGTTTCCCGGCATCACCGTGGCCGTGGACCGTCAGAGGATCAAGGGATGCGACATTCTCTGCCATCCGGAGAAGCTGAAGACCGAAAGGCGGGCCCGCAAATGTGCCGATGCGTCGATTCCACCGGCGGATCTGATCGTTCTGGACGACGCGTTCCAGTACAGGACGCTGCGGGCGTACTTCAACATCGTTCTGGTGGACTACAACCGCCCGACCTACAAGGATCAGCTCCTTCCTTTCGGAAGGCTCAGGGATCTGCCCCAGAGGCTTCACTACGCCGACATCATCATCGTGTCGAAGTGTCCGGCCTATCTTGAGGACGGGCAGAAGATCCAGTGGGCGGAGTCGTTCGGTCTCAAGGACTATGACCTGAAAACCTGCACGGGTACCGACAGAAAAGGTGCCGTCAAGACGCTTCTGTTCACGACGACGTGGTACAACTCCATGCAGCCGATCTTCGAGGAGGGCGATCCGAGGTACGCCTACTCCCAGAAGCTTATCCTTTTCTCGGGAATAGCGAACGACACTCCGCTTAGGATGTACCTCAGTGACGAGCACAAGATCGTCAAGCGGTTCAACTTCATGGATCATCACAACTACAACCGTTTTGACATCAAAAAGATAATGAAAGCCGTGAAGGAGCATCCTACGGCGGTTGTGGCGACGACGGAGAAGGACTGCCAGAGGATTCTGGACTACAAGAGAATCCCCGAGCAACTGAAAGTCAGGCTATTCCAGGTGCCGATCGAGGTCGGGTTCCTGTCAGAACACGAAAAAGCGGTCTTCGAGAAGACTCTGATGACCGCCCTTCGCAATTTCACTCCGGAATATTAATTCCTGACTATTCCTAACTTCTCCAGCAGCGCCTCCGGCTCAGGATCGTGGCCGCGGAAGCGACGGTAAAGCACATCCTCGTCCTCGCTGCATCCCTTCGAGAGAATGTTGTCACGGAACGAGTGCGACACCTCGGTGCTGAATATTCCTTTCTCCTTGAACAGACTGAACGCGTCCGCCTCCAGCACCTCGGACCATTTGTAGGAATAGTAGCCGGCGCTGTAGCCACCCGAGAATATGTGGCTGAACGAGGTCGAGATGCAGGCCTGAGGGATTGACGGAATCACATTCGAGCTCTTCAAGGCAGCCTTCTCAAAGGCGATGGTACCCAGTTCCTGCATAGTTTTAAGGTCACTGAGCCTGTCGAAGTGACCTGATTCAGAACCACCCTTCAACGTGTGCCAAGCCATATCCAGAATCCCGAACTGAAGCTGACGCACCTGTGCGTAGGCGGCATTGTAGTTCTTCGCCTCCACAATCTTGTTTATCAGAGTGTCCGGCAGCGCCTCACCTGTCTCGAAATGACGAGCGAAAGTGTCCAGAAACTCCGGCTCGAACGCCCAGTTCTCCATGATCTGCGAAGGCAGCTCCACGAAGTCACGCGAAACATTCGTCCCGGTGAGCGATGAATATCTTCCCTCCGCGAGAATGCCATGCAGACTGTGCCCGAACTCGTGAAGCAAAGTCGTCAGCTCATCGTGGGTCAGGAGCGCCGGCTTCCCGGCAGTCGGTTTCGTGAAGTTGGTCACAAGACTGATGAACGGACGTTTCTCCACACCGTTCACGATGCTCTGGCCACGGAACTCGGTCATCCAGGCCCCTCCCCTCTTGCTTGCGCGCGGAAAGAAGTCAGCGTAGAACAACGCCTTGTGCACACCGTCAGCGTCCTTCACGTCATAGACCTTCACATCCGGGTGATATACAGGAATATCCTTCCTCTCCTCGAACGTCAGGCCATAGAGTTTCCCAGCCAGACCGAAAGCCGCGTCGATGCAGCTTTCCAGACGGAAATATGGCTTGAGCTGCTCATCGTTGATGGAATAGCGGGCGTCCTTGAGTTTCTCCGACCAGAATCCGAAGTCCCAAGGTTGGATCTCAGAGTCCTCGAAGCCGTTCGCACGGGCATATTCATAAAGTTCCTTGACCTCGGCCTTTGCGGCAGGAAGCGAAGGTTCCAAGAGTTTCTGAATGAACTCGTTAACAGTCTGAGGATTCTTCGCCATCCTTTCCTCAAGCGCATAGTCGGCATAGGTCTCGTAGCCAAGGATATTCGCTATCTTCAGGCGCAATTCGGCTATCTGGCGGCAGAGTTCGATGTTGCTGTTCTCCCCTTCCGTGGCCCTTGTGTTGTAGGCCATCCACATCTTCTGACGAAGGTCGCGGCGGGTGCTGTACTTCATGAACGCACCATAGCTCGGGGCCGAAAGGTCGAACGCCCAGCCCTCCATTTCCTTGGACTTGGCCGTCTCCACGGCAGCCTCACGCACGAAATCCGGAAGCCCCTCAAGGTCAGCCTCATCGGTAAGGTTCAGCGTGAAAGCGTTGGTCGCGGCCAGCACGTTCTTTCCATACTGGAGGGTCAGCAGGGAGAGCTGCTCGCTGAGCTTGCTGTAGGTCTCCTTGTCCTCCGCACCGAGGTTGGCTCCGCTGCGCACGAACGACTTCCAGGTCTTCTCCAGAAGCCTCGCCTGATCCGGCTCCAGCCCCTCTGCGCTCTCGTGCACGGCCTTGACACGGGCGAACAGCGGCTCGTTCAGCGAGACGTACATTGAATATTCAGTCATCATCGGGGAGACTTTCTCCGCGATGTCCTGCATCTGATCGTTCGTGTCGGCCTCCATCAAATTATAGAATATGCCGGCGGCATCGTTCAGACGGCCCCCTGCCTCGTCCAGAGCGGCGATCGTGTTCTCGAAAGTCGGCGCGTCCGGATTGTTCACGATAGCGTCAATCTCGGCCTTGGCCTCGGTGATGGCCTGCTCGAACGCAGGCAGGTAATGCTCAGTCTTGATCTTGTCGAACTGAGGCGCGCCATACGGCAGCGTGGAATCTGTAAGCAATGGGTTCATTTTGTTGTCACAGGATGAAAGCAGGCACAGGATCGCTCCCGCGGCCGCAAGGATTCTTTTGTTCATAAATATATTTCAATGTTATTCAGTGTCAAATCAACGCTTTACCTCAGTTAATGATTGTTTGCCTGTCCCTTCCCTATGCGAATGATTCCCGAATATAACCCCATAGCCTGGCCAGACAAGTCTATCCTACCAGTTTATCCAATCACCTTCCAGCCGTCGATGCGTCGGTTTGCGGTGGAGAAGTTCACGCCGATTCTGAACACTCTTCTCGGGTCGTCGGCGAACGGGCGGGCGTAGCCTTTCTCCTCGATCTGCGCGAGGGCCTCGTCCGGGGTGGAGTCGGTCTTGATCTCGATGATGTAGACGTAGTCCTTGGTCTTGATGAGGATGTCGATGCGGCCGTTGGAGGTCGTGCGCTCTGTCTCGACATATTCCCCCATCAGCTCGATGATGATGTACATCGCGTACTGGAAGTCTTTCTCGCAGTCGCCCTGGATCTGGTAGTTTGTCCTGGCGAAGAGGGCGTCCAGACGGGTCATGAAGCCCTCTGGGTTGCCGGATTCGACATCCATCGACATGAGGGATATGAGGGTGTTGGTGGAGTCGCTCTGGATCGGGGCATAGTATCCCAGCAGGAAGTTAAGGAAGCCGTCCTTCACCTCCATGTTCGGGAATCCGAGCGTGTAGAGGTTGAAGCGCGGGTCAAAGCCCTTGATGGTGAGGTAGCCGCTCTGGTAAAGGAGCGGGACAGGGTTGAGGAACGCCGTGTTCACGTCGCTCAGCAGGGAGGAACCCACGAGGTCGCTCGACAGGCGGGTCACGTCATAGGAGGTCTTCCTCATCACCTTGACGAGGAAGGACGGCGTGCCCGTCTCGAACCAATATTCCTTGAACTTAAGACTGTCAAATGTGTTCAGGAGGCTGAATGGATTATATATCCCTGCGGAATCCTCGCAGAAGTGGTAGCCGTCGTACATCAGGGCCAGCTTTTGGCGGCACTCCTCCTCGGAGAGTCCGTTGGCCTCGGCGAGTTCCCTGACGCTTTCCGCGAAACAGTCCGTGAGGTCTGTCTCGGACACTCCGCAGATGTCCGTGTAGCGGGAGTCCATCGAGATGTCCTGAGGGTTGTTCAGGTCGCTGAACACGCTCATCTTCCCGATCTTCGTGACCCCGGTGAGGAAGCCGAAGCGAATGAACGCATCCTTGGACTTCATCACGCCGTAGAAGCCGCGGAGCGTCTCTCGCATCTTGTCCTGAAGCTCCGGGCGGTCAAGGTTGTCGATGACGGGCTTGTCATATTCATCGACAAGGATCACCACCTGACGGCCGGTCTTCCGGCAGGCTGCTTCGATCACGTTGCCGAAGCGGATTCCGGGGATGTCAGAATTGTTCTCGCTCCCGTATTCCTTTTCCCATTTGCAAAGAGCGTTGGACAGAACCTTTGCAATCACTTCCTCCTGATTGTAAGCGACTCCGCTCAGATCCAGGTGCAGCACCGGGTACTCCGTCCAGTCCTTCTCAAGAGACGCGATCGCCAATCCGTCGAAAAGTTCCTTTTTCCCTTGAAAATATGCCTCCATCGTCGAGAGCAGAAGGCTCTTGCCGAAACGCCTGGGGCGGCTCAGGAAGTAGTATTGACCGGTCTTGGCAATCTTGTAGATGAGATCGGTCTTGTCGACATAGACATACCCGCCCTGGCGGATCTTCTCAAAACTCTGTATTCCAATCGGGTAAAGCATACGGCCTGTCCTTTTTGTTCATTACTTGCAAAGATAGGAACTTTTTTGGACATGGACACATAAGGTGTAGCGACATGAAATTATCTGGCGCACGGTATAATTCGAGCATAAACAAAAAGGAGGGTGTGTTTCACCCTCCTCATTCAAATGTTTGTGTGAGACAGATTATTTGTTAGGAACGAAATATTCCTTTTGATATCCGGCATTTCCAGCTGTCACATAGTACTGGCCATAAATTATGCATTTATAGTCTTCGTATAAACGGCTTTCGAAACCGCTATCGGTCACGAATGAGTCATCACCCTGCCAGTAGCCGACGTCTCTGATGCTGATTGCGCCATGTTTGCTGTGTGTCAACCCTGTGCTTTGAGCCGGGATGCGGGCGAATTGATATTTACCCTGTTCATCGGTGGCTGTTTTGTCAATTGTGAAGAAATTGAGATTTTGCCCCAGTCCGAAAAGATTCTTCAACCGGTACTGGGTCTTGTCGGCATCCTGCTGCTGAAGTATCACATCGTCTTTCGTGGCGCCAACGAGCCCTTTTGAGAAGGAATTGACAAAAGTGTACGTACCGGTGCAGAGAGTGTTCCATTTCAAGCCGGTAAAAGAGACATAAGACAGAGATTTGCGTCCTTGTCCCACCGCTACCGCTGAAATGATGTTTTCGTAATACAGATTTTTTATAACTGCGTCGCCCACGTATGATCCGTCAAAAGGGTTTTTCTCTACAGTCAGTTTTGTACCGTTGGACACCACGTAGTCTGCATACGCTTCATCAGAAAGATTCCGCCCATCCTTCTGTGACTTCAACTCTGCCAGATAATACACATCTGTTGTGGCATTGTTCGCTGCGAAACGAACTACAACATCGCAATCTGGGTCATTTGGCAGTTCGGCCGAGAATGCCTTAAGAACGACATTCGGGGTCGAATCATTTCCTGCGTCTGTGCCGTATTTGTCTTTCTCGCATGAAGCCAGAGTGGCAGCGAGAGCAAGACCTGCTAATACATATAAATATCTTTTCATAATCAATATATATTTTACCATACAAACTCTTTGGAGTCTTCGGTAGGTTTGATAGGGGTAGGATTCTGGACGAGATCCAGATTGTAGTTGGATTCGGTTCCAACGAAGCAAAGGGTCATCCATTGAGGATTTTTGGTCTCATTCCAACGATACCCTTCCGGGTGGTTTGTCCCGGCATAACTGCGGATGATGCCGGCGTTGTAACGCTTGATGTCAAATGTCGCGAGTCCTTCGCCCCAAAACTCCACTCGGCGCTGCCACCAGCATTCCTGCTGGAAAGTGTTGGCTCTTGTGGCATAATAAGCGTCATGATGAGTGCCATATTCAAAATTAGGGTCACGCTTCTTGGCAAACTCTGTGAGAAGAGTTTTTCCACGCCCCTCGTCCTGCATTCCGGCTGCCTCGATCTCAATTAGTTTCATCTCCTCGACTCTCATGATTGGCACAGCAACTGTGAACGCTGCATACTGATCCTTATGTTCTCCGTTCTTAGGACGGAACTTGACAGGAATTCCACCTACGGATTTTCTTGCCGAAACGTTGTAGCCTGTGTTGTAAAGGCCGCCAGGCGAATCCGAATACGCTGCGAGAGCGGCGATTTTCTCCTCCTCTGAGCCAAGGGCGTCAATAGCGGGATCCACCCAGCACATTCTGCGGAAATCGGTGGCCGGGATAGTGGAGAACAGGTGAGAGTCGATTCGTTTAGGACCGACATAGTTCGCGGAATAGCCGCATTCGGATTCTGAGACCTCTATAATCATCTGTGACCCCCAGGATGAGTCTCCGTCGTTGACAGTGATGTTCTTGTCATCCGGCTTGTAGGTCAAGCCAAAGATCCATGAGCCGTTAGGGGTATTGAAGCCTGTCTTCTGATTGGTGTACTCGTCAGCGGTCATCTCAGTGTAACCTTGCTGTGCGAGCTTGGCGTACTTCTCGGCGTTAGGCCAGTCTTCCATGGTAAGATACGCACGTGCCTTGAGTCCATAGACCACAGACTGGTCAGGAACGAACTTGTCTGCACGGGTATAGCCGGCAAGATATTCCTCGGCGAGGTTCAAGTCATCAATGATGTGACCGAAAATCACCTCGTTGGTTGCCCGAGGGTTGTGGATGCAATCCTCGACAAGGGTCTCATCCGTGATGAATGGAACCGTGATCGCGGACTTGTCTTCTGCGTAAGTCTTTTCCGAATACATTCGGGCTATGTCCATGAAGAACATCGCGCGCATGGCCAGCGCGATACCGGCTCCGACCTTTTTGGACTCGTCCGGGGTGGCCTTGTACATGGACAGAACAGTGTTGCAGTTCTTTATCCATTTGTAATAATATGTCCATGGGAGCTGGCAGACAGCATATCCCGGTCCCAGCCCAGTGCCGCAACCGTACCATGTGGTGTACCACTCGCTGCCAGCGTCCTCGCAAACGATGTCATTCCCCATGACATCCCTTTGCAGATAGAAGGATGGGTAACCGAAATCCCAAGGGTACTTGTTGCTTTCGCCGCCGTAAGTGAACGCTCCGGTGAGGGAACTGGTGATGGCGTCGACAAAGTTGTCGTAAGCCCCTGGGGCTGCTGCCGCCTGCCCCAATGTGACACTGCCGCTCTGAGGCTCGATCTCCTGAATACATCCGGAAGCCAATGGAACGATGCAGGCTGCTGATATAAAAGCTTTGATGATTTTTTTCATGTTCAATTCCTCCAAATAATTAGAATGTCAACTGAATACCTGCTGAAACAGTGCGGACTGGTGAGTAGACAGCGACTGTGGTATTCTCTGAGTAAGAGTAACGAGGATCAAGACCTTTTCGGGCTGACCAGAACCAAAGGTTCTCGCCTGCCGCATAGACTCTTGCCTTGGAGATGCCCTTGACAAGATTCCTAGGAAGAGTGTAACCAACCGTGAACGATTGGAAGTTAAGGTAACTGGAGCTGGTGAGCCACCTGTCTGAATCACCGGTGGAATATTGGTCACCGTAATACCATCTTGGAATGGAACTGGAAGTGTTGTTCACAGACCATGCCTTTTTCCAGTCCTTATGGAAGGTGGAACCTGCGGCGCCAGTGTTTTCCCATGGCCCCATAAAACCTGCGTAGCGTGTATCATACATCTTGCCTCCCAGCTGATAATCGAATGTGGCGGAGAAATCGAAGTTCCCGACTCTGAGGTCAGTGCTGAACCCTCCGAAGAGTTTAGGAAGCATTGAGCCAAGTTCGTACTTTGTCGCATCGTTAGGATTTGTGGTGACTTGGTCGGTAAGAGTGCCCGGTCTGTCGGTTTTTCCGTCAAGGGAGCTGTCAACGTAGTAGAGAGCCTCTCCGTTTTCGTTCACCCCGGCATATTTGTGGCGGAATGCATTGTAAAGAGGGCCGCCTACCTTGTACCACCGGCTATTCTCGGTGAAGCCTTTGTACCCGTTGTCAGGATCAAGCATCTTCGTCTCTGGAAGGCTGAGGATCTTGGTTGAGTTGTGGGACGCATTTACGGACACGTTCCAATCGATGGCTTTTGTTCTGACTATAGCCGCATTGAGTACGATTTCGAAACCGAGATTCCGGATGTCACCCATGTTTCCGTAATATCCGCGTGAGCCGGAATGTTCAGGGACAGAGAGCCAGAACAACTGGTCCTGCGCGATCTTGTCATAAACATCGATTGATCCTGAAAGTCGTCCGCGCCAGAAACTGAACTCTGTGCCGACGTTGATGTTGGTTGTGGTCTCCCAAGTAATTTTTGGATTACCTATTGTAGAGAAGGTAGGGGACATTGAATACGTGCCGGATGGTGTAAGGGTGTACATATCAGTGTACCTGTTGCTGCCGATGCTGTCATTGCCTTGCTGTCCAACCGAAGCCTTGATCTTCAGCATGTCAATCCAGCTTGCATCTGCAAGGAAATTCTCCTTGGATGCTATCCAAGCCAGGCCGACTGACCAGAAATCGCCCCACCACCTGCCGTCTTTCTTCATGAAGTTTGAGGAAGCGTCACGACGGTACGACAAAGAGGCATGATACTTCTGGGCGTAGTCGTAGTGGGCGCTCAGGAAATAGCCTTCGACATTGTACTCGGTCTTGTACCCCTGTGAATTGTACTTGTTCGCTGCGGCGTTGATTTCCTGGATGTCAGGAGAGAAAAGACCTCTGGCTTGTGCCTGCAGGAAGTAGGATTTTGTGTTATAGTACTCATGGCCCACGAGAACGTTCACGTTGTGCTCCCCGAATCTGTTGTGATATGTCAAAGTTTGGGTGTGGTTTGTACGGAAGCCGGTGCTCTGTTGCTTGGTGAGTTCACCGTTAACACCGACTTTCGGGCCGTAGAGGGCATTGTCATAGTGGTGATAAAGCGTGCCGCCCCAGTTTATGGTGGAGGTGGCGTTGAACTTGAGCCAGGAAGTGATGTCGGCGTCGGCAGAGAATGTGCCGTTCAACTGGTTGCCGATGGTATAGTGCTTGTTGTACCGGTTGCTTCCCAAAGGGTTACCTGTCTGGAGGAACGCTCGGGCTACAGGATAGTCCTTTCCCGGCACACCGTAGTCATATTGCTCGTTTCCGTTGGCGTCCGTTCTGATGACAGGATTTCCGTTAGAGTCGAGAACCCTGACATAAACCGGATAGATAGGGGCAATCTGAGTGGTATAGTACATCAGGTTGGTTGATCCGAGAGAGGTGTCCATATTAGGGTTCGACTCTGTCTTGGAATGGACGTAGCCGATATTCCCTGAGAATTTGAGCCACTTCTTGACCTGGTAGTCCGCCTTGAGGCGGCCACTGATACGGTTGTACCCAGAGTAGTGAATTATACCATCCTCGTTGAGATAGCCTAGTATATTGTAACATCTAAATGTTGCATAAAACTAAAAATAATTGTATCTTT
>ERZ1034723.831-NODE-831-length-14810-cov-4.645883_pt1 | contig 14810 bp, 9 predicted proteins | sample MGYA00520637_ERZ1034723 | MGnify/ENA primary metagenome ERZ1034723 (study PRJEB33766, sample SAMN09781719) | gut metagenome | biome: gut microbiome | host: Homo sapiens | place: Madagascar | study: EMG produced TPA metagenomics assembly of the PRJNA485056 data set... | reverse complement strand
AAATGACACAAATGGCGCTTGACCGCGTAATTCCCTTAGAGATCAATTTCCTGCCGTTTTACCTGTTGCCAGACTTCTTCCATTGTTTCGAGGTCAACACCTGTCATTTCCAGTCCACGCGCGGCAACAATACGCTCCACTTCGCGAAAACGACGCTCAAATTTTTCGTTCGCTTTTTGCAATGCGATTTCCGCTTTTGTCCCTAAATGACGAGCCAGATTGACCGTGGCAAACAGCAGGTCCCCCATTTCCTCCTCCAGTTTAGCCTGGTCGACAACAGCCTGCCGCGCTTCGTACATCACCTCGTCGATCTCTTCGTAGACTTTATCGACTACCGGACCAAACGTCGTCCAATCGAAGCCAACGTTGGCGCAACGTTTCTGGATTTTTTGCGCACGCATTAAAGCCGGTAAACTACGAGGAATATCGTCCAGCGCCGAATGCTGCGCTTTCTGCGCGCGCTCTTCGGTTTTGATTTGCTCCCAACGGGCAAGCACTTCACTACTGTTTTCGGCAGAACTATCAGCAAAAACATGCGGATGGCGACGCTCTAATTTATCGCTAATAGCAGCGCAAATATCATTAAAGTCAAAGCGCCCTTCTTCCTGAGCCATTTGCGCGTAAAACACCACCTGGAATAGCAGATCGCCCAGTTCACCGCGAAGATCGTCAAAATCTTCACGGGCGATGGCGTCCAGCACTTCGTAGGTTTCTTCAAGGGTGTAAGGCGCAATGGTGGCAAATGTCTGCTCTTTATCCCACGGGCAGCCGTTTTCCGGATCGCGCAGGCGCTGCATAATAGTGAGCAAACGGTCGATTTGATTCATTGAATTGTCCTGAAAATTGCGGGTCTGTCAGGTGGAAACCTGTGACCAGAATAGAAGTGAGTTAGTAACACTACCCAATCAGTACGTTAATTTTGGCTTTAATGAGTTGTAATTCCTCTGGGGCAACTGTTCCTTTCTTCGTTGCTCCTCTTGCCCGCCAGGCGATACTTTTTACCTGATCAGCTAACGCTACGCCATCACGTTCCTGACCGGATAAAACAACTTCGAACGGATATCCTTTTGATTGCGTTGTATAAGGAACACACAGACACATACCTGTTTTGTTGTTGTACATGAAAGGACTCAGGACAACAGCTGGACGATGTCCAGCTTGCTCGCTACCTTTTGTCGGGTCAAAATCAACCCAAATCAGATCGCCCATATCGGGTACGTATCGGCTTACCATTACCAGACTTCCTTATCTTTCGGCTCTCCCCAGTCGATATTCTCGTGGAGGTTTTCCGGCGTGATGTCGTTGACCAGTTCAGCAAGCGTAAATACGGGCTCTTTACGCACTGGCTCAATAATTAATTTGCCATCCACCAGGTCAATCTTCACTTCATCATCAATATTCAGATTGAGCGCCTGCATTAACGTAGCCGGGATCCGCACCGCCGGTGAATTTCCCCAACGCTTTACGCTACTGTGGATCATAACCCTTTCCTCAAACCGCTATCATATGTAGATACAGTATATATCAATCTACATTGTAGATACGAGCAAATTTCGGCCTAACTCCCGTGCAACCGACGCGCGTCGATAACATCCGGCACCTGGTTGAGTTTACCCAGCACGCGCCCCAGCACTTGCAGGTTGTAAATCTCAATGGTCATGTCGATGGTCGCCAGTTGCTGTTTGGTGTCGCTACGGCTGGCAACGCCAAGCACGTTCACCTTCTCGTTGGCGAGAATGGTCGTGATATCACGTAACAACCCACTACGATCATTAGCCACCACGCGGACCACCAGCGAATATCCGGCGGAGTAGCTCTCACCCCATACCGCGTCAACAATGCGTTCTGGCGCATGGGAGCGCAGTTCCGCCAGTTGTTCGCAATCGGCGCGGTGTACTGAAATACCGCGCCCCTGGGTAATGAAGCCGACAATCTCATCTCCAGGAATCGGCTGGCAGCAGCGCGCGATGTGGTGCATCAGGTTGCCAACACCTTCGACCACCACGCGACCGTTATCTTTACTGCGGTTTTGCGGCGTGTAGCTTTTTTGCTGAAGTTGCTTCAGCGCGGCGGCGTCCTGCTCTTCGGCACTCGGCTTATTAAATTGCGATTGCAGGAAGTTCACCATCTGATTGAGACGGATATCCCCGCCACCAATCGCCGCCAGCAACTCGTCGACATCATTAAAGTTGTAACGCGGCAGCAGATGTTTTTCTGCTTCTTTCAGGCTGATCCCCAGATGTTCCAGCTCGTCGTCAAGGATTTGCCGCCCAGCCAGAATGTTTTTGTCACGGTCCTGTTTACGGAACCAGGCGTGAATTTTCGAACGCCCACGGCTGGTTGTGACGTAACCGAGGTTTGGGTTTAACCAGTCACGGCTGGGGTTCGGCTGTTTCTGGGTGATAATTTCAATCTGGTCGCCCATCTGCAGCTGGTAGGTGAACGGCACAATGCGCCCGCCAATTTTTGCCCCGATGCAGCGGTGTCCGACATCACTGTGGATGTGGTAAGCGAAGTCCAGCGGCGTTGATCCCGCAGGCAAATCAACGACATCACCTTTCGGCGTAAAGACATACACCCGGTCGTCAAAGACCTGGCTGCGTACTTCGTCGAGCATTTCGCCGGAATCAGCCATCTCTTCCTGCCACGCAATCAGTTTACGCAGCCAGGCAATCCGGTCTTCATGTCCCGAACGTGCGCCGCCAGCTGCCGCGCCCTCTTTATATTTCCAGTGCGCAGCAACACCCAACTCTGCATCTTCATGCATCTGTTTGGTGCGGATTTGGATCTCAACGGTTTTGCCACCTGGCCCCAGAACCACGGTATGAATAGACTGATAACCGTTTGGTTTCGGGTTAGCGACATAATCGTCAAACTCATCCGGCAGGTGGCGATAGTGAGTGTGCACTATCCCCAGTGCGGCATAACAATCCTGTAAACGCTCGGCGACAATACGTACCGCACGCACATCAAACAGCTCATCGAAGGCGAGGTTCTTTTTCTGCATTTTGCGCCAGATACTGTAGATGTGTTTCGGACGACCATACACTTCAGCTTTAACGCCTTCAGCTTTCATCTCAGCGCGCAGATGGCCGACAAACTCTTCGATATAGTGTTCGCGGTCGAGACGGCGTTCATGCAGCAGTTTTGCGATGCGTTTGTATTCGGTCGGGTGGAGATAACGGAAGCAGTAATCTTCCAGCTCCCATTTCAGTTGCCCAATCCCAAGACGGTTCGCCAACGGCGCGTAGATATTGGTGCACTCTTTTGCCGCCAGTACGCGTTCATCTTCCGGCGCATCTTTTACTTCGCGCAGATGAGCAATACGCTCCGCCAGTTTGATGACCACGCAGCGAAAATCATCGACCATCGCCAATAACATCCGGCGAACGTTATCGACCTGTTCGGAGGAAACAGAATCAGTGTGCGTCGCTTTCAGCTGGCGGATCGCCGCCATATCACGCACGCCGTGAATAAGGTTAACGACCGACTTACCGACGCTCTCACGCAGCACATCTTCGCTGACTACGTTGGCATCAGCCAGAGGGAACAGCAGCGCCGCCCGCAGCGTGTCAATGTCCATACTTAATGTCGAGAGGATCTCCACCATCTCAACACCACGCCACAATAACAGACTGGCATCCGGATGCCCCTGCGTCTGTTGCAGACAATACGCCCAGGTTTCGGCTAAGCACTCACACGACTTCTGGCTGGTAATACCCAGACTTGCGATCCATTTTTCCGGATCAAATTCACCAGCCTTATTGATATGTGCACTTCTTACCGCAACCATTGTCCTCTCCTTTAGGGACCAGAACTGCCGAAATCGGCAAATCGTAACTATTTAACGCGCGAGAAAAGTACCATCGATTCCAGATGTCCCGTGTGTGGGAACATATCCAGCATCGCCAGTCGCGCAATGGTATATCCTGCTTTTAATAACGCTTCGCTATCCCGAGCCAGCGTTGCAGGGTTACAGGATACATAAACTATACGAATAGGTTCCAGTTTTATAATTTGCTGCATAACACCTGCGGCACCTGCTCGCGCCGGGTCCAGCAACACTTTATCGAAGCCGTTTTTCGCCCACGGCTGCTTTGTGACATCTTCTTCAAGATTTTCGTGATAAAACGTCACATTCTGTAAACCATTAAGACGCGCATTCTGCTGGCCTTTTTCCACCAGCGCCGGAACACCTTCTACACCGACCACACTGGCTGCTTGTTTCGCCAATGGCAGTGTAAAGTTGCCCATACCGCAGAACAGATCCAGTACGCGATCTTCAGGTTGCACATCCAGCCATTCCAACGCACGCGCTACCATTTTTTGGTTCACACCCGCATTGACCTGAATAAAATCGCGCGGGCTAAAAGTTAAGCGCAACCCGTTTGAGTCATACCAGGGCATCTCACCAGAGACGGTTTCGAGTATCTCACTATCGGGGGCGAGATACAGATCCAGGCCTTCAGAATGCGAAAAGCGTTCCAGTTTTTCGCGATCTGCCGAACTTAGCGGTGCGGTATGGCGCAAAATCATCAGCGTGCCGCTGGTTGCCTGTACCAGTTCAACATGACCAAGATGGCGCATAACTTGTAAGCTGCCCAGGCATGCCCTGACTTTGGGCAGCAATGCTTCAAGTTGGGGCACTAAAATGGGGCATTGTTTAACGTCGACAATGTCACTGGAGCCCGCTTTGCGAAACCCCATCTGAAGTTGCTGTGTTTTCGGTAAGTAGTTCAGACTTAAACGCGCGCGGCGGCGATAGCCCCAGGGAACATCGGCGATCACTTCAGAGACATCGTGTTTCATTAATCGGGCGAGTGCCGCACTTTTGCTTCGCTGCTGTAAATCCACGCTGGCGTGTTGTTGCTGACAGCCGCCGCATACGCCAAAATGAGGACAGCGTGGTGTTTCGCGTTCCGGGCTATCGCTTAACCGGCGTACGACTTTAGCGCGGGCATACTGTTTTTTATCTTCAGTAACAGCAACTTCCGCGTTTTCCTGCGGCAATAATCCGGGGATAAATAACGTTTTGCCGTTATGTCGCGCCACGCCCTGACCAAAAGAGTCGAGGTCGTTGACTGAAACGGTTATGATCTGACGCGTCGTCGTGCGTCGTTTTGCAGAGTAGAATTGCGCCATTGGCGAGACTTTCTCAATTTAACAGTGTGACCTTAATTGTCCCATAACGGAACTCCATGACCAACTACAGCCTGCGCGCACGCATGATGATTCTGATCCTGGCACCGACCGTCCTTATTGGTTTATTGCTGAGTATCTTTTTCGTCGTGCATCGCTATAACGACTTGCAGCGTCAACTGGAAGATGCCGGTGCCAGCATTATTGAGCCGCTTGCAGTTTCTACTGAATATGGCATGAGCCTGCAAAATCGCGAATCTATCGGTCAGTTAATAAGCGTACTGCATCGTCGCCATTCCGATATTGTTCGCGCGATTTCGGTTTATGATGAAAATAACCGACTCTTTGTCACCTCCAATTTTCATCTTGATCCCTCATCAATGCAGCTCGGCAGCAACGTGCCGTTTCCTCGCCAGCTCACTGTCACTCGTGACGGCGATATTATGATCCTCCGCACGCCGATTATTTCTGAGAGTTACTCCCCCGACGAATCGCCCAGTAGCGATGCCAAAAATAGTCAAAATATGTTGGGATATATTGCGCTGGAGCTGGATCTTAAATCGGTTCGCTTGCAGCAATATAAAGAGATCTTTATTTCCAGCGTGATGATGCTGTTTTGTATCGGTATTGCGCTTATTTTTGGCTGGCGCTTAATGCGCGATGTAACCGGTCCGATTCGCAACATGGTGAATACCGTCGACCGCATCCGTCGCGGGCAACTCGACAGCCGGGTGGAAGGATTTATGCTCGGCGAGCTGGATATGCTGAAAAACGGTATCAACTCGATGGCAATGTCGCTGGCTGCTTATCACGAAGAGATGCAGCACAATATCGACCAGGCGACGTCCGATCTGCGTGAAACGCTGGAGCAGATGGAAATTCAGAACGTTGAGTTAGATCTGGCGAAAAAGCGCGCCCAGGAAGCGGCGCGTATTAAATCCGAGTTTCTGGCAAATATGTCACACGAGCTGCGTACACCACTGAATGGTGTTATTGGCTTTACCCGCCTGACGCTGAAAACAGAATTAACACCAACGCAGCGCGATCACCTGAATACGATTGAACGTTCGGCAAATAATTTGCTGGCAATTATTAATGATGTTCTCGACTTCTCGAAACTGGAAGCAGGTAAGCTGATTCTGGAAAGTATTCCATTCCCACTACGCAGCACGCTGGATGAAGTCGTTACTCTGCTGGCACATTCTTCTCACGATAAAGGGTTGGAACTGACGCTCAATATTAAAAGCGACGTGCCTGATAACGTGATCGGCGACCCACTGCGATTACAGCAAATCATCACTAACCTGGTGGGGAATGCAATTAAATTCACCGAGAATGGCAACATTGATATTCTGGTAGAAAAACGTGCGCTGAGTAATACCAAAGTGCAGATTGAAGTGCAGATTCGGGATACCGGCATTGGTATTCCTGAACGCGATCAATCGCGCTTATTCCAGGCCTTCCGACAGGCTGATGCCAGTATTTCCCGCCGTCATGGTGGCACCGGTCTGGGGCTGGTGATTACACAAAAACTGGTTAATGAAATGGGCGGCGATATTTCGTTCCATAGCCAGCCGAATCGCGGTTCAACTTTCTGGTTCCACATTAATCTCGATCTGAACCCGAACATTATTATCGAAGGGCCATCCACCCAGTGCCTCGCCGGTAAGCGCCTGGCCTATGTCGAACCAAACTCCGCAGCAGCGCAATGCACGCTGGATATTTTAAGTGAAACGCCGCTGGAAGTGGTTTATAGCCCAACGTTCTCCGCGCTGCCTCCCGCGCATTACGACATGATGTTGTTAGGCATCGCGGTGACCTTCCGCGAGCCGCTAACAATGCAACATGAGCGATTAGCGAAAGCGGTATCGATGACCGATTTCCTGATGCTGGCACTTCCTTGCCATGCACAAGTCAATGCAGAAAAACTCAAGCAAGATGGTATCGGCGCGTGTCTGCTGAAACCATTAACACCTACGCGCCTGTTGCCTGCCCTGACGGAATTTTGTCATCACAAACAAAACACGCTTTTGCCTGTAACCGATGAAAGCAAGCTGGCAATGACAGTCATGGCAGTTGATGACAACCCCGCTAACCTGAAACTTATCGGCGCATTGCTGGAAGATATGGTGCAACATGTGGAACTTTGCGATAGCGGGCATCAGGCGGTTGAACGGGCGAAACAGATGCCGTTCGATTTGATCTTAATGGATATTCAAATGCCTGACATGGATGGCATTCGGGCCTGCGAGCTCATCCACCAGCTCCCCCATCAGCAACAAACGCCGGTTATCGCGGTAACGGCGCATGCAATGGCCGGGCAAAAAGAGAAGCTGCTTGGCGCAGGGATGAGCGATTATCTGGCGAAACCGATTGAAGAAGAGCGATTGCATAATTTGTTGTTGCGCTACAAGCCTGGCAGCGGTATTTCGTCTCGCGTCGTGACGCCCGAAGTCAACGAAATTGTGGTGAACCCGAATGCGACCCTCGACTGGCAACTGGCACTACGCCAGGCAGCAGGAAAAACCGATTTAGCGCGCGATATGCTGCAAATGTTACTCGATTTCCTGCCTGAAGTTCGCAACAAAGTTGAGGAACAGCTGGTTGGAGAAAACCCGGAAGGCCTGGTTGATTTGATTCATAAACTGCATGGCAGTTGCGGCTATAGCGGTGTGCCGCGTATGAAGAATCTCTGCCAACTGATCGAACAACAGCTACGTAGCGGTACTAAAGAAGAAGATTTGGAGCCGGAGCTGCTGGAACTGTTGGACGAGATGGATAATGTCGCGCGCGAAGCCAGCAAAATTCTCGGGTAACGGACGTCTTGTCGAGTAGCAATCGGCTTTTTATGACGCTGGTTTCAGATTGGTGACAAAGTGCCTGTGTTTATGCCGGATGCGGCGTTAACGCCTTATCCGGCCTACAAAACCGATTAAATTCAATGAATTAAAAAATGATGTAGACCTGATACATAGCACAACAGGCTATTTTGCGTTTAGCATCAGTCTCAAGCCGGCTCCAGATAGAGCCGGTTTTGGTTTTCTGTCTTAACGCACCATGCACGGGCGCTTGTTATCGAACGTCCAGCCAGGAATCAGATACTGCATTCCCATCGCATCGTCACGCGCGCCAAGCCCGTGTTTCTGATACAGCTCATGGGCTTTCATCACTTGATCCATATCGATTTCTACACCCAGCCCCGGTTTTTCTGGCACCTGTACCAGCCCGCCTTTGATCTCAAACGGTTCTTTGGTCAGGCGCTGATTACCTTCCTGCCAGATCCAGTGCGTATCAATAGCAGTAATTTTACCCGGTGCAGCGGCGGCAACATGGGTAAACATCGCCAGGGAAATATCGAAGTGGTTGTTTGAGTGTGAACCCCAGGTCAGGCCAAATTCATGGCACATTTGCGCCACACGTACCGAACCTTGCATCGTCCAGAAATGTGGATCCGCCAGCGGGATATCAACGGATTGCAGGGAGAGCGTATGGCCCATCTGCCGCCAGTCGGTGGCGATCATATTGGTTGCGGTCGGCAGGCCAGTTGCGCGACGGAACTCTGCCATCACTTCACGCCCGGAGAAACCTTGCTCCGCACCACACGGATCTTCTGCATAAGCCAGCGACCCTTTCAGGTATTTACCAATTTTAATCGCTTCGTTCAGCGACCAGGCACCGTTAGGATCGAGCGTAATACGCGCCTGCGGGAAGCGTTGCGCCAGTGCCACAATAGACTCGGCCTCTTCTTCCCCGGCCAGTACACCGCCTTTCAGTTTGAAATCGTTGAAGCCATATTTTTCATACGCCGCTTCCGCCAGGCGCACCACCGCATCCGGCGTCATCGCTTCTTCATGACGCAGGCGATACCAGTCGCATGAGTCATCCGGCTGGCTTTGATACGGCAGCGGTGTGGCTTTGCGATCACCGACGAAGAACAGATAACCGAGCATTTCGACTTCGCTACGCTGTTGACCATCGCCCAGCAGCGATGCCACGTTTACCCCCAGATGCTGCCCCAGCAGATCCAGCATTGCCGCTTCTATCCCGGTAACTACATGAATAGTGGTACGCAAATCAAATGTCTGCAAACCGCGCCCACCAGCATCACGATCGGCAAAAGTATTACGCACCAGCGTCAGAACGTTTTTGTATTCACCCAGCGTTTTACCTACCACCAGCGGAATCGCATCTTCCAGCGTTTTACGGATTTTCTCGCCGCCGGGAATTTCCCCTACGCCAGTGTGACCAGAATTATCTTTGATAATCACAATATTACGCGTAAAGAACGGTGCGTGTGCACCACTCAGATTCATCAGCATACTGTCATGACCCGCCACCGGGATGACCTGCATTTCAGTAACAACAGGCGTCGTAAATTGAGAACTCATATTTATGTCCTTTTTCAGAATCAATGACGGCCGAAAACGGGACGTTTACGGTCAAAGGTCCAGCCGGGGATCAGGTACTGCATCGGACCTGCGTCGTTACGCGCACCGCCAGGCAGACGTTTATAGGCCTCATGTGCCTTTTGTACCTGTTCCCAGTCCAGTTCCACGCCCAGACCGGGCGCATCAGGAACGGCAATTTTTCCGTTTTTAATCTCCAGCGGATTTTTGGTCAGGCGACAATCGCCCTCCTGCCAAATCCAGTGGGTATCGATAGCGGTAGGATTACCCGGTGCCGCCGCGCCCACATGGGTAAACATCGCCAGAGAGATATCGAAATGGTTATTAGAATGGCAGCCCCAGGTCAGCCCCCAGTCGTCGCAAAGCTGCGCCACACGGACTGCACCGGAAAGCGTCCAGAAGTGCGGATCGGCAAGTGGAATATCTACCGCATTGAGCATCACCGCATGACCCATTTCGCGCCAGTTGGTGGCGATCATGTTAGTCGCGACGGGCAAGCCGGTCGCCCGCCGAAACTCCGCCATAACTTCACGACCGGAGAAACCCTGTTCTGCGCCGCATGGATCTTCGGCATAGGTAAGAACATCATTCAGCCCTTTGCATAGAGAAATGGCTTCATCAAGTAGCCAGGCACCGTTGGGATCAACGGTAATCCGCGCATCAGGGAAGCGTTTCTTCAATGCACGAACAGTGTCGATTTCTTGCTCGCCAGGTAACACCCCGCCCTTAAGTTTGAAATCTTTAAAGCCATAGCGATCCTGTGAGGCTTCCGCCAGACGCACAACGGCTTCGCTGTTCATCGCTTTCTGATGGCGCAACTGATACCACTCATGGTTGCCCGGCGTATTTTCCAGATAAGGAAGATCGGTTTTGGTCCGATCACCGATATAAAACAGATAACCGAGGACGGTAATAGTCTCGCGTTGCTTGCCTGGCCCCAACAGTTCGCAGACCGGAACATTCAGCGCCTTACCTAGCAGGTCAAGCAAGGCGGCTTCCAGCGCCGCCACGGCATTAACGCGCAATTCAAAAGTCCAGGCACCTTTGCCGAAGGTATCAAAATCGGCTGCCTGATTACCTTTATGCACCTGCTGAACCACTTTATTCAGGCGCGCAACTTCCTGGCCCAGAACCATCGGAATAGCATCGACCAGTGTTTGATAAATCACCTCTCCGCCCGGCGCTTCACCAATGCCGGTATGCCCGGCGTTATCGGTGAGTACCACAATATTGCGGGTGAAATATGCGTTATGTGCCCCACCAATATTAAGCAACATGCTATCGTGCCCGGCGACCGGAATGACTTTCATATCAGTAATAACAGGACTGGATTGTGTCGTCATCTTATTGCCCCGCGACAGGTTTCAGCTCGATACGCTTGATATCGCCCACCAGCACCAGGTAGCTCAGTACCGCGATTAAGGCATGAACACCAACATAAATCAGCGCCCCATTAAAGGAGCCAGTCGTGCCAACGATATAACCAATTGCGATTGGCGTGACGATGCCAGAAATGTTACCGAACATGTTGAACAGGCCACCGGAAAGACCGCTGATCTCTTTTGGCGCGGTATCTGCCATTACTGCCCAACCCAGCGCCCCGATGCCCTTACCGAAGAAGGCCAGCGCCATAAAGCCGATGATCATCCACTCAACGTTGACGTAGTTGCAGAACACCATCACCATCGACAGCAACATGCCCATTACGATCGGTGTTTTACGCGCAATGTTCAGCGATCCCGTGCGGCGCATCAGCCAGTCGGAAATAATCCCACCCAGCACACCGCCGATAAAACCGCAAACCGCCGGAACGGAAGCCACAAAGCCCGCTTTCAGAATCGACATCCCACGCGCCTGCACCAGATAAACCGGAAACCAGGTAATGAAAAAGTAAGTCAGGGCGTTGATACAGTACTGACCGATATAAACGCCGATCATCATCCGTGACCCGAGCAGTTGTTTGATCTGCCCCCACTTCACGCTGAACGGCACTTTAACTTTGGTGTTTTGCTGATCCATATTGATCAGCGCGCCACCCGCGGCGATGTACTCCAGCTCTTTCTGATTTACCCCCGGATGTTGATTTGGCTCGTGGATGACTTTCAACCAGATAAAGCTGATGACAATCCCCAGACCGCCCATAAAGAAGAAGACGTGTGACCAGCCCACTTCATGCGTCAGCCAGCCCATAATCGGCGCGAAGATCACCGTTGCGAAGTATTGAGCGGAGTTAAAAATCGACACCGCCGTTCCCCTTTCCTGCGCCGGAAACCAGGCCGCAACAATGCGACTGTTGCCGGGGAAAGATGGCGCTTCAGCAAGCCCGACCAGGAAGCGCAGAGTAAACAGGGCAACGATAATGCCGAATCCACTAAAGATATCGACGAAGCCTTGCAGCAAGGTAAACATCGACCAGATAAAGATCGACCAGAAGTAGACGCGTTTTGAACCAAAACGATCCAGCAACCAACCACCAGGGATCTGCCCGATAACATAAGCCCATGAGAAGGCAGAGAACACATAGCCCATTCCCACGGGATCAAGGCCGATATCTTTGGCCATTTCCGAACCGGCAATAGAAAGCGTAGCGCGGTCGCCGTAGTTGAAGGATGTGACGATAAACAACATCACCACTATCCAGTAACGAGCATTCGTGCGTTTTTCCACACTGCTCGCAGCCTGACTTAAAGAACTCATTGTTGCACTCCTGAAAATTCGCGTTAGCCACGCTCACTCTGGACTGCGACATAGCCAGGAAATCAGAGGTGACGTAGGGTGTTTTTTGCCGTTTTTATAGGTCGTTCGCCGAATACGGCGCGTGTTTATATCTGGCAATAGCAGTATAAAAAGCGCGCCATAGCGGCTCACCGTGCAACAACACAACATTAATGCGTTCAATGAGGCCCGATTTTGGCATTAGCCCTGGACGGTGGAATCCACTTCACGGAAATGAAAACAAGAACAAGAAAGGAAGGGTTAAAACGAAGAAATAAAGAAGAGTATGAAATGGATCGCTTGACTCCAGGCAAACGCCAGTAAAAATCCGCGCTATGAAGCAGTTTTTACTGGCATTTGCCTGAAAAGATTCGATTCAGCACCGCTAAAACGACATTTACCGCTCGCTGAACATATCAGGACAACAGCGTGCCCCACTGTTCGACCCACGGATTTGATTCCGTTTCCGGTTCCGGGTTCTCACTGGCGTCAATCAACAGTATTTCGCCAACCCGCTGAGCGCTCTGTTCCTGCAACAAGGCATCGAACTGTTTGCCGCCATTGCAGAAATTTACATAACTGCTGTCGCCGAGCGCAATCACGCCATAACGCAGATTCGGCTGGAAGCCCAGACTATCTTTGATTCCCTGAAAGAGCGGCACAATGCTATCAGGAAGGTCGCCCTGCCCGGTCGTGGACGTAACCACCAGAACATACTTATCCTGATAAGGCAGCCAGTCGCTTAATTCAGGATCTTCAAATACCGTTGCTTTGTGGCCCTGTGCGGTCAGAATTGCTTCTGCTTCTTCCGCCACTAACAGCGAATTTCCGTACATGGTGCCGACAAAAATACCAATTTCCGCCATACCGTTTTCTCCCTGGATTAGGAACTTATCTCTCCATCCTGACCCGATGGCGCACTGAACTCAACCCTTTCATTTTCAGGAAGCAGACCGCGCCAGCCAAATTGTGATAACGCCTGCATCCAGGTGTCGTCCAGGCCCGCGTGAATAGTCAGCGGCTCGCCAGTAAAAGGATGCGTCAATGACAACTGACTGGCATGTAGCATTAACCGCTGGAGGCCAAAATGCTCAGCACCGCTGCGATTCTGGCGTAAATCGCCATGTTTGCTATCGCCAATAATCGGATGACGCAAATGGGCAAGATGTCGGCGAAGCTGATGTTTGCGTCCGGTTTTCGGCTCCAGTTCCACCAGGCCGTAGCGCGTGGTCGGGTAACGTCCGGTCGCTACCGGCATTTCTACGGTCGCCAGACCGCGATAATGCGTCACTGCTGGCTGCGAGCCTTTATCTTCGCGGGCAAATTTATCAGCGATTTTGTCCAGTTCTTCCACCAGTGGATAATCCAGCACCGCTTCTTCCATCAACCAGCCGCGCACAATCGCATGGTAACGTTTCTGGATTTGGTGCTGTTCAAACTGTTGTGCCAGCAGCCGTCCGGCCTCGCTGGATAATCCCATCAACAACACACCAGAAGTGGGTCGGTCCAGACGATGAGCAGTAAAAACATGCTGTCCTATCTGGTCACGCACGGTTTGCATGACCACTACTTTCTCGTCGCGATCCAGCCAGCTACGGTGAACCAGCCAGCCGGAGGGTTTATTTACCGCAACCAGCCATTCATCCTGATAGAGTATTTCCAGCATTAGCTCGCATCATCCGCAAAAAGAGCATCCAGTTTTTCCAACTCAGCCAGAATAAGCGCGCGTTGCGGATGGTCCGTCGCCAGCGCCATTTCATAATAGGGTGCAACAGCAAAAGCGCCCGGTAACGGCTGGTTGTTATTTAACAAATCGTGCATTCGCGGGATCAGCACCCACTGCAACCACTCCAGTGGTTCCATGGTGTCCATAAAGAACGGTTGGGTACTATTAAATTGATGCGGCTGGGGTTCATCGTTTCGCCAGTGCTGATGTTCACGCAGTAACGCTTCAAGCGCCTGCAACTGGAGACGAACGCGGTCATGAGTGGTCATAAAGCAACCTCAATAAGAAAAACTGCCGCGAAGAATAGCAGGAATAAAAAAAGGGAGCACTGTATTCACAGCGCTCCCGGTTCGTTTCGCAGCATTCCAGCTACTTTTGTTGCTCCCTGCTCATCCTTGACAACTTTTCCTCTGGCCTTGCGGCCAATCGTTCATCCTGAACTATTGCTTCCTGCTCACACCACCCCGATGTGATACTTCATCCTGAAGTGTCCCTGGCCTTCCTGACCCACCGAATCATCCTGACCGGTTCTCATTCTCCATCCTGGAGGTGTCCTTTAACGCGTCCTGCGTCATCCTCTTCGCTTCATCCAGAAACCTTTCCCTGAAACACCATCCTGGTGTGTCCTGCAGAAGTGTCATCATCCTGATGTTCACTTCGTTGTCTGACTCCCTTTCGACGAAGATAGAATCGTCTTTTTCGCGAAGTCTTACAAGGCGCTTACAGACAATGCCTTAAGGAAAATTTCATATGAAAGTTAAGAATTAACAATCAACATTTTGATTTTAAATGAAAATAACGATTCTTATCTTTTTAAGTATTCG